>Ga0134128_10002444_pt1 | contig 23082 bp, 18 predicted proteins | sample KB31754_FD_96462 | JGI IMG/M metagenome (GOLD analysis project Ga0134128, IMG submission 96462) | Terrestrial soil microbial communities with excess Nitrogen fertilizer from Kellogg Biological Station, Michigan, USA - KB3-175-4 | ecosystem: Environmental > Terrestrial > Soil > Unclassified ... | reverse complement strand
GGTCGCGGCGAAGCGCGGGCAAAGAACCCTGCGCAAGATGTTCCGGGCCGAGGAACCGTCGACTACTACGATCGCGTCAAGCCGTGAGGAGAAGTCTGCATGGCCAGCAGGAATGCTCCGGCCGTACCGGCGAAGTCTCCCAGTCCCGGCGCGCTGATGTAGCGCTCGAAGCCGCCTGCCCGGGCCTCGACGGGCAGGTAACCGCCGAGCCAGTGACTCGCCGACTGCCGGATGTAAGGTAACAGGCGGCCTCCGGACACGACGCCGCCGCCGAACACGATGCGCTCGCACGAGATCATGAGCGCGATCGAGGCGGCGAGCTGCCCGAGATAACCTCCGAGGATCTCGCGAGCGGGATGTGCCTCGGGAAAATTCTCGGCACGTGTTTGCCACCGGGCCATCACGGCCGGTCCGCTGGCCAGCCCCTCCAGGCAATCGCCATGGAAGGGACATACACCGGTGAAGTCGCTGTCCCGCGGATCGCGCCTGACATGGATATGGCCCATCTCAGGGTGCAGAAGGCCCTTGACGGTCCGATCCGCCATGACGATTCCACCGCCCACTCCCGTCCCGACCGTAACGTACGCCAGCGAGCCGAGCCCCGCTCCGGCACCCAACCTCGCCTCCGCGAGCGCGGCAGCATTGACGTCAGTATCGATCGCGATGGGACAGCCGAAGCGCTCGAGCGGCGCCACGACACTGATGTGCGACCAGTCGGGCTTGGGCGTCGCCAGGATCCGCCCCCAGGTTGCGGAGCGCGTATCGATATCGACGGGCCCGAAGGAGGCAATGCCGATGCCGGCAAGCGCGCCATACCTGCCCGTGATCCGCTGGAAGAATTCCACGACGGCCGCGAGAGTAGGCTCCGGGGCGGTCGTCGGAATCACTGTGCGGGCTTCGTCGGGAATTTCCGCGGGGCCATAGCCGGCGGCGCATATGACTTTGGTGCCACCGGCTTCGATCGCACCATACAGCGGCTTCGCTCTCACGCTGCGCTCGGCTTGGCGGGATGCTCAGGCGGTCGGCCGCGCCGGCGTCTCGCGCAACATCCTGACAGCGGTGGGCGGAACATCGAGCGTGAGACTCTGCTTCGCGACCGGAAGGTCTTCGTGCCGCCAGAGATCCCGGAATTCGAGCGGCAGATAGCCCGGCAGGCCCAGCGCGGACCAGTCGAGTCGGATCCGCAGGGGCCGCTCGCCGCGATTGAGCAGGACCACGGCCTCTCTGCCTTTCGTCAGCGGCTTGACCCAGATCTCACCGTCCCCTTCCTTCCACACCCTGCGACCCTCCACGCCCAGCGAATCCTGATCGACCGCGATGACTTCGCGGTTGGTGAGGATCGCACGGGTAGCCGCGCTCATCCGGCTGAGATCGTTGCCCGCGATCAGCGGCGCGGCCAGGATCGCCCACAGACTGAACTGCGCACGATACTGCGCCTCGGTCATCCCGCCGTTGCCGATCTCGAGCATGTCGGGATCGTTCCAATGCCCGGGGCCGGCATATACGGCCAGGTCCGCCTGCAGGTCGAGGATGTCGAGCATGCCGAGAGCGTAGCCGCGATGTCCCGACCAGGCGTCCCAGATGTCGCCGGTGGTTCGCCAGAGATTGCCGCCCGCCTGCGCACCCCAGAGCCAGGGCTGGTAGAGCCCCCAGTTGCAGAGGCTGAAGACAATAGGCCGGCCGGTCGCCCGCAGCGCATCGCTCATGGTCGCATAGGCGGAACGGGCATCGAGGCCGCCGGTATTGCACCAGTCGTATTTCAGATAATCGACACCCCAGCGGGCATACTGCAGCGCATCCTGGTATTCGTGCCCGCGGCTGCCCGGCCGCATCTGACAGGTGTGATCGCCGACGTCGGAATAGATCCCGAACTTCAGGCCCTTGGCGTGGACGTAATCGGCCACCGCCTTGATGCCCTGCGGAAAACGCTGGCCGTCCGCCAGGATGTTGCCGTTCGCGTCACGACTCACCTGCCAGCAATCATCGATGATCACGTAGCGATAGCCGGCGGCCTTCATTCCCGAGGAGACCATGGCATCGGCCTGGCTCTCTATCAGGGAGGCGCTGACGTTGCAGCTGAAGTGATTCCAGCTGTTCCAGCCCATCGGCGGAGTCAGCGCGAGGCCGTTGGCAGGGCGTGCGAAGAAATGCATCGGCTCCGCGCTCCCCGCCGGTGCGCGGGCGAGGACCAAAGCCGTCACGGCAACGAGGATATGGCGGGCGCGGCTGTGGCGGGCAGGATGCATCAAGGGCTACAGCATAACCCAAGAGCACCTCATGCCGGCGTCGCCACCGCGCCTCCGTTGCCGCGCGGCACGAGCCTCGCGCCCAGGGCCACCAAGGGCGCCAGTGTGAGCAGGAAGGTCAGGTGGTACCAGAGCGGAAACTGGCTGAAGAGCTGGATATGCTCCGGAACGAACAGCGCGAGCATCAGCAGCCCGAGTATCCACGGCGCCGGGCGGCTCGCAGGCGCAATGACGCGCACCACCGCGCCAGCCGCCATGGATGTGAGCGCTCCGATGGCAAGCCGCGCAACCTTCATCCCCAGAGTGAACAGCATCGCGTGCTCGACCTGCGCATATCCTGGCAGCCACAGGCGCAAGCCCACGTCGAAGACCGTTGCCACGAGCCACCAGGCCACGAATCCGGCGACAATGCCGGCTACCGTCCGCCACATGATGATGCCTCCCCGGTCTTTAACTACAATTATTATAGTTTAATTAAACTATGAAAGCGAGTCTACTGATCCTTGGCGTGCTGCATCGGGGAGATTTTCATCCCTACGAGATCAAGCGCCGCCTCGGGAAGGCGATGGTCGAGTGCTACACGGATGTCGACGTGGGCACGCTTTACTACGCCATCCGGCAGCTCGAGAAGGAGAAACTGATCTCGGCGGTAGGGCAGGAGCGGGTGGCTCGCGGCGGCGTACGCACCGTCTACAGAATCACCGCGGCCGGAAAGGCGGAATTCCTCAGGTTGCTCTATGCGCAGTTCGACGAAGATGGGCCGGTCTCGCAGACGCTGTATGGCGCCCTGCTCTTCCTGCATCTCTGCAATCCCGAGGTCCTGGAGGAACGGGTCCGCCGCAGGATCTCACGGCTCGATGACCTCATCGCCAAACTGGGTCCGATCCGCAAGGAGCTGAGTCCGGTAATCTCGACCGGCGGCGAGTACCTGCTGCGACATCTGGACAGGCAGCGGCGCCTCGACCGCGCCTGGCTGAAAGAGCTCCTTGCCGATGTCGAGGCGCACCGCATTCACGACGTCGCCGACCCTGGCCGTCTTGCGGCGAGCCCATCATCGACGTGAGCCAAGGAGCCGTGATCATGACCGCGGATCTCAGACTGCCGCAGCTTGCGGTACTCGACTCGACCATGGCATATCGGGAGGCAGGCCCTCCCGGCGCGCCCGTCGCCATCTTTCTCCATGGCAACCCGACATCGTCCTACCTTTGGCGCAACGTCATCCCCCACGTCGCAACCGTGGCACATTGCATTGCGCCGGACCTGATCGGCTTCGGCCAGTCAGGCAAGCCCGACATTGCCTACCGCTTCCAGGATCATGTCCGTTACCTCGAAGCCTTCGTGGAGGCGGCAGGGATCACGTCCGCGTACATCGTCGGCCAGGACTGGGGAGGATCGCTTGGGTTCGACCTGGCAGCGCGGCGCCCGCAGCTTGTCAGGGGGATCGCTTTCATGGAGTTCGTCCGACCCGCACGCGACTGGGAGGACTTCCACAGCTCCCCCGCCGCGCGTGAGCTGTTTCAAAAGTTCAGGACGCCGGGCGTGGGGGAGCGGCTGCTCCTGCACGACAATGCTTTCATCGAGGGTCTCGCGCGCACGGTCGTGAGAAAATTGACCGATGAAGAGATGAGCGCGTATCGCGCTCCATTCCCAACGCCACAGTCCCGCCTCCCGGTCTGGCGCTTTCCCCAGGAGCTCCCGGTTGCCGGGGAGCCTGCCGACGTCGCTGCAATTCTCGGGCGCGCGTTCGATGCACTGCACGCCTCCCGCTACCCCAAGTTGTTTTTCACCGCGGAGCCGGGCGCGACGGTGCCACCGGCATATGCTGCCGCCCTGGCGGCCTCTCTGCACGACTGCAGACTGGTAAAGCTGGGCCCCGGCACGCACAACCTGCAGGAGGATTATCCTGAGGTCATCGGCCGATCCGTGGCCAAGTGGATTCGGGAGACAGCGCAGCTCAGAGCACTTCCATGATCCCCGCCGCGCCCATGCCGGTGCCGATGCACATGGTGACCATGCCGTAGCCTTTGAGGCCTTTGCCGCGCATGCCATGCACCAGGGTCGCGGTGCGGATCGCTCCGGTGGCGCCGAGCGGGTGGCCGAGCGCAATCGCCCCGCCCTTCGGGTTGACCCGTGCCGGATCGAGGCCCAGGTCCCGGATCACCGCCAACGCCTGCGCCGCGAAAGCCTCGTTGAGCTCGATCCATTTCAGGTCGTCCCGTGCGAGGCCGGCTCGCTCGAGAGCGGCGGGAATGGCGACCTTGGGACCGATACCCATGATGGCCGGCGGAACTCCCTTGACGGCAAAAGTGACGTAACGGGCGAGCGGTGTCAGGTTGTGTCGCTTGAGAACGGCCTCAGAGACGAGCAACACCGCGCCCGCGCCATCGGAGGTCTGCGAGCTGTTGCCGGCCGTGACACTGCCCTTGGCATCGAACACGGTTTTCAACCTGGCAAGCGCCTCGAGCGAGGTGTCGGCCCGGGGACCCTCGTCCTGGCGGAGAGTCTTCTTCGAGTAACGCACTTCGCCCGACCGCAGATCCGGCGTGCGAGAAGTGATCTCGAGCGGCGAGATCTCGGCTGCGAAAGCTCCCGAGGCGGTCGCCGCGACGGCGCGCTTGTGCGACTCCAGCGCAAAAGCGTCCTGATCCGCTCGCGACACCTGCCATTGGCGGGCGACTTTCTCCGCCGTGATGCCCATGCCATAGGCGATGGCGTAATTCTCATCCCTGGCGAAGATCTCCGGATTCAATGCCACCTTGTTGCCCATCATCGGCACCATGGACATCGACTCCGCGCCGCCGGCGATGACCACTTCGGCCTCCCCCACGCGGATGCGGTCGGCTGCGACCTGCACGGCGTTGAGGCCCGACGAACAATACCGGTTGATCGTGATGCCGGGCACCCCGTGAGGCAGGCCCGCGAGCAGCGCCCCGATGCGCGCCATGTTGAGTCCCTGCTCCGCTTCGGGAAAAGCGCAGCCGACGACGACATCGTCGATCTCCCCGTGCTCGATCGCCGGCACTTGCGCCAGGACGCTCTTCAGCACGTGTGCAAGCATGTCGTCCGGGCGTGTGTGGCGCAGCATGCCGCGCGGAGCCTTGCCGACCGGCGTGCGGGTCGCGGCCACGATGTAGGCTTCCTGAATCTGTCTGGACATGGTCTTCGATCTCCGTGAGCCTGTCAGTTGCGCAGCGGCTTGCCGGTGGCGAGCGTATGCGCGATGCGCTCCTGAGTCTTGGGGTTCCTGAGGAGCTCGAGGAAGTGCCGCCGCTCGAGGGCCAGCAGCCACTCTTCGTCCACCTCCGTTCCGGGCTCCACATCGCCCCCGGTCATGGCATCGGCGATCCGCGAGCCGATCTCGAAGTCGTACTCGCTGATGAAATGCCCCTCCAGCATGTTGACGAGCTGTCCCTTGATCGAAGCGGCGCCGGCGCGGCCGGCGACCTGAAAGCGCCTGCCCGGCACGGGTGGCCGGTAGCCGGCCTCGTGCAGCGCCAGCGCCTGCTGTTTGGCGACATGGAGGATCTCGCCGGAATTGAATACGACGACATCGCTCGCGCGAAGGTACCCGAGCTCCTGTGCCTCGATGGCGCTTCCGGCCGCCTTGGCGGTCGCTATCAGCATGTAGTAGTCCTTGAGCGATGCGAAGAGATCGCCCTTGCTCTCCGCGGCCGCGCGCAGCGCAAGCTCTTTCGTGCCGCCACCCGCCGGCAGGAGTCCCACACCCGCCTCCACCAGCCCGACGTACGACTCCAGAGCGGCAACCGCCCGGTCGCAGTGCATCACGAACTCGCATCCGCCGCCGAATACGTAACCCTGGGTCGCTGCCACTGTCGGAACTGCGCTGTACCGCAGGTGCATCGAGGTCTTCTGAAAGAGCGAGATGATCCTCTCGATGCTCTGCCAGTCACCGGCAGCGAGCGCGGACCGCAAGGAATCCAGGTTGGCGCCGACGGAGAACGGAGCCTCGGGCTGCCAGACGACCAGCCCCTTGTAGCGTTCCTCCGCGATGTCGAGAGCGCGGTTGAGTCCCTCGAGAACGTCGGGACTGACCGAGTGCGCCTTGGTCTTGAAGGAGACGACCAGGATGTCATCTCCGCTCGTGAATGCGCGTACGCCGGGATTCTCGTACACCGTGTCGCCGAGCGCCGTCCTGCGCGCCCCTAGCACGGTGTCGGGCCAGAGCTGCCGGCGATAGATATCGAGCGTCGAAGGACCCACCAACTGGTTGCTCGCCGCGTCATGGGAGCCGGCCGGGAAGTGCACGCCCTTGCGTTCCGGTTCCCGTGCCCAGGCGGGCAGCGGCGCGCCGGCGAGAGTCTTGCCCGCGGCGATGTCCTCCTCGATCCAGCGCGCCACCTGCGGCCACCCCGCCGCCTGCCAGGTCTCGAAGGGGCCGAGCTTCCAACCGAACCCCCAGCGCATCGCAAGATCCACATCACGGGCGGAGTGCGCTATTTCCGCGAGGTGATGAGCGCTGTAGTGAAATACGTCCCGCAGGCAGGCCCAGAGGAACTGCGCCTGGGGATGATCGCTCGCGCGCAGGCGCTTGAGCTTCTCACCCGGATCGTCGAGCTTCAGGATCTCCGCGACGCTGGCGTCGGCCTTGCTGCCGGCCTCGACGTACTCGCCGCTCGCGGCATCCAGCACCCGCAAGTCGTTGCCCTGCTTCCGATAGATGCCGCTTCGTGTCTTGGCACCGAGCGCGCCCGCCTCGATCAGCCTGGTAAGCCAGGGTGGAGCGCGGAACAGAGCATGCCACGGATCCTGCGCCAGGGCGTCCTGCATGGTCTTGACCACGTGCGCGAAGGTATCGAGACCCACGACATCGGCTGTGCGGAAGGTGGCGGATTTGGGCCGCCCGAGCCGTGGCCCGGTAAGATCGTCGACGACATCGAAGCGGATGCCGAATTTCTCCGCGTTGGCGATGGTCGCCAATATCGAGAACACCCCGAGCCGGTTGGCGACGAAGTTGGGGGTATCCTTGGCGCGAATCACGCCCTTGCCGAGCGTGGTGACGAGAAATCGCTCCAGCGTGTCGAGCACGGCCGGCTGTGACTCCTCGCAGGGAATGATCTCCGCCAGGTGCATGTAGCGCGGCGGATTGAAGAAATGCACCCCGCAGAACCGCGGCCGCAGCTCCCGCGGCAACGCCTCTGCGAGCCTGGCAATCGACAATCCCGAGGTGTTCGACGCGAAGATCGCATGTTGCGCGAGGTGCGGAGCGACCTTGCGGTACAGGTCAGTCTTCCAGTCCAGGCGCTCGGCAATCGCCTCGATCACCAGATCGCATTCCGCGAGCAGCGGCAGATGCTCATCGTAGTTGGCCGCGTGCATCAGCGCCGCCGTATCCCGCCCGGCAAGCGGCGGAGGCTGGAGTTTCTTCAGCCCCTCGATCGCCTTCCTCGCGATGCCGCTCTTGTCGCCTTCCTTTGCCGGCAGATCGTAGAGAACCGTCGGCACGCGGGCGTCGACCAGGTGCGCGGCGATCTGCGCGCCCATCACTCCGGCTCCGAGCACGGCCGCTTTGCGTACGATGAATCTGGTATCCGGCATGGTTTCCCCTCGAAACACCACTAGTTTCCTGCGAAAGCGCTCGGCGGTACAGGTGGCGACGCCAGTCCGACGTTCAGGTACCACTGCTGCGTACCCGCCGCCCGCCGCCGCGCGATGACCTGCTCGTGCAGCTCGAACATCCCCGGCAACAGATGATGCGCCGCTCGGGGTGCGTCGCGAAACTCGAGAAACGCGCGATCGTGGCCGTATGGAAGCCACGCTGCGGCGCCGGCTGCGACCGGGACGCCATCGCGGGCAAAGCTCGTGAAATAATCCATGATTGCTTCGCTCAGCGCGCGCTCGCGCGCCTCGTCTGGCGGGCTGGGCCAAAGCTCCGGCCAGCCGTCCGCGGCGCCGATGCGCCCGAATTCGTAGGGCAGCTCGCTCGCGTGAAAGGCCTCGAGACGTAGATTCTCCTGCTCCGGATAGCGGTGCGCAAAGAAATAAAGATGAGCCGGCAGTCCAAGCCCGGTTTGCGCTCGCGCCAGACGTTCCGCGCTCCATCCATAGAACGCGTCGCGCGCCGCCGCCATCGCGCTCTCCTCGATGTCGTCGGCCGGATAGCGGGCGAGATAGCTCGCCGCCAGGTCGCCATAGATGCCTCGCACGCGGCTCACGTAGTCATCGGCACCAGCGGGCAGCTGCGGTGAGAAATACATGCGCAGGGAGCGGACTTCGCCCTCGTTGAAGCCGACGATCATCGGTATGGCAGCCTGCTCGCCGCGATCCAGACATTCGACGATCTGACGCGGCAGTACCCAGCCATCGATGGTGGCCCGCGGGTCGAATCCGGCGGCGTCCGCGTTTCTCACCAGGGCCCCGGCCGGCATCGCGCGCAGCGCGGCGAGGTCTGCCGCGCCCAATTGCCGCGCCAACCGCTCACCCACGGACTCCGCCGGCGGCTGGCCGAAGCATGGATGCTTCAGCTGCGGATTCGATACCAGGTAGCCGCTCTGCAGGATTACCTTGTGGAAAAGGCCCTTGCCGAGAGGACTGCACATCAGCTCGATCGCACTCAACGCGCCTGCCGACTCGCCGAACAGCGTCACGTTGCCGGCGTCGCCGCCGAACGCTGCAATGTTGGCGCGCACCCAGCGAAGTGCCGCGGCCTGATCGAGCAGCCCGTAATTTCCCGAAGACGCGTGCGGCGATTCCGCGCTCAGCTGCGGATGGGCGAAATAACCGAGCACGCCCAGGCGGTAATTCACGGTGACGATGACGACGCCCTTGCGCGCCAGACTTTCACCGTCGTAGAGACCACTCGCCGGGTCTCCGCGGCGCAGCGCGCCGCCGTGCAGCCAGACCATGACGGGCGCGTTCGCGGCGTTGGCTGGCCGCCATATATTCAGAAACAGGCAGTCCTCGCTCATGCGCCGCGGTTCCTGCGCGTAGATGCTGCCCGGCGGCGAGGCAGCCTGAATGCATGCCGGCCCGAAGTCGACTGCGCGCCGCACTCCGCTCCACGCGTTGGCTGCAACAGGAGGCTTCCAACGCAAATCGCCGACCGGAGGCTCCGCGTAGCGGATGCCTCGGAACGCGGTGACCCCGCCGGCAAGCTCGAGTCCGGTCAGCGCGCCGCGTGGGGTAAGTATGCCGCCGGCATTCATTTTCATTCAGCCATTAATTAATGTTCTTTCGGTGGTGTGCGCCCCGTGCCGCCGCGGCGGCGGCTCAGCGGGCCGCTTTCCTGCGCGGCGATACCGCCCTGACGGATCGCCCGGACTGGCCGCACAGCTCGATGAAGCCGGCCGCCATGAAGCGCGCCAGACGATCCTTGGCCGCCGCGAAGTCCTCGGATTTGCACGCGCCGCTCGAAAGGCGATCGATGCGGCCCGTTCGGCCGAGCACGTGCATGAATGCGCCGGTCACGAAGTCGTAGCCCCAGAAGATGTCGGCATCCGAGCACCCGGGCAACGCCTTCTTGAGGATGCCGATCAGCTTCAGCACCACCGGATCGAAGTGCAGGTCCATCATCGCGGCCCCTTCCTGGGAATTGCTCACCTGCGAGGCGAATGCCGCGAAATTCCGCCAACCTTCCCCGCCGTTGATGTAGAGGTCCAGGTCCGTGTCCAGAAAGGCGCGCAACGCGCCCTCGACGGTCGGCGACCCGCCGCACTCCCGCTCGTAGTGGTCCAGGGCATCCAGCCTGCGGCTGCTGGTCGTGCCCGCCCGCCGCGTGAACACCGCCTCGAACAGCCGGCGTTTATCGGCGAAGTAGTAGTGCATCAGGGAGGTATGCACCCCGACTTTCAGCGCGACGTCGCGCAGCGTCACGCCGTTCAAGCCATGCTTGGAGAACAAATACTCGGCGGCATCCAGCATCTGCTCGAGGGTCTCGGCGCGCTGCTCCGCCTTCGTGCGCGGTCTTCGCCTGTTCGTGAGACGCCTTGCCATCTTCGCAAACCTTCTACGGGAAGCGGCTCCGGGAACGCGAAGATTAGCATCAATCGCAGCCGGCTTGCCCCGCCCTAGCCTGTGGCAAACTCCGCGCGCAGACGCTTCTTGTCTATTTTCCCGGTGGCGGCGAGTGGCATCCGGTCGAGAAGCACGATCTGATCCGGCAGCCACCAGTCCGGCACCTTGCCGCGCAGTACCGCCAGGAGCCGCTCCCGATCGACCTGATGGCCGCTGCGCGGCTCGACGATCAGGACCGGCCGCTCGCCCCACTTCTCATGCGGCCGCCCCACCACCGCCACCAGACCGACCTCAGGCAGGCTGCCGACGATGTCCTCGACTTCACGCGGGTTGATCCATTCGCCGCCCGACTTGATCAGGTCCTTGGTGCGGCCGGTGATCGTCAGATAGCCGGCCTCGTCGATCAGTGCGAGATCGCCCGTGTCGAGGTACCCCTCGGCGTCGAGCACCGGCTCTGACTGGTTGAAGTATCGTTCCGCGACGCTCGCCCCCTTCACCATCAGCCGCCCGATGCGCATGCGCTGCTCCGGCAGCACGACCCCGTTTTCATCCACCAGCTTCATGTCGAGGCCCATGGGAGCACGTCCCGACATTCGCGGGCCGGGACGGGGCGGCACATTGGCCGGCTCGATCGTCCCGAGCGGCGACAGCTCCGTCATGCCCCAACTGGTCTGCACACGCACCTCCAGACGCTCCTCGATGCGCCGCAGCAGAGCTTCCGGACAGTGCGAGCCACCGATGATGATGCGGCGCAGACTCGGCAGCTCGCCGCCTGTCTTCTCGAGATGCTCGACCAGCCCGAGCCACACGGTCTGTACGGCCGCCGCTACCGTCACCCGCTCCGCCACGATCAGCTCGCACAGGTGGGCGGGCTCGGTGCTCCTGCCCGGCAGCACCATCTTCGCGCCGGCCGCCGGGGCGGCAAACGGGAATCCCCAGCCGTTGGCGTGGAACATCGGCACCGCCACCAACACCGTGTCTTCGGCGCTCAGCGCAACCGCATCGGCCTGCAAAGCCCGCAAGGTGTGCAGGTAGTTGGAGCGGTGGGTATAGACCACCCCCCGCGGCTTGCCGATCGTCCCCGAGGTATAGCAGAGACCGGCCGGCGCTTCCTCGTCGAACTCCCCCCACGGCGCGGCCCGCCCGAACAGCCGCAGCAAGTCCTCGAGACTCCACCGCCGGGCCCGTCCCTGAACGTCCTCTTCCGGTACCTGCCCATCGAGCAGAATCACCGTTTCGAGACCGGAACACGCGGCGAGCAGCTCTCCCGCCAATGATTGCAGCCCGCAGCCGACGGCGATCCACCGGTCCTGCGCCTCGTTCACCATCTCCGCAAGATGAGCGACACCGAGGCGCGGATTGAGCGTGTGGCAAACCAGGCCCACGCCCATCGCGGCGTAATAGAGCGTCAGGTGGTCCTCGGTATTCCAGGCGAGCGTCGCGACCCGATCGCCAGGCCTGAGTCCCTGATCGAGCATCGCGCCGGAGACCGACCGGCAGCGCGCGTGCAGCTGCCGATAGGTAATCCGGTCAGCCTCGCCATCGCCATCGGTCGAAACCACGTGTGACGTTCCATGCCACTTGGCGGCGTGATCCAGAAACTTGTCCACCGTCAGAGCGTACCGCTGCATCGTCCCCGTCCGTATCCTCACAATGACCTGATCGTTACCTGTGGCGATCCTTCCGCCGCGCCGCTTCCAATCAGAAGGTCTTCATGACCCGGATGCCGTACTGCCGCGGATAACCGGCCCAGCGCAACCCGGAATCCGCCGCGGCAACGTAGGCTTCGTTCGTCAGATTCGTACCATACGCGGTGACGGTCCAGCCGCGCACTCCGTATGTCAACTCCGCCGACGTCAGATTGCGCGCGCCGAGATAATCACCCAGCGCGGCATTGTCGAACAGGGTCGCCCACTGCGAGCCGACATGCGAGTAATTCGCGTGCATCGTCAGCGTGCTTCCGCCGCCCAGATAGAACACGTACTGCGGGCCGAAGTTGTACGTCAGGCTGGGCGCATAGGACTGCGGGTGGCCGCCCAGGTCGATGCAACTGGAGGACGACGGTCCCACCGCCGGATCGCAGGTCGAGACGACCGGGAGGCGATTGTCGGTGGCGAAGAAAGTCCCGAGGCTCGTGCGCTCCCAGCCCACGTTGGCATCGAAGGAGAAGTGGCCCAGCACCGCCTGCGCGGAGAACTCTACGCCGTACAGCGTGGTGGGCGATGGACTGTTCACCTCCAGTCCCTGTGTCGGCAGCAGCGGGTCACCGATCGTGACCTGGAAGTGCTGGTATCTGTCGTAGTAGCCGTCCAGCTGCGTCCGCAAGTGATCGTCCAGTGCCGAGGACTTCCAGCCGAGCTCGTAGTCCGTCACGTATTCGGCCCGAAACGGCTGCTGATACTGGGTGCCGATGGGGAGATTGAGCCCTCCCTGCTTGTAGCCCGTCGCGACGAACGCGTAGAGGTAATTGTCCGGATTGACGGTCCAGCTCAGGTCCGCCTTGCCGGTCAGGCGATCGTCGTGCTCGCTCTGATGCGCGTACTCGTTGTAGAAGAATTCCGGAATCACGTTGTAGACGCGGTTCGTCGTGTCGTTCCAGGAATACCGCGCGCCGATCTGCAGCTTCCAGCCGTGACTGAAGTGGAAGCCCAGCTGTCCGAATGCAGCCGCCGTGTCGTTGGGCACCTTGCCCTCGATGTACTGGTCGTAGAAACCTGGCGGATAGCCGACGTAAAACCCCTGAGTCAGCGGATAGGAGTAATCCAGTCCCTGGTAGTAGACGCCCGTCACCCACGTGAGGAAGCCCCTCTCGGGCGAAATCAGGTCGAATTCCTGTGAGTACATCTCGCCGGGAACGAGGTCGCTGAAGGTAAAATTCAGCAGATCGGTGCCATCGAGGTCGGTTATGTAGACGGAGCGTCCCCATTGCACGCCGGTTATCGAGCGCAGCGTGACCCCGCTATCCATCTTGTAATTGACCTTGAGCGTCGACCGGGCGATCTGATCGATGGCATCCATCTGGGCATTCGCCGTGATGTCGTACAGCGGTGTCTTCGCATTGGCCGGTGACGCCGGATAACCACCGTTGTCTATATAGGAATAATCCGTCTGCCAGAGGGCGCTCAGCTTCTCGGACGGCTGCCACAGCAGGCTGAAGCGGATGGAAGATTGCTTCAACCCGCCGTTGCCGCCCGTATAAGGGCCGCTGACGTGAAAGAACGTGCTGCGGGACTCGTCATAGAAGGCGACGCGGGTGGAAACCGTGTCGCTCACCGGCATGTTGACGGCGCCTTGCACCATGGCATCGTTGAAGTTGCCGTACTGGCCGACCACGTAGCCGTTCACGCCGTTGAAGTTCGGCGCGGCCTCGGTGATATAGACGGCGCCGCCGGTCGAGTTCTCCCCGGCGAATGTGCCCTGAGGGCCGCGCAGCACTTCGATGCTCGAGATGTCGTAGAACGGCTCATCCTCGAGATAGCCCGGGAACGAAGCCACGCCATTTCGATAGGTGATGACGCCGGCCTGGGTCTGCGTGTTGTGCTCTGCCTTGCCGATGCCGCGGATATTGAACTCGTCGCCCTGGCCGAAGTTGTCGACCGCCAGCGACGGTGAGACGGTTTCCAGCTGGTCGACCGTGATCACTCCGTTGTGCAGGAGTTGCGCGCCCGTGAGGACGACGGCGGCGATCGGTGTCTGCTGCAGGTTGGTAGTCCGCTTCTCCGCCGTGACCACGACCTCCTGGAGCGCCGGCGGCGATTGGGTCGAGGCCGCGGCCGCGGCGTCGCCCGCGGTAGCGCCGGCCGCCGCGTTCGCCGCCGACTGATCCTGGGAGCCGCCCGCCACGGGGTCTGTTGGCAACGCGGCGGCTTCGACCGCCGCGGCGCCGCCCAATACGAGAGCGACGCTGACGAACGCTGTGATCTTCATTGGGTCCCCCGCACTTCTTTGGATCGCGCACCCGATGACGCGGTGGCCAGAGCGTCTCAGCTAAATAACTGCTTGTCAAGTTCATTCACACGAGAAATAATATCTTGCGTCGACCTTGGGAGAGAAAACGGGTACGGTCTGCGACCGCTGCTTCGTGCGAGGTTCAATCACATGTCCATGATTTTCCGGGTCGGGTTCGCATGAGCGGCCTGCTGTCGCAACGCGTGGCAATCGTTACGGGCGCCGGCCGCGGCCTCGGCCGGGCGCATGCGCTCGCCCTCGCCCGCAGCGGCGCACGAGTCCTGGTCAACGACCTCGATGCGCCGAGCGCCAGGCAGATCTGCGAGGAGATCACCGGGCTCGGCGGCGAGGCGCTCGACAGCACGGCGAATGTGCAGGACATCCATGCGGTCGAAGCGATGGTGGCGTGCGCGCTGCAGCGCTGGGGTCGGGTGGACATACTGGTCAACAACGCCGGCATTCTCCGGGACCGCACTTTCGCGAAACTCGATCTGGCGGATTTCCGCCTCGTGCTCGAAGTTCACGTCATGGGCTCGGTCAATTGCACCAAGGCGGTGTGGCCGCATATGAAGGAGCGCGGCTACGGCCGGGTCATCTTCACGACCTCCTCCTCCGGCCTGTACGGCAACTTCGGCCAGTCGGCCTATTCGGCGGCCAAGATGGCCCTGGTCGGCCTGATGCAGACTCTCGCCCTCGAAGGGGCGCGCTACGGCATTCATGTCAATTGCATCGCGCCGAGTGCGGCCACGCACATGACCCACGATCTATGGTCGCCGGAGGATCTGGCCGCTCTGGATCCGCGGCGTGTCAGTCCCGCCGTGGTCGCGCTCGCAAGCGAAGCCGCGCCAAACAGACAAATCGTCCTCGCCGGTGCCGGCAGCGTGAAGCTGGCGCATGTGACCATGACCCGCGGCGTGTACCTTGCCGATGACCGGCTGAGCGCCGAGGAGATCCTGGCGCAGTGGGGCCGGATCGGCGACCGTGCCGGAGAGCTCGTGCCGGCGACCGGGTCCGAGCAGTACCGGTTCGAGGCGGAACAGGCCCGGGCCGACAATCCAGGCAAGGAAAATTGACGTCTCGAGACCCTTATGTCGATCTCGGCATTCAAGCTGGCGGCCACCGACCTCCTCCCATACGGGCAGGGCCTGCAGCGGCCGGAATGCGTCTGGATCGACCGGGAAGGGGTGTGGGCCTCCGATGCGCGCGGCGGCGTGTGCCGGGTTCATGCGGATCGCGAGCCGCAGCTGCTGGGCAACGGTATCGCCGACCCGAATGGCTTCAGCCGGCGGCCCGACGGCAGCTTCGTGGTCGCGGGCCTCACCGACGGCAGGATCTATCACATCACTGGGGACGGCCGGACGCGCGTACTGCTCGAGAGCATCGACGGAGCTCCGCTCGGAGCGGTCAACTACGCCTGCTCGGATGGTCCCGGGCGGATCTGGGCATCAGTGATGACGCGTCATTTACCGTGGGTCCCCGCTCTGCAGTCGCGCAAGAAGGACGGTTACGTCATCAGGATCGACGGCGATCACGCACGCGCGGAGATCGTTGCCGACGGACTCGATCTCACCAATGAGGTCAAGGTCTCGCCCGACGGCCGCCATCTCTATGCGGTCGAAACCCTCGGCGGCCGCCTCGTTCGGTTTCCGATACGCTCGGACGGCTCGCTCGGCGCGAAGGAGCGCGTCGGGCCCGAGAGCCTGGGCCGTGGCGCACTACCGGATGGCTTGACGTTCGATCCCGCGGGCAACATCTGGGTTACGATCATCAGCCAGAATGCCATACACGTCATCGATCGGGACGGAGCGGTGCACGTGGTGTATTCGGATGCGAACGCGGCGGCGGTCGAAGCCATGGCGTGTGCGGTCGAGCAGCGGACCGGAACGCTCGATCACCTGTTGGCCTGCATGGCAGTCTCGGGGCCACTGCGGCTGCCCACCAGCCTCGCGTTCGGCGGTTGCGACGGCCGCACGGCGTTCGTCGGCTCCGTCGGTCTGACGCATCTCATCGCGTTCCGAGTGCCGCCAGGACTGTGGTAGGGTATTCAATCACATGTTAATTAATAACTATGGCTGCCCGACAACCCGCCGCGCCGACTGAGCTGGCCGGGCAGGCCTGGCCGTCGCCGCAGGCACCGCCTGCACCTGGAGCACGCGCCTGGATCGCGCTCGCCGTGCTCTGCGGCGTCTACATCCTCAACTTTCTCGACCGCTCGCTGCTCGCCATTCTCGCCAAGCCCATCCAGGACACCTTGCACATCACGGACGGACAGCTCGGCCTCATCGGCGGACTCTATTTCGCGTTCTTCTACTGCTTCATCGCCATCCCGATCGGCTGGCTCGCCGACAAGACCAACAGAGTCAACGTGCTGTCCGTGGCCTGCGCGATCTGGAGCATCGCGACCGCCTGCTGCGGCCTCGCGGCACGTTACCCGCAGCTCGTCGTCTCACGGATGATGGTGGGCGTCGGCGAGGCTGGCGGCGTGCCGCCCTCCTACGCTCTCATCAGCGACTTCTTCCCGCCCGGCCGGCGCGGGAAGGCGTTCGGCATCTACAACCTCGGTCCGCCGATCGGCGCGGCATTGGGCATCGCCTTCGGGGCCGCGATCGCCGCTGCTTTCAACTGGCGCGACGCGTTCCTCGTCCTCGGCGGCGTCGGAGTCATTGCGGCGATCGCGGTTCGCCTGATCGTGCGCGAGCCGCTCCGCGGCGCGCTCGATCAGACGCCGCCAGCCACCGCGGTTGCGGCCCGAACGGGCTTTCACGAGACGGTGACCATGTTCTTTTCCCGCCCCGCTCTCGTGCTCGCCGCGCTCGGCAGCGGCGCGACACAGATGGTCACCTACGGCTTGGGTAACTTCACCAGCCTCTTTCTCATGCGCGAGAAGGGCATGACGCTGGACGAAATCGCCATCTGGTACGCGCTCGTAGTCGGTGTCGTGATGAGCGCAGGCATGCTGGCCTCGGGACAAGTAGTCGACAGGCTCACCCGCCGGACGAAGGCCGCCTACGCAACAGCCCCCGCCGCCTCGCTGGTACTCGCAATCCCTTTCTACCTCGGGTTCGTCTGGGCACCATCATGGCCCCTGGCCATGGTCTTTCTCATCGGCCCGATGTTCCTGAACTACTTCTATCTCTCGTCCGCGATCGCGCTCGTCCAAGAGGAAGTGCGGCCCGATCAGCGGGTCATGGCGGGCGCGCTGCTGCTCCTGGTCATGAACTTCATTGGCCTGGGCCTCGGGCCGGCCTTCGTCGGAGCCGTGAGCGACTTCTTCCATGCCGCTCATCCCGCGCACTCGCTGCAGATCGCCTTGTATTCACTGACCCCGTTCTACGTCATCGCCATCCTGATCTTCCTCGCGCTCGCGCGCGTTCTGCGACGCGACAGCCGCCCTATTGGAGCCGATGCACCATGATCCCATTTCGTGCTCTCATCATCGCCGCTGCGGTTGCCTGCCTTCTCGGTACGTCGCCGTCCAACGCCAACGACACCCCTGCGTCGCGCGCACTGGCCGCGGCCGGGCGCAGGGCAGTGGTGGATGCGCCGGCCGGCAGAATGAAAGGCATCCTCGAAGGCAATCTACGAGTCTTCAAGGGCGTTCCGTATGCGCGTCCGCCCGTCGGAAAACTGCGTTGGAAGCCGCCCCAGCCGCTGCCCCGCTGGCAAGGAGTACGCACGACCACCGAGTTCGGACCGGCCTGCTTCCAGCCTTCGAATACCTTCGTGAGCGTCTACGTCGCGCGGCCGATGCCAATGAGCGAAGACTGCCTGACTCTGAATATCTGGGCACCCGCGGATGCGCACGATGCTCCAGTCTTCTTCTGGATCTATGGCGGCGCGCTCTGGGGAGGCGCAAGCCGTGATCCGCTCTATGATGGCGCGCGCCTGGCCGAGCACGGCGTCATCGTCGTCTCCATCAATTACCGTCTGGGTGTGCTCGGCTGGCTGGCACACCCCCAGTTGAGCGCGGAATCCGCCCAGGGCGTCTCCGGCAACTACGGCGTGCTCGATCAGATCGCAGCGCTCGAATGGGTACGGCGCAATATCGCCGCCTTTGGCGGTGATCCGGCAAACGTCACCATTGCGGGCGAGTCCGCGGGTGCCCTGAGCGTCATGTACCTGATGGTCTCGCCCGAGTCCCGCGGTCTCTTTGCCAAGGCGATTGCGGAAAGCGCCTACATGATCTCCATGCCGTCACTGAAGCAGGACAAATTCGGCATGCCATCGGGCGAGGGAAGCGGAGTGCGGCTCGCGGCGGCTGTTCATGCCCCGGACATCGCGGCTCTGCGCGCCATGGATCCGCTGAAGCTGACGAATGCCGCCGCGGCGGCCGGTTTCGGCCCGTGGGGCACCGTGGACGGCCACGTGTTCCCGGAGCAGATGGTCACCGCCTTCGACAGGGGCAATCAGGCCCACGTGCCGATCCTCGCCGGTTTCAACAGCGGCGAGATCCGCTCGCTGATGGTGCTCGCCCCGCCCGTGCCGGCCACCGCAGCCCGGTACGAAGCTGTCATTCGCGATCGCTACGGTCCGCTTGCCGGCGATTTCCTGCGGCTCTACCCCGCGACGAACATGGAGGAGAGCATCCTTGCGGCGACGCGCGACGGGCTATATGGCTGGACGGCGGAGCGGCTGGTCAGGAAACAGACGGCGCTCGGGCTTCCCTCTTACCTCTACCTGTTCGATCATGGCTATACAGCCGCCGACGACGCTCATCTGCACGGCTTCCACGCCAGCGAGCTCCCGTATGTCTTCGGGACGTTCGACGGCACACCGCCGATCTGGCCCCCAGTCCCTGCCTCACCGCGCGAAAACGAGTTGTCCGACGCGATGCTCGATTACTGGACGAGCTTCGCGCGCGCCGGCAAGCCTCAGGCGGCAAATGCCCCGGATTGGCCGGCCTACGGGTCGGCAGGTGCGTATATGCACTTCAGCGATGCGCCGCATCCGGAATCTCATCTCATGCCCGGCATGTATCGTCTCAACGAGGAGGTGGTCTGCAGGCGCGTGGCAGCCGGGAATCTGCCATGGAACTGGAATGTGGGTCTCGCCTCACCGAAGCTGCCGCCGGAGTCGGCGCAGTGCCATTGATCCCCCCGCCGGCCTGCGCAACCGGTTGCCCCAGGATATCCATGAATCCAACGATGCGCACATTGGCGATCGCGATTTTGCTTGTCTGCGCCGGTGAGGCCCCAAGCGCGACCGCAACCGCGAGATCCGCTGCGGATAGGCCCGTCGTCACGATCGCGCAAGGCGCCCTGGCGGGGCGAGTCGAGGCGCGGGGAGTGAGGTCCTACAAGGGAATTCCGTTTGCCGAGCCGCCCATCGGCAGCAGGCGGTGGGCGGCACCGGGTGCGGCGCCCGGCTGGAAAGGAGTGCGCGATGCCGGCCGGTTCGGTGCCAACTGCATCCAGCCGTCCTGGCCGCCCAAGATCATCTACGACGACGGCCTCTCGAACTTCAGCGAGGACTGTCTCTTCCTCAATGTGTGGGCGCCGGCACACGCGAGGCACGCGCCCGTCATCTTATGGATCTACGGCGGCTCGCTCATATTCGGCGGTACTTCGGAGCCCTACTACGACGGTACGAGCTTCGCGAAGCGCGGTGTGGTGTTCGTATCGACGAATTACCGGCTCGGCGCGCTCGGCTGGCTCGCCCTACCGGCGCTGAGCGCGGAATCCCCCCATGGGGTGTCAGGCAATTACGGCCTTCTCGATCAGATCGCGGCGCTCAGATGGGTCCGGCGCAACATTGCCGCCTTCGGCGGCGATCCTGACAACGTGACCATCATGGGCGAGTCGGCGGGTGGCTTGAGCGTCGCGTATCTGCTGGCGAGCCCGCTGGCGCGCGGTCTTTTCCAGAAAGCGATCGGCGAGAGCCTCGGTATCTATTCGGAGCCGGAGCTGAAGAATGCGGACCACGGGCTGCCGTCGGCCGAGGCCACTGGCACCCGGATCGAGAAAGCCCTGCACGCCGCAAACCTTCAGGCGTTGCGCGCCATGGACGCCACGGCGTTGAACATGGCGGCGCTGAAAGCGGGATTCGGCCCTACAGGCACCGTCGATGGCTGGTCGCTGGCGCGTCAGCTCGTCGACACATTCGACCGCGAAGAAGAGGCGCGCGTGCCGGTGCTGATGGGATTCAACGCCGGGGAAATCCAGACGCTGCCCGGCTTCCTCCCGCCGCTGCCCGCCTCGAGCGCGGTCTACGAAAAGGAGATCCGCACGCGTTACCGCGATCTGGCTCCGGAATTCCTGCGGCTCTATCCGGCGAGCGACATCAAGGCCAGCATGATGGCAGCGGGGCGCGACGCCATCTTCGGCTGGGGCGCAGAGCGCATCGTGCGCGACGAAGCCGCGCTGGGTGAGCCCTCCTATCTCTACTTCTTCGACAACGACTACCCGGCGGCACGCGCGCTCGGTCTGCATGCCTTCCACGCCAGTGAGATTCCATTCGTGTTCGGACGGGTCGGCCCGGGCGCGCCGATGCTGGCTTACTGGCCACGCGCGCAAGGTGCCGGCGAGGAAGCGCTGTCGAATGCGATGATCGCCTACTGGACGTCCTTCGCGCGAAGCGGCGTCCCCAAGGCGCCTGGACAGCCCGATTGGCCCACCTTCGCACCCCACGAAAGCTACATGCACTTCGCGCAGCGACCCGAGGTCGCGACCGACCTGATGCCCGGCATGTATACGCTCAACGAAGAAGTGATGCAGAGGCGCCGGCGCGCAGGCAATCAGCAATGGCGCGACGATGTCGGTGTCGCCGCACCCGTGCTGCCGCCTGCCACGCATTCGTCCACCGCGCAGTCGCCCGCAAAGCCTTGACGCTTGCCGCAGCCGACGTGGCATCGAGCGCAGCCTTGAATTCGTCCAATACGGCAAACCGTCGCCGTATCAGCATGGCGGACCGTGAAAGATGCAACTCGCGCACTTTTCGCCGCATGCTCGGGCGAGTGCCGTCGGCCGTGCGGCAAGACGGCCCGGCATTCAGGCGAGTACCCGGGCCGGGTTGAGCCGGTCGCCGGCATCTTCTTCGTTTGCCGTTTCAGAGTGTGCTTGCTTGCGATCCGGGTGACTAGGACTGAGCAGGCCCTTTTGCGATGGCAGGTGTACGCACGTGCTCAGGCCGAAATCCGACTGCGAGCAGGCGTGCGGGAACGCGCTGCAGCGGCGGCACTGCATTGAGCAACTTGAACACGAACGGCGGTTTCGGCTGTTGAGCGGCATGCAGGACGGGCCAGACGATCTGGTTCTGCATCACGAGCTGTACTCGCTGCGTCATCCGCGCGGGCCAGACGCGCCGAGCCTGTACCGCCTGCAGATCGGCGCCGCTCACCCGCCCCTCTCGCAGCGGGATGGCCAGGCGATTGGCCGCCGCCACCGCGTCCTGAATGGCGATATTGATCCCGACTCCGCCGATCGGAGACATGGCGTGCGCCGCATCGCCGATCAGGAGCAGGCCCGGCCGCCACCACTGCCGCAGAAGATCGACCGTTACGGTCAGGAGCTTCACATCGTCGAAGCTGCTCACCTCTGAAAGACGATCGTCCAGGAAAGGCGCGAGGGCACACACCCGGCTCCGGAACGCCTCGATGCCCTCGGCCTGCACACGGGCAAAGCCGCCCTTGGGAATCACATAGGCGCACTGCCAATGCTCCCCGCGGTCCAGCATGATGAGCAACCGGCCGCGGCCAACGTGGCCAAATGGTTCCCCGGAGTCGCTGTCCCGCCGCGTGACCCGGAACCAGAGCACATCCATTGGGGCGCCGAATTCGTCGCTCTGCAATGCGGCCCTGGCCCGGAGTGTCGAATGCCGGCCGTCGCACGCGACGACCAATTGCGCCCGCACATCGAGGTCCCCCTGCGGGCCTCTCGCTCGCACGCCAACGACCTTCCCTTCTTCCTCGATGAGGTCCGTAGCTTCCGTTTGCATGCGCAGATCGAACGTCCCGTAGCGGCTGCCCTGCCTGGCGAGAAAGTCGAGGAAGTCCCACTGCGGCATGAGCGCGATGTATTTGCAGTGGGTCGGCAGATGGCGAAGGTCGACGACCCGGATACGCTCGTTGCCGATCTTGAGAGCCAAGCGCTCCAGCTTGCGGTGCGGCAATGAGAGGAATTCCTCCATCAGCCCGAGCTCGTACATCAGCTCCAGCGTCGAGGGATGCACCGTATCGCCGCGGAAGTCCCGCAGGAAGTCCGCGTGCTTCTCCAATACCGCGACATCGACACCGGCGCGCGCCAGGAGAAACCCGAGCATCATTCCGGCCGGTCCGCCGCCGACGACGCAACATTGCTTGACGATGGAAACGGCGCTCATGAGTGCCCTCTGACGCTGGAGATACCTGACGATCACAATGCGCGGGGGCAGACAATGTTTCGGCTGCCCAAATAGTCACCAGCAGTGATGTATCACATCACAAAACATCAGTTGTGGTGATCTATAAACGGACGCATAGTGCTCCCCGTCGGCAACGCAACAACTCACCTCTTACGATCAGGAGACTCACATGGCGCGTCTGTTCGCTTACATGCTTTTCGATGGCGATTGTGCATCGGCCATGAGCTTCTACCAAAAGGTTTTCGCCGGCCGGATCGAGGCGCTGACCACGGTGGGAGAATCGCCCATGGCATCTCAGTTCCCGCCTTCCAGCGCCCACCGGGTCATTCATGCCAGCCTGAGCTTCGACGGCAACACCTTGATGGCATCCGACTGGATGGCGCCGGAGCCCTATCCCGGCATCATGGGCACGCGTTTCACGCTCGCGTGCGGGAGCGTGGAGGAAGCAACCAGATTGTTCACGGAGCTCTCCGAGGCGGGGAAGGTTCAAATGCCCCTGCAGAAGACGTCCTGGGCCAAGGCCTTCGGCATGCTGGAGGACCGCTACGGGGCGCCCTGGCAGGTCATGGCGCAGTAAGAG
>Ga0134128_10002443_pt1 | contig 23088 bp, 18 predicted proteins | sample KB31754_FD_96462 | JGI IMG/M metagenome (GOLD analysis project Ga0134128, IMG submission 96462) | Terrestrial soil microbial communities with excess Nitrogen fertilizer from Kellogg Biological Station, Michigan, USA - KB3-175-4 | ecosystem: Environmental > Terrestrial > Soil > Unclassified ... | reverse complement strand
GGGGCGCCGACGCAGGTGGGGACGACGTGACCGTCAGGCGCCGCGCGCGCGGCGCAGCTCCGCCAGGATCGCGTCGAGCTTGGCCGCCACGAGCGCCGTGCCCGTATCCGTCCCCTCCTCCGCCGCCGGCCGCGGCGCTTGATCCAGGGCCCGCGCCGAGAGCGCCGGACCGACGGTCATCACCAGCGCGCCGATGATCTTCCCGATCGGCGTGACCGGGAAGATGTTGGCGTACCCGACGGAGAGCGCGGTCGTGACGTAGTGGAGCGCGTCCCAGTACGTGGTGACGTGCGGGTTCGCGCCGGCCTCCGCCCAGTAGAAGGCCGCAGCGCCCCAGCTGACCAGGGCCCCGAGCTCCTCGGCGGGCGTGGCGACCGCGGCCGGGGCCGACGAGGCGGCGACGGCGAGGTCAGCCATCGTTGTTCTCTTGGTTCTCTTGGTTCACTTGGTTCACCTGCTTCACCTGACCCGCCCGGGTCACGACCGGGGGTACGGAGCCGGCCGGCGGCGACGCCATCACCACCACCGGCGGGGCAGCGGCGGTGTCGCCGAGCGAGCCGAATGCCGCCTTGATCTTGTCCGCGTCGGTGAACTTCATCACCTCCTTGAGCATCGGCAACATGGCCGAGGCCTCGATGATGCTCTTGGTGACCGGCCCCAGCGCGTTGCCCAGCAGCGGGTACTGCGCCTGGGCGCCGTTGCCGTTGGCGCCGGCCCCGCCGCCTCCGCCGCCGACCTGCAGCACCTTGATCTCGGCGATCTTCTCGGCCGGCTTCACCAGCTCGCGCAGCATGTCCGGCGCGCTCTGGATGAGGGTCAGCACCGCCTCCTGGAACAAGAGCTCGCGCGACTTCGAGTTCGCCGCGGCGTTCTTCTGGCGCAGCACCTCCGCCTCTTTGAGGCCCGCCTCGCGGTGCGCCTCGGCCAGCCGCGTAATCGACGACGCCTGCATCTCGGCGGCGTCGGCCTCCGCTTTGGCGCGGATCTTCACCGCCTCGGCCGCGCCTCCCGCCGTCGCCTCCTGCGCCGCCGCGGCCGCCTCGGCCTCGACCTTCTTCTTGAAGGCCTCCACCTCGACGGCGATCTTCTGCTGTTCGGCTTCGCGTTGAGCGGCCACGATGGCCACCTGCTTCTGCCGCTCGGCCTCGGCGACCTCGGACACCGTGATGACCTCCTGGTCCGCCTTCGCCTTGAGCGCCAGCGCGGCCGCCTTCTGGGCGTCGGCCTCGGCGGACTCCTTGGCCTTCATCGTGAGGACGATCTGCTTGTCGACCTGCGCCGCTTCGATTGTCTTTTCCTTGTCGACCTGCGCGGCCTCGAGGACCTTCTGCTTGCCGATGGCGGCCGCCTGCTCGGTCTGCTCCTTGCGCGAACGCTCGACCGCGATGTTGGCCTGCCGCTGCAGATCCCGCGTCTCGATCGACTCGTTCTTGGCCAGGTCGGCCTTGGCCGCCGCCTCGTCCTCCTTGGCCTTCCCCTCGTGCATGAGGCGATTCTGCTGGGCGACGTTGATCTCCTGTTCGCGCGCGATCTCGGCGGTGCGCTGCGCCTCCTCCTGCATCTTCCGCTTCACGGCGATGTTCTTCTCGACCACGGTGTTGGTCACCGTCTCCCGTCCAGAGGCGCCGAAGATGTCGTCGGTGCGCAGCTCGGAGAGGGGCGTCTGCGTCAGCTCGGTGATGGTCACCGACTCCAGCGTGAAGCCGTTGCGCCCCAAGTCTTCGCGCAGCGCGTTCGAGACCTCCTGCCCGAAGTGCTCGCGATTGAGGTGCAGGTCGAGGAAAGCGTTCTGCGCCGCCACGGCGCGGATGGCGCCGATCAGCTTGGGCTCGAGCAGCTGCTGCGCCTTGGCGCGGATGGCGTCGGTCGAGGCGCGCCCCTCGTCGATGCCGATCGTGCGCGCCGCCTTCTTGACGTCGTCGTCGTTCGGCTCGACGCGAATGTAGAACTCCGCCGACAGGTTGGTGGAGATGAAGTCCTTGGTCACCAGGGCCTCGTGACCGTCGCGGCGGATGGTGAGGCCGATCGTCGACAGCGACATCGTCGCCGCCCGGTGCACCACCGGCACGATCCAGCAGGCGCGGCCGATGAAGACGTCGGTCGTGTTGCGGCCGATCCGCATGATGGCCTCCGACGGCGACGGGCGCTTGAGGAAGCGCGCCATCGCCCCCACGAACACCAGCGCGAACAGGGTGATGGCCCCCACCAGCGCCGCCGCCATCTGCCAGATCTCGATCCCGTGGAACAGTGACATGACCCTAGCTCCTTTTCTCGTCCTCGACCTCGGGGCAGGCCGCAGCCCAGTAGAGCTGCTTTTCCCCGTCGTAGCTCACGAGCACCACCTTGGTTCCACGCGCGAGCGGCTCTTCGCCTTCGCGCACGCAGCCGTGCAGCAGAAGCTCGGTGCCGCCGTCGTCGTGGACCCTAATCTCCCCGAACCGACCGTCAAGCACGGGAGAGGCGACCACGCCGATCTTGCCGGTCAATTCGTCCTTGGTCGGCGCGCCGCGCCCACCCACGTCGACGAGCCGCGCCGCGAGGCGCGAAAAGAGGCGCACCCCGGCGAGCCCCACCAGCAACGACGCCCCGCAGACGCCGAGGAACCAGACGCCGTGATAAGCGCCGCCGGCACGAACGAACAGCACGCGGTTGAGGAAGATCCCCGCGAAGCCGCCGAACAAGAACAACGTCACCCACACGACCATGAAGGGAACCCGGCCGATGCCGAAGAACGAGAGCGCCTCGTGCCAGCCGGCGGTCATCCCGCCCCCTTCTCCGTCGGCGTCAGCGTCCCCATCGGGCGACGCATCGAGGTCGGCGTCGTGGTCGACGGCCACGTCGTGGTCGGCGTCGGCGCCCAGAAACCCGATCGTCTGCAGCAGCAAGAAGACGCCGCAGAGTCCGAGCATCACCAGGAACGGAAGGTTCCACCAATGATTCAAAAACGCCGCGAAGCTCAAGACCGTCCCTCCGGGCCGAGAGCGTACCCCAAAACGCCCTCCAAGCTCGTCGCGTTGCGGCTCGTCTCACAAACCCGCGCGCCGACTGGCCGCCGCGAGGTCAATGAAATCCAAATTCAACGGGTGCCGGCGCGCGCCGTTCACAACAGGCGCGCCAGGAACCAGATCCACTGCGCCAGCAAGACGAAGTTGCCCGCGGCGAAGACCAGCGGGCGGGCGACGACGCGGTTCGAGGTCAGGTGGATGAACGAGTGCAGGAGTCGGAGCGCGACGTATGCCCAGGCCAGGGCCACGACGCCGGCCGTGACCTGTCGGGTGACGTAGAACGAGACGCTCGCGACGTAGAACAAGAGCGGCATCTCCAGCAGGTTCATGAGGTGCCGGTTCCAGACGCGCACGTCGTCGGGGACCTCCGGGCTCTCGCCGTAGCGAAAGGCACCGGGCGGAATGCGGCGCGCCCTCACGGCGCCGAGGCGACGCAAGCCGGTCAGGAAGAGCACCACCATCGTCCAGACCGCCAGCACCCCGACGGGCGCGAAGACCATCTCTTGACGCACGGGCCGACTCTAACCGTCTGGCGCCGCACAAACGAGGGGGACCGCCCCTCGCCGCCGGAGCGACAATTTTTGCTCCCGGGCGCGGACCGGGCGAGATTCCCGAGGTGTCGCCGGTCACAACGCTCCCGTCGGGCCTCCTCGAAGAGCTCTCGACGGGCGTGCTCGTGACCGACGACGTCGGAACGGTGCTGGCGGTCAACCAGATCGCTGCGCGGACGCTGGGCTATGCGCCGGGGGTCTTGCTCGGGTCGAACATCGTCGTCTTGGCCCCCCAGCTCGAAGCGCCGGCGCGCGGGGCCGTCAAACCCGAGGACGTGCAGCGCCGGCGACTGCGCCACAAGGCGGGTCATCGGGTGCTCGCCGAGAGGCGCACGCGCGCGCGAGACGGTCTGGTCGTTTACCTCCTCGACGAGCGCCCCGCCGCGACCCCCGCGCCGAGCCCCCGCCGGGAGAGCGCCGAGCAGCTCCGGGTCGTGGCCGACGCCGTGCCGGCCTTGCTGGCGTACCTGGACGCCGACGCGCGCTACGTCTGGGTGAACGAGAGCTACCAGCGCTGGTTCGGCGTGCCGCCCGAATCGGTGCGCGGACGGGTCTGCCAGGAGCTCCTCGGCCCGGCCGCCTGGGCCGCGCTGCGCCCCTACGTCGAACGGGCGCTCTCCGGCGAGGAGGTCACCTTCGAGGACCGGATCCCCTACAAGAGCGGGCCGGCGCGCGACATCCGCGCGTCGTACGTCCCGCACCGCGACGCCGGCGGGCGCGTGTGCGGCTTCGTCGCGCTGGTGAACGACATCAGCGAGATCCGCGCCGCCGAGGCCGCCCTGCGCCGCAGCGAGCACATGCTCGAGCAATCCCAGTCGACGGCGCACGTCGGAAGCTGGGAGGTGACGTTCCCGAACGGCGACCACCCCGACGCCGAGCTGCGCTGGTCGACCGAAACCTATCGCATCTTCGGGCACGCGCCGGGCGCGGTGCAGCCCACCCAAGCCCTGTTCTACGGATCGATCCATCCCGAGGATCGGGAGCGAGCGCGGGCCACCGCCAGCGAGGGCCTCCGGCAGGGCGGGCCGTTCGAGAAGGAGTACCGCATCGTGCGCCCCGACGGCAGCATCCGGATCCTGCACTCCTGGATCCGCCTCGAGCACGACGCCGCCGGGAAGCCGATCCGCATGCTCGGCACCGTCCAGGACGTCACCGAGCGCAAGCGCGCGGAGCACGCGCTCAAGGAGGCTGATCGACGCAAGGACGAGTTCCTGGCCATGCTGGCGCACGAGCTGCGAAACCCGCTGGCGCCCATCCTGAACGCCGTCGAGATCCTGGAGAGCACGCGCCCCGAGCAGCCGGAGATCACCACCAAGTTCCGGGCGGTGATCGCGCGCCAGGTGCAGCACATGAAGCGGCTCCTCGACGACCTGCTCGACGTCTCGCGCGTCAGCCAGGGGAAGATCCAGCTGCGCACCGAGCGGGTGGAGCTGGCCGCTTTGCTCGCCCAGGCGGTGGAGGTGAGCCGGCCCGTCCTCGCCGAGAAGCGCCACCAGCTCTCGGTGACGCCGGCGCGCGCCCCGCTCCCCCTGGAGGCGGATCCGACGCGCCTCGTCCAGGTCTTCGCCAACATCATCAACAACGCCGCCAAGTACACGGATGCCGGGGGGCGCATCTCGATTGCCTCCGCGACGGAAGGAAGCGAGGCGGTGGTCACCATCGGAGACGACGGGATGGGGATGAGCCGGGAGCTCCTGGCCCGCGCCTTCGATCTGTTCGTGCAGGAGACGCGCTCCCTCGATCGGGCCCAGGGCGGCCTGGGCATCGGCCTCACCATGGTCCGCACGCTCGTGCGCCTGCACGGCGGCTCGGTGGAAGCGCTCAGCGACGGGCCCGGGCGCGGGACCACCCTGGTGGTGCGACTCCCCCTGGCGACGGTCCAGGTGGGCGCGCCGGGCGAGCCGCTCGCGCCCATCACGACCGCGAGGGGCGAGCTTCGGGTGCTGGTCGTCGACGACAACGTGGACGCCGCCCAGGCCCTGGGCCGATTGCTCGAGCTCCTCGGACATCGGGTGACGATGGCGTACGACGGCGTGGAGGCGCTGGCCGCGGCGGACGCCCTGCGCCCCGACCTGGTGCTGCTCGACATCGGCCTGCCGGGGATGGACGGCCACACCGTGGCGGCGCGCCTGCGCGACGCCGGGCACCGGGACGCGGCGCTGGTGGCCCTGACCGGCCACGGCCAGGAGGACCATCTCCGCAGCTCGACCGACGCCGGGTTCGACCACCACCTGGTCAAGCCCGTCGACTTCGCGTCGCTCCGCCAGATCACGGCCGCCGTCGGACGCGATACAGCCGACCGCTGATTTCTCCTGGCGACGCCCCGGGGATCCTTGATTCCCGGTCGCTAGGGAATCGCCGCAATCCGCCGGCCGGCATTGATCGGTCCACCCGCCGGCCCCAGGAGGGTGCTGGGGGCGAGGCGGCCGCACTCTCCCCAACGCGTATGTTCCACCAACTCCTCAAGGTCCGTTATCTCGCCATCGTCATCGTCGTCGCTTCGATCCTGCACTCCGTCGCTTTCCTTCTGTTGGGCGCGCGGATTGCGGTGGAGGCGTACGCCCACGTCTGGAGCGACCCGTCCGCCCTCGGCATGTCCCGGCCGGGCGTGGAGCTGCTGCACTCGCTCGACTTCCTGTTCGTGTCGCTGGTGCTGATGGTCCTGGCGCTCGGCATCGCCAAGCTGTTCTTTCTGAACCAGTCCGCGAAGGACCTCGAAGAGCTGCCGGGCTGGCTGCGGATCCAGAGCCTCAGCGAGCTCAAGGTGATGCTCTGGGAGACGATCCTCACGACCTTGCTCATCGTGGGCCTCTCCGACCTGATCCGCGACCTCTTCACGCCGCTGGCTTGGACGGCGCTGGTCTTGCCGGCCGCCATCCTCCTGCTGGCGATGAGCCTGTTCTTCATCCGCAAGGCCTGACCGGGCGGCGGCGTTTCAGAACTCGTGGCCGAGCATCGCGCGGCGGAAGAGACGGCCCCCAGGCCTTGACGGCCGCCCGGCCGCGGTCCCCCGATCTGCCGCATTCCAGCTGCGCCTCTGCTTGCCGCGATTCATCCCGCGGACATATTGACGACAGAGGCTCCCGTGAACCGCGCCACCATGATGGCGGCGCTTCTGGGGACGGCTCTCGCTCTCCCCGACAGCGCTGCAGCACCCGCCGCGGCAGACACCTCGGCGGTGACCGCGCCCGAGGCAGCGGCGAGCGGAGGACCGACGACGGCCACCCCGTTCCCCGGGAAGCCTGAAGAGGTGGTGAGCGCGCCCTTCTCCGTCGAGAGCGTCGACCGCGCGAGTCGATCGCTCATCGTGCGGAGCCCCGACGGATTGCTCACCACCGTCAGGGTGGCGCCGACGGCCGAGGGGTTCGACACCGTCGAGAAGGGCGACCGGATTGGACTCGACTACTACCGCTCGTCGGTGGTCTCGCTCGGTCCGCCGAAGGGCGCCGCCGGCGGCGACCACGCGCCGACCCGCGCGAACGCGCCGGTGCTCGGTGCGGCCGGGGGCCGGCAGCTCACCAGCAAGGCGCACGTCACGGGCGTGGACAGCCAGGCCGGGACGCTGGAGATCACGACGCCGGACGGGAAGCCTCACACGCTGGCCGTCGAGGATCCGGCGGCGCGCATCCGTCTCCGATCGCTCGGCGAGGGCGACGAAGTGACCGTCACCTACACCGAGGCGGTAGCGATCGGCGTGCATCCCGCCGAGGGGACCTGAGCGTCCCTGACCGTCACCTCGTCGTCAGGGCGTCACCGTCAGCACGACGGTGTTGGTGTCCTCGTTGGCGTTCGACGACTCGTCCACCGCGCGAATCACCAGATACTGCATCTGCCCGCGGGGCAAGCTGGAGGTCGTCGCCTCATAGGGATAGCTATCGGGCCCGACGCCGGCGAGGTAGCTCTGGGGAACGGTGGGGGCGAGGACGGTGCGGGTGGCAGCCGACAGGCTGGGGTCGCCGGTGAAGTCGAACGGCTGCGGCTGCGCATAGAGGACGTAATCGACGCGGTTCTCGTCGAGGGCGACGTCCCAGCGCACCGTCACGTTGCCGCCGCTCGCGACCGCCTGCTGAATCCCCACCCGCGGCGTCGGCGCCACCGCCGGCACGCTGGGGTGATCGTTGTAGGTGCTGGTCCATTGCGGTGGATCGTGGTCGTCGAGATCGTCGTGCGTCAGCACGAAGTCGTTCACCAGATCGACCTTGGCGTCGCTGAGGTAGTGGCGAAATCCCGTCTCCTGCTGGGTCACGCGGATGTCTTCCAGGAGATCGCTTTCGCCGAGCGTCGATTGCCCGAGCAGCGTCAGCGGCGACATCTGGTCGGAGGGCCCCTCGGCGTAGCCGAGCGACAGCGCCCGGAACCCGTCGGGGCGGTTCGCTTCGGCCATCAGCTTGGGCGCGATGTTGAACTGATTGTCCGCGTAGAAGATCGGATCCCAGAGCGCGCTGTCGCTGGAATCGAGCCGGTAGCTCTCGAACATCACGAAGTCGATCGCCCCCCGCGCGTTGTAAGCGTAGGCCGGGTGGCGCGGATCGAAGAAGAAGAGCCCGCGGTTCTGCAGGATCAGCTTGTCGGGGTAGGTGCTGTGCACCTGGCGGATGAACGTGCCGAAGCCGGGCGCCGTCCACTCGTACTTGGTCTCGTTCGAGCTGGCCGGGTTGGTGTACGAGTCGGGCGCGGCGGTGTCGATGGTGTCCAGGAAGACGCCATCGCAGTCGAGCCCGCGGCCGTAATTCGAGGTCAGCGCCTCCCGCAACCCGACCAGCGCGTCCGGGCCGTCGATCTTCATGCCGTCGATGACGCCGAACCAGGTCGGCTCGCCGGCGTTGACGAACAGCGACCCGAACAGCGGGTTTCGATCGGGGAAACCGTCTCCCTGGCCGCCGCCGCTGTCGTACATGCTGTTGTCGTCGAGATAGTAGGCGGCGAAGCCCGTCCCGCCGTTCGAGGCCTTGCCCTTGGGATCGAGGTTGGCCAGCGACTGGCCGGCCGCGTTCGGTCCCCGGGGATCGACGCGCGGTCCACTGCCGTCGCCCCGGAAGCGCGGATCGGCCCGCACCTGGTCGTCGGTCAGGTTCGCGGTCCGCAGATCCTCCCCCACGGAGACGTAGCAGAGCACCAGCACGTCATCGGACGGATCGTTGGGGTCGGCGCCGGCCTGGATGCCGGCGATCTCCTGACGGCTGAGGTCGGCCCGCGACGGGTTCACGATCGCCAGCTGGTGTCGATGCGCGATGTCGACCGCGTCGCTCGGCCAGGCGCCGTAGTTGACGAGGTAGTGATCGATCTGCCGGGCCCGCGCGTGAAGGCCGGTCGGCGGGCCGGCGCTTTCCGGGGGGTCGTTCGAGCCGCCGCAGGCCGCGGCGACGCTCAGGGAAATGCCTACCAGCCACGACCATCGGCTACGAATCTTTCGTACCATCCGCGCCTCCCCCCGTGCTTCCCCCATTTCAAAGGATGGGGGCGCGAATCAAACAGACAGCCCCTTGCGCCGCGGCCCAGCCGGATCGTGCGAGAGCGACTGCCGCCGGAGCGCTCGAGCAGCCCCGCTAGGACGCGACCGGCGCGAGGAGGCCGGCCGAGAGCCCGGGCAGCTCGCCCGCGACCCGCTGCTCGAGCGCAGGCAGGAAGGCGCGCAGCGCCTCGGCGTCGCCGACCCCGAGCGCGAGGCGGGGCCGCCGCGCGAGCGCGCCGGCCAGCCGGGCGGCCACGAAGTCGGGATCGCGGTAGCCGTCGAGGATCGTCCCTTCGCGGAGCCTCGAGACCAGCGCTCCCCACCGCCGTGCCGACAGCGGGTCGCCCCAGAGGAACGGCGCGCGCGTCGTCTCGGCGCCGGCGAGACTTCGCAGGTAGGCGGCGCGGGCGCCGGCGTCGCGCGCCAGGAGCCCGTCGAGGAACAGCTCGACGCCGACGTGGGCGGCGCCCCGGGCGGCCCCGCGCGGAAGGCCAGCCGCCATCAGCGCGCGCGCCGCCCAGGCGGCCGTCGAGGTGAACGCGGCCGTCGCGTGGAAGCGCGCGTCCACCAGCAGGTGATGGGCCTGGCCGGCCGACACCTTGGGCGAGGTCGCGGCGCCGGCGATCGCCCCGCACATCGCCAGCAGATCCGGCGCCATCGCGCCCAGCAGGAACGCCGGATCGTCGTCCACCTGCCGCGCGACCGCCGCGTGGCCGAAGAAGTTCACCCCGCTAGCTTAACCGTTCCCTGAGGATCGCGTGGGGAGCGACCGCCCGGAGCCGGCTCGGCCAGCGGCCCGAAGAAGCTCGGCGCGGGCCAGCTTCCAGGCGCGCCGGAGGACCCACGAGACCGACCTGTCGAGCCGGGCGGCCTCGTTCTCCAGCTCACGCGACATCCAGATCGGCAAGGAGAGGCTCACCTTCTGTCCGGCGGTAGACCTGCCGCTGCGGCCCTGCTCGCGCCGAGGAGCCCGTGCTGCTTCACCCGTCGTCATTTGCAGCCGAGCGGTCCGCCTCTCCTCGTACTAAGGGCGGCCGGGGCCCGAAACCTTCTGCCCTCCTTCGCTCAGCAGCCCGGAAAACAGGCCGTCCCCAGGCGCTGGGCGGCCTGCGCGCGACCGGACGCGGCAATTTCGATGACCTTGGCGACGACCTCCCGCGCCGCGCGCTGGCGCTCGGGGGTGTCGGCGTACTTCGCCAGCAGCTTGCCGCCGAGCTCCTGGTGCGCGCGCTCGTCCGGCTGGATGTAGGCGCGATAAATGCGGGCTGTCTCCGCGTCTGCGCGCGCCTCACAGAAGGCGATGAAGCTCTCGTTCACCCCGTAGGCGATCGACTCCAGCGTGAACAGCCCGCCGGCGATGCGCTCGACCGTGCTCGACAGCCCCTTGAGGTAGCGAAACAGGGGCGACTCGGCCGGCTGCTCGAAAGCGGCCACCTCGAAGCCCAGCGCCGCCAGCCGGTCCGCGACGAGCTGGAAGTGGCTGGCCTCGTCGCCGGCCTGGCGGGCGAAGGCGAGCTTCACGTCGATCTCCGGCGTGTCGGGCGTCCAGGCCGCCGCCAGCTCGCTGACGTTGATCTCGTTGGCGAGCGCGATCTCCAGCATGCGCCTGGCGTCCGCCGGACCGCCGCCAAGAGACATCGGCCCCGCTGCCAGCAGGGGCGAGAGCCGCTCCGCCTTGAAGCGCTCCAGGTCCCGAACGAAAGAGGTGGTCTCCATCCCCTATTCCTCGCCCAACGCGGGCGAGAGCGCCACCCCGCATCTGGGATGTGCTGGAAGATGTGCCGGGCGTGACCGCCCGCCCCCCTGCTCTTCCGCTCGTCGCCGTTGTGTCTATCTTCCCCTCGCGACCAGGGGGTGTGCCGTGGGCTCGAACCTGACACTGCGGATTCTCGAGCAGCATCGCGTGGGCGGCAGCCTCGCGGCCGGCCAGGAGGTCGCCCTGCGCGTCGACCAGGCGCTGCTTCAGGACGCGACCGGGACGATGGCCTGTCTCGAGTACCTCGAGATCCGAGACGCGCGCGTGTGCGTCCCCCTCGCGGTGCAGTACGTCGACCACAACATGATCCAGCTCGACTTCAAGAATCCCGACGATCACCGGTTTTTGCAGACGTTCTGCGCGCGCCACGGGATCCACTTCTCACGGCCCGGCAACGGGATCTGCCACTACCTGCACGTCGAGCGCTTCGCGCGACCCGGCCAGCTGCTCGTCGGCGCGGACAGCCACACGACGACGTCGGGTGCCCTGGGGATGATCGCCATCGGCGCGGGCGGGCTGGAGGTCGCCGCCACGCTGGCCGGCGCCCCCTTCGAGATCGAGACGCCGCGGGTCGTGGGGGTCGAGCTGCGGGGACGGCTCCGCCCGTGGGTGCAGGCCAAGGACATCATCCTCGAGCTCTTGCGCCGCCGGGGGGTGCGCGGCGGCTTGGGGCGGGTGTTCGAGTTCTTCGGCGACGGCGTGCCCGGGTTGAACGTCACCCAGCGGGCGACGATCTGCAACATGATCGCCGAGCTGGGGGCGACCACCGGCATCTTCCCCTCCGACCAGCGGACGCGCGAGTGGCTGCGCGCCCAGGGACGCGCGGAAGAGTGGCTGCCGCTCCCGACCGGCGGGGGAGGCCCCGATGACTACGACGAGCGCGAGGTCATCGCGCTCGACGCGCTCGAGCCGCTCATCGCCAAGCCGTCGAGCCCGGGCAACGTGGTGCCGGTCCGCGACGTGGCGGGGACCGAGGTGGCCCAGGTCTGCGTCGGCAGCTCGGTGAACTCGGGCTACGGAGGACCTGGCGCTGGTGGCGGCGGTCCTGCGCGGACAAGCCCTGCCGCCTCACCTGGTGATGACGGTGACGCCCGGGTCGCGGCAGATCCTGGACGTCATCATCCGCAGCGGCGTCTACGACGACCTGGTGATGGCCGGCGCCCGGATGCTCGAGCCGGCCTGCGGCCCCTGCGTGGGGATGGGACAGGCGCCCCCGAGCGGCGCCGTGTCGGTCCGGACGTTCAACCGGAACTTCCCGGGCCGCTCGGGGACGATGAACGACCGCGTCTACCTCTGCAGCCCGGCCACCGCCGCGGCGACCGCGCTCCGGGGCGTCATCACCGACCCGCGCGACCTCGGCCCTGGCGAGCCCGCGCTGGCCGCCCCGGCCACCCGGCCCCAGGCCGACGCCGGGCAGATCATCGCGCCGCCCCCGCCCGAGGAGGCCGCGACCGTGCAACTGATCCGCGGCCCCAACATCCAGCCGCCCCCCGTTCAATCGCCGTTGCCCGAGACGCTCGCGGGTCAGGTCCTCATCGTGGTGGGCGACGACCTCTCGACGGGCGATCTCTCCCCCGACGGCGCCGAGGTGATGGCCTTTCGCTCGAACATCGCCGCCATGTCCCGCTTCGTGCTGCGGCGCCTCGATCCCGACTTCGTGGCCCGTGCCGAGCGCGACAAAGGCGGCCTCATCGTGGCCGGCCAGAACTACGGCCAGGGGTCGAGCCGCGAGCACGCCGCGCTGGCGCCCAAGTTCCTCGGCGTCCGGGTGGTCGTGGCCAAGTCGTTCGCGCGCATCCACCGCCGCAACCTGATCGCCCAGGGCATCGTTCCGCTCACCTTCCGCGATCCCGCCGACTACGACCGGGCCGCGCAAGACGCCCTCTGGACGTTCCCCGACCTGCGGCGGGCGCTGGAGAGCGACGCCCGGGAGGTCGCGGCGACGCTCCCGGACGGCGGCACGATCGCGCTGGCCGCGCCCTTCTCCGAGCGAGAGCGCGACGTCCTGCTCGCGGGCGGGCTCCTCGCGCACCTGCGCAACGGCGGCGGCGCGCTCAGCCTCTGCCTCGGCCAGAGCGGTGCCGCCGACCAGGGATCGCCGGTGACCGACCCGATCCCGCAGGCCACGTTCCCCTGATCGCGGGGCTCACGGTCCCGGCGCCGGCTCGGGCCCCGGGTGGATCCCGTTGGGCGGGGGGCGGCGGAAGCGCGCCCGGACGGTCTCCATCAGGAGATAGAGCGCCGGCGTGAGGAACAGGTTGAGGATCGTCGAGAGCAAGAGGCCGCCGAACAGCGTGGTCCCCAGCGAGTGGCGCGCGTTGGCTCCCGCGCCGCCGGCGAACACCAGCGGCAGGATCCCGATCAGGAAGGCCAGCGAGGTCATCAGGATCGGCCGCAGCCGCAGCATGGCCGCCTCGATCACCGCGTCGATCTTGGACGCCCCCTGCGCGCGCAGCTGCTCGGCGAACTCGACGATCAGGATGGCGTTCTTGCTGGCCAGGCCGATCAGCATGAGCAGCCCGATCTGGCAGAAGACGTCGTTGCTGAGGCCGCGCAGCCGCTGCGCGGCCAGCGCGCCCAGGAGCGCCAGCGGCACGGCCAGGATGATCACCAGCGGGAGCGCGAAGCTCTCGTACTGGGCAGAAAGAACGAGAAACACGAAGGTCAGGCCCAGGGCGAAAATGATCAGCGCCTGATGGCCGGCGCGCACCTCTTCCCAGGAGAGGCCCGACCACTCGTAGCCGATCTCGGCCGGGAGCACCTGACGCGCGACCCGCTCCATGGCGTCGATGGCCTGCCCGCTGGAGACGCCCGCCGCCGGCGTCCCGTCGAGCTCGACCGAGCGATAGAGGTCGTAGTGGCTGATGACCGGCGGCGCCGTCCCCGAGGTCACGCGCACGAAGTTGTCGAGCGGCGTGAGAGCGCCCCCCTGCGCTCGGACGTAGACCGCGCCGAGGTCGCGCGGCTGGTCGCGGAACCGCGCCTCCGCCTGGGCGTAGACCCGGTACGAGCGCGGCCCGAGGTCGAAGTCGTTCACGTACGCGGAGCCGAAGTAGACCCCCAGCGTGTCGGCGATCTGCCCGACGGAGACGCCGACGCTCAGGGCCTTGTCGCGGTCGATGTTCACCGTCAGCTGCGGATCGTCGACGCTGAAGGTGGAGAAGACGCCCTTGATCTGTCCGCCCTGCATGGCGCCGCCGGCCACCGCCTGTCCGGCCGCCGCCAGCGGCGCGAAGCTGGTGCCGCCCCCCTTGTCGACGAGCTGCAGGGTGAACCCGCCGGTCGCCCCCTGTCCTTGAATCGGGGGCGGCAGGAAGGGGACGACGATCGCGCCGGGCAGCGCGCCCAGCGTGCGCTGCAGGTCGGCCACCATCACGGGCGCCGAGTGAGCCGCCCCGGGGCGCTCCGAGATCGGCGACAGGCTGACGAAGATGACGCCGCGGTTGGCGCCGCCGCCCGTGAAGCTGAAGCCGAGCACGGAGAACAGATCCTTCACCTCCGGCCGCGCGCGCAGCTTCGCCTCGGTCTCGGCGGCGATGTTGCTCATGTAGTCGAGCGAGGCGCCCTGGGGACCGATCAGCTGGACGATGAAGTAGTTCTGATCCTCGTCGGGGACGAAGCTGCGGGGCACCGCGAGAAAAGCGAACAGCGTGAGACCCAACCCCGCCAGGAAGACCAGACCCGCGACGGCCAGGTGCTTGACCTGCCAGGCCAGCACGCGGTGGTAGTGGGTGCGCACCGAGTCGAAGGCCCGGTTGAAGGCGCGGAACACGACGAAGCGGTGCTCCGCCGCCGGCCGCATCAACAGCGCGGCCAGCGCCGGCGACAGCGTGAGAGCGTTGAAGGCCGAGATGCTGACCGAGAAGGCGATGGTGAGAGAGAACTGGCGGTAGAGGCGCCCGGTGGTTCCGGAGAGGAAGGCCACCGGCACGAACACCGCCACCAGCACCAGCGAGGTGGCGACCACCGCCCCGGTCACCTCGCGCATCGCCCGCTGGGCGGCGGCGTGCGCGTCGCCGCGCGTCTCGGCGAGGTTGCGGGAGATGTTCTCCACCACCACGATCGCGTCGTCGACGACGAGGCCGGTGGCCAGCACGATCCCGAATAACGTCAGCGTGTTGATCGAGAAGCCGAAGGCCTTGACGAAGGCGAAGGTGCCGATCAGCGAGACCGGGATGGTGACGGCCGGGATCAGCGTGGCCCGCCAGTCTTGAAGAAAGAGGAAGATCACCAGCACCACGAGCCCGATCGCTTCCAGCAGCGTCACCAGGACTTCGTGAATCGACTCGCGCACGGCCGTCGTCGGGTTGAAGGCGATCCGGTACTTGAGCGACGGCGGGAAGCTCGCCGACAGGCGCTGGAGCTCGGCGCGGATGGCGGACTCGAGGTCGAGCGCGTTGGCGTCCGGCTGCTGGAAGACGCCGATGCCGACCGCGCTGCGGCCGTCGAACCGGAGGTCGAGCGAGTAATCCTCCGCGCCCAGCTCCGCGCGCCCCACGTCACGCAGGTAGATGAGCGTGCCGTCGGCGCCGCGCTTCAAGATCAGCCCCTCGAACTGGTGGGGATCGGTGAGCCGCCCCTGGGCGCGCACGCTGATCTGGAAGGTCTGGTGCGGCGGCGCCGGCGGCCGGCCGATCTGCCCGGCGGCGATGCTGATGTTCTGCTCGCGCAGCGCCGTCACCACGTCCTCGGCCGTCAGGCCGCGGGCCGCCAGCCGCAGCGGGTCGAGCCAGAGGCGCATCGCGTACCGGCGCTCGCCGAAGATGCGCACGTCGGCGGCGCCCGGGATGCGGCGGATCTCGTCACGCACGTACAGATCGAGATAGTTGCTGATGAACAGGTTGCTGAGCGATCCGTCCTCGGAATAAAAGCCGATCGCCAGCACGATGGCCGGCGTCGTCTTGAGGATGGTGACCCCGGTGTTCTTCACCTCCGCGGGCAGGAGCGGCAGGGCCGTGTTGACCCGATTCTGGACGTCGACCGCGGCGAGGTCCTTGTTCACCCCGACGTCGAACGTCGCGGTGATCATGCTGGTGCCGTCGTTGCTGCTGGTCGAGCTCAGGTAACGCATCCCTTCGGCGCCGTTGATCTGCCGCTCGAGGGGCGTGGTGACCGTCGACTCGACGACCTCGGCGCTGGCCCCCACGTAGTTGCTGACCACCTGGACCTGCGGCGCCGCCAGCTCGGGGTACTGGGCGATCGGCAAGGTGGGGATGCTGACCGCGCCCGCGAGCACGATGACCATCGCGCACACCGAGGCGAAGATGGGCCGGCGAATGAAGAAGTTGACGAACATCCGCCGCCCGAGCCTCTACTTTTGCTGCTGGCCGGCGCCGGGGACCTGCGCAACGACGGGCGCGCCGGGCCGCAGCTTTTGCACGCCGGAGGCGACGATCTGCTCGCCGGGCGTCAGCCCCTTCGTCACCGGATAGGTCTGGCCTTGAATCGGCGCCAGCTCGACGGGACGCGGCGCCACCGTCAGCGGCCCGCCTGCGGCGCCGCGCGCGGCCACCCAGACGAACGGCTGGCCCGCCCGGCTCTGCACGGCGAGCACCGGAACCGTCGGACCCTGGCGCTGGTTCCAGACCACCCGCGCGTGAACGAACTGCCCCGCGCGCAGCGGTCCGGCGCGGTTGTCGAAGCTGGCGATGGCCAGCACCGTCTGGGTCTCCTGCTCGACGCGCGGGGAGACGAAGCTGATCTCGCTCTTGGCCAGGACCTTGCCCGCCTGGTCGAGGAGCTCGACCGGCGTCCCCGCCTTCAGGTTCATCGCCGGCCCCGAAGCGACTTGCAGATACGCCTCCAGCGTGTCGTTGTCGTCGAGCGTGGTGAGCAGCGTCTGGGGCGTCACGTAGTCGCCGATCCGCACCGGGATGTCACCGACCGTGCCGCTCTGGGAGGCGACGACGTTGTAATAGTGGAGCTCGACCTTCCCGGCGCTCGCCTGGGCGCCGGCCGAGGCCGCGTTGGCCTCGGCCTGGCGAAGCGCGGACTGGGCCTGGTCGAAGTCCTGGCGCGTGGCCGCGCCCCGGGCGAAGAGCTTGCGCATGCGCTCGAATTGAGCGCGCAGGAAGTCGAGGTTGGCGGTGTTCGCCTCCGCGACGGCGCGCTGGCTGCTGACCAGCGCCCGCTGTCGCGCCGGATCGATCGACAGGAGCCCCTGCCCCGCCTGCACCTTGTCCCCCGGTGCGACCAGGATTCGCGTGACGAGCCCTTCGACCTGCGGCTGAACGCGGACCGAGCGGCGCGATCTCAGCTGGGCGACGCCGTCCGTCGTCTCGGCGATGGACGTCGCCTTGACCGTCTCGATCTCGACGGGCATCGGCGGCATGCCCGGCCCCCCCGGGCCTCTGGACGCGTGTGGCCCGCTGCAGGCGGCCACCGCCGCCGCGATCAACGCCAGGTTGCGCGGCGCCACGACTTCTCCTCCGGGAGCCGCACACACGGCCCGACCAACCTGAGCACGGGCCGGCGCCGGAGCAAGCCGGCGGTCACGGTTTGGCCGGCTCGCGCAGGGCGACGTAGTCGGCCAGGATGCGGAGCGACTCGTCGAGGATGAGGCCGTCGGCCGCCCGCGCTCCCGCCGACGCGGACTCGTCGGTGTCGGCCTCGTGCTTCGTGCCCGGCGCATCGGGCGGCTCGATCGTGCCGGCCATGCGCGGGGGGAGCCCCGAGCTTCGGGTATCCTTGACCGTGATCTGGTAAGTGGGAATGCTGGCGTCCTCGGACTTGGCCTTGGCCGTGATCGCCTTGTCGGTCGCCTTGTCTTGCGCCAGCTCGCGCCGGCGCTGACTCTCGTTGAGCGAGACCGTCCCGGCCTCCATCCGTCCGCGCAGGCGGGCGATCTCCTTCCGCAGCTCGTCGAACGCGGGATCCGCGGCCACGCGCCGGGTCGAGGCGTCGCGCAGCGCCGGCAGGTACGGCGCCACCTCGCCGAGCGGCTTGTAGTGAGCGGTGGGAACCGTATCCCAGGGGAGCGGGTCGGCCAGCTTCGCCTCGCCGATCGGCAGCACGCCGCTGGCCGAAGGGATCACGATGTCGGCCCCCACGCCGCGCAGCTCGGTCGAGGCGCCGCTCGGCCGGTAGAACTTGCTGATCGTCAACTTGAGCGCGCCAGGATCGAAGGCGTGGGCGAGGTGTGCCTTGTCCATGACCTGGGCGAGCGGCATGATCGTCTGGACGGTGCCTTTGCCAAAAGTGGAAGGATCGCCGACCACCACGGCGCGGCCGTAGTCCTGAAGCGCGCCGGCCACGATCTCGGACGCCGAGGCGCTGAACCGGCTGATGAGCACCACCAGCGGCCCCGCGTAGCGCACGACGGCGCCCTTGTCGGCATCGACTTCGATCGCGTTGTTGGCGTCGCGCGTCTGCACCACCGGGCCGCCCCCGACGAACAGCGAGGTCAGGTCGATCGCCTCCTCGAGCGAACCGCCGCCGTTGCGGCGCAGGTCGAGCACCACGCCGCGGACCTTCTCCTCGCTGAGCTTGCCGAGCAGGCGCGCCACGTCGGCGGTGGCGCCGTGGCTGCCGTTGTCCTCGGCGCCCGAATAAAACGACGGCAGGTCGATGACGCCCAGGCGCAGGGCGGGACCGCCGGAGCGCGGCAGGTCGACGATGCGAGCCTTCGCCTGCTGGTCCTCGAGCTTCACCTGCGCGCGGGTGAGGCGGACGGTCTTGGTGGCGCCGGCCGGCGGCAAGATGGTCAGCGTCACGATCGACCCCTTGGGGCCGCGAATCAGCTCGACGATGCGCGTGAGCGGCATGCTGGTGACGTCGACCGGCGCCGCGTTGGCCTGCGCGACCGCCACGATGCGGTCGCCCGGCTTGAGCGCGCCGGAGAGCGCCGCCGGGCTGCCGGGGACCAGCTCGCGGATCGTGCAGAAGCCGTCCTCGGTCTCCAGCGTCGCGCCGATCCCGAACAGCGACAGGTTCATCGAGATCGACAGCGACTCCATCGACTCCTTGTCGAGGTAGTCCGAGTGCGGGTCGTAAACGTGGGCCAGGGCGTCGAGGTAGATCTCGAGCACCTCGTCGTCGGCGAGCTCGCTCATCGTCTTGAGCTGGAGCTCGTGGCGCCGGATCAGCGCCGCCGCGATGTCTTTCGGCGGCTTCTCGCCGAGCTTCTCCTCCAGGACCTCGGCTTGCAGCTGGCGCTTCCAAAGATCGTGCGCCGCCGCCAGATCGCGCGGCCGCTCGGCGTGCTCGCGATCGATCTCCACCCGCTCCTTGCCCCGAAAATCGAGGTGCCCGGCCTTGAGCACCTGGCTGTCGAACGTCACCTGCTCGTGCAGGCGCTCGAGAAATCGGGCGAAGATGCGGTGCGCCGGCTGCGTGTCGCCGTCCGCGCGCGTCGCCTGCGCCAGGGTCGCCCGCAGCGGCGCCAGCTCCTCGACGTCGGAGCGCAGGAACAACGAGCGCGTCCCGTCGAGGGCGTCCATGTAGCGGTCGAGCAGCTTGCCCGCCAGCTGCTCGTCCAGCGGGTGATGCGCGAGCTGCGAGCTCGCCAGCAAAGAGGTCGTCACCCGGGTGATGTTGGCCTCGGTGGCTCGCCGGTCGGATGTATCGGGCGGGCCCGCCACGGCGAGCGAGGCGACGAGGGTGAACGCGAGGGCGGCGGGCAGCCGCCCAAACCAGGGTCTATGCCACTGCCTCATGCCTGACTCGTGGGTCTCGGATTCACGCCGTTCAAGATGAAACATGTCCGACCATAAAACCCTGGAAATCGTGCGCTCGGAAGGGGCGCCAGCAAAAAATCCCCTTTCAGATAATGGCCGTAATTTCCATGGCTTATGGTCCAGACACCGTTTTTTCCCCCGCGTTCGAGCGGGCGGCTTGCCGGCGACCGAGAAACCCTCCGGGATCAGAGGCGAGTTTCTCGGGAATCTTGAGGTAACCCTCATGACGACGCGACGACCTGTTGGCGGGCAAAACACCCTGGCACCGGCCGCCCCCGCCCCGCGGCGGGTGGATCGACGCGCCCGCGGAGACCTGGCCTCACTGCTGGCCGCGCTGGACGAGATTCGCTCGCTGGTCGACACGGACCTCATCCTCAGGCGCGCCATCGAGCTCGTCCGCGATCGGATCGGGCTGCGGCGCGCGGGGCTGTTCGTCCTCGATCGCTCGCGCAACCTCATGCTGGGGACCTGGGGGATGGATCTGTCGTGCAGCGTGGTCGACGAGCACCACGTCATCTACGACCTCTGCGGCAGCGATCTCGAGGCACTCCGCCGCTCCGAGGAAGAGGGGGCGCACTTCTCCGTGTTCGACAGCTGTCCGATCATCGAGCACCAGGGGGGCGAGACGCGCATCGCCGGACGCGGCTGGGTCGCCAAGACGCCCATCCGGTCGACCCACGCGGCGATCGGGATGCTGTTCAACGACGCGGGCCTCACTGACGACCCGGTGGACGAAGTCAAGCAAGCGCACGCGGCCATCTTCTGCTCGGTGCTGGGGGCGATGCTCGACCCGATGCGGGGGTGGCTGGTTCGGTGCACGGCGCCGGGCGCCTCTCCGGGGCAGCGGCTGGTGGCGTCGACGGTCGAGATGCTGGACAGCAACCCCAGCCTCGGCGGCAAGGAGATCGCCGGCGCGCTCAACATCAGCCTCTCGCGCCTGGCCCGCGTTTTCAAGACGCTGATGGGGATGTCGCTGGTCGAGTACCGGAACCGACTCCGCCTGGACCGCTTCGAGTCCTTGCTCGAGCACGGGCCGGCCAACCTGCTGGACGCGGCGCTGGAGGCCGGATTCGGAAGCTACGCCCAGTTCCACCGCGTGTTCCGCGCCCGGCTGCACGCCAGCCCCCGCGATTACCTCCGCCCCGCCGGCGGCGGGCGCCGGCTGCTCCGCTCCTACGACACCAACCCGGGGCTCCCGAGCCAGCTCTCGAAATTCGGTCGATAGCCGGCTCAGTGAAAGCCGAGGATCGCCTTGACCACCAGGCGGTTCGAAGCCTCGGTGAGCCCCTCGCCGACGCCGAAATTGATCTCCCACCGCTTCCACCGATAGACGTTGATGACCTCGTAGAGGTAGTGCTCCTGGGCGCCGGCGGGGAGCCAGCGCCCGATCGGGCCGAAGTTCGCGTAGTACTCGAACCCCAGCGAGAGAAGGTCCTCGAGCACGTACAGCCCGGTGGCGGCGGGCTCGAGCGCCGGTCTGCCGCTGGCGTCCGTCCCGGCGAGATCCCAGTCCAGGATCGGGTTCAGGCCGAAGTAGAGCCGGCCGCCCGCCAGGGAGGCGGTGGCGATCGGGCGAACCTCGACGCCCCAGCGGGCGGGATCGTAGGCGGCGGGCAACCGCGACAGCTCGAAGTTGACGGCCCCGCGGAACGGGCTCCCCGCCACCGGCGGGGCGGCGAGCTTCGAACGCAGCTTCACGCCTGCGAAGTCGAGGCCGCCGTCGCCGCGGATCGTCGACTGGACGTAGGCGCCCACCTCCCACCAGGGGGTGAGCCCGAACGACGGCTCGGCGGTCAGGTGTGTCTGGTGGTTCGGCGGCAGCTCCGGCGGCGGCACCGTCTCCAGGCCCGACACGACCGCGTTGACGTGCAGCTCGATTGCGGCCGTCATCGGGGGAGCGATGGAGGCGTCGTAGACCTGGATCTCGAAGGGGTCGACCGCCCGCGCCTCTCGACCGGCGAGCAGGCACACCGCGATCGCGGCGACGCGAAAATGCGCGCCGAACGCGCGCGAGCGGCTCGATTCGTACAAGACGGCCGATGATGCGCCCGGCCTTCCGCGCTTGAACGATCGCGTCATCAATATGAAGAAATCCGGCGTTGCGGACACCAACAGGATGAGGCAAGTACTCTTCTCATTCCTAAGAGGTAGACCATGCAGCGATCCCACGCGGTTTTCGTCGGGTCGGCGCTGCTGTCGGCGCTGATTGGTTGTGGCTTCAGTCCGGTCCCGCCGGCGCAAGGTTCCGGGACAGGAGGATCCACGTCCACGGGTGCGACCGGTGGCACGACCGGCGGTCCGGGGACCGGCGGTTCGGGCCTCACCGGATTTGGTGGCAGCGGTTCCGGGGGCGTCACCGGTGGTGGCGGCGACGTCGGTCTTGGAACCGGCGGCACGCCGAGCTGCGGCCAGACCAACGTGACCGTCATGCCCCAGCCGCCCGACATCCTCATCGTGCAGGACAAGTCCCTGTCGATGAACGAGGACGCCTCCGGCGCCAACTGCAATACGGCCGGGTGCTCGAAGTGGTCGCAGGTCTCGACGGCGATCGACACCGTGGTGATGGCGACCCAGACGACCGTCAACTGGGGCCTCATGTTCTTCGGGAGCGACAGCATGTGCGGCGTCAGCACCACGCCCATCGTCCCCATCACCCCGAGCGCGAGCTACGCGCCCATCTCGCAGGCCTACGCCAACAACATGCCGAGCAGCTACACGCCGACGGAGGCGGCCGTGAACGCGGCCGTCACGGTCATGCAAGCGCAGATGCAGACAGACGCGAATCCCAAGTACCTGCTGCTCGCCACCGACGGCTTGCCCAACTGCAAAGCCGGCGATCGCAACGTCATGGACGACGATTCCGCGGGCGCGGAGACGGCGGTCAGCAACGCCATGACGGCCGGTTTTCCCACCTTCGTGGTCGGTATCGGAAACACCATGGGTGTCGCGACGCTGAACCAGCTGGCCATGAACGGCGGCGAGCCGCAGGTCGGTTCGGCCGATGGGAACTCGTTCTACGAGGTGAACAGCACGGCCGACCTGGTGACCGCGCTCAACAAGATCGTCGGGCTGGTCGCCTCCTGTACGATCCCGCTGACCGGGGTCAACGGGACGCTGGCGAAGGTGGCCGTGTCGGCCCAGGACGCGAGCGGCAACACCATCGAGATCATGCAGGATCCGACCAACGGCTGGTCGTACACCGACACCACCATGAAGACCATCATCCTCAACGGCACGGCCTGCAGCAGCCTGCAGGCTGGCACGTTGACCGGCTTTCAGTTCATCTACACCTGTTCGACGGGCACCATCTGCATCGATCGCAACCAGGACGGGACCTGCGCGAGCTGACCGAGGCCCGAGCTCGAGCACCAATTCGGCCCGAGCCGGGGGCTCGCCGTAGTTAGATTTGCGTAGGTGGGGGGGAGTTGGGGGCGGCGAGCGGCACCGCTGTTGCTCGGGGGGTTGCTGGCCTGTGGCGGTGGGATGGGCTCGGGCCCGTCGACGAAGCGCGCGGACGCCGGCTCGAGCGTTGCGGCGACCGTGCAACAGGTGTTCGTCGTCGCCATGGAGAACGAAAACCTCGGCCAGATCTACGGCGACGGCACCGACGCCTCCTACATCAACGGCACGCTCATCCCGCAGGGCGCCC
>Ga0134128_10002440_pt1 | contig 23112 bp, 27 predicted proteins | sample KB31754_FD_96462 | JGI IMG/M metagenome (GOLD analysis project Ga0134128, IMG submission 96462) | Terrestrial soil microbial communities with excess Nitrogen fertilizer from Kellogg Biological Station, Michigan, USA - KB3-175-4 | ecosystem: Environmental > Terrestrial > Soil > Unclassified ... | reverse complement strand
TATCGGTTGTTTTTTGCGGTTGCTCAATCGAAACGAAAGAGTGAACTGTAAGCCCTAAGCCGACCGCAGCAGTTATTGGCAAAACAGTGCGGATAGTATTGCGGCTGGCCCAGCGGCCGAGTCGTTGCCGGCGGGTTAGTTCTGGCGCGGTGTTTTGCGTTTCGTCAGTTTCTTCCTGAATAGCAATTTGCAGCGCCGGGTAGTACTGCTCCTCTTCTTGCTTGGCCGCCTGCTTGACAGCCTGGTACTCAGCACCAGCACCTACGAAAGCACCAACTCCCGTGGCAACGGCGTAAACAACTTCAGGTGAAATCTCTGATAGCATAATACTATTATATTACACTAGATTTGCTATTTTGTCAACTATTATTTGCTGTTCTTTGGAGCTGGGACCGGCTGGCTGCTACGAATCATGGTCACGTTAAGTCCGTCGTGGCTAGTTCTAGTATGAGTCGTTGTACCGCCACTCATTTCGCTCCCACCGGGCTTATGTCCCCCACGAATAACGGGCTGGGCCTTCTTGTGGTGGTGAGGCTTCTTGCTACTTCGCGTCATGGTAATGTTTAGTCCTGAATCGCCACTAGCTGAGTGCTCGGGTTGGTGTGGGCGCCCTTGCGGAGTTGTACGTACAATTTGATGGGGTGAAAACAGTTCAGAGGCAACAACGCCACCGGTGGCGAACAATGTCACGACAGCGCCAAGTAAAGTGGCTTTCGCACGCTTGGTGCCTTTCTCCTTGTCGCCGTAAAATTCGCGTGGGCTAAAGTTGATAACTTTATTCTTCATCACGTTCCAGATGTTACGGGCATTCCGCTCACGTCGAGCTTGTTGATTTGCCCCTGAAGCATCTACTGTCTCAGTTGAAGCCGGTGCCGACATATCCTCGGCCACTACTTGCAGGTCATCGTGCGCATTCCGGTTTTTCAAAATGTCGAGAGCATGCCGCTCAGCCTCTACGAACAGATCCTTCTCGCTACTGGAGACTCCACGCAGCTGCGGATTGTCAGCTTCTACAATGTCTTTGTGGTTCAGCACTTCCTGGACTGGTCTCGTCACCAACTGATCAGGAATAACTTCCCATGCTCTGGCCATCTTAAATGACGGGAATTCACCAGGCTTTTCCTCTCGAGCCACGAGATTACCCTCAGTCAAATTAAATAGCTTATCCCCCCTTAGGTACAGCCATGCGAAATCCCGTGTGCGCAAAAGAGTGCGGCGGCGTTTGCCGGGAGTAATAAATATGCTCGGATCGATAGTAAGATCCCGGTGCTTCTCAGCAGAATAGCGTTCAACAAGCCGCTTGCGTCCGCTGTGCTCGTCGAGATCGAAAGCAACTAACTCGGGCTCAGACTGGAGCCCGGTTTCAGATGACTCCGGAACTGCATCAAGTTCGTCGGCCGTTATTACCCTATTTTCGTCTTCTGGCTGAACTGGAGTTGCCCCAATCGGCTGAGACTCCTCGCGGCTTTCAGGCTCAGGCGTAGTAACTTTTGCTTTTTGAGACTTTCTAGCAGCCCAGAGCTTGTCAACTTCTTTTTCATAAATATCGTCCAAGCGTGCGTTGAGGTTCTCCATGCGCATTTCGTTGTGTTCGGGATCCCTTTCGCTCTTGATAGTATCGACTTTATCTTCAATAACCTCGGCAATGTTTCCAGCCAATGTTTCATTCTTATCGATCTCGGCTTGAGCTAAGAGCTTCGTAAGCCGTACGAACGACAAGTCACTGAGTTTGTTCTGCAAGGCGTCGCGGACTTCAGCAGCGGTTTCTATCGTCATGGCGTAAGCTTCACGGCCCACCTTGCCTTTAACGGGCATGGTTTCGGTGCGCTCTTCAAAGAAAGCTAAGGTGTCACTGAGTTCACTAATGGAGACTTTGTCGCTGTCATAGGCAGTATCAGCGAGAGTGTGGTTATAAGCTTGATCGCGTTTAACGTCAAAATACTTTTCTGGCTTTATGCAGTAACCAGTTTCAGGATGGTGCGTGCGACCTTGGGCATCTTGAGAAGGACGGCTCTTCAAATATTGCGCTGTTTCTTCTAGCCCACGCTGGCGCTCTGCTTGTTCGTCTGGCGTCATAAAGCCTTCGTCGTAGAAACGAGCCTCGTCATCATGCGTATAATTTGCCTTTTCACTCATAAAACTGCCTAGGTCTCCCTTTCGTTAGCAGGCAAGAACAGAATCTCGCCACCTACAAATTTGAACGAGATATATTTAAGCAAATTATGGCGATTTTGTCAACTCAAATGTACAACTTAGCTTTTTGGACTAAGCGGCAGGACTGAGTATCTATGTGTTTTGTTGAAGCTTGCGGCTAATGAACCAGCGATAGCCAAGCGTGCTCAGAGCCGTAGTAACAGCGAACAGTTCGGCAACACTGCCTGGGCCGGTGTTCACTAAGGCGGTCGGAGTGGGGGTCGTCGTTACCGGAGCCGTGACTTGAGCGCTTGTGGTGGCCGGCGGGGCTGCGGTTTGGGTCACGGTTTGGGTTGGAGGAGCTGCTGTCTGGGTCGCCGTCTGGGTAGTTGACGCCGGTGTCGTCTGGGTTGCTTGCTGAGTCTGCTGGACGACTGTTGTATTGGTGCTGCAGTTGCCGCCCTGGGAAGCGGTACCGGTGCTGGAATTCGTGGTGCTGCCGCTGCAGACGTTCGTTGTGGTCGTGCGAGTCGGTTTGGCAGGCGCCGTGGGCTTGGTTGGCGTTGGCGTTGGTTTGGGTGTTGGCTTGGGCGTCGGCGCGGGAGCGATCGGTGTCGCTTTCACGACATTACCGCAGCTCGCGAGCACGGCAAAGGCAAATCGGCCATTTTGCATTACTACAAAGGCATGTAGGGGGCTGCTGACGAAGGAAACGCTGGGTGGGCGTACAAAGAAAACAGTGCCGTTGACCGTTTCTCGGGTGCTGCCGGCCATGTCTTGCCGGCCGCCGGTCATGGCATTCCTGGCGACCAAGTGACCGCTCCCGTCAAACACATCACCGCTTCTGGTGACATTGCCAGCATGCACGTCTACTCCGCTGTTGGCCATACTATGTACGTCAGCCGCACTAACGCCGAAGAAGCTGAATATGTCGTGGATACTCGCTGCTGAATTATGGCCATCACCATTGTCAAATTTATTGATAAGCTGATTTACCGACCCGGCTCCGCAAAATATTACGGCGTTAGCGTCACAATTCCGCGTACTGTCTATAGCGACATTTTGGGCATGTGCCGCCGGTAGGCTGAAGCCAATCGCCGCGATCAAAGCGATAATTACCAGATTGAGCATATATAGTCTGCGCCAAACGTGGATGGAAATGCCAAGAACCTTCACAAGCTACCTCCCTCATCAGCCGCTATCAATCAGCCGCGGTCTGCTTGACTAGTGACTACATTGTTATAGAGCCTCTAATTTTCGTCTGTGGGTTTTTTGACAGCAGGCGCCAATGCAGGCAGTACTTTTTCGCCGGGCACGGCCAGCCTGTTTTTACTGAAAATGAAGCCAAAAGTACTGCCCTTATCTTCTTGGCTTTCAAAAATAAGCGCACCACTTTGTGCAACGATCACCTTCTTAGCCATGAAGAGCCCTAACCCCGTGCCATCCGGTCGGGCTTTACGGGCATTGCCGGCCCGATAAAATTTGGTAAACAGATGCGGTTTCTCGCTTCTCGGCACCCCAATACCATCGTCCTCAACCCTCAGCTCAATGGTTGACGGATTACTAACGAGCTTGACATTGACATGGCCGCCGGCAGGCGTGTAATAGATGGCGTTGTCAACAAAGTTCATGATAACTTGCCGAGTCTTCGTTTCATCCAGGTTAAGTACGGGAAATTCTTTGGGCTTTTCATACGTCAGGGTCAAAGAACGAGAAGCCGCCATGTCTTTCAATTGCCCGATTTCCTGCCCAACCACTTCCGCTAAATTGACTGGCGCGGGCTCAATGATAAACTTGCCCGTTTTTAAACGTGACACATTGAGCAGGTCGGCAATCAGGTAGACCATACGCTGAGAGCTGAAAAAGGCTTGGCCGAGCATCTCACGCTGCATTTTATTGAGCTTACCGGCATCTTCTTCTAGTACCATGCTTAAGTAACCTTTCACACTCGTCAGCGGTGTGCGTAACTGGTGCGAGGCCATGCTGATAAAGTCGTCCTTGGTCTCGTCCAGCTCTTTTAGTTTGGCATTGGATTCACGGAGTTGTCGCAAGACGGACTTGTTTTCTTCAAACAGCAGCTTGTTGTCGAGGGCCACGCCAACACTTTCACTCACCCGGTCCATACGCTCCATATCCACCTGACTAAGTTGGATAATCGGGTTATAGAAACCAATCACCAGCAGCCCAACGATACGGCGTCGGGCTAATAGCTTGACGGCATACATGGACTTAAGCGACGAAAGACTCTGCAGGCGGTCCACCTCTTTCTCGGAACAGTGCAAAAAATCGGCTATCACTTTATTTGGCAAGCTATCGAGCGAAACCAAGGTGCTCGTTCTAAATTCATTGAACCAGGGGTGATCAGTCGGCACATGAATGGGGCGCGCAAAGGCTTCGGGCTTGTTTTGGCCGAGCCAAGCGCTGCCAGACCAACCATTCAGCGTTAGCTCATCCTTGTTGGTATGAGACGAGCGTGTCAAGAGCCCCACAAAAGCATAGTCAGTCGTCTGGGTAATGGCTTCCGTGATGTGTTCGCAGACCGTTTTGAGCGAGGCATGAGACTCTAAAACCAGGGCATCAATGGTTCGGAGCAACGATAAGGTCTTATTGGTTTCAGCCAATTCCTTATTGCGGCGGTACATTTCTTCCGTGATGTGCGCCAGGTCATGCTCTAGCTGACGCCGGCGCTTCAAGTTCGGAAAGCCTACTTTATCGGGGGCAGTTTTTGTCTGGTCCTCACCCATGTCTGTATTCCCCAACTTTACTTGAGTGCCTCAGGAACTTGATCGGCAGTCAGCTGGCCGGTAAGACCACTGGCTGCCTCTTTGGAAACTTCCACGGAAATTTGACCGAATAGCTCTTGATAGACCGTAATCAAATTATTGATAGTTCGGCGGGCTTCGCCCTGGATAGAAACTTCATGATGAGCCCAATCAACTTGCAGGCCGCTTACCTGTTTGGCTTGTTCAATTGCGACTGGACCGATAATTGCCTCCTGGCTCTGGATGATTTTGACAGCCATTTGGGCATAGAGATCCATGGGTCAACCCTCGCCTTTGCTAAGCTTGACTTGCGGTTTGGCGGCAAATGCCAAAATACCAAACGTTATCAGAAAGAGGCCGAGGGCGAGCAACATATCCCCCCAATCGGCGTTATAGTACGTTCCCTTAGTGGTGGTGTACGAGAAAATTGAATCAGCACAGTACATTACGGCCAGTCCAGCCAGGAGATAGCTAACGGCCCGCCGGTAGAGGCCGCCGAAATAGCGATATGACAAGCCATAAACAACAGCCGCAAACAAGAGTGCCAAAAAGTCGCCAAACGGATAAGCAATGTCCAATACAGTTTTTAGCGCCGTTTCACCTTGGGGAATAAGCACACCTCCACGAGCAACTTTTACCTGTATGTAGTACGAAGGAACGAGTAGCAGCAATGGCACCACCACCGCAAATAGCTTTGCCCAGTGACTCTTCTTCAGCGCATACATCGCCCCAGTGGCTTTTGCCAGAAAGAGCGTTCCCAGTATCCAGAAGAAAATGCTGGGCGCAAAACCGATGTCCGCCAGCGACGGATAGGGCGCCGGAACATGTCTAACGAAGTTGTAATACGACCAGATAGTTTCGCCGAGCCCCCAGAGTACCAGCCCGAGCGAAACAAAGAAAACTGCCTTACCAAGCGCACTCTTCAAGCCGCCCCAGACGCCAGCCTTGAGCATGCCCACCAGACCTCCAAGCAAAGGAATCAAACCAAAGAGGAAAGAGAACCAATAATTAGCATTTCCGCCCTTGTGGTGCGTGACTAATAACACCACCCAGAAAACTAGCATGGCACCAAAATAGCCGGTAATCAGCTTTTGATAGATATTTTCATTTTTCATATTAATTTTTGGCTATCAACTAACTTTACCGTAAGCTTTTTTAGGCTAGATGTCAACCGATAAACAGCGTCGGGGCCGGGAAACCATTGAAGCGGCTAGCCATGGTTATGGTATACGCTCCAGCGTGTTCAAAGACTAGTTTATCGCCTACATCAACATAGGCCGGCAGCTCAACGTCCCGAGCCACAATGTCCAGGCTGTCACCGGTAGGGCCGGCTATAGTAAAGAGTTGCGTATCGGTTGGGTCAGTCGGCGGATTTAACATGTGCACCGGATAGCGGGTGGCCCCTTGATGGATCATTGCTTCATAGAGAGCGTTGTAGATACCGGCATCCATGCACAACCAGGGCTTATGGGCACGATCGTTACGAGCTATAACTTGGGACACCAGGACTGTCGAGGTAGCAACCAGCGCTCTGCCGGGCTCCATAATAAGTGTCGGGATATATGGTAGCGCGTGCAGTGCGTTATGGATGGAAATGACGATGTCGCGTAGTGCTGGCGCATCTTCGTGGTTGTCATAGTGTACCGGGAAGCCACCGCCGATATTAAGCACTTCTAAAGTAATACCCTTTTTGAGTAACGCCTCAATGATCGGCTGGACAGTATGAATAGCCCGAGCCCACATATCATGGCGAGCGGCTTGTGAGCCGACATAGAAGCTAATACCATATGTTTTGAGGCCAAGCTTACGAGCGTACAGCAACATATCCTTAACAGTATCCGGTGGCGTGCCAAAGCGCTCGGACATCATGAAGACGCTGCCGGTATCCTCCACAATAGTCCGGATAAAAACCTTGGCGCCCGGAGCATGTTCGGCGATTTTCTTAACCTCTTCTTTAGAATCCGCCGCAAACCGGTCTACCCCTGCTTGATGCGCCAAGCGAATATGCTCTGCCAGCTTAATTGAGGTACCATAGACAATCTTTTTAGGATCGACGCCGACTTCTAGCAACATAGCTATTTCATAGGCTGAAGCAGCCTCAAAACCACTGCCAATCTCATTAAGGTAGGTTAGTATTTTGGAGTCGGAGTTCGCCTTCAGCGCGTAATACACTTCAGCCTTATCAAAAAGATGGGTGAAGGTGAGATAGTTTTTCCTGAGGATTTCCCGGCTGGTGAAGAAAAATGGCGTGGTGTAGTTCAGAAATTGAGGCAAGTGCAGGACTTGCTCTGGTTCAATTGTTTGTAGTGTCATTGTTTTTATTTTATTGTTGAGCTTCATAAGTGTAGCAGGCCATAAGCACTTTAATCAAGAGGATTGCTCTACTGTAAAGAAACCAGCACAATCCCGAGGATAGTGAGCCCCACCGCGCCCCATTGGAGTTTACTAAGACGCTCCTTTAGGAAGATGTAAGCCAGCACCAGCGTCGGTAAAGAAAAGGCGCCGCTCACCAGTGCCACAATACTGGTCAAGCTAGTGGCGCTATAACCCCAGCTAATAGCCAGATAAGCCACGGTTTCGCCCAGACCGATCAGCACCAAGAACTTCCAAAGCTCCCGCGGTACTCCCCGCAGACTGCTTCGCATAAGCTTAGCGAGTGCCACGGCAGCTAGTAGCATAAACGCATACATACTAAGCGCGTACGGCAAGGCCTGGCGGCCACTTATGAAGCGGTCCCAGCCGATGGTCCAAGCCGCTGCCAGTATTGTAGCCAGCGCAATTTCTTTGAGACCCGGAATACTATTGAAGCGCTTGGAGCGACGCGTTCCGGTGGGATCAATATTAATAAGTAAAATGCCGCCGAAGAGTAGCACCAGGGCTATAGCCAATCCCGCCGAAAGCGTTTCGCCGAAAAAAATCACCGCCGCTACAGCAACGAGGCCCGGAAAAGAGGCAAAGATCGGGTTCAGCACGGCCAGCTGGCCCTTTCCAAAGCCTTCGTAAGCCAGCCAATAGACAATCATCTGGAGGGCGCCGAAAAACGCCGACCCGGCCCAGGTCCCGAAGCTATTAGGAAATTGCAGGTGCCGGCCGAACAGCCAGGCATCGCCTAGGGCAATAATGATAAAGAGGGTGGTGCCAAAAGCGTGGGCCCACACCAAGCTTTTGATCGCTCCCACAGCGTCGGTCGTTTTCTTGGCACAGAAGTCGGCAAAACCCCAGCCAATCATACCGCCTAAACCAGCCAGGATCGCGATCGTCAATTGATTATGCATATTTTGTTATTTTGGCTCTATAATACATAGTAGCAAGGTCACTAATGTAACTATAGCAGCAATCAATGCCCAAAATCGCCATAATCGAAGACGACAAAGCCATCTCTCAAATGTACCGGCTGAAGTTTGAGACCGAAGGCTTCACCGTCCAAACAGCCGAAAACGGCAAGCTCGGCTTGGAGCTCTGTGAGCAAATGAAGCCCGACATGGTGCTCTTGGACCTCATGATGCCGGAAATGAACGGCGATGAGATGTTAGCTAAATTCCGCGCCACCGACTGGGGCAAAGGTATCCAGGTAATTATTCTGACCAATATGGGCGAGCAGGAAATTCCGCCGGAAGTTAAAGCCCTGGGTGTCAGTGCCGTTATCTTGAAGGCCGACATGACCCCGCGGCAAGTTGCCGACGTCGTTAAAAAACTCTTGGCTCCGGCATAAATCTTATGAAAATCGCCATTTTAGGCTACGACGTTGAGGGCCGGGCCTCTTACGAATACTTCAAAGCGCAGGGCCACGAGCTAACCATTTGCGACCAGAATCCGGCGATCGCGATTCCAGAGGGCGTGCCAGCTGTCTTGGGCGAAAACTACCTTGACGAACTGGACCGTTTTGACTTGCTGGTCAGAACTGCCGGTCTGACACCAAGTAAAATTCTCGAAAAGAATCCCGCTGTAGCAGATAAAATTACCACTCATATTAATGAGTTCTTCCGTGCGTGTCCGACTAAAAATATCATCGGCGTCACCGGCACCAAAGGCAAAGGCACGACCTCGACTTTAATTACCAAGATGCTCGAAGCTGACGGCAAACAGGTGCAGCTTGGCGGCAATATTGGCGTACCGCCGCTCACCTTTCTCGGCGAGCTGACGGCAGAGTCGTGGGTAGTGCTGGAGCTTTCTAGTTTCCAGCTCATCGATATACGGTACTCGCCACTGATTGCTATCTGCCTGATGGTCGTGCCCGAACACCTCAACTGGCACTCTGGTCTCAACGACTATACGGCCGCTAAATCCAATCTGTTCGCCCATCAAACAGCCGAGGACAAGGCTATTTATTTTGCCGAAAACGACCTCTCTAAACTGATTGCCGGACATGGTCCGGGGCAAAAAATCCCTTACTTTGCTCCGCCTGGAGCCTTTGTTGACAATGGCGCTGTCAGTATAGATGGGCAAGTGATTTGTCAGGTCAGCGAGCTTCAGCTGCGCGGCGCCCACAACTGGCAAAACGTCTGCGCCGCCGTGACCGCCGCCTGGCAAATCGTGCAAGATGTCGATGCCATTCGTTCCGTTTTGACGACCTTTAGCGGCCTCGAGCATCGCCTACAGCTGGTGGGCGAAGTGGCGGGGGTGAAATACTACGACGACAGTTTTGGCACTACGCCGGAGACGGCCGTCGTGGCTATTGAAGCTTTTACCGAGCCAAAGGTCTTAATTACCGGGGGCTTCGGCAAAAGCACCGATTTCGAAGCTCTGATTGATACTATCCTGAAAAGCGACGTCAAGCATGTCGTCTGCATCGGGAAAACCGGATCTGTCATTGCCGACCGCTTGGAGGCCCGCAAGGAGGAACGCTGCGTCACCTACACGGTCTGGTCTTCCTATGACGCCCTTATCATGCCTGAAATCGTCGAGGCTGCCCGGCAACAAGCCGATCCTGGCGATGTAGTCTTGCTAGCCCCGGCCGACGCCAGTTTTGACATGTTCAAAGACTATAAAGATCGCGGTGCGCAGTTCAGCCAAGCCGTACAAGCTCTCGCCACAAACGCTTAATCACCGCTTGCTCCGGCTGCAAAACACGAGCCTGCCCGGCGACCAGCGAAGCTATCTCTTCCTCGATCCAGTGGTAGTGCGTACAGCCCAGCACGATGACATCAGCTTTTTGATTCAGTACTTCATTAATCCGGTCAGCAATTTTCTGCTTATCGATTTGCTTTTGCTCGATCATATAGGCCCAGTCGCTGCAATCCGGCTCTAGCACGACGACATCTTGAGCATACGTGGTCTTGAGCCATTCGTAACGCGGACTCAGTAGCGTTGTCGGCGTCGCACAGACGGCAATCACCCCACTTTTAGTCAGCTGTGCTGCCGGCTTGACCATTGGCTCAATGCCAATGAGCGGTACTGCGAAACGAGCGCGTAACTCCTCGATCAGCGTCGTCGATACGGTATTGCAGGCAACAACAATTACTTGACAGCCAGCGTCAACGAGCTCCTGAAATATCGGCACCACCAAGCCGAGAATTTCCTGTGGTGGCCGTATGCCGTATGGCACGTGCTCCTTATCCTCGCGCAGTATGACCTCGTGCTCCGGCAGCGCCTTACGGATAGCATTTGCCACCGACAGACCCCCAACTCCCGAATCAAAGACCCCGATTTTCATTCGACCGTGCGCAGCGCGGCGCGAATAACGTTTTCGAACAGCGCGCACACCGTTAGTGGGCCGACGCCACCTTTAACCGGCGTAATTGTCAGATCGTCGCGCGCGTAAACTTCTGGTGCGACGTCGCCGACGGTTTTGCCGTCTTCGCTAGCTACTCCGGCATCGACCACGACGGCACCCTGCTTGATCATGTCGGGATATAGGATGGCGGGGCTGCCGGTAGCCGTGATAATAATGTCGGCTTCACGAGTTTTGTCGGCTAAGCTTGGCGTCTTGCGATCAGCCACCTCCACATCAATCTCCGAAGCGCGCAAAGCCTTCTCCAGCGGTGCCCCGACCAGTTTGCCGCGGCCGACTAGCACGACTTTTTTACCGGCGAGATCGACATTGTAACCGGACAGCAACCACAGGATTGCCATCGGGGTAGCCGGCTCAAACAAAGCGCGCTCCCCCAGTGCGTCAACGTCCTTTTCGGGTGCTACGAGATTAACTATTTTATCAGTTTGCTCGGGTTTTTCCAGAGGTAACTGTACGATTACTCCATGCACGCTTTTATCAATACTTAACTTGTTAAGTAATTCTTCTGTCTCTGTTTGTTTGACACGATGCACGTCAACGTCGATCAAAATGTCAGCGCCATATTGCTGCTTTAGCCGTATGTATAGGTCTATCACTGGATTGTCGATTGTCACCACAATAGCCAGCTTTGGCTGCACACCATGCGCCTGCCTCAGCGCCCGCACTTGATGCGCCTGCCGCTCTTTAATAAAGCCAGCTAACTCACTGCCATTCAGTAATTTCATTAGCCTTATTTTAACAGAGAGTGGCGGATATAGCGTCTACTGGACGACGGTTGGGGGCGTGGGATTCACAGGGGGTTGCGGCGCAGTCGGAGGGCTAGGGGCCGCGGGCGGTGCAAAGGATGCTGGCGCTGGAGTCGCTCCGTCAACATAACTGACATGATCAGCGGCGTAACGATAGCTTTTCGGTGCAAACCAGAAGATATAAATGCCAAGCGTAATTAAAAGCAGCAACAGATTGATAAAGAGGAATTTCAGGGTTTCGCCATAGCCCGCTTTGTAGGCTACCTTCTTGCCGTTGACAAGCGAATTATTAGCCAGCCATTCATTCATATAGTTAAAGCTAAAGGCCCAGCCGAACAGCGGTATGTAAGCCATAATCGCCGTTACCAGAAAAACCACGAAGTAACTACCTGCCGTTGCATTAAACTGTATTACTTTTTGATCGTTCATCTTGTCATCGTCCTTATGGTTAGGTTTATGGCTATAATATCACAACGAATGACTTTGCTCTCCAGTTACTTGCCAAAACAGAGGTAATTTGCTAAAGTTTCCTATGAATCGGGCCATTAGCTCAGCTGGTTAGAGCACCTGCCTCTTAAGCAGGGTGTCCTGGGTTCAAGTCCCAGATGGCCCTCCAAGTATTCCACACAACGATATTATTGAAATGAGAAGCCGCAAAAGGGTTTCTCATTTTTGTTATAGTTAGATAATGGATAAAAAATCTGACAATACAATAGGCGGACACTTAAGCAAAGCTAGGGCCTACACCATCCTCATTCTGAAAAAGGGTCCAAAATACCAAGAAGATGTGGAGAACGGCAAACCAATAGTTTGGGAGCACGGCAAACGCAACATGGCTTTACGAGAAGATGGAGTACTGGCTGTTGTTTGCCCAATTATTGACGACTCAGAGTACGCGGGCATTGGGGTATTCAATCGCACCATGGAAGAAGTCAGAAAAATAATGGATGACGACCCAGCTATTAAAGCCAAAGTTTTGACCTACGGCGTGTACTCTGGAAAAGGCTTTCCGGGCGATATGCTGCCTTCTTGATTTTTCCGATACTGTACGCAGGCCACTCCTCAGTACCAGCCACTCATTGAACAGTGTTCGCGTTGCTTTTATCTTTCAATAATCGTACTAAATAGTAGGCGGCAACGCCGAAGTTTATATAGCCGATGAGGAAAATTACAAATAGAAATGGACTGTGGGTTTTTAGCTGGGCTACAGCACCACCTCCATTAATCAGGCCGAAGATGATGGCATGCCCATAAAACAGCACCTGGGCCGCCAGAAATGATAGTAGCAAGCCCACGCCGTACTGCTTGCTTGTAACAAATCTAGTATATCCTGCCAAAAACCATAGAAACGTGAATAGCAGCAAAACGGTGCCAGGCCAGGACGGTGCCAGATGCCTGCCGATATAGTATTGGTGAAAGTAGTAGGGAATTTGGGCTAAGTAGTTGAGGACTACGACGACTAGAAGAGGAAGAAGATATTTCAAGCTTCTGTTCATAATATATATATGATTATAGCTGAACAATAAACAGAGTTAGGCATGCTGCAATTTAGTTGCAACAGTCAACACTAAGGACTCTCATATTGCTTATGCTTATAACAGAAGTAAATACCTCTGTTTTTTTGCTATTATTGTGTTATGAAGCACCCTAATGTTCCCTATCATGGCAATCCTACTAATTCCTTTTGTGCGTTGGCATGTTACACAATGGTCGGACAGTACTTGTTGCCAGATGCAGGAATTACTTTTGAAATGTTTGGGGAGCTGGCCGACTATAAGCCTGGTTATGTAGTTTGGGCATATCCTGTTTGGAAATGGATGCTCGATCACGGAGTTCATATTATCGACCAAGATATTAGTGGCCAAGAAGAATGGTCAAAAGAGGGTGTAGAAGGACTCAGGAGATCGGTCAGCAAGAAAGAGTTTGAGTATTACAAAATGAACACCTATGATCTTGAAGCCGTAACAAAACAATTACAACTTGTAGCCGAGCACCCTAACTTTAAGAGCACCCAAAAGAGATTATCGTGGGATGACATCGTTGAGGAGTTCAATAAACCAGGCATTTGCGATATTACACTCGATGGAAAGTTTCTAAGTCACAAACCCGACTTTTCAGTTCACCGTGTAGTCCTACTTGATATCACAGATAATGAGGTTACTTTCCACAATCCTCGTGTTGACAATGGGGGTGCTTTCCAAAAAGAGACAATTAATCACTTCCGTGCCGCAATCGAGAAACTCAGTGGACCGGAAGTATGTCGATATTGGTTAGAGTAGTTGCGATAACGTCTACTAAACCCCTCCAACTATTCTTTACAAAAGATTATTAGATTGAAAATTATACAAGCTGGTTTATAGATGTTCTTAATGTATACTTATCTACGTGGCACAATTAACACAAACAAAGCCCCCACTTTATCCTGAACAACGCGCAATGGGAGTTTTTTGTTTACTTTGGATAGCTGCTTATGCATTTTGTTTGTTTGCCCCTCTTGGGTCTAATAAAAACCCGGATGCTAGCTTTGGATTATTTGATGCATTGAGCGCAGTTATCTTTACGTCTTCGCTTGCACTCCTCGCTGGAATAGTTGCTTCGCTCATACGCAAAGTTGGTAGCAGGCCAGGCACTATGCTGGCTGTATCAATTTGCGGCATTATTGCCACTCTTTGGTGTTTCGTTTCACTTGGTGCGAGCAGTATTGATTGTAGCGCAGGCGAGGTTTGTGCAGGGACGGCTTCAAGTTCCATGCAAATTATTTTGTCTGCAATTGTATTTGTTATATGGGTTCCTGTTCCATTTATCATAAGCAGACTCTTTAAAGCTCGATTGTCATAAAAACCAGGCCTAGTAAGCGCTTAAGATTTTCGCACCTCGCTGCCAAATGACGTATGGTTCTACGCTCGAAGCCAAGGGCGGCCCATCTGCTCCTCTTTGGCCGAGCTGTGAAGGCACCTATCAAAAATAATCATAAGCATTTTGACCTCTAGTAGCTTTATTGTATAGTGATTACCAAGAGTTTATTATGAATCTGCAAAAGCTTAAAAGTCTCTTTCTCAAAACATTGATTGGCTGCCTTATTGCTGCTGCCGTACTGGCTGTAATTAGCGTAATAATCGGCCACTTCAATGATTTATTTTTCAAATCGTTATTCACTATATTATTGATTGCGCTTCATAGCTTGTTAAGCTTCAGCTTTATTGTTAACAATGAGAGGGAAGAGACCTTTGATAGTCTCGAGTTTTTCACAAATGTAACCTTCTTTATCATTGTCCTGAGCTTCATTACCTCCATCCTTGGAGTATGGAAACTGTTTCCCGGAGCGTTGGTGGCCAGGCTATACGCCCTCTATTTTGTACTTCTTTTTGCAACTTTACATGGCGAAGTACTGGCTAAAACCAGGGGTAAACAAAACAATATTGATACCATTGTCTACGCCAATTATATCTTTATGGCAATTGTAGTTCTAATGTTGATTCCCGTGATCTTCCTGAGCGATAATAGTACGCTGCCCTCGCTGTATTATCGGTCACTAGCAGCAGCTGGCATTGTTGACGCTACCCTAACGCTCATAGCTGTTATCTTACACAAACTTTACATCCAAAAGCACCCTACCCTCACCGATAATCTCTATAATGTGCAGCAACTACCGGGAGCGTACGGGCAAAACACTCAAGGCCCTCAACTCGCAGCCGCCCCACCTAAAAAGGGCATGAATATCTTTGTGAAGATTTTAATCGGTTACGTCGTACTGCAGCTTATAGGCGCACTGTTTGTTGTCGTTATGGGTGCGCTGGTGTTTCGTCGCTAACGCAAGGCATAGCCGTACCACCGGGGAGTAACCAAAGGAGCGTCTGGGTTCCATACTCTCGAGCGCAAGCGTGCCTTGGTGGGTCGCCGCCAGTCGTATAGGATTCCGGCGAGCTTACCTGATTTTTTAGCAGTTTTACTCCCGGCTACATCCTAGCAAAAACGGCGGCTTCGTGCGGCTGCATTTCGATTTTGCCATTCTTGACTATGTGCAGCCGAGTTTGCGGATCGGAAGATAGCCTGAAATCGCCAAGCGGCGCTTTTGACTTCATTGTAAATTTCAATGGCTTGTTCGAAAAGTTAATGAGGATGGTGTGTCGCTCTTCGTCGGACACGCGAGCAAAGCCGAGGACTGACGTATGCCCCGTTTCGATGAGCTCTAGGGCGCCATAGCGCATAGCAGCCGACTGGTTACGCAATCGTCCGAGCTGGCGATAAAGTGAGAGGAAAGAATCGGGATCTTTTGACTCAGTCTCGACATTGTGTGTTTTGTAATTGTCGGCTACCGGTAGCCACGGCCTGTCGGCAGTGGTGAAACCGGCGTTCTTGTCAGGCGACCACTGCAGTGGAGTCCGCTCCGGGTCGCGCCCCTCGCCACCTACGGCGCCAGGATCTTGGACCATGTCGGGCGGGATTTTCCCGTTTTTCATGCCTAGCTCATCACCGTTATATATGAACGCCATGCCCGGAAGCGTCAGCAGCAGCACAGCGGCACTGCGAGCGGTCGGCTCACCTAAGCGTGTCACGATGCGATGCTGATCATGATTGCCAAAAGCGTAGCTTGCCACGCATTGAGGGCTTAACGCGTCGAGGGCGCCGTGAAAAGTCTTAAGAAATGCATGCCAAGCGTCGGCCCGCCAGGACAGGCTCAAGCCCTCAAAATTGAATGGGGCGGCCACCTCCGGGTCCACACCTTCGTAAAACTCCAGATACTCTTCGATGGGGTTATGCGTTTGAGGATAGGCTTCCGTCACCATGAAGCGTTCGGAATGCTTATATTTCTCTTCCTTGAGCACGGCGGCCATCTCCGACAAATAGGCATACAGTGGCGGCCAGCTGCGGATATTGACGTGCTGCAGCGCTTCAAAAGGGTGATTGACGCCCGGCTTATAGTGCGGATTAGGCGGTTCATCTCGAAACAGCGGGTCTTTGGCCATGTACACCACAGCGTCGACCCGGAAACCATCCACACCCTTGTCGAGCCAAAAACGCATAACGCTTTTAATAGCCTCGCGCACTTCCTCGTTTGCCCAATTCAGGTCCGGCTGTTTGACGTCGAATAGATGGAGATAGAATTGCTGGCGCGACGGTTCCCATTCCCAGGCAGAGCCACCGCTAAAGTGCTCGACCCAGTTGTTGGGAGGGATTGGCTTGCCTTGCTTATCATGGCCTTTCGGATCACGCCAGATGTACCAGTCGGAGTAAGGGTCTTCGCGCGATTGCCTGGATTGGTGGAACCATTTATGCTCGTCCGAAGAGTGATTTGGCACCAGATCGACAATGATTTTAATGCCGCGTTTATGTGCTTCGGCCAGCAAGACATCCATGTCAGACAGTTGCCCGAAGATAGGATCGACATCGCAGTAATCAGCCACGTCATAACCAAAATCGGCCATCGGCGAAGTGTAAAACGGCGACAACCAAATGGCATTGACGCCTAAATCTTTTAGATAATCCAGCTTCACGGTGATGCCTGGAATATCACCGATGCCGTCACCATTGGCATCGTAAAAACTGCGCGGGTATATCTGGTAGACGACAGCGCCTTCCGGCCACCGATGCGTGGTTTGATCGTCCATAGCATTAAGCATAGCAGGTCTCTCAGGAATCTTGGGACAGAATTAGAGCTGAGTATGGCGAGAGAACAAGCGTGCCGGTTTTGGTTTCGACTGTTACATCCGGTACCTCGACGCCTTTGAAGTCAGGGCCATAGCCTTTCCACGCGCTATTGAAGCGTACTTTCCAGGTGCCGGAACGCGGAAATGGGGCATCATAGCCGTCATAGTGCTGGTTGCTAAAATTGAGAATAACAATCACGTCGTCTTTCGGGCCGCCCCAGCTCCACCGGTGGTAAACGAGCACTTTATTAGTATGGTCAGCGTTGAGCACCGTCGTGCTCTGCCCTTGTAATCCGGCTGTAATGCCATGGACGTTTTGCCGCAGCGCGATTAAATGCGTATAGACTGTGATGATGCCGGCATGCCGGTCGGCCTTACTCCAATCCAACCCTTGCCAGTCATTAAAGCTCCCCCCTTGCATAAACTCTTGGCCTTGCAAAAGCATAGGGATACCGGGCGCGGTGAGCACGATGGCCGCCGCCAAAAGGGAGCGTTCACGAGCGTAAATGCTGTCGGGATAACCCGGAGAAATCTCTTCGCTCAGCCGAGCCGAGCCATTGGCGGCGCTGTCATGCGAATCGCTATAAATGATGCGCTGGAAGGCGTTGCCATTAAATACTTTGCCCAGCTCTTCAATAATAAGGTTCAGATTGCGGTCGCCATCGTTGATGGCATCTAGGGCAACCCGGAGAGCATATGGAAAGGTGACGGCCCACTGGCTAACGAAACCAGCACCACCTTCGGAGGTAGGTTTTGTCAGATAGTTGTTAGCTCCCATGTCTTCCGCGATAGTGAGCGCGCCTGGTTTGATTTTGTGCGCTACCGTGTTAATCCGTTGCAGCAGGCTCCAAGCCTCGGAGATATCGGTAGCCGGGTCATTATTATGGCCTTCAGCATTACGGATAAAAATGGTGGAGTCAACCCGCACGCCATCCAGATGACAATCGTGCAGCCACAAGCGGATATTATCAAGGATGAATTGACGGACTTCTGGCCGGCCATAATCCGGCCGCGTGTCCCCCCAGGGCGTGGCCGAGCGCCAGTCATTGTAAAAGTAAATACCGCCCTTACCATTTTCGCTCCAACCATCAAACTGCCAGAGGTCGAGATCGTTATTCGGACCGAAATGGTTGTAGACCACATCGAGCACCACAGCTATGCCTCGCTTATGGGCAGCTTTAACGAACTCTAGCAACTGATGACGACCTCCGTATAGCGTTTCTACTGAATAGATATAGTTAGGTGTGTAGCCCCACCATTCCCGTTCCATCGACATGCTGCCAATAGGCATGAGTTCGATCGTAGTGATCCCGAGTTCAGCCAAGTAATCAAGTTTGGCAATAACATGCTCAAAGCTGCCAGTAGTCGCGGGATCGGGACGGTTAAAAGTACCGACATGGAGCTCATAGACCACTTGCCGTTCTGGCGGTAATGGCTGGAAGTTGTCATCTTCCCAGTCAAACCTGGTATCAACGATCACTGAATTACCGGCGATAGTTGTTAATTGGAGGGCACGAGGATCATTTTTGACGAGCTTGGAGTACCCCGTGTTAATTACATATTTATATTCTTGGCCGGCCTCAGCTCCTTTTACTTCGACCGCCCAGTAACCATCACCTTCACTTTCCAGTGGAGTTTCACCCCAATTATTAAATGAACCGGTGACAGCCACTTCTTTGGCGAACGGTGCCCAGACTCGAAATGACACGCCTGACCGCTTGACGATGGTTCCCACATTTTTCTTCGATGGCTTACCCACACCTACTATTATGCTTACGCTTTAGTTCAAGTGCAAGGGGAGAAGGGTGCCGTTGTTAGTGCAGAAAGGCTACGGTAGAATTCGGTAACTGAGCTCTTATGTGGTCCATCTCGCCTTCGCTGACGGCTTCTTGGAGCGCTTTCCAGGCGGCATAAATCTGCTTCTTGGCACGCCCTTCGTCAATCCGCTCCACCTCCATAAACTGATCGAGGATGTCTTGTCGGGAGTTTTCGGGAGTTGGATAGACGGCGAGAGCTATGTCCTGTAATTCTTGTGGGAGCTGGCTGGCGAAATCTTTACGCTCACCATCGTCCAGATGCACGGCGAGGCTTTCTACCATCATTTCGAGGGCGTCCTTGGACTCGGCATCTGAGAAACCAGAGTAGACCTGTACTTTTTTAATCAGTTCTCGAAATCCCATAGCTACCCTCCTTATTCTTGGAGCAGGTCAGCTGACAGCCAATGTTTGTCCATAACCACGTTTAAAGTCAAAATATGACCGCGTGATTGGCCGACAATGCATGATGATGGCCTCAGACATTTTCCCTCCTGGCGCCCTTTTAGGCATTATTATGAACGATCCTTCATTAGCATATGGACTATGGGATAGACGTTACTATGAAGTTTCTAACAGTTGGGTATTACACTGACGAGGTATCACGACCCCCGTATAGTGAGATACGTTCAACAAGGAGTGGCTCTATGGCAGATAAAAATATCGATCTTTTCAGCTCAAGTCACAGCTCTAAACGTATAAAACTGGCGGCTCGCAAGCTCGGCGTCACCAACTTGAATGAACCGGCCCCTCCGCACCGGGGTCTTCCCTCGGCCGATCAAGAACAGTCGGATATTATGTAACTTTTTTAGCATAGCTAGCAAAAGAAAAAATGAAGCCGTTTTGCTCCTGTAACTCACTCTGCTCGGCCGGCTCAAAGTCCCCCGAATAATCCGGAAAGAACTGGTCACAGCCGAAATCAGCTTCGATATGAGTCAAATACAGCTCGTCGGCCCAGTCACCATCTATCACCTGAGCAAAAACATTCGCTCCACCAATAATCCACACGTCTTTCCCACGAAAGTCTTCCATGAACTGCTTCAGATCATGCACCAACGTAGCACCCTCGATTGATGTTTCGTCGTGTGTCAGTACGTAGTTTTGCCGCTCAGGGAGAGGCCCATGCTGGAACGTCTTGAAGGTCGTGCTGCCTATCAAGCAAATACCGCCTTCACTTTTGGTAGCTTCCGTAAAAAACGCCTCGTCAGCCGGAATAAACCACGGCTGGAGACCCTTTTTGGCCATGCCCCGTTGGCGATCGATAGCAGCGATTAATCGTATCATCTGTTAAGATAGTATACGACAACAAGCGCCCGTAGCTCAGCGGATTAGAGTGTCTGGCTTCGAACCAGAAGGTCGCAGGTTCGAATCCTGCCGGGCGTACCAAGCTTTTGCGCCCGTAGCTCAGCTGGATAGAGCGTTGGTTTCCGGTACCAAAGGTCGGGGGTTCGAATCCCTTCGGGCGTACCAAACATAAGCAATTTTATTTTTATTAAATAGTCTATATCCTTTCAATAATGAGAAAAGCTGAATGTGGCGACACCAGAAAAGTCATTTTTGATAATGTTTCTTGGATCAACAATCTGGATGTCAGACTTGATGCAGGTGACCCTGAGTATTGGGAACAAACTGACGAGCTAGACTACAAGCTGAGAGCGATACACCAAGCTTTTGATGACAAGCCGGTTCCCTGCCTCATGATATGTGATGAGCCTGACAGCTATAAGTGTGAAAATTGTGGCTTTGAGGTGGCAATTAATATAGACTCCTCTACGGCCTAGCACTTAAGGCATGGGTAATGCTGCTCTTTAAATAGTTCGACTCTAACTTTACGTATGATACTGTACTCGAGATAAGAAAGTTCTCCACCTTCCCCTGAAGTAGTGTCCCCATAGTATGGCCATAGAATGTGGACACTGTTTTCAGGCAATGTAAAATAAAAGGTATGATTTATATTAAACGAGTGTATGACGAACCATCAAAAGCCGACGGCTACCGCATACTCGTCGATCGGTTGTGGCCAAGAGGGATAACGAAGGAACGGGCCCAGCTCGACGCCTGGCTGAAAGCTGTTGCTCCTTCGCCTGAGCTACGTACCTGGTTTAATCATGAAGCTGAGAAGTTTGAAGAGTTTGGACATCGTTATCGAGCAGAGCTCGAGCATAATCCAGCTGTCGAAGAATTGCGCAAAATTATTCAAGAGCATCCGGCCACGACGCTAGTGTATGCCGCGAAGAGCCCTCAAGTGAATCACGCCCTAGTGCTGCAACAGCTCCTGCAGCACTAGACGTTACTTTTTACCGGCTACACCTTTTATTTTAGGGGCCGGCACGGCTGTATTTTGAGCCAAAGTGTGCAAGTTCCCTAGCATTTGTTCTATTGTCATAATGTTCCTTTTTGTCTTGACAGTGTGTGTCTTGACAATTTAACTTACCAGATGAGCATAAGCTTATTGGGAACGAGGAGCTGTAAGATTTTTTACAATAGAGAATTTACGCTACACCAGGGACGTCGTTACGGGTATATCCCGCCAGGATCTCTTTGACAATAAGTAACTTCGGCATTGTTTATATATGGAGCAAATGTTAAGAATTATTTAACAATTTGTATGTTATTAAATAGCAGTTTCCATTCACTTTCACTTAAAGTTTGAAATGCATGAGCCAGGATCAAAGTTCCCTTTGTGTTATCCCAAGCAACCGTTTGACCACTTAACTCATCAGGCTTTGTTAAAGCCACCTCTCCAGCCGAAGTATTAAAGCTATCATATTCGTGGGCTTGATCTAGCTTGAAGGAATATACACCGTTTTGGCTGAATATATCAGGCGTAGCTTGTTCGCTAATTACTACCTTTTTACTATTGAGCAAAACTTCGTATGAAAACCCCTGGTTCGCTGAATTGTAATTTAGGGTCGAAGGCTGAACATTAATTTGAGAGATAGTTAAGGTCGGATAAAAAATTGTAAAACTAATTTTTTTAGTTATATTCGATGGTATTGGCCTATGAGTTGGTTTTAGTGTCAATGCTGCTATAGTTCCCAGCAAACCCAAGCACACCACGACTATCGTGACTCTAATGGGGGTCAGGCGCCTTCGTTTTACTTTTACCATGTTAATCCTGCCACATAATTTGTGTATAGAGCGATCCCTGGCAGGCGCTAGCTGACGGTGTTGCACACGAACCGAAAGCAGTTAAGGCTAATCCAAGGTAAAGATTGGGCACAGTCAAAGTTGTGGATGCTGTTGTGACCGTCGTAGCATATCCTGCTGGTGTGGTAGTTTCTATATAGTTATACGCACTTGTGGCCCCACCAGTGGCCTCAACCTCTACTGGCCCCGCCGTCGCAAGAATAGCATTCGGGCCGCCAGACGACCAGGCAGAGGCGTTACCTGTTACCACTACGCCTGCCAGACCTTTAGTAGCGGCTGTGGTGGTGGTATTGACCTTTGTAGTATCAGAGGTAGTTGTAATCGTAAGCCAGCCTGGAGCTAAAGCTACGCTGCCATTGGTAAATTGCTTGGTGCTCGTGGTAAAGACTCTGGTGTCAAATACCTGCCCTATGGTGTTTGAGGTACTACCACTGTTTTTAATGGTTGCGAGGCAAACTACTGGGTTATTAGCGCTAAAGGTCGGTAGGTTTGCTGTTTCTGTGGTGCTTGGTGTAGTAAACCAAGTAGTTGCATTGGTAATTGGGCCAGTAGCTATCCCGCCGCTCCAGTAACAGAGGTGAGTAAACTGACTCGCGGTCATTGCCGGTAAGGTCACTGTCACCTGCGACTGAGTGATTTTACGGCCGCCACTGTATGCACTGCAGGCTTGCACGGTAACTGAGGTGGCACTGGCCCAGGAAACTTTGCAGGGCCCGGAGACACCGGCGGTGGAGGTTGATTCGAGGTCGCCGGGAACCGCGCCTGAGTCCGGCACCACACCGTAAAGCATGATGCCGAGACCTGCTGTGGTAACCAGATCTTCCCAGCCAGCGTTGATGCATGCCCTGATGGCGTTAGTGGCGGTGTTGTAGTAGAGAGCGCCATTGGGGGAGGAAGCGGATGTGCTGCAGGTGCCGGTGTCGGCGAAGGTGCTGAATTGGTCGAGGGCTAAGTTGATCTGAGTGGTATCGGTAGTGCTGGAGCCGATTTGCACTTTGGTGTTGCCGGTATCGGCCGTGAGATAGGCCACGCTACCGCTGCTCTGGAGGGTGAAGGTATTGCTGGCGGCACCGAGGGTTTCGGTGACGTTGCCGCTGGCATGTGTAATATTGCCGACGTTTAGGTGGT
>Ga0134128_10002439_pt1 | contig 23115 bp, 19 predicted proteins | sample KB31754_FD_96462 | JGI IMG/M metagenome (GOLD analysis project Ga0134128, IMG submission 96462) | Terrestrial soil microbial communities with excess Nitrogen fertilizer from Kellogg Biological Station, Michigan, USA - KB3-175-4 | ecosystem: Environmental > Terrestrial > Soil > Unclassified ... | reverse complement strand
TTTTTCCACGCCATGCTCGAGAAAGGTATTTATTTCGCCCCGTCAGCATTTGAAGCCGGATTTGTTTCCGCAGCACACGGTGATGCTGAAATCAGCAAGACGCTAGCCACTGCTGAACAAATCTTCGCGCGGGAATAAAAACAGCGGGCAGTTGCCCTGATAGCGAGGCAGTATCTTCCTCTGAAGATACTGCTCTGCGAAGGCAGGTTTAGGCTTGACTGCTGGGGTTGGACCGGGACCGCTTCTACCCGGCTCCCTCCCGCGGCCTTGCCGGACTACAGGTCGCGCGGACTGAAGGCCTCCTGCTGACCACGTCCCGCGCCTTATAGCCACCCCAGTCATCCCGATTTTATCAGCATCGCCTCTGCGATAAATTCGGAATCCCCTGACTTTTATTACTTGCGCAGACCCGAAATAAACTCGGACACCGCCTGCATTTCTTTTTCGCTCATCCGCGTTGCGATCACGTGCATAACCTTGTTCGCATCGTTTGCCCGCTGTTCTGTCCGGAAGGCGCGCAATTGAGCAATAGAATACTCTGCATGCTGCCCGGCGAGCCGGGGATAAACGGGAGGAATGCCGGCGCCATCAGGGGAATGGCAACTGGAGCAGGCGGGCAAGCTGGTTTCAAGATTTCCGCCCCGGTATATTTTTTCCCCTTCCTCGGCGAGTTCCTTGTTTTTAGCCACCCCGAGGTGGGGTTTCTGCTGGGCGTAATAAGCTGCGAGATTCCTTATATCCTCATCGGAAAGCGGCGCAACCATGGCTGACATCACCGCGCTTTCGCGCTCTGCCGGCTTGCCGTCCTGCGACTTGAAATTATTGAGCTGCTTGATGATATACTCGGCATGCTGTCCAGCCAGATTCGGATTCTCAGGAATCATGCTGGTGCCACCCGCACCATGGCAGGCGACGCAAACCTGAGTGGCGATTTGCTGACCTTTAGCCGCATCTCCTGTCGTTTTGACAGGCTGAGGAGGCGTTTCTGCAAAAACGTGACTGGACAGGGCCAATGCAGCCGATGCGATAATCATCGAAATTAGCTTGATGCCTTGCATTCCTGGGACTCCAAAGAAAGTAATTTGGTATTTTGATTTGCCTGTGCATTCTAAGGCAAAGGCCGTATAACAACAACAATAACAATAACAATGACATTATCCGTAATGAGAGCATTATTTTTTCTATTGTTGTTTATCAACCTCGCTTTCGCGTTATATATCCAGCTTGAACCGGACGAAAGCAGGACTCCCCTTCCAGCAGAGCTTCAAGCGAAAACCGGACCTTCATCAGAGGCCGCCCCGCCACCCCCATCTATTTGCCTGGAATGGGAAGCCTTTGCCAAACCGGATGTGGCTTATGTCGAAGCAGCCATTTCCCGGCATAATCTCGATGGCAAATTGAAATCCCGGATCATGGGCCTGGTGCCCTACTATTGGGTGCACATTCCTCCGCTCACAAATAAAAAACATGCGGAGCAAAAGATAGGAGAGCTCAAGCGGCGCGATATTACCACCTACCAGATCGTGGAAGGTGACAGCAAGTGGAATAATGCGATTTCGCTGGGATTTTTTGAAAAAATCGAGGATGCCCGCGCCTTTCTGGCAGCCCTGAGAAATAAACGGGTCGTATCCGCCATTATCGGGGCAAGGAATGTCGAGCAGGTCAAATTCGTCGCGGAGAACGCCTCGCCGGACCTGGAAGGGCAACTGGAAAAGTTAAAGGCGGAATTTCCGAGTAGCCGTATCACCAGGACCACTTGCGAGCCAAGCGCAGGAACGCATGGCAAGGCGAACCCGGCGGCGCAATAAAGAGCTTGGAAAAACCCTTGAACGCAGAATGCTCCTTTCCCGCTCCGCCTGCTTCTCTCCCTGTCATGCTCATGGACGTGTGATTTTTAGCGAAGTATTCTTCCGCTGAGGTTTTTCTGACCTTGCTGTAGATCAGCAAGTCTTGCAATAAGATATTTCCATCCTCATCATATAAGCTTTTCATTCACATTTATCGGCCCATGGCTTTGGAATCTGTATGACGGTGCATCTCAAATCTTCAGATGAAATAGAGAAAATGCGGGTAGCGGGCAGACTTGCATCGGAAGTGCTGGATTACATCACGCCGTTTGTCAAGCCTGGAGTGACAACTGATGAGCTTGACAAGCTGTGCCACGATTACATGGTGAATGTGCAGGATACCATTCCTGCACCTCTCAATTATGCCCCTCCCGGCTATTCGCCTTACCCGAAATCCATCTGCACTTCGGTCAACCATCAGGTTTGTCATGGTGTACCGGGGCATAAGAGACTTAAATCCGGGGATATCGTCAACATCGATGTAACCGTCATCAAAAACGGGTATCACGGTGATACCAGCCGGATGTACCTCGTCGGCGAACCCGGCATCCAGGCGAAGCGCCTGTGCAAGGTAACCTATGAAGCAATGTGGCAGGGTATTGAAATCATCAAACCCGGAAAACGTTTGGGGGATATCGGCCGCGCCATCCAGCAGTATGCGGAAGACCATGGATACAGCGTGGTGAGGGAATTCTGTGGCCATGGAATCGGGGCAAAATTCCATGAAGAACCGCAGGTGCTTCACTATGGCCGCACCGGCACAGGGCTCGAACTCAAAGCCGGAATGATCTTCACCGTCGAACCGATGATCAACGCCGGCAAGCCGCAGATTCGCCAGCTGGCCGATGGCTGGACCGTTGTCACGAAGGATCACAGTCTGTCGGCGCAATGGGAACATACTGTGCTCGTCACTGAATCAGGATATGAAGTGTTGACACAGTCGGGTGGCACTCCGCCGCAGCCCGCCCTTCGTTCCTGACGACAATGAAGGGGCTGAATGCAAAACCTTTCAGCCACGAAGCAGTCAGGCAAAAACTGCTGAGCGGACGCGAGTCGTTGCAGCGCCGCTACCACGAGAACAGAAACAGCGCAGCCCTGCTGCGGGATCAAAGTCGCCTGGTAGATCGCATTCTCCGCCAGGTATGGCATGAAATGAACATGCCCAGCTCTATCGTCCTGCTGGCCGTGGGTGGGTATGGCCGGAAGCAGCTTTTTCCCTATTCCGACATCGACCTTGTGGTATTGCTTCCGGACAAGGGGAGCGCTGTCGAGGTGATGGACAGCGCCCTCGATACGCGCCTGGAGCACTGGGTAGGATTGCTGTGGGATATCGGCCTGGATATCGGCCATAGCGTGCGCACCGTCGCGGAATGTGGCGAAGAGGCAGCCAACGATATTACCGTGCAGACCAGCCTGCTTGAAGCCCGCCCTCTTGTCGGCAACCCTCACCTGTTCGATCGGTTCCTGCAGGTGATGGAAGCCATGCTTGCCCCCCGGAAATTCTTCGTCGACAAGCAACTCGAACAGCAGCAGCGTCATAAGCGCTACCAGGACGCACCCTACAAGCTCGAGCCGAACATAAAAGAGGGTCCCGGCGGCCTGCGCGATCTGCAAAACGTGTTGTGGATCAGCCGTGCTGCCGGATTTGGAAGAACCTGGTCGGAACTGGCGAAAAAAGGCTTCATCACCCGCCGCGAGGCCAGGCTCATCCAACGTCAGCAGGCTGTGCTGCAAGACCTCCGCATCCGGTTGCACTACCTGGGTGGGAGACGCGAAGACCGCCTGTTATTCGATTACCAGAATCTCCTAGCCGAAGAACTTGGCATCGCTGGGAAGCCGCCTCGCCGTCCCGAAGAGATGCTGATGCAACGGTACTACCGCGCTGCGAGATCGGTGACACAGGTCAATACTATTTTACTGCTTACCCTGCATGCGGAAATTTTTCCGGACGAGGAGGCGGTGACGACGATCATCAATGAGCGATTTCAGAAGCGCGGCGACCTGCTGGAGATACGCCACGAGGATATTTTTGAGCGAAATCCCGGCGCGATACTGGAAAGTGTTCTGCTACTGCAACAGCATCCCGACCTCAAAGGCAGAAGCGCCGCGACGTTGAGGGCGATGTGGCGTTCGGCACCGCTCATTTCGGCTTCATTTCGCCGCCACCCGCATCATTGCGCCATGTTCATGGAAATACTGCATCAACCTCGCGGACTGACACGCGAACTCCGGTTGATGAACCGCTACGGCATTCTGGGACGCTACATTCCCGCTTTTGGCCGAATTGTCGGCCAGATGCAACATGATCTCTTCCATGTATATACAGTGGATGAGCATATCCTGATGGTCGTGCGAAATCTGCGCCGCTTCATGGCGCCCGAATTTGCCTATGAATATCCGCTCTGCAGCAGACTCATCAATGAATTCGAACGGCCTGAGGTGCTCTATCTCGCTGGATTGTTCCACGACATTGCCAAAGGTCGGCAAGGGGACCACTCCTTGCTCGGCATGGTCGATGCGAGGCGCTTCTGTGAACGGCACCGAATGCCCGCAGAAGATACCGAACTGGTCGTCTGGCTGGTGGAAAATCATTTGCGCATGTCCGCCACGGCACAAAAAAAAGACATAGCGGATACGGACGTCATTGCGGACTTTGCCACAAATATGCAGGATGAACGGCATCTCATCGCGCTTTATCTGCTCACGGTTGCGGATATCCGGGGCACCAGTCCCAGGGTATGGAACGCATGGAAAAGCAAGCTGCTTGAGGATCTATTCCACCGCACCCGGCAGTATCTTTGCGGCGATACGGCGCTCACCGATATTTCGCTGGAAAACCGGAAAAACAAGGTGCTGCAACTGCTGCATCCGGATGATGGAGCGATGCGCGCCTACGAGCGGTTCTGGTCGGGGCTCGATTCCAGCTATCTGATGATGCACGATCCCCGGGAAATTGCCTGGCACACCCAGCACCTGAGCCAGAGGATGAAGTCACCGGCACCGATAGTCAAAACACGCACCGCCGAAACCGGGGCAGGGGTAGAGGTACTGGTTTATACGGCCGACCAGAAGGATCTGTTTGCCCGCATCTGTGGTTTTTTCGACCGTATCGACTACAATATTGTCCAGGCAAAAATCCACACGACCCGCGAGGGATATGCGCTCGACAGCTTTCTGGTACTGGATCCCTTCAATGTGGCAAACCATGATCCGCGGGAGTTTCAGTTCATTGAGCAGGAGTTGACACAGCAACTGGAGCAGCAGGCTTTACTGGCGCCCCCCGTGAAAGGGCGCCTGAGTCGCCACCTCAGGCATTTTCCGATCACGCCGCAAGTCAGCATCGAGCCAGACGACAGCGGCGCCTATTATGTGCTGTCCATCACAGCAGGCGACCAGCCCGGATTGCTCTCGCGCATTGCGCAAGTACTCGTGCGGTTTGGGTTGAACGTCCACAGCGCCAGGATAAACACATTAGGCGAGCGTGCCGAAGATACTTTCCTGATTACAGGAAGCATTTTGAGTAACTCCAGATCAGTGATCCAGCTCGAAGCAAACCTGATAAAGGTGCTGCACACGTCACCGCAACCGGAAGCATCCGAAAAAGCGCCCGAAAAGCCTTCAGCCGAAGACCCGATTACCCCGCACTGATCTGCGCTGGTTCCTTATCGGAGTCGGATGTCTCAGGTTGCAACTCGGCTTCCGAATATCCGAGACGTGCCCGTAACAGGTGTGCGGCTTCCACCATTTGCTTCAAGGCGATCATGACTTCCCCCCATCCCCGCGTCTTCAGCCCGCAATCGGGGTTGACCCATAATTGATCAGGATCGATCACCTGGCAGGCTTTCTCCAGCAACTCCAGCATCTCCCGCGCACGAGGAATCCGTGGGGAGTGTATGTCATAGACGCCCGGCCCGATCTCGTTGGGATATTTGAAAAGGCCGAACCCATCCAGCAGCTCCATGCGTGAACGCGACGTTTCAATCGTGATTACATCTGCATCCATATCGGCAATGGCGGGAAGGATGTCATTGAATTCCGAGTAGCACATATGGGTGTGTATCTGGCTATCATCCCTTACGCCCGAACTGGCGACACGGAAGGCATGCACCGCCCATTCCAGGTATGCATTCCAATCGCGCTTTTTCAATGGCAGGCCTTCGCGAAAAGCGGGCTCGTCGATCTGGATAATCGCAATTCCCGCCTTCTCCAGATCCACAACCTCGTCCCGAATGGCAAGGGCGAGCTGCAGCGCGGTGACAGAGCGCGGATGGTCATCACGCACGAACGACCACATCAGCATGGTGACGGGACCGGTCAACATTCCCTTGACCGGCTTTCCGGTCTGGCTTTGCGCATATCGAATCCAGTCGAGCGTCATGGGCTCGGGACGGTAAATATCTCCGTATAGAATGGGCGGTTTCACGCAGCGCGAGCCGTAGCTTTGCACCCATCCATTCTCCGTAAAGACATAACCCCACAACTGCTCGCCAAAATACTCGACCATATCGTTGCGCTCGGCCTCGCCATGCACCAGCACATCGAGCCCGATTTCTTCCTGCTTTCTGATCGCCAATCGTATCTCGTCGCGCATCGCTTCAAGATATTGCAAATTGCCGAGTTCTCCTTTCCTGAAAGCCGCACGCGCTTTGCGTATCTCCACTGTCTGAGGAAACGACCCAATGGTTGTAGTAGGTAAAGGCGGAAGCTGTAGCCGCTGCCGTTGCAGTTTCTCCCTGATCTTGAACGGGCTCTTGCGCCGACCATCCTGTTCAGTCAACCGATTCAAACGGTCCTGCACCACCGGATTGTGAATGCGCGATGAGTTCCGCCGAGCCTGTCTCGCTGCGGTAGATGCATCCAGCTGCTGGCGTATCGACTGCTCACCCTGATTCAGCCCTTGCCCCAGGATAGAGACTTCTTTTAATTTCTGTACCGAGAATGCCAACCAGTTTCTTATTTCAGCCTCCAGACTATTTTCCAGTTCCAGATCCACCGGACAATGCAGCAGCGAGCAACTAGGTGCAATCCAGAGCCTCTCCCCGAGGAGGGATTGGGCGTGCGACAAAACGGAGAAGGCGTGGGCGAGGTCTGCCCGCCAGATGTTACGCCCATCGATAATGCCCAGGGACAGCACTTTTCCGGCGGGATAATCCCCCAGAAAAACACCGAGTTGAGCAGGCGCGCGGCATAAATCGATATGGAGACCCTCGACGGGCAGCTTCTTCAATCTCATTGCATGATTGTTCACACCATCGAAGTAAGTCGCTAAAAGCATTTTAGGAAGCGGGGCAACTTCCTGCGGATCATCGGGTGCCGTCGCAATTTCTGTCCCATGTCCCCCATGTCCCCCATGTCCCTTTGCCTGTGAGTTTGTCTGTCCGCGCAATTCAGCATAGGCGTGATCCAAACCCCGCAGCCAATCCTCATCCAGGTCGAGGGCCAGCACCGGTTCGTCGAGCTGCACCCACTCCACGCCAAGCGATGCAAGCCGGGCGAGAATATCGCGATATACCGGTAACAGTTGTGGTAACAAATCCAGGCGGCTGAATTCCTTTGCGTCCTGCCGGGCGACCTCTTTTCCAAGATACAGATAGGTCAACGGCCCGATCAACACGGCTTTAGGCTTGATGCCGAGCGCCTGCGCTTCGGCAACTTCCCTGAAGAGTTGCTCGGAACCTATACGAAAGCAGGTGTGCGCATCGAATTCCGGGACGATGTAATGATAGTTGGTGTCGAACCACTTGGTCATCTCCATTGCAGGCTGATCGGCGGTGCCACGCGCCATGGCGAAGTACAAATCCAACTCCGTTTCACCCTTGCCTGCTCCGAAGCGTTCAGGTATTGCACCTAGCAGCGCAGTCATGTTCAGCATCTGGTCATAAAGGGCGAAATCGCCCGCGGGGATGAGGTCAATACCCTGCTCGCGCTGCAAAAGCCAGTGCTGCTTCCGCAATTCCGCTGCCGTGATTTTCAGTTGCTCATCATCGATATCGCCGCGCCAGTATGCTTCGAGTGCGCGTTTCAGTTCCCGTTGCGCGCCAATGCGCGGAAACCCCAGGTTATGTGTCAGTGCCATTGGTCATTCTCCTCGATCGTTCGGCCCCACTTCAATTGTAGTTCTGTGGAGTGACTGACGATTTTGTGGCAGACTTGGTTATGAATCAAATGAAATGTTGTAACATATCAATGAATATAATTCATAAACCTCTACGTGACGATGACTTCCCTCTCTCTGCTCGAACTCCGACACCTACGCACTCTCGCAGCTCTGGATGAAACAGGCAGCGTCTCGCGTGCGGCAAAACGCGTGCATCTGAGCCAATCGGCCTTGTCGCACCAGATCAAAGTGTTGCAGAACCATTATGGTTTGCCGATAGTGCGCCGCCAGGGACAAAGCATCGAACTCACCGAAGCGGGAAAGCATCTGGTTACATTGGCGCGCAGGGTACTTGAGGAAATACAGGCTACCGAACGAAACCTTGCCAAAATGTCGGAGCATGCCTCGGGTAGCTTGCGCATCGTGCTGGAATGCCACACCTGCTTCGACTGGCTGATGCCGCTGATGGACGCGTTCCGCCAGAACTGGCCGGAAGTCGAACTCGATCTGGTTTCGGGATTTCACAGCGATCCCATCCAGCTTCTGAAAGAAGGCGGCGCGGATGTGGTGATCGGATCGGAGCAGATCGAGCGGCGCGGCATCGTTCACCACCCGCTCTTTCGCTTCGAAATTCTTGCAGTGCTGGCGCCGGAACACCCGTTACGTGCGAAGAAAATCCTGCATGCACGCGACTTTGCCGGCGAAACGCTGATTACCTATCCTGTGCCGGAAGAGCGTATCGATCTTATCCGCAACGTGCTGAAACCGGCAGGCGTTCAACCCGAGCGGCGCACAGCCGAGCTTACGGTGGCGATCCTGCAACTGGTCGCCAGTCGGCGGGGTGTTGCGGCGCTACCCAGTTGGGGCCTTAAAAACTATGTAGAGCATGATTATGTGACCGCGCGACGGATTGGTTCACAGGGACTGTGGAGCGACTTGTACGCGTCAACGCTGGCGGAAACCGCCCCACGGCCCTATCTGCGCGATTTTCTGGTTACTGCAAGGAATACGTGCTTTGCAACGCTGGATGGGATCATTCCCCTGGAGCCGGCGGAACAAATAGGTAACAGATGGGAAACAAGTCGGGAGAAACAGTTGTGGAGAAGAAGCGGAGAAGAAGTATAAAGAGGATAAACGGGATAGACAGGCGGGTATAAGCAAGTACTTGGGCTTTATCAGTAAACTGGCAGGTCCTTCGGATGATGAGGGACCTGCCAGACGAAGTTTCTCTGGAATTTCCTCAGTGCAGCGTGACCGGCTCCTCTTCTTCGCAAGCGAGATCGGCGCAATACTTCTCATAAACGCCATCCAGGAATCCCCACAGCGCCTCACAGGCGCGCATGGTCGCGGCGAGCACCTCGGCCTGCTTCTCCGGGGTGTCCGCAAACCGCTCGATCAACATCCATTCAGCCTGGGAATGATATACATCCGCTTCCTCGTGAACGCTGAAGAACTCGTAGCTTGAAGGATTGCTCATTCCGTAGTATCTCTCCAGTCCATCAATTTTTACTGAAGCGATCGAAGGCACCTGTGATTCAAAGGCATGCAACGCGGCAAGACCTGCGTAGAACGGCTGGTTCAGGCAGATGTCGCGGAAGGTGGAAACCAGCCGTGCTGTTCCGGGCAGGGCAGAGGCCTGCGCAAGGTCCTTGTCGCTCGAACCCAGAGCCAGGGCGAAATTCTTCCACAGGGCCGGATGGTTCTTGTCACCATGCTCTTCGCTGATGAGATTGTTGAGCACTTCCTGGCGCACACTGATGTCGCCGCTATTGTCGTCGCTATGAAAATGCGGCGTATTGAAATGTACTGCGCTCAGATAGGTCGGCTCGGCCAGCACATTGTGAAAATATTGTTCGGCATAACCGCGCAACTGCTCCTTGGTAAGCTTGCCTGCCGTCCAGGCCTGATAAAAAGGATGCTTCAACAAGTGCTTTGCATCAATGATGGAATCGACTTTTTGCTTGAAAGATGAGTGGGTTGTCATGGTTTTCCTCTAAAGCAGAGATGGTAATTCATAGAATTTCCAGAGTAATCGGCTTGCATATCATCTACAAATAACGCGCGTAAGTCAAATTCGGTTCATTTTCTCGTACTGGAATCCTTCAATTTTTACCGTCTTTTGTGTGGGTCAATTTAAGGAACTATATGTAATAACCTGTGTTTATTCCCCGTCGGCCTGCATTTGATCTTCACGGATAAGTGCGCCTGACGGAGCCCATGTTAGATCAACGCCTTCTCGATGGGGCGGGTGACCGCCGGTGCCGCGGTGAGGGTGCAGCCAGCACTGGCCGAGATCATTGTTGCCACAGCCAGCCACTGAACCCAGGTCAGCCGTTCTCCTAAAATGAGATAGCCAGCGAGTGCGCCGATGGCGGGGGCGCTGCTGATGATGACCCCGAACGTGCGGCTGCTGAGCCTCTCCAGCGCCTTCATTTCCAGTATGTAGGGAATTGCGCTCGACAACAATGCCACCACAAGGCCGAGCCATAGTACCGGGCCAACAAGGAGTTTCTCCCCCGCCATCACTATCCCGAAGGGCAGCGTTACTGCGCAGGCAGTCGACATCCCCAGTGCCACCGCCGTCTTGCTTCCCAGTTCAGATGCCCGTTTTCCAAACAGGATGTAGAGCGCCCAGCACCCGGCCGCGCCGAAGGCAAAAGCGATTCCGGAGGGATCCAGTCGTGCCTGGCTGCCGGACCAGGGCACCAGCATTAGTAAGCTCCCCACAGCAAGCACGAACCAGAAGAAATCGCGAATCGAACGCGAAGTCAGCAGGACAACCGAAAGGGGGCCGCTAATCTCGATAGCGATGGCTACTCCAATGGGGAGGCGCTCGATTGCAAAGTAAATAAGGAGGTTCATACCCCCTAAGGCAAGTCCGTAGAGTGCAAGGAAGGTGGTTTGCCGTTTCGTCAAGGCAATCCTCCAAGGCCGTGATATTGCCAGCAGGATCAAAGCCGAAATACCCGTCCTGAGCGCTGCAACCCCCTCGGGTCCAACCAGCGGAAAGAAGCTCTTTCCCAAAGCCGCTCCCAGATTGGTAGACAACTGAGCCACGACTATCGCCAAACCCGCGAAAGCTACTTTCTGATCCATCATTGCTGCCAATGTTTCCCTAGAGCATATGCGTCTTATGTTGAACTGTGTCGAGATTGCCAGACTTCGGCCTCCCGCTTTCTGTTTGGGGAATTGAAAAAAGCAAAGGCGGAACTGATATTGAGCGTATTGAGCTATAACCCCAGCGCCTCATCAACATCCAGAGTGCGCAAATGTTCAATACCTTGCGCTAATCTTGAGATGAGAAGATGTTTTTGAGAAATCCATCAGATCTGGTTGCAACCCATTCAAGCACTCCATAAGCTCTTTCCAATATTCAAATTCCAGCTAATACTTGAATTCTGTGATCTGACGTTTCCAGATTTAATTCATGTCAAAAAACCCTCCCGCTTGTTCTGAAATCAACGGACGAAACAATTCTTCCCCCTGATTCACCACCTTACCCACTGCCGGTGTTACTGGCCATGCTTGCATCCTGGCAGCATCAAAGGGTTTGAGCAGGGATAGCAGGATCTCATCCCTCCTCAGGTTCGGGTCCAGCCATATATCCCAGACCTCCTGTGAAAGGATGACCGGCATCCGATCATGAATCGGCTGCATCAGCGCACTGCACTCTGTCGTGATGATGGCACAGCTCTCTTTCGTCTCTCCTGTATCGCTGTCCCAGGTTTCCCATATACCGGCAAACGAGAATGGTGCGCCGTCCCGGCTCGATATAAAATACGGCTGCTTACGCCTGCCCTCCGTTTTCCATTCGAAAAACCCGGAAGCGGGGATCAGGCAACGCCGCTGGTGGAAGGACTGCCTGAACGTGGGTTTTTCGGCCACCGTCTCTGCCCTGGCATTATTCAATATTGGCAGCTTCTTCATATCCTTGATCCAGTAGGGAATGAGGCCCCAGCGCATCATGGAACCCCTGCGGCCACTGTCAGTATCGCGTACGGCGAGTATTTCCATGGTTGGCGCAATGTTGTAGCGGGGTTTCAGTTCCGGCATGAATGAAGCGCGGTACCAGTCTGCCAACACAGGATCAGGATGATTCAAGCCGTAGCGTCCGCACATTTTCAGCTATCCTTCCAGGACAAGTTACACTTTTTTCATATTGCATCAGGCCCCACCCCTTGGCAAACATTCTGCCCCTTGGGTTCATAACCTCCCCCTGCCCGTCTTCATAGGGCTTCAATCTCCGCTCCTTATGCCACACCTGCCCTGCATCCCATTCCCGCGGGGCCGCCTATTCCTGGGTGTTTATCCCCCTGGTAACGCCTCTTCCCGGTTACCCCTGAGCATACCCTCGAGCGGGCTTCCGAATGGCCTTCAGGGGCTTGTTGCTGGTACAATCCTGACGAGCTATCAGGTGCAGGAGTCATAACCAGGATTCCAGGATTTCGCGCCTTTCACTCAGGCCGCGCGCCTTCTTTGCAAGCCTTTTATCGGGCTGAAGATTTATTCAACGCTTTTCTTAGCTGAAACGCGGCCTTATTTTCTCAAGCAGGGTTGCCATGGATGAGCAATCGAGCCTGCTGGCGCTGTTCACCAGCAGCTTTCTTGCTGCCACGTTACTTCCGGGCGGCTCGGAAGCAGTACTATTTGGCGTGCTGACAGCTTACCCGGAGCTTTACTGGCCCGCTCTGGGGCTTGCTTCAGTCGGCAATACCATGGGGGGCATGAGTTCCTATGCGATAGGGCTCTTGCTGCCCGATAAGAAGTCACTGCTTAAAAGATTGGGGGGGAGCACGCGGGGTTTGATCTGGGTGCGCAAATATGGCAGCCCGGTCCTGCTGCTCGCCTGGGTGCCTATCATTGGGGATGTCCTATGCGTGGCAGCAGGATGGCTTCGGATTAACTGGATATCGACCATGCTGTTCATGGCCGTGGGAAAGTTTGCCCGGTACTGGGCCATCGCAGCTGCGATCAGCCTATAGATAATTTAGGACGACCATGGACGACAATATGGTCGCTTCAGTCCCGCTTCATGAAGCCCAAGCGTCATCGATGGGCTCAGGGGGCCGCCATTGGACAGCACTCCCCTCGTCCTATCAATCAATCGATCAATTTGTCTGGATTTATTTTGCTTCGTCACTTTCCAGCAGCTTCTGCAGCTCACCGCTCTGGTACATTTCGGAAACAATGTCCGAGCCTCCGACAAACTCTCCGTTAACATAGAGCTGCGGGATGGTAGGCCAGTTTGAGTAATCCTTGATGCCCTGGCGAAATTCCGGTTCGGCGAGCACATCCACTGCGAAAAGATCATCCACGCCGCAAGCGCTGAGAATTTTTACCGCGTGGGCCGAAAAACCGCACTGCGGGGCTGCCGGCGAACCTTTCATGTAGAGCACCACGGGATGCGTGGTGACTTGTTGCTTGATGATTTCCTGGGTATCCATATCTGACTCCTCAAAAAACGTTAGCTCTGCAAATCGGATTATCGAGGGAAAGCCCTCCAAAGGCAGGCAATTCTTCGATATATCGTATTATTATTGCATTTTAGCAGCTTCTCCCGGGAAACTCCTAAACCATCCGCCGCTTACCCGCATTATTCCGGCAAGATCGGGATAGGAGAACACTTCCCTGAAGCCTGCTTCGCTCAAGAGGCGTCTGCAAGCTTCCGCCTGATCGTAACCGTGCTCCAGCAGCAGTGAGCCTTCGGGGGCCAGATGAGTGGAAGCGGAACCAATAATCAACCGGATGCAGTCAAGACCTTCTCCCGGAGCTACGAGAGCAACCTGGGGCTCGAAGCGCAGATCGCCCTGGGTCAGATGAGGATCGTCCCTCGCTACATAAGGCGGATTGGATACGATCAGATCGAAGCTTTCGCCGGCCACCCCATCGAACCAGTCTGCCTCCATAACGCGCACATTATTCAGTTTGAATCGCGCGGCATTGGCGTTGGCAATGGCGACCGCGGCGGCTGAAACATCGACTGCGGTAACTTCCGCCAGCGGACGATGCCTGGCCAGGGTCAGCGCGATGGCGCCGCTACCCGTCCCTAAATCAAGAATCCTACACTGGCGATGCGGAGGAATCCGCGCCAGCGCGAGATCGATCAATAATTCGGTTTCGGGTCGAGGAACGAGTACCGCAGGCGTGACGTTGAACTCCAGACTGTAGAACTCACGCGTGCCCGTCAGATAAGCAACCGGTTCGCCCAGGGCGCGCCTGTCTGTCAGCAGGTAAAACACTTGCGTCTGCTCGATGGTCAGTTTCTGCTCGGGATGAGCAAGAAGGTAGGCATGATTTACGTTGAGGACGTACTGCAACAACATTCGCGCGTCGATATCGGCAATGTTCCGGCGGGCTTGCCCCAGCGCTTCGAAAATTGTGATGGACGACACCGGAACGGAGAATCTACTCCGCCATTGCCGCCAACTGCTCGGCCTGATGCTCGGCCAGCAGCACGGAGCAAAGCTCGTTCAAATCCCCATCCATGATCTGCTCGATCTTGTACAGCGTCAGATTGATGCGGTGATCCGTTATCCGCCCCTGGGGAAAATTGTAAGTGCGGATACGTCCTGAGCGGTCACCCGTACCTATCAGGGACTTGCGCGTTGCCGCCTGTTTGCTTTGCTGCTCCTGCATCTGCTTGTCGCGGATGCGCGCAGCCAGCACGCTCATCGCCTGCGCCTTGTTTTTATGCTGGGAACGGCCATCCTGGCATTCGACCACGATTCCCGTGGGCAGATGAGTGATGCGCACGGCAGAATCCGTCTTGTTGATATGCTGACCCCCCGCTCCGGAAGCGCGAAAAGTGTCGATTCTCAGTTCGGCAGGATTGAGCGCGACATCCTCGATCTCGTCTGCTTCGGGCATCACCGCAACGGTGCAGGCGGAAGTATGGATGCGCCCCTGCGTCTCGGTCGCCGGCACCCGCTGCACCCGGTGCCCACCCGATTCAAACTTGAGTTTGGAGTAAGCGCCTTCACCGCTGATTTTGGCAATGATTTCCTTGTACCCGCCGGCGTCGGACGGGCTTTGCGAAATGATTTCCACCTGCCAGCGCTGGCGTTCAGCAAAGCGTGCATACATGCGAAACAGGTCGGCCGCAAACAGCGCAGACTCGTCTCCCCCGGTACCAGCCCGAATTTCCAGAAAAATATTGCGCTCATCGTTCGGGTCTTTGGGCAGCAATTGCTTCTGCAATTCCGCGCCATAACGCACCAGCCTCTCTTTGGCATCCCGTATTTCGGCATCGGCAAACTCGCGCATGCCGGGGTCAGCAGCCATCTCCTGCGCGGTATGAATATCCTGCTCACTTTGCAGATAGGCGTTATACAAGTCGACCACGGGCGCAATCTCCGCACGTTCGCGCGCCAGCTTGCGGTAGTGATCGAGATTGACCATGATGCTTTCGCTGCTCAGCAGACGATTCAACTCCTCCAGGCGCACGCTGAGTTGCGTGAGCTTGGCAGCTATACTTTTGTTCATTCTGTGGGATGAAGGTGATACAGGCGGCTGATCAGGTCGACCAGATCGTCACGCTCGTCCTCAGCGGCGTGGTTGAGCGCGTAGGAGGGTAAATGGAGAAATTTGTTGGTAAGCCCGTTGCTTAGGGATTCGATGATTTTCTGCGGATCCTCACCTTTGGCCAGCAGTTTTTTTGCCCGTTCCAGTTCATGACGTCGGTAACGCTCCGCCTGGTCGCGCAAGGCGCGTATGGTGGGCACAACGTGGCGCGATTCCAGCCAGTGCATGAAATTGAGCACATTTGAGTCGATAATCGCCTCTGCCTGCGCCACCGCTCCCTGCCGGGAATCCAGACCTTCCTTGACGATATCGGCAAGGTCATCCACCGAATAGAGGAACACGTCATCCAGTTCCGCCACCTCGGGCTCCACGTCTCGTGGCACAGCCAGATCCACCATGAAAATCGGTCGGTGCTTGCGTGCCTTGATCGCCCGCTCCAGCATGCCCTTGCCAAGAATGGGGAGCGTGCTCGCGGTACAGGTGACGACAATATCATGAAGCGCCAACTGGTCGGGAAGTTCGTTCAGGGTGATGACTTGTCCGTTCAACCGATGCGCCAGGGCCTGCGCCCGCTCGACAGTCCGGTTGGCGACGGTGATGCGCTTCGGATGACGGGCAGCGAAATGGCTCGCACATAGCTCGATCATCTCGCCGGCACCGATGAACAGCACGCGCTGCTCGCCGATATCCCCGAAAATGCGCTCCGCCAGCCGGGTGGAGGCCGCCGCCATGGAAACAGAATTTGTCCCGATTTCGGTGGAACTGCGAACCTCCTTCGCAACAAAAAAGGTGCGCTGGAACAGCTTGTGCAACAGCATGCCGAGCGTGCCTGCATGCTCAGCCGATTTCACCGCATCCTTCAACTGGCCAAGTATCTGCGGTTCGCCCAGCACCATGGAATCCAGTCCGCTGGCAACGCGAAAGGCGTGCTTTACAGCCTTTTCCCTCGGCAACCTGTAGAGATACGGCTCAAGCTCACGAGTCGGCAACTGGTGAAAATCCGCCAGCCAGTGACTGGCTTCGTCCGGCTTATCGGTACTGCAATAAATCTCGGTGCGATTACAGGTGGAAACAATCGCCGCCTCTCTCACCGGACGATGGCTTACCAGATCGTGCAATGCATGCTCCATCGCGTCCGCCGGAAACGACACCTGCTCGCGCACATCCAGCGGCGCAGTCTGGTGGTTGATGCCGAAGGCAAATAACTGCATTGAAGACACGTTGGCTCAGTACTGGCTGAATTTTAAAATTTCGTGATTATAGTATTACAAGCATTTGAATACCAACAATTGGAAGAGTTTCGGGTCCAGAAAAAAATATGGGAACAGTGCCGAGCGGGATCAATAACCTGTACGTCAGGGAGGGAAACTCCATAGTTCAATTCGATTGATTGGGAAGGCAAGGCTGCAAGCTTCCTCAATGTAGTGCACTGTGGGGCTCAAGGGGAACATCATTCCCAACATTAAGAATCTTTTCCAGGAAATCCCCGTGACTGGTATCCTGAGCCCCAGCCCATTGTGCAATAGCTGGTCTTCAGATTACCTTAGCCACGCTTGATATCAATATCCGCGGAGTCACCCAGACGATTAGAGAGGATTGTGCGCGCACGAAAGCATGACTCTATCATTTAGCCCAAGAACCCCATGAACTCACCCTCTGATGAATCGACAATCGAATTGAAGGCACCGGCCCTTGAGGTTGCCGCACCGATTGCTACCGAAAAAATAACTCTCCTTGACACTGAGCCAAGGGAAAGGAGCGCAACGGCTCTTTGGATACTTGCATTCATCGCCCTCATTGCCGCGCTATATCTGGCGCGGGCTTTCCTTGTTCCGCTATTGTTTGGCATCCTGGTAAGTTACACATTAAGCCCGGTGGTGGATTGGTTTGAACGCTATCGTATTCCCCGCGCATTGGGGGCGATATGTGTACTGGGAGTGCTCGTCGGAGGCACTTCCTGGATGACACTCTCTTTAAGCCCCGATGCGGCAATAATGGCTGAACAACTTCCGGAGACGGCACGCAAGTTGCGGCAAAGTTTAGACATTTTGCGCGAGGGGAACTGGAGCACGTTGCGTCATGTTCAGCAAGCTGCTGATGAACTCCAGCGCGTTGCTATCGATGCCGGCCTGGAATCAGCAGCAGATCGCTCAGTTATAGTCAAGGAATCGGAGAGCAGTACGTGGTTGCGAGATCTTATGCTCACGCAGTCAGCATTGCTAGTGACGTTTACTGCACAAGCCCCGGTAGTATTGCTGCTTACTTATTTCTTGCTGGCCGCAGGTAGCCATTTCCGACGCAAGCTTGTACAGTTTGTCGGCCCGACGCTTTCTCAGAAGAAAGATGCGGTGCGGATACTTGAAGAAGTGGACAGCCAAATCCAGCGCTACCTCCTTGCCATGTTGATATCGAATGCTTTAATTGCCGTCATGTCGTGGTTAGCGTTCGAAATGGTGGGACTGAAGCATCCCGCCGTATGGGGAGTAGCTGCCGGAGTACTGCATTTTATTCCGTACCTGGGAACTGTCGGGATTGCGCTTGCCTCCAGCATTGCCGCGTTGCTGCAATTTGGATCGCTTGCCCAGGCATCTTTACTGGTAGCGGTATTTTTGCTTATTTCAGGCGTAGTGGGAATGGTGTTTACCACATGGCTACAGGGCAGATTTGCACGCGTGAATCCCGCAGTTCTGTTCATCGCACTGTTATTCTTCGCCTGGCTGTGGGGCGTTGCGGGTTTACTGCTCGGAGCCCCCTTACTGGCTATTGTCAAGGTAATCTGTGATCGAGTCGAATCGCTCAAACCGGTCGGTGAACTCTTGGGCCAGTAATTAACTTTCGCATTTGCGGATGGGCGATCCCGAAGAGAAGGCGCTAGAGCTGCTAATGGAGGCCGACGTATGGATCAATAGCGACACTGCCAACGTTCCGACGCTTAGCTGTTAAGCAACTTAAGGTAATTTTTTTAAATGTGGCCTACCGAACAGTATGAGCTGCTAAAAAGCGTTAATCTGATTTCCAATGCCGTAGCGATTTACTGAACAACGGCAAATCATCTTAAAATTTCATAGAAAAAGGAGATCGAATTATGAATAAGGATCAAGTGAAAGGAACCGCGAAAGACATCGCAGGAAAAATTGAGGAAGAGGCCGGAAGGGCGGCAGGAAGTAAAGAGCATGAGGCTAAGGGCCTTGGCAAACAAGTTGCCGGCAAGGCACAGAAGAAATATGGAGACGCCAAGGAAGCCGTGAAGGACGCGGCAGACAAGCTTTAAATTAACTTTCCAAACATCCCCTTCCTCTCAGCCAAAAACCCGCTTAGGCGGGTTTTTGGCTATTTGATTCAGCCTGCAAGCCTTCCCCTTCTTTTTTCTGAAGAAAACTTACATCTTACATCACTCCACAGCTGTTGGCCTATTGGCTCCGGTAAAAATGAACCGGCATATCTCAAGGGTAAGGGATCAGGGCAGAATGTCCATCCATTTCACTTGCGTTTCACCTTCCTGCTGACTTTGCTCCCGGGTGGCCTCTTGATAGAGGTCATGGATGCTGCCGAGCCGTCCTATGCACATTATAAATTCTGTAACAAACCGTCCATACAATCGGTGCTTGCCTTCACTTTAAGGAGCCCGATAAATGGCTAAATATGTTCCCTATGTAAGAACCGAACAAGGCTACATAGAACGAAGTTCTTACGCTATTTTCAACTCCCCGGATAGCAGCTCCAGCAGTTGCGTGGCTCCCTATATACATGAAGAACAGCTTGTCGGATGGCCTGAATCGAAGGTGTACTGGGCTGCCAAAGTTGGACCGAGCGTGGGTCTGGCTCCACTCGAGCTCTGTCCGCATCACATTCCTGGTCGATAATAGGCCGACAATAAAACCGAAGCGATGGGCATGTCAGCAGTACGTGGACCGGGGTTGTTTATTCGTTCGAGGATAGCTTTTCGCTGAGCTCCTCAAGAAAACCTTGCTGCCCAGGACGAATGCGTCGCTTTCCTTCGGGAATGTCAAACCACTCCGCTCGATCCACCTCCGGGAACTCCCGGATCCTGCCGGAGCCTTTCGGCCATTCCATGCTGAAAGCATTTGAGATCAACCCGGACGAGTCCCAATCGCTTTCCGTAGCCCAGGCATCCACCCGCTTTCCGCTGGGTTGCTTGCGCTGTGTAAGTGGAAGGAAGGGACCTGATGGACGATGCCCGGTTTCCTCGAAAAACTCCCTCAACGCAGCCTGCAACGGCTCTTCATCCTCCTCGTATTCGCCCTTTGCGATCGACCATGCGCCGAGATCCTTGTTTTTCCAGAACGGGCCTCCAGGATGGACAAGCAGAACTTCCAGCCGGCCTTTTCGTCTGCGATAAGGCAGGATACCCGCGCTTTTCTTACCCATACCTAGCCGACAGGCAATCCACGCTCTTTTTCAGCGGAAACATTTATCGGAACATCTTTCTTCAAGCGCAGGTTATTACTATCCGTTGCAAAACATGATCGGAGGCCCCAAATAGGTTTATCATTAACCCACACCATCACACTGTGAGGCAAAAATTCTAGCCCAATGAGATAGCCGCATGTTGAAACGCGTGGGATTTAGCCTGATCGATTTGATGCGCGGCACGACCTCGGTTGAGTTATTTCGCCAGTTGGAAAGCATACAATTTGAGTCGGCCATGGCGTTACAGCAGCGCCAGAAGCAGTTGCTGGATGACTACTTCAATGCCATTCGGACAGCTCTTCCTCTCTATGCTGAATACCGCTCCTTTCAAGAACTACCCATAATTGACAAGGATTTTGCGAACCGCAATCGGGACCAACTGACAAATTCCCATTACCTCGGGAGACGCGTGCGTAAAAAAACCGGGGGGTCCACTGGAGAGCCGTTAGTTTTCTACACTGGAACTCAATCCCAGTCTTACCTGTGGGCTGGAGTCCTCCTGAGCTGGTGCGCAGCCGGCTACCGACTGGGTGAACCGGTCGCTTTTCTTGCTGGTTTATCGCTATTCGGTACTGGCTTCAAAGAGAATGCTTACTATAAGCTCATGAACGTCAAGTTGTTCTCAGCCTTTGAACTTTCGGACGCGTGCTTGCAAGCTTACGCCAGGGAAATATCCTCGGGCGGCTTCCGGCTCATCTATGGATATGCGGGAGCAATTTACCGGCTTGCCCAGCACGTGATTGCTTCTCCGGCACGCCCGCGTTTTGTCCTGCGCGGCGTCGTATGTACAGCAGAGGTCTTGACGCCAATGATGCGCCAAGTGATTGAGACTGCATTTGCCGCACCCTGCTTCAACCAGTACGGTTGCCATGATGCAGGAGTATCGGCGTATGAATGCGAGCGAAGGCAGGGCCTTCACCTTATTACCACTCGATGCTATCACGAGGTGCTCGAAGGGGGAAAGCTTATTTCCACCGATCTTTCCAATCGTGTTTTTTTTCTGGCACGTTATGATACTGGCGACCTGGTAGTGATGAAGGATAAGCCTTGTCCCTGTGGACGCGGTTTTCCACTGATTGGGGAGGTGACTGGGCGAAGCAACGATCTGGTTTCCGACCCGGAAGGCAATGGCGTCCATTTTATGTTCTTTAATTATTTATTCCGTGAAGACAGCAGAATCTCCTCCTTTCAGGTTTTATACGATTGCCATAAGCTCGTAATTAATATTCACTGTCGCAAAACGGGGAATGATTGGTCGAGTTATCTGGAGCAAACAAGGTCTTCTCTCAAATTCAATCAGATCACTTTCGTGGAAAACTCTTCCTTCATATTGTCGGCGCGCGGCAAGCATAGATTCGTAGTTCGGGTAGACGACGTCGATGCGGTATTGGCCGGAACTGAAAGAAAACATTAATGTATAAAACCGCGTCCCGGATGATGCCGCTCACAGCGCAATAGCTTCCACCCTTTCAGCTTGCGCTATTATCATGCTCTGGGCGTGAAATAGCAGGTATCAGTCTGACAATGACTCCAAGTGAGAGAGCGCCCTGCCGGGCATAAAAAAAGAGCGTCCACTCGGGACGCTCAAATATGGATGGTTTTTCTCGTTCCTAGGATTTTGCCGAGTTGAAGTTGCCCAGGAGAATCAAATCGCCCGGCACAGCGCAACTGCTGAACGAGATGTAGTTGTTTGATGGGAACAGCAGGTTTTTCAGCGCGAATACCGAAATGGAGTCAAACTGGATCGACAGCTTTTCCGCAATCTGCGTCGGTACCTGGCTCTGTATCTGCTGGTTGACCTGCGCAGCCAGATCGTCGGAGCCGCTAGGGCCACCTCCGGAAAGATGCCCACTGACAATGACGCCCTGACCTGAGGTTTTTATCTCGATCGTCTGGTTGCGCCCGCTTCCACCCACACTCAGCGGCAATGCAGCTTTCGCCTCGATGGTCACGTCCGTTGCCAGCTTGGAATCGCTGCATCGGGGGCCGCAATTCCACAAGCAGGGATAGTAAGTCGTGCAGGCACGCTGGTTGTATTGCAGTGACTGCCCGCGCGACCCGCTGTAATACATCTGCCCGTTTGGCTGCACGGTAATGGTGGTGTCCGCCAGCGACCAGGAGACGTCGTTTCCGCCCGGAATCGAGTAGGTATACTGGGTGATCGTTCCGCTGCCACGACCGCTACTGGTGGATGAACTATGGTTGAGTTTACTCAAATCCACGCTGCCGGTGACGCTGGCGCTGGTGAACTTGGCCGACCACGCTTTGGCCGAACTGCCTGGATCGACCCCTTGCAGCGCCCAGCCATTGTTTCTCAAACTTTGCGGAAGTACATCCTTGAATATCAGCGCCGAGCGGACCATCATGCTGTTACTCTGGCCCTGCGGAATCGGTTCGGGGATATTGTTCAGGAAAGCCTGGGAGTAATTCAGCGCTGCCCGTCCTCCGGTCATGATGAAGAGCTGCAGCATCTCGTTATTGCCGGGTGTCTGAAGCGGCTTGAAGATAAAATCGCTTGGCTTGAGTGACTCCAGTGTGGGAATAGCGGTCAGGTCGAGCTGGTTGATCAGGTAGACCACGGGGTTATTGACGAAGTATTCCTTCACCGCCTTGTTGAATTCCACCTTGGTTGCATCGCTCAGATCGATGTTACTGATCGAGAACGTTCCCTCCTTCATGTCGAGCTGAACTTTCAGGACATTGTGATTGCTGTTGTCAATCTTGACCGTCCCGGCCACCTTGGCCAGCTGAATCACCGCCGTCAGGGTTTCGCCGCCGATAGATTGGGGAGTATCGCACTGTTCAGGAAGTGACCCCACTTTCGAACAGCGCTGCACTGAGCCGTTCAAAACCTCCATTTTCAGCATCGCGGTATTGTTGTTATTGATGCTGAAATTTAGAAGGGGGTAGCCGTATTCGATGGTAAAGCGGTTGATCACGGTAACGTCGCCCGGATATTTCTCCGAGGTGTTGACAACGATTTTGTTTTTGTAGGCTGTATCCTTTTTCAGGGCTTCGTACTGGTCCTTCAGCGCTCTGTTGATCTCTTCCAGATTCATGTTGAACACCACATCCCAGCCGTTGGTGCAACTTCCCTGAGCATACATCTGCTTCAGCAACGTGTCTGCGGAGGGCAGGGCTGGAGCCGCAGCGAGCAGCGGGCGGAAACCTTCAGCCGCCGGGGCCGCAAGTACCGAGGGCAAGCCTGATGCAAGCAGG
>Ga0134128_10002436_pt1 | contig 23124 bp, 12 predicted proteins | sample KB31754_FD_96462 | JGI IMG/M metagenome (GOLD analysis project Ga0134128, IMG submission 96462) | Terrestrial soil microbial communities with excess Nitrogen fertilizer from Kellogg Biological Station, Michigan, USA - KB3-175-4 | ecosystem: Environmental > Terrestrial > Soil > Unclassified ... | reverse complement strand
GTCACGGTGCCGGCGCCGACGGTGCGTCCGCCTTCGCGAATGGCGAAGCGGAGGCCCTTATCCATGGCGACCGGGGTGATCAGTTCGACGTTCAGGTTCACGTTGTCGCCCGGCATCACCATCTCGGTGCCTTCCGGTAGCTGCGCCACGCCCGTCACGTCCGTCGTGCGGAAGTAGAACTGCGGACGGTAGCCCTTGAAGAACGGCGTGTGACGGCCGCCTTCTTCCTTGCTCAACACGTAAACTTCGCCCTTGAAATTGGTGTGCGGAGTGATGGTGCCCGGCTTCGCAATAACCTGGCCGCGCTCCACTTCGTCCTTTTCCACGCCGCGGAGCAGTAGGCCGACGTTGTCCCCGGCGCGCCCTTCATCCAGCAGCTTTTTGAACATTTCCACGCCCGTGACAACCGTCTTGCGCGTGGGCTTGAAGCCGACGATCTCCATTTCCTCGCCGACCTTGCAGATGCCGCGCTCGATTCGGCCGGTCACCACGGTGCCGCGGCCCTGAATCGAGAAAATGTCTTCGATCGGCATGATGAACGGCTTATCGACGATGCGCTCCGGCAGCGGCACGTACTTATCGACCGCGTCCATCAGCTCATCCACCGTCTTCTCCCACTCCGGTTCGCCGTTGAGGGCGCCGAGGGCCGAGACGCGCACCACCGGCAGATCGTCGCCGGGGAACTGATAGCTCTTCAGCAGCTCGCGGACTTCCAGCTCGACCAGGTCGAGAAGCTCGGGATCGTCCACCATATCCACTTTGTTCATCGCGACCACGATGTACGGCACACCCACCTGGCGGGCGAGCAGGATGTGCTCACGGGTCTGGGGCATGGGGCCATCGGTGGCGGCGACCACGAGAATCGCGCCATCCATCTGGGCGGCGCCGGTGATCATGTTCTTGATGTAGTCGGCGTGACCGGGGCAATCGACGTGCGCGTAGTGGCGGTTGGCCGTTTCGTACTCGACGTGGGCGACGGCGATCGTGATACCGCGTGCTTTTTCCTCGGGCGCGTTATCGATGGAATCGAAGCTGCGGAACTTCACCTTCGGATTGTGCTTCGCAAGCACCTTGGTGATTGCGGCGGTCAAGGTGGTCTTGCCGTGATCGATGTGACCGATCGTGCCGATGTTTACGTGCGGTTTGCTGCGATCAAATTTTTCTTTAGCCATTTGCCACGAATCTCCTTATAAAATTGCTACTTCGTAACTTTGCCCTGAACCCGGCCGATGATTTCTTCACTCACACTTTTGGGCACCTCTTCATACCTCGAGAAGTGCATCGTGAAACTGCCGCGGCCCTGCGTGCGCGAACGCAGCTCGGTCGCATAACCGAACATTTCGCTCAGCGGAACGCTGGCGCGAATCATCTGCGTGGTGCCTTGGATCTCCGTGCCTTCGAGCTGTCCGCGGCGGGAGATCAGATCGCCGTTGACCGTGCCCATGTATTCGTCGGGAACCACCACTTCTACAGCCATCACCGGCTCGAGCAGAACCGGCTTGGCCTTGCGGGCGGCTTCCTTCACGCAGATGGAGGCGCAAATCTTGAACGCCATTTCCGAGGAATCGACTTCGTGATAAGCGCCGTCGAAGACGGAGACTTTCACGTCCACCATGGGGTAGTTGGCGATGATGCCGCCTTCGAGAGCTTCCACAACTCCCTTTTCCACCGCGGGGATAAATTCCTTCGGAATGTTGCCGCCCCTGATTTCGTTCTCGAACTCGTAGCCCTTCCCGGGGTTCGGCTCCACGCGGAGTTTGGTGCGCGCGTACTGGCCGCTGCCGCCGGTCTGCTTCTTGTGCGTGTAGTCGAATTCGGCGGTGTTGCGGATGGTTTCGCGATACGCCACCTGCGGCTTGCCGACATTCGCGGCGACGCCGAATTCGCGCATCATGCGGTCCACAATGATTTCCAGGTGCAGTTCGCCCATGCCGGAGAGAATCGTCTGACCCGTTTCGGGGTCCGTATTCACGCGGAACGTGGGATCTTCCTGCGCCAGTTTGGCGATGGCCATGCCGAGCTTTTCCTGATCTGCCTTCGTCTTCGGCTCAACCGCGAGCTGAATCACAGGCGTCGGGAAGTCAATTTTTTCGAGCACCACCGGCTTGTCTTCGTCGCAGATGGTGTCGCCGGTCGAAACCGTGCGGAGACCAACGGCGGCGCAGATATCGCCCGCCATGATTTCCGTGATGTCCTCACGCTTGTTGGCGTGCATGCGCATCAGGCGGCCGACGCGTTCCTTGCGGCCCTTGGCGACGTTGTATACCGATTCGCCGGCGTTCATCTTGCCCGAGTACACGCGGAAGAACGCGAGCTGACCCGAATACGGGTCCGTCATGATCTTGAAAACCAGGGCGGAGAACGGCTCGGAATCGGAAGCCTTGCGGATAATCTTCTTTTCCGGATCGTCCGGATCCGTGCCTTCCACCGGAGGAATATCGAGCGGCGAAGGCAGGTAGTCCACGACGGCATCGAGCATCGTCTGGACGCCCTTGTTCTTGAATGCCGAACCGCAGATCACCGGGAAAATCTTCATCGCGATGGTAGCCTTGCGGATGCCGGCTTTGATTTCGGCATTGGTGAGCGCCTGGCCGTTGATGAACTTCTCAAAGAGCGTGTCGTCGAATTCTGACACGGCTTCGATCATCTGTTCGCGGTAGTGCTGAGCCTGTTCCTTGAGGTCTTCGGGAATCTCGACCACATCGAACTGAGCGCCGAGAGTTTCGTCACGCCAAAGAACGGCATTCATTTCGACCAGGTCGACAATGCCCTTGAACTGATCTTCGGCGCCGACCGGGATCTGAATCGGCACGGGACGCGCTTTGAGGCGGTCCACAATAGTATCCACGGCGCGGTAGAAATCGGCGCCCACGCGGTCCATTTTGTTGATGAAGCAGATGCGCGGGACGCGATACTTATCGCCCTGCCGCCAAACCGTTTCGGACTGGGGCTGCACACCAGCGACGGCATCGAACACCGCCACGGCGCCATCGAGCACGCGCAGGGAGCGCTCCACCTCGGCCGTAAAGTCCACGTGGCCGGGGGTGTCGATGATGTTGATCTGCATGTCGCGCCAGGAGCAGGTGGTGGCGGCTGAAGTGATGGTGATGCCGCGTTCCTGTTCCTGTTCCATCCAGTCCATGGTGGCAGTGCCTTCATGGACTTCGCCAATCTTGTGTGAACGCCCCGTGTAATACAGAATGCGCTCTGTGGTTGTGGTTTTACCGGCATCAATGTGTGCAGCGATGCCGATGTTCCTCATCCTCTCGAGCGGTATGGTTCTTGCCATAAAAACGTCTAAACCTGAATCCTTTTCCCTACCACCGGTAATGGGCGAAGGCCTTGTTGGCTTCAGCCATGCGGTGAACGTCGTCTCTCTTTTTAATCGCGCCGCCGCGAAGATTGGCGGCGTCGTTCAGTTCGTTAGCCAGCTTTTCGCTCATGCCCTTCTCCGGACGCGTGCGGGCTTGCGTGATGATCCACCGCATGGCGAGCGAAGTGCGGCGATTCTGCGGCACTTCGATCGGCACCTGATAGTTGGCGCCGCCGACGCGGCGGGTCTTCACTTCGAGCAGCGGCTTGGCATTCTCGACGGCCTTCTTGAAGGCCTTCAGCGGATCGTCGCTGGTCCGCTCGCGCAGCTTGTCCATTGCTTGATAGAAGATGGACTGCGCGGTATTCTTCTTGCCGTCCCACATCATGGAGTTGACGAACTTCTCAACCAGCGTGGAATTGTAGAGGGGATCGGGCAAAACTTCTCGAACGACGGCTCTTCTTCTGCGTGGCATACAGTTTTCCTACGACTTGGGCCGCTTGGCCCCGTATTTCGATCTGCTCTGTTTGCGATTGGCTACGCCGGCGGTATCCAGGGCTCCGCGGATGACGTGATAGCGGACGCCGGGAAGATCTTTCACACGGCCGCCGCGAATGAGCACGATGGAGTGTTCCTGAAGGTTGTGCCCGACGCCAGGAATGTACGTGGTCACTTCGATCCCGTTGGTCAGGCGGACGCGGGCAACTTTCCGCAGCGCCGAATTGGGCTTCTTGGGAGTGGAAGTGTAGACGCGGGTGCAAACTCCGCGCTTCTGCGGGCAGCTTTCCAGCGCCGGGCTAGACGTCTTCCAGGCTGGCGGTTTCCGCCCGTGGCGCACTAGTTGGTTAAACGTTGGCACGAATTTCCTCTTGCTCGTTGAAAATCAATTACGTGGCGCAATCCACGACGGCCGGAGCGATACTGCGACTGCCGGCAAAAACCCAATCGGGGTTTAAACTAGCGAGGATTACTGCTTCGGACAGGCCCATGATCTACCGGCGTAACCGGCTTAGCAGCGGGGCCTCACCTCCGGCCGGACTCGCCCACGGACGAGTGGTAGCACAAAGGCAGAAAGCTTGTTCTCGCGAAACTCTCTAATGATATCGGAAACACGTTCAGAGTGCAACAACGCAGTGGTGCTTTTGACAATTGGAGAGGAATGTGTGGCTTAGCAAACCCTTCGATGCGCTCAGAAGCCGCCTGTCACCGGCGGCGGCGCAGCCGCGAAAGCGCGATCAGACCAAATCCGCCGGCCATCAGGAAGACGGGACCCGGTTCGGGAGCGGAGTTCGTTTGCAGGAGTGCGGCGACCTCAGCCTCCGGCTGCGTTCCGTACGCCGCCTGTACGTTGTTGAACGTTACGTTTTGAGTCGTCAGCCCGTAGAGCAAGAACTTAGCGGTCTCGTAAACGAACGGATAATTGCCCGTGATGTTCCCGTTCGACACGGGAGCGAGGCCAGACTGTGGAGCAAGTCCGTTTACGGGGTTCCCGACACTGCCGCCGTTAAACAATCCCCAACCAGCGTCGCCGACAGCGTAGTCTTGAGTAAACCCTGTAAGCAACCCCTTGGAAGAGGCAGTATATGCAGCTTCCCACCCGCTGGACACCGTCGGGCTGCAAAGGGAATTCAAAGTCTCCTGCTTCTTGCCGGCCTGCCCCACACCGCTCCCACATATATCGACGCCTTGGGTGCCCGTCGTGACCGTGGTTGTCCCGAGGGAGGAAAGTGTTCCGAGGGTCGCCGTAGCCGACAGCATACCGATAGGATTGGCGATTTTCACCCCGCTGCTGTTCTGAATGTCGAAGAAGAGCCCCAGAGTGATCTGCGAGGATTGATTTGCGGGACTCGTGGAAGTATTGCTGACATTCATAGTGATGAGATAGCAGGATGCTGACCCTCCGCAGTGGGAAGTATCCGTGTCAGTGCTGACCGTAAAATCCGCTTCACCACTCAAAAGACCGTACTTTGGGTCGTTCGTGCTCCATAGGTATGTCGAGGCGTGCGCCACAGAGTGCGCCAGTAAGATAGCCGCAGTGAACGTCAGAAGTTTGGTTCGGGAGATCAGCATGAGCCCTCGGAGAATATGTACGTAACTTTACCATCGCGTACACCTGTTTGCGGCCTCCTGTCCCCGCAGGAGCGTACCATCACTTCCCGCCAGTCCTTAGTGTTAACTATAGTTAGTCGCGGCTGTCCGAATGTGAATTAAAGCCAGTGATCAACGTGTAAATGCGGTTGAAACGCAGTCCCCGTCGCGGAGGCGCCAGCCACTGAATGGTCTCAGCGTCCGAACTCGTAGTACCGTAGTTGCCGTCGCCATTGTATTCGGGCCATACAGCGCCGGGGTAGAACGCCGTGAGTGCGAATGCGCCGTCTTGCGCGAAGCTCGTGGTGCACGCGGAAGTTCCGCTTACAGTGCGGACGCTATATCCCGGCGCGTTGATTCGGTTGTGTGTCTTACTAAAGCGGCTGGTTACCTAAAGTTAATGGCGACGGTGCTAGCTGGAACGCCGTCCACCGAAAGGACGACGGCTGCGGGCCCGGTGGGGACCATTGGAGGGATCAGCAAATTGACCTGGTCCAGGCCGGCGAAGTCCGGCTGCGGACCCGCATAGACCACGACAGCGGGGGTGCCGCCGATGGTGCACGTCACGCCGGACGTGAAATGGCGGATGCCGGTGCCGTAAAGAGTAAGGTAGACCGAGTCGCCGGGTTCGGCCAAGCCGATCGGCTCGGTAAGGGTCACCGGGGGTTCGGAGGTACCATCCCGGTGGTACCGCACAGCCTGACCTACGGGAGCACCCTGCCCGGAGGCGTCCGCCGTGAACAACCCGGAAGCAGTCGTGCCAACTACAATTGGCGTAGAAAGCGTCGTTCCTCTCGCCGTGGTGAGGAACAGGGTCGCGGGACCTTTTGCCAGGCCACCCGGAAGGCGAATTTCCGCCTGATTCGGTGAAACAAAGAAGATCCCGCCCGCCAGGACCGCCCCAGAGGCGTCCGCGAGCTTGACCGAAACGCCTCCCAGTGAAGGCACCGCGTCCGGGGAAGAAACCGAATCGACTGCGATGCCGGACGCGAATACGGAGACGATTTCATCCGGAGCGACCGCTCCCTGTGCGTAAGAAGCCGCATTCGTCACCGCTACGAGGCTGAAAACAGGAGAGTTGCTGGGCAGGAAATTGGCGTCTCCGGAATACACGGCGATCACGGAGGAGTTCGCCGCTGCCGCCGCCGATGCCATGCCGCCGGAAAGTTCGGCGGTCGCGATGAGGACGCCCGAGGTTCCGTCGATGAATCGAACGGTTCCGGTCGGCGTCCCCGAACCGGGCGCAGCGGCGACAACACTGGCGGCCATTCCGTCCGCGGCGGCAGACCCGGCAGTCCGGGTGGAAGCCTTGGCGACGGTGATCGCGACAGAGTTCGAGGTAGCCGCACTCCACAACGAATCGCCGGCCCAAGTCGCCGAGATCAGGTGCATTCCGGCGGCTGCCGGGCAATGTAGGAACGAACCCAATTTCGTCAAAGCCCTTATGCTGCTGATGTTTACACCACCATCCCAAAGCTGTATGTCGCCGGTGGGCGCATCATCGCCGGGCGCCGTCAACTGCGCCGTCAGCGTGACCGGCTGGCCGTAAACGATGTTTGTCGCGGATGCCGCAAGGGTGAGACTCGCCGCGGATTTCGAAACTGTCTGCGTCAGGTTTCCCGTCGCCGCAGGGTAGGTTGCATCGCCGGAATAGGAGGCGATCACGGAGTGGCTGCCGGACGCGAGACTCGCGGAGATGGTCGCCGTCGCGGCGGTAAGCGCGAAATTGCCCAGAGTGACGCCATCGGCGGCGACGACGACTCTGCCGGTCGGTGTCGTGCTTCCGGCGTTCGGAGTCACGTAGACGGTGATGAGGATGGGCTGCCCGGCCGTCGCGGGATTGTGATCGCTGGTTACCATCACGAGTGCGCGGGGTTGGGCAACGGCGGTGGGGACCGAAGTGCTCGGGGCGAAATTCGAATCGCCCGTATAGCTTGCGGTGATCGTCCCCGTCTGCGTCGCGCTGGTAAGAGTGGCAACACCTCCTTGCAGGGGAACGGTTGCGAAAACGGCGCCTCCCGTCAGGAACTGTACGTTGCCCGAGGGCACTCCTGCCCCCGGCGGCGTCACCGACACGGCGGCAATAAAAGGTCCGCCGGTCTGAGCGGAGAGTGCGACCGCGGTGCCGGCACGGGAGACGGTAATCGATTCGGCATCCGACGTTGCCGTCCCGTAGTTTCCGTCCCCGCTATATGTGACGGTGATCGCGTGGGTGCCCGCGCGCAGAGGAACCGAAAGCGGGAGCGAGGCCCGGCCGCCCGTCCCAAGAGGTACATTGCCAAGGGGAATTGCGGAATCGGAGAAAGTGACTGACCCTGAAGGCGACGGCAAGCCCGAAGCGCCGAGGACCAGAGCGGTCAGCGTCGCCGATGCGCCATAAACCTGTCCGCCGAGGTTCGCACCCGCGTAAACTGAGGCGGCGGCATGAGCAACCGCGACCTGCATAGTGGCTGTCGCCGGACTGGTGTTGCTATCGCCAGCGTAGGTGACTCCAATCGAGACCGTTCCAAGCTGGGCGAAGGTAATGCCACAAGAAGCGGTGCGGTTCTGCAGCGTCAGCCTGGCGCATCCGGGTATCGGAATTCCGAGACTGGTGAAGGCGACTGTGCCTTCCAGCGGAGCGTCAGCGTAATTCGCAAGTGCGACAGTGGCTTTCAACGTGACGGGCTGATTCAATTGCGCGGCAGTGGAGGCAATGGCGACCGATGTCGCCACTCTTGCGACCGAAAGGCTCAGCGTCGCGCTGGCGGATTGGTAATTCGCGTCGCCTACGTACGACGTGGTGATGTTGTGCGTCGCGGCCATGAGCGACGGCACTGTCAGATAGGCGTGTCCATCGCTGCCCACGGGCGCGCTTCCGAGCGCCAGCGGGAAATCGGCGAATGTCACCGAACCGGTAGCGGCGGGCGCGCTATCGACGCGCAGCACGAGCGCGTCAAGCGTGACGGAATCGCCATACAGCGGCGCGATGGGCGTCGCCGCAAGATAGACGGACGGAGCGACCTTTCCAACGTTCATGGGTAGCGACGCGTTAGCCGCGGAGATGTTGGCATCGCCGGAGTAGGACGCGGTGAGAGCGAATGCGCCGACTTGCGCGAAAGCCGTGGTGCACGCCGCGATCCCGTTTGCGACGGGCACGCTGCTGCATCCCGGCGCGTTAAAAGTCACCCAGCCGGTTGGCACGACAGGCGCGAAGTTGCTGGGCGTTACGACGGCTTTCACGGTGACGGGCTGCCCGATCTGCGCGGGCGTGGCAGCGAGCGACACCGTCGCGGCCACTTTCCCCACCGCGAGCGTGATGGCGGTTGCGGCGGCGGACTGGTAATTTGCGTCGCCCGCATAGCTCGCGACGACGGAGTGCGACCCCGCGGCAAAGAGCGGCACGAGCAGGCGGGCTCGGCCATCGGCGCCCAACACGGCGCTGCCGAGCGTCGCCGCGCCTTCGGTGAATGTCACGCTTCCTGCCGGCGCGGGTCCCGACTGAGCACCGAGAACGAGCGCGGTCAAGGTAACGGCTTCGCCGTAAAGAATTGATGCAGGCGCGGCGGCCAAGTATGCCGCCGGAGCAAGCTTGCCGACCGTAACGCCAACCGACCCCGAGCCGGCGAGCACGTTGGAGTCTCCCGAGTATGCGGCTGTTATCGTGGCCGCGCCCACTTGGGTGAACGTCGCGGTGCAGTGCGCGACTCCGTTCTGCAGCGCGACCGCCCCGCATCCCGGCCGATCGAAAGCGACACTGCCCGTCGGCACGACCGCGGCCCAATTCGCGGGCGAAACGACGGCTGTCACCGTGACCGGCTGCCCGATCTGCGGCGGCGGCGAGGAAAGCGTGACGACGCTGCCGGCTTGAGCGACGGTGACGCTCAGCGCCTGAGGGCACGGATTGTAGTTCGCGTCTCCGGAATAGGAGCCGCCGAAGGATATCGGTCCCGCCGGGAAGACCGGTACTCTAAGGCTGCCGTGACCGGTGGAGTCGAGAGTCGCAACGGCCGAGCCACCGCTCCAGGAGACGGTGACCGTGCCGGTCGGGATCGGTGAATCCGCGCCCATGACGAGCACACCGATGCTCAGCGCGTCGCCGTACAACGGATTGGCGGGCGCAGCCGCCATGTACAGTCGCGACACGAGTTTTGCGTCGGCGGCGGAAACAGGCGCGACGAGGGACAAGGCGAACGTGAGAAGGACAAGCGGTCGCATGCGCGCGCAGAGATAGTGCGCGAAGGGCCGGCTTTCTCTCGGATATTGCGCCTGGCCGGCTGCGGCAACAAGTCACTCCTGGCGCAGGGCGGTCAGAGGATCGACTCGGGTGGCGCGGAGCGCCGGGAAATAGCTCGCCAATAGCCCGATAAGGCCTAGCGCGCCGGCAACCGCGACATACGTCACGGGATCCGCCGGCTTCACCTCAAATAACATGCTGGTGAGCAAACGGCTGGCAACGAATGCCGCGGCAAGCCCAAACGCCAGGCCGATGGCAATCAGTTTGAGCGCCTGCATGAGAACGAGCCCAAGCACGCTGGCGCGGCCGGCGCCGAGCGCCATACGAACTCCGATTTCGCCGGAGCGCTGTCCCACCGCGTATGACATCACGCCGTACACACCCGCCATCGCAAGACAGAGGGCCAGTCCGGCGAAGATGCCGAGCAGCAGCATACGGAATCGCGGCGCCGCCACGTTTTCTTCCACCCGGAGTTGCAGGGTGGAGAATTTAGCTGACGCTTCGGGAGAACGCGCGTGCACCATGCGCCTCAACGTTTCGGAAAGCGCCGCCGGTTCGGACGCCGTGCGCGCCATCAGGTACAGATGGTTGCGCGGGTGCTGCTGGTACGACATGTACAGTTCCGGCTGCGGCGGCACCGCTGGTCCAAGCTGGTGAAAATCGCTGACCACTCCCACGACGGTCATGGGCTTGTCGGAATCGAAACCGCAGTACACGATGTGGCCTATGGGATTGGCGTGCGGAAAGCTTTGTTTGACGAAGGCTTCATTGACGATTGCGGTGAAGGGTGCCTCGTACGTGTCGGCGCCGGTAAAGTCGCGGCCCGCTTTCAGTTGAAGACCGAGCGTAGCGAACACCCCCGGCGATACAAGCGAGAAGAGTGCCTGAGGCGAGTTTGGCTCTTTGAAATCCGGGAGGCGGTCCACGAAATAGCCGCCGTCCGACCCGGAATTGCCGGGCGGCATGAGGGTGACTCCGCTGGCTACCACGCCAGGCAGTGCCGCGGTTTCGGACAGCAGCCCGCGAAACACCTGGACGGCTCGCAAACTTCCGGCGCGATCCATCGCAGGGATTTCCGTTTCCATCACCAGCACGTGTTCCGGACGGAAGCCGAGTTCGACATTACTGAGCGCGTTGAAGCTGCGAATGAGCAACCCCGCGCCCGCAAGCAAGACTACGGAGAATGCCACTTCCGCGACTACCAGCACGCTCCGCAAGCCATTCGATCCGGCGATGTTGGTGCGGCCTCCGCCCTGCTTCAAGGACGCGTTAAGATCCGTCCGCGATGCCTGAAACGCCGGAGCCAGACCGAACAGCAGGGTCGACGCCACGGAGAGAAGCAGCGTGAATGCGAGCACGCGCCCATCGATAGAGACTTCGCCGACACGCGGCAGATTCGCCGGCGCGAGCGCCACGAGCGCACGACAGCCGAACGACGCCAGCGACAGACCCACCGCCGCTGACGCTATCGCCAGCACGAGGCTTTCGGTGAACAGTTGCCGGATAATGCGGCCGCGGCTGGCCCCCACGGCCGCACGGATCGCCATCTCGCGCGTTCGGGCCGTAGCTTTCGCAAGCAGCAGATTCGCCGTATTCGCGCATGCGATCAGCAGCACCAGAGCTACCGCGCCGAGCAGCAAATACAGGGTCAGGCGGATATTCGTCACCATACGATCCTGAAGCTGCGTCACGGCAACGTTTTTCAAGCGGTCGTCGGAATACTGCTGTGAGAGGCGTGTGCCGATCGTTGTCATCTGGGTCTGCGCCTCGTCGAGCGTCACGCCGGGCTTCAAACGCGCAATCACGTTGTAATTGTGAGCAGAACGAGAAGTGGTCTCCGGATACAGCGCATTGGCGCTCATCCAGATTTGCGTTTTCTCCGGAAACCCGAAGCCTGGCTGCGCCACGCCGACAACGGTGAACGTTGCCGAGTTCATGCGGACCGTAGACCCGAGTGCGGCGGCCGCATTCGGAAAATGCGCCAGCGCATAGTTGTAGCCGATGACGACATTGGTGCCGGCCTTGCGATCGTCCGCTGTAAGCAGGCGGCCGGCCGCGGGCTGCACCTGGAAGACATCGAAGAACTCGGGCGTTACCTGGTTGACCACGATGTACTCGCCACCGTTGGGAGTGGCGACTGCTGTTTCGCCGCCGTTGTAATACGCCATCGCCGCGAACGCGGAACTCTGGTCGTGCCAGTCATAATAGTCAGGCGCGGAGACGTGGCCCTTGCCGCCCGTCTTTTTGAAGAGGGAGTTCAGGACCACGATGCGATCGGCGTCCTTGTACGCGAGCGGCTTCAGCAGGACGGCATCGACAACGCTGAATACGGCGGTATTCGCGCCGATGCCGAGGGCGAGCACCAGGATAGCGAGCAGGGTAAAGGAGGGATCCTTACGGATAGAGCGCAGCGCGTAACGGAGATCCATGAACGCGCTCAGGTGCACGCCGCCTGCCTCGCGTAAGTTTTGCCTCATCAGCGCTCTGTCGAGGATCGGGTGTTCGCGTGCGGACAGGATGTGATGAAAGCGGACAGGTTTGGGAGAATGAGAAGACGTGACTTCTGCTTACATCGGCGTGCTCTTGTTGGCCGCGGCCGCGGGTAAAGACGGCAAGTCGCTCGTGGAGCGGACTTGTAACACGAAGTGTCACAATCTGGACGTGATCAAGGCGCAACAGATCACGGCAAAGGAGTGGCGTCCGCTGGTGCAGATCATGATCGGCAGGGGCGCCAAGGCCACACCGTCCCAAGCCGAGATAATCGTGGAATATCTGGCGAAAACTTACGGGGCCAAGTAGCGACCGGTCTCCAGACCGGTGGCAGGCGAGCGGAGTTCGACTGGTACCGGCCGGGAGGCCGGTACCTACCCTAGCGCGGTGCGGAGGGTTCGGATCAACGATGCCGCAGTGTACGGCTTCTTCACGAAAAGCAGGGCTGGGTCGCCGTCGAATTGCTTCATCGCGTCGGATTCCTCATACCCGCTGGAGATCACGATTCGCATGTCCGGGCGAATTCGCCGGATGTATCTCCACACAGCCATGCCGTCCATGTGCGGCATCGTGAGATCCAAAAGCACGGCGGAGATCCGATCGTGCAGGCGGCTGAAGAGATCGGCGCCGTCGCGTCCATCACTGGCTTCGAACACGGTGAAGCCGAAATGTTCGAGCGTCGCGCGCGCCGTGCGCCGGACAACATCTTCATCGTCGATGATGAGAACGGTCGCCGAGCTGGTGGAGGCAACCGCATGGATGCCCGCGCGATCCACCTCCGTGGGATTCACTTCGCCCGCGACGGGCAGCAGAACCGTGAACGTGCTGCCAAGCCCCTCGGCCGTTTCGACGCCGATGGCTCCGTGGTGGCCGCGCGCGATCCCGAGCGCCGCTGCAAGGCCCAGCCCCCGTCCGGTGAATTTCGTCGTGAAGAACGGATCGAAGATCTGGCTCTTCACGGCTTCGTTCATGCCGCAGCCATCGTCATTCACCTGCACCGCGACGTACATACCGGGCACCGGCGGTTCGGGGCGGAAATGCGCTACGGGGTCGCCCGGGCGGACTTCGTGAAGACTGGTGGTGACGCGAACAATTCCGGGCCGCTCGCCGGTGGCTTCCACCGCATTGAGAATCAGATTCATCACGAGCTGCTGAATCTGGCTGCGATCGCCTTCGGTCGGCGGCAGGCTGGGATGCAGGTCCAGCGTCAGTTCCACGCTGCGCGGCACGGACGAGCGAATCAGGTCGCTGATATCGCGCACCAGGCCGGACGGCTCCACGGGTTCGATGATGAACTTGCCCTTGCCCGCATAGGCGAGCAGTTGCCGCGTCAGATCGGCGGCGCGCTCGCTGGCGCGGATGATGTCCTGGAGCATGTTCTTCGCAGTGACATCGCATTCGACGATTTCCAGCACCAGGCTGGCATTGCCCATAATGCCGGTGAGCAGATTGTTGAAATCGTGCGCGACGCCGCCGGCGAGCAAGCCCAGACTCTCCAGCTTCTGCGCATGACGAAGCTGTTCTTCCAGATTCCGCCGTTCCCGCCGCATGGCGGATTCGCGCAGCTCACGCTTGATCGCGGGCACCAGGCGGCCGAGGCGGTGCTTGAGGATGTAATCGTGCGCGCCGGCCCGCATGGCTTCCACGGCGGCTTCTTCGCCGATGGTGGCCGACACGATGACAAACGGAACGTCGAGGCCCGAGCGTTGCAACAGGTCCAGCGCTTCGGTCACGGAGAAACGCGGCATGGAGTAATCCGAGAGAACCAGGTCCCAGGGACGCTCTTCCAGCGCGATGCGCATCTGCTCACCGGTATCCACGCGGCGATAAAACGGCGCGAAGCCGCCGCGCTTCAGTTCGAGGACAATCAGATCCGCGTCTTCTTCAGAATCCTCGACAATCAATACATTCAGGGGGATTGGCTCAAAGCGAACCGCGGCTTGGGTCATGAGTTACCTTCCTGGCGCAGAGTGAAATAAAACGTAGCGCCTTCTCCTACGCGGCTTTCGGCCCAGATGCGGCCGCCATGGCGGCGGATGATCCGATCGACGGTGGCGAGCCCGATGCCGGTTCCTTCGAATTCGGTGTCCTTGTGCAGCCGCTGAAATGGGTGAAACAGGCGCGACGCATCCGACATATCGAAGCCGGCTCCATCGTCGCGCAAAAAGAACGCCGGCCCTTCGGGGGTATCCGCCGTTCCGAATGTGATGTTCGCGGTGGCGTTCTTGCGCGTGAACTTCCACGCGTTTTCCAGCAGGTTTTGAATCGCGGCGTGCAGCAGCGTCTGGTCGCCCCACACCTGGACGCCCTCTTGCACGTGAAATTGCACGTTGCGGGCGGCGTCGCGCCCGTAGAGATCCGCGGCGATGGCGTGCACCATGGCGCTGAGGTCCACCGGACGCTCGGTCATTTCGACGCGAGTGAGACGGGAAAAATTGAGCAGATCTTCCACTAACTCACTCATGCGGCGCGACGAATTCTGAATGCGCTCCAGATATATGCGCGCTTCTTCGTCGAGCTTCTCGGAATGGAATTCGAGCAGCGCGCGGCTGAAGCCGGCCATGCGATTCAAAGGTCCGCGCAAATCGTGCGAAACCGAGTAACTGAAGGCCTCCAGTTCATGGTTCACTTCGTTGAGTTGCCGGATGCGGCGCTCCAGGTGCTCATTCAGCGCCTTAATTTCTTCTTCGGCCCGCCAACTCCGGTTGATCGCCTCCTGCAGATCCGCGTTCTGCCGTTCCAGCAGGCGGGATTGCTGCGCGAGCAGTGCATTCTTGCGATGCAGCTCGACGAACACACTTACCTTCGACCGCAGAACTTCCGGGATGAACGGTTTGAGCATGTAATCCACGGCGCCGAGGCCATAACCCTGTCGCATGGCGGCTTCGTTGCGGCCCAACGCCGTGAGGAAGATGATGGGGGTATGGCGGGAACGCTCGCGCTGCCGGATGAGCGCGGCCGTTTCGAAGCCGTCCATTTCCGGCATCATGATGTCCAGCAGGATGACCGCAAAATCATGGTCGAGCAGTTGGCGCAAGGCTTCCCTGCCCGACTCGGCTTTGACAATCTGTTGGCCCAGACTTTCGAGAACCGCCTCCGCCGAGAGGAGATTATCCTGTTGATCGTCGACCAGCAGGATTTTAACGGGTTCTATCTCCTGCGCGGAGACGGAACCGCCCGTCCAGGCGACCGAAGGCGCGGCTACGTGACTCATGCCGTAAAGCCTGCCTTGGAGGCGACCTTCTGCCGCCGCTCATGGGTCCAAACGCGCATCAGCGAGAAGAGTTGATCCAGGTCCACCGGCTTAGCGATGTAATCGCTGGCGCCGGACTCGATGCATTTCTCGCGATCGCCCTTCATGGCTTTCGCGGTAACTGCCAGGATGGGCAGGTTCTGGAACGCCTCCACCTCTCGAATGGCGCGGATGGTCTCGTAACCGTCCATGCCGGGCATCATGATGTCCATCAGAACAACGTCGATGTCCGGATTCTGCACCAGGGTATCGATGCCCATACGCCCGTTCTCGGCGTGCAGCACCTCAATCTGATGCCGTTCCAGAATGCTGGTAAGTGCGAAGATATTGCGCACGTCGTCATCTACTATGAGAACGCGCGTACCGATCAGCTCGTGATCCGTCTGGCGGAGTTTTTCGAGCTTGAGCTTCTTGTACTCCGGCAGCGAGGCTTCAGGAATATGCAGCGCCCGGGTTACAGCCGCCATCAGCCGATCCGGCGAGTGCACACTGCGAACGATGGTAGCTTCGCGCAAAGGTGCGAGGCTCAGGTCCTGCGAGGCAGCCCCCTCCGGAGCATAAGTGATAATCTCCAGATCGCTTTCCGTGGCTTTCTGCAACTCCACGAGTAAGTCGGCTGCGGAGACATCGGATTCCGCTACGCCTAACAGGACGCAATCGAACGAACCGGAGCGGAAGGTTTCCAGCGCGTCATTGGCTGTGGCCGGGTACGTCAGCTTGACGTTATCGAAATCAATCACGTTATCCACGTCGCGGCGCATAGCCTCATCGGCATTGATCACCAGGAGGTCGAACTCCTTCTTGGCGGTCCATTCCGACACACGGCCCAGCACGTCTTCCAGCACTTCGCGGCCTTCAGCCTTCTTGGAATAGGATGCGGCGCCTAACGCCAGTCCGCGGCGGCGATCCTCATAAATGGACAGCACGTGCACCGGGATGTGGCGCAGTTCCGGATCGTGCTGTAACTGGTCCAGCACGGCCCAGCCGGTGGTATCGGGCAGGCCGATATCCAGCAGCACGGCGGTGGGTTGGAACTTGCGCGCCATCGCCAGGCCCATATCGCCGCGATTGGCGACAATCACCTTGTAACTGCGCGCGTGGGCAGCATCCAGCACAATCCGGGAGTAAGTGGAATCGTCTTCGATGACCAGGAGCAACTGGTCGCCGGGCTGGATGTTTTCGCGGTCGTCCTGCTCCACGCGAACGAGCTGGGGATTTTTGAGACGCGGAACCGCGATAACGGATTCGGTTGCCGTTGACGCGACACGGGGGCTGCGGGGCTCCGCCCTGTGCGACGATACCGCGCTGTAAGTGGCGGGTAAGTACAAGGTAAACGTACTGCCGACTCCGGGAATGCTATGCAGCCTGATTTCGCCGCCGAGTAAGTGGGCGATTTCGCGGCTGATGCTGAGACCCAGTCCGGTGCCGCCGTACTTGCGGCTGGTGGTACCGTCGGCCTGCTGGAAGGATTCGAAGATGATCTTCTGTTTCTCCGCGGCGATTCCGATTCCGGTATCTTCGACGCTGAATGCGATCACCGTATCGGCGGCGGCCAGCATCGGGTTGTCCGGCGACCAGCCGGTCGCGGCGTTTTCGATCCGCAGCGCAACCCTGCCTTTCTCGGTGAACTTGAGCGCATTCGACAGCAGGTTCTTGAGCACCTGCTGCAGGCGCTTGGCATCGGTAGCGATGCTCATCGGCACATCCGGGCTGAGGTCTACGGAGAGCTCGAGGTTCTTGCCGTCGGCCACATGGCGGAAGTTTCGATTGACGTACTCGCGAACTTCGGCGAGCCGCACATCGCTCGGGTCCACCGCCATGGTGCCCGATTCGATCTTGGCGAGATCGAGAATGTCATTAATGAGGGAGAGAAGGTCGGTGCCGGAAGAGTGGATCGTCTCGGCGAACTTCACCTGCTTGGATTGCAGGTTGCCGTCCGGATTCTCCGCCAGCATCTTAGCAAGAATGAGCAGGTTATTGAGCGGCGTGCGGAGCTCATGCGACATGTTCGCAAGGAATTCGCTCTTGTACTTGGAAGTAAGTGCGAGCTGTTCGGCCTTTTCTTCCAGAGCTCCCTTGGCCTGTTCCACTTCCTGATTCTTGCGTTCGACTTCCGTCTTCTGCTCGGCGAGCAATCTCGCCTTTTCCTGAAGTTCGGCGTTGGTACGCTGTAACTGCTCCTGCTGGCTCTTGAGAAGTTCTTCGGAAGCCTGCAGCGTGTTGGCCTGCTGTTCCAGGCGCTTGTTGGTTTTGGTCAGCTCTTCCTGCTGGCTCTGCAATTCCTCGGCAAGCGCCTGGGATTGCTTCAGCAGTTCTTCCGTTCTCATAGTCGCCGCGATGGTGTTGAGCACGATACCCATCGATTCGGTGAGCTGATCCAGGAAGGCGAGGTGGATGTCGCTGAACTGGTGGAAGCTGGCGAGCTCGATGACGGCCTTGACCTGGCCTTCGAACAGCACCGGCAGCACCACGATGCTCAGCGGAGTAGCTTCGCCAAGCCCCGAGGAGATCTTAATATAATCCTGAGGAACGCTGGTAAGTACGAAGCGTTCCTTTTCTAGAGCGCACTGGCCGACCAATCCTTCGCCGGCCTTGAACATATTAGAGACAGTCTTGCGTTCGCGATAGGCGTAGCTGGCGAACAGCTTCATCAATGGTTCGTCGCCCTCCGGCGCGTCGTTGATGTAGAAGATGCCCTGTTGCGCGTTGACCAGCGGAGCCAGTTCGCTCAGCACCAACTTACAAACAGTGAGCAGGTCGCGCTGGCCTTGCACCATGGATGTGAAGCGCGCGACGTTCGTCTTTAACCAGTCCTGTTCCGTATTCTTGCGAGTGGTTTCCTTGAGGTTGCTGATCATTTCATTGATCGTGTCCTTCAAGGCCGCCATTTCGCCTTGCGCATCCAGCGCGATGGATCGGGTCAAGTCGCCTTTGGTCACGGCGGTTGCGACTTCCGCCATGGCGCGCACCTGAGTGGTCAGGTTCGCGGCGAGCTGGTTCACGTTGTTAGTCAAATCGCGCCAGATACCGGCGGCGCCGGGCACGCGCGCCTGACCTCCTAACTTACCTTCGATACCGACTTCGCGCGCCACGCTGGTCACCTGGTCGGCGAACACGGCCAGCGTGTCGATCATGCCGTTGATGGTGTCGGCGAGCTCCGCGATTTCGCCTTTCGTTTCAAGAACCAGTTTGCGCTTCAAGTCGCCGTTCGCCACCGCGGTCACGACTTTGGCGATACCGCGGACCTGGGTGGTGAGGTTCGCGGCCATCGAGTTCACGTTGTCAGTCAAATCCTTCCACGTTCCGGCAACGCCTTTCACCTGCGCCTGACCGCCGAGGATGCCTTCTGTGCCGACTTCGCGCGCCACGCGCGTAACTTCGCTGGCGAAGGAGTTCAGCTGATCCACCATGGTGTTGATGGTGTTCTTTAACTCCAGAATTTCGCCTCGCACGTCCACCGTGATCTTACGGGACAAGTCGCCGTTCGCCACGGCCGTGGTCACCGCGGCGATGTTACGAACCTGGTTAGTCAGGTTACTCGCCATGGAGTTCACCGACTCTGTAAGATCCTTCCACACGCCGGCGACGCCTCTCACAACCGCCTGGCCGCCCAACTTACCTTCCGTACCGACTTCGCGCGCAACGCGGGTAACTTCGCTTGCGAAACCGTTGAGCTGATCCACCATGGTGTTGATGGTGTTCTTCAGCTCCAGAATTTCGCCGCGCACGTCCACCGTGATTTTGCGAGATAAGTCGCCGTTGGCCACGGCGGTGGTCACTTCCGCGATGTTACGGACCTGGTTGGTGAGGTTCGACGCCATCGAGTTCACCGATTCCGTCAAATCCTTCCACGTGCCGGCGACGCCCTTCACTTGCGCCTGCCCGCCCAACTTACCTTCCGTACCGACTTCGCGCGCCACGCGGGTGACTTCGCTCGCGAAACCGTTGAGCTGATCCACCATGGTGTTGATGGTGTTCTTGAGCTCCAGAATTTCGCCTCGCACGTCCACCGTGATTTTGCGGGACAAATCGCCGTTTGCCACGGCGGTGGTCACTTCGGCGATATTACGAACCTGGTTGGTCAGGTTGCTCGCCATCGAGTTTACCGATTCCGTCAAATCCTTCCAGGTGCCGGCGACGCCTCTCACTTGCGCCTGGCCCCCCAACTTACCTTCCGTACCGACTTCGCGCGCCACGCGAGTAACTTCGCTCGCGAACGCATTGAGCTGGTCCACCATGGTGTTGATGGTGTTCTTGAGCTCCAGAATTTCGCCTCGCACGTCCACCGTGATTTTGCGGGATAAGTCGCCGTTAGCCACGGCGGTGGTCACTTCGGCGATGTTACGAACCTGGTTGGTCAGGTTGCTCGCCATTGAGTTCACACTGACCGTCAAATCCTTCCAGACGCCGGCGACGCCTCTCACTTCCGCCTGGCCGCCAAGTTTACCTTCCGTACCAACTTCGCGCGCCACGCGAGTAACTTCGCTGGCGAACGCGTTGAGCTGATCCACCATGATGTTGATGGTGTTCTTCAGCTCCAGAATTTCGCCTTGCGCGTCCACCGTAATCTTTGTCGAAAGATCGCCCTTGGCGACGGCCGTCGTCACGCCGGCGATGTTACGAACCTGATTCGTCAGGTTACCGGCCATGGAGTTTACATTGTCCGTAAGATCTTTCCAGACGCCGGCGACGTCTTTCACCACCGCCTGGCCACCCAACTTGCCTTCCGTACCGACTTCGCGGGCCACGCGGGTAACCTCACTGGCAAACGCGTTGAGCTGGTCCACCATGATGTTGATGGTGTTCTTCAACTCCAGAATTTCGCCTTGCGCGTCCACCGTAATCTTTGTCGAAAGGTCGCCCTTGGCGACGGCGGTGGTCACACCGGCAATGTTACGAACCTGGTTGGTCAGGTTGCTCGCCATGGAGTTTACGGATTCCGTCAAATCCCGCCACGTTCCGGCGACGCCCTTCACTTCCGCCTGGCCGCCCAGTTTACCTTCGGTGCCGACTTCGCGAGCCACGCGGGTAACTTCCGATGCAAACGCGTTGAGCTGATCCACCATGGTGTTAATGGTGTTCTTCAGCTCCAGAATCTCGCCGCGCGCATCGACGGTAATCTTTGTCGAAAGATCGCCTCGGGCCACAGCCGTGGTCACACCGGCGATGTTACGAACCTGGTTGGTCAGGTTACCGGCCATCGAGTTCACGCTGTCGGTAAGATCCTTCCACACGCCTGCGACTTCCTTCACGACTGCCTGGCCGCCGAGCTTACCTTCCGTACCGACTTCGCGAGCCACGCGGGTAACTTCCGATGCGAACGCGTTGAGCTGGTCCACCATCGTGTTAATGGTGTTCTTCAGCTCCAGAATTTCGCCGCGCGCATCCACCGTAATCTTTGTCGAAAGGTCGCCTCGCGCCACGGCCGTGGTCACGCCTGCGATGTTACGAACCTGGTTGGTCAGGTTGCCGGCCATGGAGTTTACATTGTCGGTAAGATCCTTCCACACACCGGCGACGTCTTTCACGACTGCCTGGCCGCCCAACTTACCTTCCGTACCGACTTCGCGAGCCACGCGAGTTACTTCCGATGCGAACGAGCTCAGCTGGTCCACCATGGTGTTGATGGTGTTCTTCAGCTCCAGAATTTCGCCGCGCGCGTCCACCGTGATTTTGCGGGAGAGGTCGCCCTTTGCCACGGCCGTAGTCACGGCTGCGATGTTACGCACCTGGTTAGTCAAGTTACTGGCCATGGAGTTGACCGATTCGGTCAAATCCCGCCACGTGCCTGCCACGCCTTTCACTTCCGCCTGGCCGCCGAGTTCGCCTTCTGTACCTACTTCGCGCGCCACGCGAGTTACTTCCGATGCAAATGAGCTCAACTGATCCACCATCGTGTTGATGGTGTTCTTCAGCTCCAGAATTTCGCCCCGCGCGTCCACCGTAATGCGCGTCGAAAGATCGCCCTTGGCCACCGCGGTGGTGACGCCCGCGATGTTACGCACCTGGTTGGTGAGGTTGCTGGCCATGGAGTTCACGGATTCCGTGAGATCTTTCCACGTTCCGGCGACGCCCTGCACCACCGCCTGTCCTCCGAGTTTGCCTTCCGATCCGACTTCGCGAGCCACGCGCGTTACTTCCGATGCGAACGCGTTCAGCCGGCCAACCATGGTGTTGACCACCCTGGCCGTGCGAAGGAATTCGCCCTTCAGCGGCCGCCCGTCCACTTCCAGCGCCATGTTCTGCGAGAGCTCGCCCTTTGCCACCGCGCCGATGACCCGCGCCACTTCGGTGGAGGGCTGCACCACGTCACCGATGAGCGTGTTGATGGAGTCTACGCATGCCCCCCAGCCGCCGCCGTGATTGCCGAGATTGGCGCGCTGATTGATGCGCCCCTCCTTGCCCACGGCGTTGGAGATGCGGGCAAACTCGCGCACCATCTTCTCGTTCATCTCTATGATTTCGTTTAGCGTCTCGGCGATCTTGGCGTCCGTGCCCGTTCCATCGCCGGACATTCGTACGGAAAAATCGCCTCGGCGGAATGCGGCAAGGACTTTCAGCAGCTCGCGCTTATCGAGTGTTTCGGGCGTAGCTAGGCTTCGTGCGCTCATGGGTTACCTCAGGAAGTGGACACTAGTGGCGTCGGATTTCGGACACTCTTCCGATTATGGAGGTAACTCCCGCAGTCAGGGCCGCCACTCCGTACTGGAACGTACAGCGGCTTGCTCCGATTCGGTATGGTTATGTACGCTTCGCGGCAGCCCGGAACGCGCTATTTTTTTACCTTAGGACCGGGGTCGCCGACCTTGCGGCCGGGCAGCGTTTCCTGCTGTTCGCGATTCGCTTCATTGTTGTAAGTCACGGAGGGATGACGCGCTTCGAGGCGGGCCTGGCGAGCCGCCGCACGGTCTTCATTCCGTTGGAATTCGATGGCGCGCTGCATATCCGAATCCTGCGATTCCCGGCGCACTTTTTTCGAATGATCGGCCGCGCCCGCGGGCGCAATGAACAGACCGGCGGCAAGGATGCCGGTCAATAAACCGAGGGTCCTCATGGTTACGTGCCTCCTTAGGTTAGACCAGTGGCACGGACCGGACCACGGTACTAATACTAACCGGCGGCTGCTTCGGCGACGCTCGGGTAACGCGGCATGAGTTGATCCACGCCTGTAATCGTCAGCAGGCGCTGAATCCGCGGCGGAACTCCGGCCAGCCGAAGTTCGCCGCCCGCCTTTTTGATCATCGTGAGGCAGGAAACAAACGTGCCGATACCCGCGCTATCGGCATAATCCAACCCTGCCATATCGAAGACGATGCGCTGCTGGTTTTGCGCGAGCAGTTCCTTGACGCACGTCTCCAGCCGCTCGACATCCTTACCCAAAACGAACCGGCCGGTGATTGCCACCACAGCGGCTCCCGCCTCGGTACGACGAGTCTCAATTGGCATGCGTACAAGGATGCCACAAAAAAAACACTGCCGGGAGAAGGCCGAAGACCGCGTCCGTCAGGGGCTGTGAAGAAATATCGAATTGCTTTTTTGCTGCCTTCAAATCCACTCCGTATCCCCTGCACCTTTTGCCGCTCCCTTACGGTCTTGCGAATAATATCGAATTGCTTTTTCTCCGCATTCAAACGCACTCCGATCCCCGGCACCTTTTACCGCTCCGTTGAAAGTCACAATGGGAGTGCTGCGTCCGTAGCGGGTTTGATATTGACGGTGTAACCGAGAATTCGCAGTTCCCGGGCGATTTTCTGAGCACGGCGT
>Ga0134128_10002435_pt1 | contig 23125 bp, 22 predicted proteins | sample KB31754_FD_96462 | JGI IMG/M metagenome (GOLD analysis project Ga0134128, IMG submission 96462) | Terrestrial soil microbial communities with excess Nitrogen fertilizer from Kellogg Biological Station, Michigan, USA - KB3-175-4 | ecosystem: Environmental > Terrestrial > Soil > Unclassified ... | reverse complement strand
TCGGCGTGCGCCCGCGGGTCGATCTCGCGCCTCAGGATCTTCGATGCGCCGGCGACGGCGAGATCGGCGACCTGGTTGCGAAGCTGCTCGCGCGCCGATGCGAACTCCTGCGCCGCCTCGGCCTTGGCGGCCGCGATGATGCGGTCGCGCTCGGCCGACGCCTCGAGCTTCGCCTGGTCGATCGTCTCGGATCGGAACTTCTCGCCGTTCGCGACGATTTCGCCCGCCTTCGCGCGCGCCTCGGTCAGCATGTCGGCGACCTGCCGCTCGGCGGCGACGAGGTTCTGGCGGCCCTGCTCACCGGCCTGCAGGCCTTCCGCGATCATTCGCTGGCGCGTCTCGATTTGCGTCATCATCCACGGCCAGATGTAACGCTGGCAGAACCAGATGAACAGGCCGAAACCGATGGCCTGCATGATCAGCGTGAGATTGATGTTCATGACGCGCTTCTTCAGCCCGTGAGCCCCGGGGGAATCAGCGGATTGCTGAACGCGAACAGCATCGCGATGCCGAGGCCGATGATGAACGACGCGTCGATCAGGCCGAGCAGCAGGAACACCTTCGCCTGAAGTTGCGGCATGAGCTCGGGCTGGCGGGCGGCGCCTTCGAGGAAGCGCGAGCACATGATGCCGACCCCTACGCACGCGCCCAGGGCGCCGAGACCGATCATCAGCCCGATGCCGACCCCGGTGTAGCCCTGGAGAAGGGCGAGCGCTTGCAGCTTGTCCATGGATTCTTCCTTTCGTTTCGCGGGTTTGGAGGATAAATCAGTGGTGAGCGATTCCGGCGGTCGCGCTGTCTCAGTGATGCTCGTGCGCCATCGCGAGATAGACGACGGCCAGCATCATGAAGATGTAAGCCTGCAGCAGGATGATCAGCACCTCGAAGATGGACCAGCCGAGATGCAGGATCGCGCCGGCGCCCACGCCGATCCAGCTGGACGCACCGAGCATCGCGATGACCAGGAACATGATCTCGCCGGCGTACATGTTTCCGAAGAGACGCAGCGAATGCGACAGCGTCTTCGAGACATATTCGATGAAGTTGAACAGCAGGTTCAGGATCCACAGGACGGGGTTGGAACCGAACGGGGCGCAGAAGAGCTCGTGGATCCAGCCGCCGAAGCCCTTCATCCTGATCGCGTAGAAGATCGACAGGCCGAGCACGGCCAGCGCAAGCGCGAACGTGGTGTTGACGTCCGCCGTCGGCACGACGCGAAAGTACGGTACGCCGACGGCGTGCAACCCCTTCGCGACGATGTCGAGCGGCAGCACGTCCATCGCGTTCATGAAGAGCGTCAGCACGAACGTCGTCAGCGCGATCGGCGCAATGAGCCGCGTCGTTCCGTTGTAGACGCTCTTCACCTGTCCGTTCACGAAGTCCAGGAACCATTCGACGAACGCCTGCGTTTTCGTGGGCACGCCGCTCGTGGCCTTGCGCGTCACGAACCACAGGAAGCCGAACGTCGCGATGCCCAGAATTGCCGTCATGACGAGCGTGTCGACGTTGATCGTCCAGAACGAGCCTTGCGCGACCGGGTGCGTCAGGAACGTCAGGTGGTGCTGGATGTATTCGGTCGGTGATTGGGCGGAAGCTTCCATTGGAGGAACCGGCGAATTACGAGCGAGTCAATCGCGAACGAACAGGGCAACGCGAAACAGCAGCACGGTGACGATGAAAGCGGCGATCAATGCCGGCAGCACCGCCTCGCGGTACGTCGAGAGCACCAGCCACAGCAGCGCGATGATCACGAGGATCTTCGCCGCTTCGGCCCGAAACATCGCGGCGATGGTCGCGCCCGCCGACCTCGGCGGCGCGACCGCCAGCACGAACGCGTACACGACACCCGCCGACAGGTTGATCACGCCGCCGAGGACTGCGGAGAGCGCGCCATGCACGCCGACCCACGATCCCGCAATGACGGCGATGATGAACGTCGCCGCCGCCTGCCAGAGCAGGACGGCACGGTACGGCTTCGTGGAGAACGGCTTGGACATGCGGCATCGGCGTCGCGTGTTACCTGGCGACGCTGACCAAACTGCCAAGCAAAGTCCGCGATTTTAGCAGCTTGCCGCGAGGCCTCGCAATCGATCGTGCGGCGAAATGCGGGGACGCTTTAACGCTTCAGCCGCCCGACAGCGCCGCGACGATCATCAGCCATTCGCCGGATACGATCGGCGTCGCGACGTCGCGCGTTGCCGTGTTCCCGATGAAAAGACGAATATGCGGCCGGATGTGACCCTGCTCGTCGATGATGCGAAAGCGCAGACCCGGGTAGGCGCCGTCGAGCGATGCGAGAACGCCGCCAAGTGTCGGCGGCAGTTCGGGCGCGAGCAGCGGCACGGCGACGGCAACCTCCGACGCGCCCGTGTACGAACGAAGCGGCGACGGCACGCGAACGCGCACGATCGCTGCCGCCTCCGGCGATGCTTGCGCCGTCATCGCTTGCGCCTCGCGCGCGTACGGCGATCGTCGCCGACCCTCTTCACCTCATCATTCATGCGCACTCCAACGCGTAGATCTCGGGCAGATGCCGCGCGAGGCAGCGAAACGTCCGCCCCTCATCGCGGCTGCCCCATACCTCGCCCGACGTCGTGCCGAAGTAGATGCCGGCAGGGTCGCGCGCATCGCTCGTCATCGCCTGACGCTTGACGGTCCACCAGGCCTGCGACCGCGGCAGTCCCTGATCCTGCCGCTTCCACGATTTGCCGCCGTCGCGCGAGCGGTAGACCGCGGGACGGCCGCCGGGCGACGTGCGCGGCCACACGGTCGTCCCGTCCATCGGGAACACCCACAGCGAATCCGGATCGTTTGGATGCACGACAAGCGGCAAGCCGATCGAGCCGACCGACTTCGGCATCGCGGCGCCGATGTCTTGCCATGTCTCGCCGGGCCGGTCGAGGCGGTAGATGCCGCAATGATTCTGCTGGTAGAGCCGGTCGGGATTGCCGCCCGCGAACCGCACGCAATGCGGATCGTGACCATATTCGGGCGCAGGGTCGGGCAGAAAATCGGCGCGCACGCCGCGGTTCAGCGGGTGCCAATCCGCGCCGCCGTCGGCCGATTCGAACACGCCACCCGACGACATGCCGATGTAGAGATGTCTCGGATCCCGGGGGTCGACGAGGATCGAGTGCATTTTGGGGCCGTCCGGCGTTCCATCCTGCTCCCCGCCGCACCAGGTTTTCCGCTGCGGATGCGCGTTGAACCCCCCGATGCCTTCCCAGGTCGCGCCGCCGTCGGCCGATCGGAACAATCCCTGTGGCGACGTGCCGGCGTAGAACACGCCCGGCTCGTCGCGATGGGCGGGCGTGAGCCAGAACGTGTGGTCGACGACGCGGTCGCTGCCGTGCGCGAACGCCGGCGGTTTCTGCGCTTCCTTCCAGGTACGGCCCGCGTCCTGCGAGCGAAAGATCGTCGGGCCAAGGTGCCCGGTGCGCGCGGCGGCGAGCATCAGCTTCGGCTCGCGCGGATCGGCGATCGCGTGATGGAGGACATGGCCGAGGAACTGCGGTCCGCCGAGCTTCCATCCGTTTCGCGCGATGTCGCTCGCGAGCGTCCACAGACCTTTGCGGGTCGCGATCAAAATCCGGGTCAGTCGCGCCGGCGCCTTGCGCGCCGCGACGGGGGCACGAGCCATCGCATTTCTCCTCAAGGGCGGGTCGCGCGCCGGATCCGCTGCCCGGCGGCGAAAGGGTGCAACGCTACCCCGCCCGCGGGAACCGGGCAAGATGCATCGTGGACCGCGCCCGGCTGAAACATCCGGGCCAGGGGTTGAAATAACGGCAGCCGGCTGCGATTCTCGCATGAGCGAAGCCCTCGGCGCCGCCGTTTCGGCACGGCGTGAGCGGCGATCGTGCACCCACGCGCCGTCCCAGCCGACGCCGCTTTCCCAGGAGACACGCATGACGATCAAGGTCGGAGACCGGCTGCCCGCCGGCACACTGATGGAGTATTACGACGTCGAGAAGGACGGCTGCTCGATAGGACCCAACCCCGTGACGATCGAAAGCCTGACCCGCGGCAAGAAGGTCGTTCTCTTCGGTCTGCCCGGGGCGTTCACGCCGACGTGCTCGGCGAAGCACGCGCCGAGCTATGTCGCGGACTATGACGAGCTCAAGGCGAAAGGCGTCGACACGATCGCGTGCATGTCGGTCAACGATGCGTTCGTCATGGGGGCATGGGGCCGCGACCTGCACGCCGGCGACAAGGTGCGCATGCTCGCCGACGGCAGCGCCGCGTACACGAAGGCACTGGGCCTCGAGCTCGATCTGACGGCGCGCGGGATGGGCGTTCGCTGCCAGCGCTTCTCGATGCTCGTCGACGACGGCGTCGTGAAGACGCTCAACATCGAAGCGCCCGGCAAGTACGAAGTATCGGGCGCCGACACGATGCTCGCGCAGCTCGGCTGACCACGTCCCCCACGCTCGCTCCGCTCGCTGCCCCCCAGGGGGCGGAGTCACTCGCTTGGGGCGGCCCGGCGCGACTGACGCTTGGCGCGATCAGGCGGCCGATTTCGCGGTGATGCCGATGCGCTCGACGATGCCGTCGAGCTGGTCGAGCGACGAGTAGCGGATCACGACGCGACCGGCGCCCTTGCGCGACGGCTCGATCTGCACGGTCGCGCCGAGTCGCTCGGCGAGCTCGTTCTCGAGACGCGCCGTGTCGGCGTCGAGCGCGCGCTTCGCCCTGCGCGTCGCGCGCGCCTCCGGATTCAACAGCGAATGCACGAGGCGCTCGGTGTCGCGTACGCTCGATTGCTGCTCGACAATGCGCGCAGCGGCGCCCGACTGCTGCGCGAGCGGCAGCGCGAGCAGCGCGCGCGCATGACCCATTTCGATCTTCCCCGCGAGCAGGTACTCCTGCACGGGCGGCGCGAGCGCGATGAGCCGCAGCAGGTTCGACACCGCGCTTCGGGAGCGGCCGACGGCTTTCGCGGCCGCTTCGTGCGTGAGGCCGAATTCCTCGACGAGCCGCGAGAGGCCCTTCGCCTCCTCGAGCGGGTTCAGGTCCTCGCGCTGGATGTTCTCGATCAGCGCAACGGCGAGCGCTGCCTGGTCGGGCACGTTCTTCACGAGCGCCGGAATCTCGCGCAGCCCGGCTTGTTGCGCGGCGCGCCAGCGCCGCTCGCCGGCGACGATCTCGAACGCGCCGCCGTCGACCGGTCGCACGAGAATCGGCTGCATCACGCCCTGCTCCTTGATCGACAGCGCGAGCTCGGCGAGCGATGCCGCGTCCATTCTCGTGCGCGGCTGGTACTTGCCCGGTCGCAGGCGATCGATCGACAGCGTCTGAAGCGACTCGCCGGAGGCCGCCTGATCGTCGTTGCCGGCGAGGAGTGCGTCGAGGCCTCGCCCGAGTCCCTTGTGTCGAATCATCGTCGGCTCCCGTTGCGTCGGGACGCGTTGCCCCGACGATGCGAATTCATTCCGTGGCGGCCACTTGCGGCGGCCGGCAAACGTTGTTAGTGAGCGCTTGCTCTCGCGCTTCCATGCGCCGCACAACCTCGCCCGCCAACGCCAGGTACGCGAGCGCGCCTTTCGACTTCGCCTCCAATACGAGCGCCGGCACGCCGTGCGATGGCGCCTCGGCGAGGCGCACGTTGCGGGGAACGACGGTTCGATACAACCGCTCGCCGAAATGGCGTTCGAGCTCGGCGGCGACGTTCTGCGCGAGCGTGTTGCGCGGGTCGTACATCGTGCGCAGCAAGCCCTCGATTTCAAGCTTCGGGTTGAGGTGCGCGCGCACCTTCTTGACCGTCTGGACGAGGTCCGACAGGCCCTCGAGCGCGTAATACTCGCATTGCATCGGGATCAGCACCGAATCGGCCGCGCACAGACCGTTCAGCGTCAAGAGCGACAACGAGGGCGGGCAGTCGAGGAACACGAAATCGTAGTCCTCTGAGACTTCGTCGATCGCGTCGCGCATCTGGCGCAGCGCAACCCCCAGCGCCTCCTTGAGACGGGTTTCGCGCTCCGGCAGGTCGACGAGCTCGACTTCGGCGCCGGCCAGCTCGCGGTTCGAAGGGACAATGTCGAAGCCGCCGCTTTGCGAGCGCAATCGCACGTCGGCGATGTTCGCCTCGCCGAGCAGGACGTGATAAACCGTCCGCTTGCATGCGCGCTTGTCGATGCCCGAGCCCGTCGTCGCATTGCCCTGCGGATCCAGATCGACGACGAGCACCCGGCGCTTCATCGCGACAAGGCTGGCGGCGAGGTTGACCGTCGTGGTCGTCTTGCCGACGCCGCCCTTCTGGTTCACGACCGCGATGATGCGCGTCACGCGAGTCCGCCTTTCGCTTCCATAATGACGAGATGTCGCGCGGCATCGACGCCGGGGACGTCGAGCGACGGCGTCGCCGTGACGATAATGTCCTCGCCAAGTGCGGCGATCTCGTCATGCGGCAGTGCGCCCTTCATCGCGACGATGAGTCCTCCCGGGGCCACGTGATTGCGGGCGACACGGACGAACGTCGACAAATCCGAGAAGGCGCGCGAGATCGCGACGTCGAACGGTTGCACCTCCCGGAAATCTTCGATTCGTACCGCAGCGGCGGTGACGTTAGGAAGCTCGAGTTCGATTGCGGCTTGCCGCATGAAAGCCGCCTTCTTGCCGTTGGCGTCCACCAGCACGATGTTCCACGTGGAACGTGCAATGGCCAACGGAATGCCTGGTATTCCGCTTCCGGCGCCGATATCGAGAATCCGGAGGTCGCGCCGCTTAGGCAGGAACGGGAGCACCGCCAGCGCGTCCTCGATGTGAAGCGCCTCCATTCGATCGCGGCCGCGGATCGCCGTCAGGTTGTAGACGCGGTTCCACTTGCCGAGCAGGTCCAGGTACGCGGAGAGCTTCGAGCGTGCCGAGGCGGGCAGCGTGGAGGCAATCGTCCGGATGGCCGGGTGCGGAGCATTCCACACGTCCGTTTCCGACCGCTCGACCGTCATGCCGTGCGCGGCTCGACTTCGTCAGGTGCGACTCGCGTCGTCGCGAGTCCACGTTTCAGGTGCACAAGCAGCAGCGAGATCGCCGCCGGCGTGACGCCGGAGATGCGTGCCGCCTGCCCGATCGTTTCGGGCTGGTGCGCCGTCAACTTCTGCTGCGCCTCGATCGAAAGTCCGCGCACCAGGCGGTAATCGAACCCGGCCGGGAGTACCGTGGCCTCCTGCTCGGCGTGGCGGGCGATTTCGGCCTGCTGGCGATCGATGTAGCCCTCGTATTTTGTCGCGATCTCGACCTGCTCGCGCACGACGGCGTCGTCGATGGGCGTGCCGGCGCCCGGCAGTCGGTGTAGCGCCGCATAGGTCACGCCGGGGCGGCGCAGCAAATCGGCGAGCGTTTTCGACTCCGTGAGGGGTTGACCGAGCACGCGCTCGGCATCGTGCCGCGCGACGACCTGCGGCGAGAGCCAGGTGGATTTGAGCCGCTCGCGCTCGCGATCCACCGCGTCGCGCTTGCGACAGTACGTGTCCCACCGCGTGTCGTCGACGACGCCGAGGCGCCGTCCGTGCTCGGTCAGGCGCAGGTCGGCGTTGTCTTCGCGCAATTGCAACAGGTACTCGGCGCGCGACGTGAACATCCGGTACGGCTCCGAGACGCCGCGGGTGACGAGGTCGTCGACGAGCACGCCCAGGTAGGCCTCGTCGCGGCGCGGACACCAGCCGTCATCGCCGCCCGCATGACGGGCTGCATTGATGCCGGCGAGAATGCCCTGTGCGGCGGCCTCCTCGTACCCGGTGGTGCCATTGATCTGGCCGGCGAAGAACAATCCGGCGAGCGCCTTCGTTTCCAGTGTCGCGCGCAGCGCCTGCGGATCGAAATAGTCGTACTCGATCGAATAGCCGGGACGGACGATCACCGCACGTTCGCAACCCGGCAACGAACGCACGAGCGCGAGTTGGACATCGAACGGCAGCGACGTCGAAATACCGTTGGGGTAGATCTCGTCGGTCTCCAAGCCTTCGGGCTCGAGGAAGATCTGATGACTCGCGCGTTCGGCAAACCGGACGACCTTGTCCTCGATCGATGGGCAGTAACGCGGGCCGGCGCCCTTGATCACGCCGGTGAAAAGCGGCGAGCGATCGAGACCACCACGAATGATCGCGTGCGTCCGCTCGGTCGTTTGAGTGATCCAGCAAACCCGCTGCGCCGGGTGCATGCGCCGATCGCCGACGAACGAGAACACGGGAGCGGGTTCGTCGCCAGGCTGCACCGCGAGGCCGCTGAAGTCGAGCGTGCGACCGTCGAGCCGCGGCGGAGTACCCGTCTTGAGGCGCCCGACCGGGAGCTTCAATTCGCGTAGCCGGGCGCCCAGACGCTTCGCCGGCGGATCGCCTGCGCGGCCGGCCTCGTAGTTCTGCAGACCGACGTGGATCAGTCCGGTCAGAAAGGTGCCGGTCGTAAGCACGACGGCCGCGGCCTCGAACGCCACGCCGATCTGCGTAACGACGCCGGCAATGCGATCGCCATCGAGCAGCAAGTCGTCCACGGGCTGCTGGAAGAGCGTCAGACCGGTACCGTTCTCCAGCCGCCGCCGAATTGCCCGCCTATACAACACCCTGTCGGCTTGCGCCCGCGTGGCCCGCACCGCGGGGCCCTTGCTGGCATTGAGGGTGCGGAACTGGATGCCGGACTCGTCGGTAGCGAGCGCCATCGCACCGCCCAGCGCATCCACTTCCTTGACGAGGTGGCCTTTGCCGATCCCGCCGATCGACGGGTTGCAGGACATCTGGCCAAGCGTCTCGAAGCTGTGGGTCAGCAGGAGCGTGCGGCGCCCCGCCCGCGCCGAGGCCAGCGCCGCCTCGGTGCCGGCATGGCCGCCGCCGACGACGATGACGTCGAAGCGCTCTGGGTACTTCATGGGGCGTGCTCGCGGAATTGCTGGGGGCGATTTTAGCGCGTTTGCCGCGCGAGCCTGGTCAGGCCGGCAATGAAAATCGAGAAACCGCGACCGCGAGCCGAAGTTTCACGTGGAACAGCATGCGCCGCCGGCGGTGCGAAGGATGGCTATATGGAGGCGTTTAGTGGTAGTGAGCGCTCACATTCCTATCCGTCCCGCCAACCGATCCCGCTCTCGCAACAACCGATCGGGTCGCTTGTCGCCAAGGCGCCGGAAGAGCGCGTCGTGCGATACGAGCTCGACTTCCCACTCGTCGCGATCGACACCCATCATGCGCGAGAAGCGCCGAGCGTCGAACTCGAGGCCGGACCAGTCGAGATGGGTATATTCGGGAACGAGGCCGAGCAACGTCTCTGTCGCCCCCGCCTCGCCGGTGCAGCGCTCGAAGATCCACTTGAGCACGCGCATGTTCTGTCCGAAGCCAGGCCAGACGAAGCGGCCGTCCGCGTCCTTTCGGAACCAGTTCACGCTGAAGATCCGCGGCGGACGCGGAACGGCTCGGCCCATCTCGAGCCAGTGCCGGAAGTAGTCGCCCATGTGATAACCGCAGAACGGCAGCATCGCGAAAGGATCGCGGCGCACCTCGCCGACCTTGCCGGTAGCCGCGGCGGTGGTCTCGGAGCCCATCGTCGCCGCCTTGTAGACGCCCTCGTCCCATGTGCGCGCCTCGGTGACGAGCGGCACGGTATCGGACCTGCGGGCGCCGAACACGAGCGCCGACAGCGGCACGCCGTCGGGGTTGTCCCATTGCGGATCGAGCGATGGGCACTGGGTGGCCGATACCGTGAAACGCGCGTTCGGATGCGCCGCCGGACGGCCGCTGCTCGGTTCCCACGATTGACCGCGCCAGTCGGTCAGATGCGCGGGCGGCGTCTTCGTCTTGCCTTCCCACCAGACGTCGTCGTCGTCGGTGAGCGCGACGTTCGTGAAGATCACGTTCGCGCGAAGCGTCTCCATCGCGTTCGGGTTCGACTCGTACGACGTGCCGGGCGCGACGCCGAAGTAGCCCGCCTCCGGGTTGATCGCATGGAACGTCCCGTCCGGCGCCGGCTTGATCCACGCGATGTCGTCGCCGATCGTCGTCACGCGCCAGCCCTCGAGACCCGCCGGCGGGATCAGCATCGCGGTGTTGGTCTTGCCGCACGCGCTCGGGAATGCAGCGGCCATGTAGCGCCTTTCGCCGCGCGGCGACGTGACGCCGAGGATCAGCATGTGCTCGGCAAGCCATCCCTCGTCGCGGCCCATTACGGATGCGATCCGCAGCGCCAGGCACTTCTTGCCCAGCAGCGCGTTGCCGCCGTACCCCGAGCCGTAGCTCCAGATCTCGCGCGCCTCGGGAAAGTGGACGATGTACTTGTTCGCCGGATCGCAGGGCCACGCAACATCGCCCTGACCCGGCGCGAGCGGCACGCCGACGGAATGGACGCACGGAATGAAACTGCCGTCCTCGCCGAGAACGTCGAGAACGCGCGCGCCCATCCGCGTCATCAGCCGCATGTTGACGACGACGTAAGGGCTGTCGGTGATCTCGACGCCGATCTGCGCGATCGGGCTGCCGAGCGGACCCATCGAGAACGGGACGACGTACATCGTGCGTCCGCGCATGCAGCCTTCGAAAAGCCCACGCAGCGTACGCCGCATCTGCGAAGGCGCCACCCAGTTGTTGGTCGGTCCGGCGTCCTCCTCCCGTTCGCTGCAGATGAACGTCCGATCCTCGACCCGCGCGACGTCCGATGGATCGGATCGCGCGAGAAAGCTGTTCGGCCGCTTGACCGGATCGAGCCGATGCAGCGTGCCCGCCTGCACCATCGCCTCGCAAAGCGACGCGTACTCGTCCTCGCTTCCGTTGCACCAGACGATGCGCGCGGGCGTCGTCAACGCGGCGATGTCGCGGACCCAGCCGAGAAGCCGGCGGTGCGCAACGTTGTCCGGCGCTGCGACCGATTCAGCAAGCGCGCCCGTCGATTGTGTTTTCATCGTGAACACTCCGCCAGCCGGTGCTCGCGTTTCGACCGGCGAGGACATGCGAGGATTCATTCGACTTTAGCACCGCTTACCGACGCTGCAATGACGCGCCGCAATACCGGTCCGGCGCTCGCGATCATGCGCGGGCGCCGGAGCCCGCGGTCGCCTTCGAAACGACGGCGCGAGCACGCGTCGGTGACGGACGCGCGAGCCATCTTGCGACGATCCAGAGCGCGACCACGACATAGGCGAGCGCTCCGGGTACCCACATGACGAGCCCGCCGAGTTGCTGATCCCCGAGCGCCGAAAGGCCGAATGCGCGCGTCTGCGTCGGATCGGCATACCACGGCGACGGCGCGAACGTGAGCAGCGCGCCGAGCGCGCTCGTCTGCAGCATCGTCGCGAAAAGGCACGCTAGCGAAACGGGGCCCGCCCGTCGCCTGCCCCCGCCCGCGACCGCCCACCAGAACGCGAGCGCCGACACGAAGAAACAGAGGTGCTGCAGAACGTGCAGCGGCAAGCTCCGGAGCGCCGCGACGAACAGCGCCGGTACGTGCCAAACCCACAGGACGATCGCGTGCACGACCGTGGCAGCGACAGGGCCGGTCAGCGCCGCGCAGAGCCGGGTGATCGCAGGCGCGCGTGCAAGCGACGCCATCGCGTGCCGCGCGCCCCGCGGCAATCCCCAGACGCTCGCCTCGAGCGGCCGCGCGAGCACGAGGAGCGGTGCGGCGACGACCATCAAGAGCTCGTGCTCGACCATGTGCAGCGCGAACGATCGGTCGGCCAGCGCGTCGATCGGCGACAGCAGCGCAGTGGCGACCGCGATCATGCCGAGCGCGAAACGAACGGCGTCGGCAACGCGAACGCCGCGCCCCGTGCCAGCCCTCCGCCAGATGCGCGCGACACCGCGTCCATAGAGAACGGCGACACCGGCGACCAGGCTCGCAAGCGCGGCGTCGAACAACGGATGCGCTACGTCGACTTCTTCCACTCCGTGCGCCGCACACGCGCCGCCGAACATCATGCACGCCCCGGCGACGATCAGTGGGCGCTTGAAACGCGCTAGATGCACGGCCGCAGCACCCACGTGACCGCCCACATGGACGCGATGACGAGCGCGGACAGCGACGCCGCGCCGGTCGCGAGGCCTGCCAGAAAGTGCCAGCGTGCGAAGCTCTCGTTTTCACCGGCAGCCGCCGCCGACGCGCGCCAGTTTCGCGCGGCGACGATCGCCCCGACGATCGCGACGACCAGGAACGACGCGTGAACGCCGTGCACGGCGAGCGTGTTCTGGTGCGAGCACGCCCAGACGCTCGTCGCGTACGCGACGCTCTGGTCCAAGAGCGCCAGGAACGGAACGGCGACGAGCGCGAACCAGACGACCATCCCGCTGCCGCGCTAGAAGCGCGGTCCCCAGTAGACGACCGCGTAGATCGGGATCCACGACAGCACGATGAACCACCAGTAGCCCGAGTTCTCGGCGACGTCGACGAGCCGCTTGCCGTCGATCGGCTCCTTGAACATCACAGCGGCGACGACGACCGAATCGAGGTAGTTGGTGATCAGGTTGAACGTATGCAGTCCGAACAGCACCCATACCGCCGACCCGTACGCGCTTGCATCCCAGCGCACGTTGAGGTGCAGGAACTCGAGGTAGCGCACGCCGAGCAGCGCGAGGCCGAAGACCACGAACGCGATCATCCACAGGCGCACCTTGCGCACGTTGTGATCCTTCGCCGCGGCGTCTGCGAAGATGTTCGGCACGATGCTGATCACTGCAAGCGCGACGTTGACGGTTCCCCAGAAGAGATCCGGCGCGTGGCCCTCGTTCGGCCAGACGAGGCTTCGGCTCTTCAAGTCGAAGTAGACGACGATCATCAGCACGAAACCCATCGCCTCGATCGTCGACATGCCGGCCGTTCCCCACCACATCAGGCTGCGCGTGCCGAAGCCGTAGCTTGGAAGATCGGCGACGTCGAGCGCGTCGCCGCGGCGCACCGCCGGAATGCTGGCGGGCGTCGATTCGCGGCGACGGCGCGCACGTGTGCCCTCCGGCGCACTCATGGTTTGCGCTCCAGCAGGAGCTGCTCGACGGTTTCCTTTCGCGTCGGCCAGTACCACGCGACGAACGCGATCGCCGGCGGAATCAGGCCGTAGAACATGCCGGTCTCGGTCATGTTCGACCAGAAGAGCCAGCCGACGACGGTGATCGCCGCGATGAACGGCCAGATGGAGGGCTCCGGATACGAATAGCGGACGTCGGGCAAAGCGTCGAGGACCGTCGTCACGAGTCCTTCACGCGTCTGCGCGGAAAGCCCGCTTACATGCGTCGGCTCGTCGGCCTCGCGCGTCCACAGCGGCTCGCGGGAAGCCACGACAGGCAGCACGACGAAGTTGAACGCCGGCGGCGGCGAATGCGTCGCCCATTCGAGCGACGAAGCGTGCCACGGATTGTCGCCGGCCCGCGCTCCGTTGAACCCGCTGCGCACGACGTTGACGATGAACAGCAGTACGCTCAGGGCGATCACGCCCGCCCCGATCGTCGCGATCAGATTGAGCGTGCCCCATCCGGTCTCCGCGCCATACGTGTAGATGCGCCGCGGCATGCCCGCGAGGCCGAGCAGGTGCATCGGAAAGAACGCGACGTTGAAGCCGACGAAGAACAGCCAGAACTGCCAGCGGCCGAGGCGCTCGTCGAGCATGCGGCCCGTGAACTTGGGAAACCAGTAGAAGAACGCGCCGAACAGCGGGAAGACGGCGCCGCCGAGCAGCACGTAGTGCAGATGGGCGACGACGAAGTAGCTGTCGTGCACCTGCAGATCGAAGGGCACGCTGCCGACCATGATGCCGGTCAGGCCGCCGAGCACGAGGATCACGAAGAACCCGAGCACGAACAGCAGCGGCGTGCGCAGGTCGATGCGGCCGGTCCATAGCGTCGCGATCCAGCAGAAGATCTGCACGGCGGTCGGAATCGCGATCAGCAGGCTCATCGCGGTGAAGAAGCCCTTGCCGACCTCGGGCAGGTTCGTCGCGAACATGTGATGCACCCAGAGCCCGAACGACAGGAAGCCCGTCGCGATCAGCGACAGCACGACGGCGTCGTGCCCGAACATCGGCCGGCGCGCGAAGGTCGGGATGATCGACGAGACGAAGGCGAGGCCCGGGAGGAAGATGAAGTAGACCTCGGGGTGGCCGAAGAACCAGAACAGGTGCTGCCAGATCAGCACGTCGCCGCCCTCGGCGGGATTGAAGAAGTGCGTACCGAACGTGCGGTCGAATTGCGCGAGGTTGGCCGCAAGCATCACCGACGGCATCGCGAAGATGATCATCATCGACGTCACGAGCGATGCCCAGACGAAGATCGGCATCCGCCGCAGCGACATGCCCGGCGCGCGCATCTTGAGGATCACCGTCGCGAGGTCGACGGCGACCATCAGGCCCATCGCCTCCGACAGGTTGATCAGGTTGTTCCAGATGTCCTCGCGCTTGCCGACGCCGTATTGAGGTCCCGCGAGCGGCACGTACGCGAACCAGCCGGCATCGGCGCCTGCATTGATCGCGAAGCCGGTCCAAAGCGACAACGCGCCGAACAGGAACAACCAGTACGCGCACGCCGTCATCCGCGGAAAGGCGGTGTTGCGCGTGCCGACCAGAAGCGGCACCAGGTAGACGGCCATGCCCTGCATGATCGGCACCGCGAAGATGAACATCATCGTCGTGCCGTGCATCGTGAAGATCTGGTTGTAGAGGTCCGGCCCCACGACGTGGTTGTCGGGAAGCGCGAGTTGCATCCGCATCACCGCCGCGAGGATGCCCGCGGCGACGAAGAACGCGAACGACGTGACGACGAACCGGCGTCCTATGCGCTTGTGATCGGTCGTCTTCAGAAAGCCGAGAAGCCCCGGTTCATCGCGCCACGCCTCGTGAAGCGCGCGTTCCGCCTGCGATCCCCAGCCGGCGCCGTCGAGCATCGTCTCGCCGCGGCCGACGATGACGCGTGCCCGCTCGCGCAGCACCTGCGGCGAAGCGGCGGATCCCAATCCGGAAAGCGAGCCGGAGCCGGCGCTCATTGCAGCGACGCGAGATAGGCGGAAAGCGCTGCGAGATCCTGCGGCGCGATGTTCTCGGACGGCATCTTCGTGCCGGGCTTGATTTGCTGCGGATCCAGAATCCAGGCCGTGCGATTGCTCGGCGTGTTTTCGAGCGCGCCCGCAGCGATCGTCATCCGGCTCGCGACGTGCGTGAGATCCGGCGCGTGGCGAGCCTGCGCGGTCGTGCCGTTGATCGCGTGGCACATCGCGCAGCTTCGCGCGAGGAACAGATCGCGGCCGCGCCTCGCTTCGTCGGTCGAAGGCTCCGCCGCCGGCGCACGCTGACGCTCGGCCCAGCGCGCATAGTCGTCCGGCGGATCGGCGATCACGTAGAGCGCCATCTTCGCGTGCTGATAGCCGCAGAACTCCGCGCACTGGCCGCGATAGACACCGGCGCGGTCGGCACGAAACGACACGGTCGTGTCGCGTCCCGGGATCAGGTCCTTCTTGCCGGCGAGGCTCGGGACCCAGAAGCTGTGGATGACGTCGGCGCCGACGAGCGTGACGATCACGGGGCGTCCGACCGGAACGTGCAGCTCGTTGGCCGTGGTGAACATGCGCGACGGATCGGGATCGTCGTAGCGCGCCTCCCACCACCACTGATAGCCGGTCAGCTCGATGTGCAGCGCATTCTCGAGCGGCAGCTGCGCGAGCGCGCGGTCCGTCATCACGCTGACCGCGAGCAGCACGAGCAGCAGCAGCGTCGACACGGCGACGGCGGCGATCACGACGCGCGTTACCCTGGGCTCGCGCTTCGAAAGCAACGCGACGTCCGGCGCGGTATCGGTGCCTGCGCGCGGCGCGCGCCAAAGCGCCATACCGAGCGCGATCATCACCGCGACGAACACGAACGTGCAGATCGGCAGCAGCCAGTGCCACAGACCGACGATCGCCTGCGCCTGCGCGCCTGCCGGCGCCTGCACGTCGTGCAGGCCGCCGATCATGGATGCTCCGACGCGCCGGACGGCGCCGCTTCGACGGGCTTCTGCTCCTCGGCGTTGTTTTCCGGCTTCTTCACCTGCATCGCGTCGGCGCGGTTCGGCGCGGCGCCGCTCGACGCGAGCCCCGACAGCGAGCGCACGTAGGCGACGAGCTCCCAAACCTCGTTTTCGGGAATGTGCCCGCCGAACGACGGCATGCCGTTCGGCCGTCCCTCGACGATCGTCGAATAGATCTGCGCGGGCTTGCTGCCGTAGATCCAGACGTTGTCCATCAGCGCCGGACCCTTGTCGCCGCCGCCGTTCGCGTGACAGCCGTTGCAGTTGTACCAGCCGAACAGCCGCTTGCCTTCCGACAATGCGTACGCGGTGTCCTCGTATTTGCTTTCAATCGAGGTGTCCGTCGAAATCGCGCCCGGCTGAACCTGGCTGAGGCGCACCGGCGGCGGCGTGACGGCTTTCGTCGGCGGCTCGAAGTAGCGGGTCTCGCGTTGGCACGCCGTCATCGCGACGGCCGCCACAAAAACGGCGGCGGCAACGCACGCGCGACGGCGATCGCACGTCATCGCGATGCCCTCGGCCCGGGCGCATCGACCCGCGTCACCGCGTACTCGCGCAACACGGCGTCAATCTTCGGCGTGAGACGCGCAAGCGAAGCGCTCAGCGCGTCACGCAACGCGACGTCGCCTCGGCGCACGCCCATCGCGATGGCGAAGTCGAAGCGGGGATCGTCGCGCGCGCCGCGAATCGGCACGACGTCGAGCGCGAAGTGACGCCTGACGATGAAATAGCCGGGTTGCGGCGACCAGACGACGCCGATGTCGAGCGTTCCGTCGGCAATCGCGTCGACGATTCGCTGCGCCGACGGCGTGTCGCCCATCACCGGATAGCCGACGACGTTCGCGACGATGCCGCGACGGGCCAGCGCGCGAGCCGCGGGTGTCGGCGTCGCGTCGATGCCGACGACCTGGACGCCGATCCGCGCGTCGCGCAACCGCGGATCGTCGAGACTGGACAATCCCGGGAAGCGCGATCCCGCGTAGACGAACGCGAACGTGCCGCGGTAGTACGCGGCGGTCGCGAGCACGCTGTCGTCCGCCTGCGCGATGCCGGGAATCACGTCGCAGCGCTGCTGTTGCAGCGTCTTGCGCGCATAGCCGCGCCACTGCGGAAGCCAGTAGTACGTCAGTTGCGCACCGAGATCCTTCGCGATGAGTGCGGCGATCCGGTTCTCGAAGCCGTCGCCGGCCCGGTCCGAGTACGGCAGGTCGTTCGGATCGGCGCAGACGCGGAGCTCGCGCGCGGCGGCGGGATGCGCGATGCAAAGCGTCAGCGCAACGGCGAACGCAACGGCACGAAGGTCAGGGCAGCGCGAAGACATAGAGCATCCCGCCCTTCGTCGTCTTCTGCTTCAGGTCGGCAACGACGGTCGCGAAGCCGCCGCCGGCGCTTTCGTCGCGCGGATCGAGGTTGCCGGCGACGATGCCGCCCGCCCAGCCGCCGACGCCCGACAGCACGGCGACGTATTGCCTGCCGTCGGGGCCGCGATACGACACCGGCTGGCCGACGATCCCCGAGCCCGTCTTGAATTTCCAGAGCTCATTGCCGGTCTTCGCGTCGACCGCCTTGAACCAGCCTTCCATCGTGCCGTAGAAGACGATGTCGCCGGCGGTCGCGAGCGCGCCGCTCCACACCGGGAAGTCCTCCTCGATCTTCCACGCGGACTTCGCCGCCGCGGGATCCCACGCGGTGAAGAGTCCCCGCTTGCCGCCCGGCCCCGGTTTCATCTTCAACTCGGCGCCGACGTAAGGCGTGCCGGCGATGTAGCTCACCTGCGAGGTCATCGCATCCTGGCAGAGGTTCTGATGGGGGATGTAGACGAGATGCGTGCGCGGCGAGTACGCGGCCGGCTGCCAGTCCTTGCCGCCGGGCGACGCCGGACAGATGTCGCGCACCGTCTTTCCCGGCTCGGGATTCTTGTCAGGGCTCCACGCGATGCGGCCGGTGCGGATGTCGACGCCCGTCGACGTCGTGATCGGAACGTAAGGCGTCGCCGACAGCACCTGCCCGGTCTGCCGATCGATCACATACAGGTAACCGTTGCGATCGGGATGTACGAGCGCGTGATGCGTCTGCCCGCCGACCGCGACGTCGATCAGGATGTTCTCGTTGATGCCGTCGTAATCGTGCAGGTCGTGCGGGCTCGTCTGGTAGAACCAGCGCGCCTGTCCGCTTTTCGCGTCGCGCGCGAAAACGCCCGACGTCCACAGGTTGTCGCCCGGTCGTTGCGACGGATTCCACGGCCCCGGGTTCGCGGTCCCGTAATAAATGAGATCGAGTGCCGGGTCGTACGACACGAAGCCCCAGACGGTGCCGCCGCCGATCTTCCATGCGTCGCCCGGCCACGTGCTCTTTCCGAGATCGGTGCCGCGGTCTTGCGGATAGAACGGCTTGAACGACGGGCCGATCAGCACGTCGTTGTCGGGACCGGTGCTGTAGGCGCGCCATAGCGGCTTGCCGCTCTTCGCGTCGAGTGCCTGCAACCAGCCGCGCACGCCGTATTCGCCGCCGCTGTTGCCGACATAGACAACGTCGCCGACGACGAGCGGCGCCATCGTCATCGTCTCGCCCTTCGCGATGTCGCCGAGTTGCGCGCGCCACGCCTCCTTGCCGGTCTTCGCGTCGAGCGCGATCGTCTGATTGTCGAGCGTGTTGAAGTAGATCCGCCCGTTCGCGTAGACCGCGCCGCGATTGACGACGTCGCAGCATGCCTCGCCCTGCGACGACGACGACGGGTACGGCGAGAACGACCACTTGATCGGCGCGCCGGGCTGCGTGAGGTCGAGCGCGTAGACGACGTTCGGGAACGGCGTGACGACGTAGAGCGTGTTGTCCGCGACGATCGGCGCCGCTTCGTGGCCACGCAGCACGCCGGTGGAGAAGGTCCAGGCGAGCGTGAGCTTGCCGACATTGCCCGTGTTGATCTGATCGAGCGGGCTGAAGCGCGTGGCCGCATAGTCGCGCCCCGCCATCGTCCAGTTGCCTGGGTCGTCGCCTGGCCCCTGCGCAAATGCCGTCGCCGCAACGCAGGCGAGCAACCCGATCGATCGACGTAGCGCTTTCACTTGGCCTTGCTCCCACGCGCGGTGTCATCAGCGCACGGCAAGGAGCGTACCAAGTAAAAGTGCTCTTACTTCATGTGCTTACCGGACGTTTATCGTCGACCGAGGCAATAATTCCTAACGCGACGGCGGAAGATTTTGCCGCCGCGACGACGTAACGGGCGACAGAGTTCATTTGCCGATGCAGAACCGCGAAAAGATCTCGCCGAGCAGGTCGTCGGCCGTGAACTCGCCGGTGATCGCCGAGAATGCCGCCTGCGAGACGCGAAGCTCCTCGGCGAAAAGCTCGAGCGTCGCGTTGCCGTAGCGAAGCTGTTCGGCCGCGCGTTCAAGATGCGCGCTCGACTCGCCGAGCGCCGCGAGATGGCGGGCGCGAGCGAAGAACGCGTCCTCGACGCCATGCGACGCGCCGGCGATCCGGAGCATCTCGCCTTCAAGCAGCGGTACGCCCTCGCCCGTCAACGCGCAAAGCCAGACGTGCGTGACGTCCGCGTCGTCGGCGACGGTGCGATCCGGCTCGTCGAGCTTCGCCGGATAGCGCGCGACATGCGGGGCCGCGAACGCGAGGTCCGCCTTGTTGTGGACGACGATCCGCGGCAGCGTCGGCGACAGTTCCGCGGTCGCCGCGTCGGCCGCCGGCCGCCGCTCGTCGTCGCGCGCGTCGACGAGCACGAGCGCAAGGTCGGCGCGGCCGATTGCCGCGCGCGTGCGCGCGATGCCGTGCCGCTCGACCTCGTCGTCGGTATGGCGCAGGCCGGCCGTGTCCATTACGGTCAGCGGGACGCCGCCGATCTCGATCTGGCGCTCGATCGTGTCGCGCGTCGTGCCCGGAATCGGCGTGACGATCGCCGCATCCTCGCCGACGAGGCGATTCAAAAGACTCGACTTCCCGACGTTCGGCGCGCCGACCAGCACGATCGTCATGCCGGTCCGCAAGAGCGCCCCACCGCGAGCGCGAGCCAGCAGGCGCGCGAGCCGCTCGCGTATCGCGCCAAGGCGCTGCGCGACGTCGCCTTCGTGGAGCAGTTCGATGTCCTCGTCGGGAAAATCGAGCGTCGCCTCGGCGTACATCCGCAGCTCGACCAGCGCGTCGCGCAGCGCGTTCACCTCGCGCGAGAACTCGCCGGTGAGGCTGCGGGCTGCCGCGCGCACCGCGGTCGCGGTCGACGCTTCGATCACGTCGGCGACGCTTTCCGCCTGAGCGAGATCGAGCTTGCCGTTCAAGAACGCGCGCTTCGTGAATTCGCCCGGCTCGGCGAGCCGCGCGCCGAGCTCGACGCAGCGCGCGAGCAGCAGCCGCATCACCGCGACGCCGCCGTGGCCGTGCCACTCGACGACGTCCTCGCCGGTGTACGAATGCGGCGCCGGAAAGTGGAGCGCAATGCCGTCGTCGATCGCCGCCCCGTGCCCATCCCGAAAGACGACGCGGGTGGCGACGCGCGGCGGCAGCGCGCGCCCGGTCATGCCGTCGATCAGCGGCGCGAGGTCGCGACCCGAGACGCGAACGATGCCGATGCCGCCCCGGCCCGGCGGCGTCGCGATCGCGGCGATCGGCGGCGCTTGCGACATCGGCGGCGCTTATCCCCGGCGCCGAACCTCCGACGAAGGGGCCTCAGTCGCGAAGGGCCGTCCCGAGCGACTGATTCGCCCCCTGGGGGGGAGCGGGCAAAGCGAGCGTGGGAGGATCACACTACCTCCGTCTCGCCGCGGCCAGCGCGGTCTCCTTCGTCAGCATCCGGTTGACGTGCCACTGCTGAAGGATCTGCAGCGAGTTGTTGACGAGCCAGTAGAGCACCAGCCCCGACGGAAAGAACAGGAACATGATCGAGAAGGCGACCGGCATGAACTGCATGACCTTCGCCTGCACGGGATCGGAGATCGGCGTCGGCGACAAGCGTACCTGCAACCACGCCGTGATCGCGTACACGACCGGCAAAATGAAGAACGGGTCCGGCGCCGACAAGTCGTGGATCCAGCCGATCCACGGCGCGTGGCGAAGCTCGACCGCCGACAGCAGCACCCAATAGAGCGCGATGAACACCGGTATCTGCACCAGGATCGGCAGGCAGCCGCCGAGAGGATTGATCTTCTCCTGCCGGTAGAGCTCCATCATCTTCATCTGGAGCTGCTGCTTGTCGTTCGCGTACTGCTCCTGCAGCGCCTTCATCTTCGGCGCGACGATCTTCATCTTCGCCATCGAGCGCGCCGACGTCGCGTTGAGCGGGTAGAAGGCGCCCTTGATCAGGATCGTCATCACAATGATCGCGAAGCCCCAGTTCCCGATCAGCCGGTGCAGCCACTTGAGCAGCAGGAACAGCGGCTCGGCGATGATCGTGAAGATGCCGTAGTCGACGACGAGGTCGAGGCCCTTCGCGAGCTTCGACAGCGTGTCCTGATCCTGCGGCCCGACATACAGCCGCGAAGCGACGACGCCGGTGCCGCCCGGTGGAATCTCGCCGTCGGCGTAGCGCACGCCCGCCGTGTAGAGACCGTTGTCGAGCTTCGCCGTATAGAAGCGCCGCTCGACTTTATCGGGGGGCAGCCATGCCGCCACGAAGTAGTGCTCGATCATGCCGATCCAGCCGTTGTCGTCCGTCGGCGTGAACGGCGGCTTGCGTGACGGGTCGGTCGCCTCCTTGTCGATCTCGCCGAAATCGATCTTCTTGAACTTGTCCTGGTCGTCGTAGACGACCGGGCCGACGAACGACGCCGGCGCCATCGAGCTTTGCACGCCAACCTTCTTCGTGTCGCGCATGAGCTGGAAGTACGCCTCGGGACGAATCGGCGTCGTCCCGGCGTTCGTCATGTCGAATGCGACGTCGATCACGTACGAGCCGCGATGGAACGTCAGCACCTGGACGACCTTGTCGCCGTTCGCGGCGGTCGCCTGCAGCTTGAGCTGAAGCTGATCCTGACCCGGCTGCAGCGTGCGCGGTCCCGGCAGCGCCTCGTACGATGTGCGGTGATTCGGTAAGCCCTCGCCGATCAGCCCCGCCTGCGCGACGAACGTGCGATCCGCGTTGTGCTGCAGCAGCAGGTAAGGCTTCGACGTATCCTCGATGGCGCGGTGCTTTTCGAGCCCGACCTGCGAGATCGTGCCGCCGACGGTGTCGACGTCGGCGACATAGAGATCGGTGCGGATCTCGATCGTCTGTCCAGTCGGCCCCGGCGCTGCCGTCGGCGGCGCGCCCGCTGGCGGCGTCGGCGTGCTTGCGCCCGCCGTGGTCGATGGCGCCTTCGCCGACGGCGCGGGCGCCGGCTGCGTCGACGACGCGATCGGCGGCAGCGGCGGCGGATTGTGCTCGCGCTCCCACGCCTGCCAGAGCATGAGGCCGGAGAAGGAAAAGACGAGCCAGAGAATCAGGCGTTGCGTATCCATTGAGCGATCTGGATTGAAACTTTCTCCGGCGGACGCCGCTTGCGGCGCCGCAACGTGAACTTTCAGGGAACCGGGTCGAACCCGCCGGGATGCCAGGGATGACAGCGCGAAACGCGGCGAAGCGCGAGCAGCGCGCCGCGCAGCGCACCATGCCGCTCGATGGCCTCGCTCGCGTAATCCGAGCAGCTCGGATAGAAGCGGCAGTTGGCGCCCAGCAGCGGGCGAAACAGGTAGCGATAGGCGGCCAGCGCCGCGAGCAGCATGCGCTTCATCGTCGCACCAGCAGCCGCTCGAGCAACGCCGCGGATTCGTCGCTCGCTGCCGGGATGTCGTCGCGGGCGAGCGCGCGCTTGACGCGGACGATGATGTCGAACGCCTCGATCGCGGGCCTCGCCTTGCGCACCCGCTCGCGGAGGCGCCGGCGCAGCCGGTTGCGATCGACGGCGCGGCGGATCATCTTGCGTCCGATGACGTAGCCGACGCGGCCGGGGGACTGCGCGGCCGGCGCGGCGATCAGTTGCAGGAGGCGTCCGTCGTGCCGGACGCCGGTCGCGAATACCGCTTCGAACGCGCCGGCGCCTCGCAGCCGATAGCGGGCAGCGCGTGGAGTGCCGGCGCGCGTTGCAACGTGCGTCAGACGGAAAGTCGCGCGCGGCCCTTCGCGCGCCGCGCCGAAAGAACCTTGCGACCACCGACCGTCTTCATCCGGGCACGGAAACCGTGCGTGCGTG
>Ga0134128_10002433_pt1 | contig 23132 bp, 19 predicted proteins | sample KB31754_FD_96462 | JGI IMG/M metagenome (GOLD analysis project Ga0134128, IMG submission 96462) | Terrestrial soil microbial communities with excess Nitrogen fertilizer from Kellogg Biological Station, Michigan, USA - KB3-175-4 | ecosystem: Environmental > Terrestrial > Soil > Unclassified ... | reverse complement strand
GCGCATCGCGACTGCCTGTTCCGCGTGGAGTACTGTCTGGCGGAGGAGAGTCTGTTGCTTTCCGACGGCGTGCGCGTGCGCCGCGGCGATCCGCTCCTCAAGGTTCACCTCTGGAACGAGCACGTGCCCATCATGGGCCGCCGGGGTCCGACCTTGGCCTGGGCACGCCGCGCAAGCCGCGCAATCGAGACCTCCCTGCGCGAGCTCGCGCGTCACGTTGCTCAGTCCGGCGATCTCGATGCGGTGGTCGCGGTCTGTGCCGACATGCGCCTGGCGCCCGCCGGCCAATGTGCGCAGCTTGCGCGCATCGTCTCCCGATACGGCTTCGAGACGGCAAAAGATCCGAGCGCCGGCCGGCCCGGGTTCCTGCGCCGCATCGGCGAGAACATCCTGATGGTGATGTTGGTTCTCGCAACCAACCCGATAGCCTTTCGCGCCGGCGTGCTGCGCCGCGATCATGCGCGGGTCGTCATCTCGCGCGCCAAGCTCCTGCGCCTGTACCGGTAGCGCGTGGATTGACGAGGGATTGACACCGCAGTCGCGAGGCGGCGATGCTTCGCGGCCATGACGGCTACGCTCTGGATCGGTACCCGCAAGGGCGCATTCAGGCTCCGGCTCGACGGCAGGCGGCGTGTCTGCAAGCTGTCGGGCCCGCAGTTTCTCGGGCACATCGTGCACCATGTGGTCCAGGATCCGCGCGAGCCCAAGATCCTGCTGATGGCCGCCAAGACCGGACACCTCGGACCGACCGTCTACCGCTCCAGCGATCGGGGCCGCACGTGGCAGGAGGCAGGGCAGCCCCCGGCCTTCCGCAAGGCCGCCGACGGCGAGGAGCCGCGGGCCGTGGAGCGCGTTTTCTGGCTCACGCCCGGGCACCCCTCGGAACGGGGCACGTGGTACGCCGGCACCTCGCCCGCGGGCCTCTTCCGCTCCGAGGACGGCGGCGATCGCTGGCAGCCCGTCGCCGGATTCAACGACCATCCCATGCGGCCGAAATGGGTGACCTTCGGCACGCCGGACGGGCAGCTGGTGCATTCGGTCAGCATCGATCCTCGTGATGCGAAGCACCTCTACATCGCGATCTCCATCGGCGGCGTGTTCGAATCCACTGATGGGGGCGCCGACTGGGCGCCGCTCAATGAGGGGTGCGCCGCCGACTTCCTGCCGGATCCGAATGCGCCCTACGGACATGATCCGCACTGCGTTGCACTTCACCCCGCGGCGCCAGACCGGCTCTACCAGCAGAATCATTGCGGTATCTACCGCCTGGATCGACCCGGGCGGCGCTGGGTGCGCATCGGCCGCGCCATGCCGCAAAAAACGGGGGATATCGGCTTTCCCATCGTCCTGCATCCGAGCGATCCGCAAACGGCGTGGGTGTTGCCCATGGATGGTCGGACGGTGTGGCCGCGTACCTCGATCGATGGGAAGCCGGCGGTGTATCGCACCACCGATGGCGGGGAAAGTTGGCGGCGTCTCGATCGCGGGCTGCCGCGATCGCAGGCGTGGATGACCGTGCTCCGCCAGGCCATGTGTACGGATGGTCGCGCGCAGCGGGTCGGCCTCTACTTCGGAACCACGGGTGGGGAGGTGTGGGCCGGCGCCAACGGCGGCGAGCGCTGGCGCTGCATTGCGCGGCACCTGCCGGAAATCTACTCCGTGACCTGCGCGTAGGAACGGGAGGCGCGCACGGCCATGAGCTGCACGGTCCGCATTCCGAGCCCACTACGGTCCTACACGGCCGGCGCCGCGACGATTGCAGCAGATGGCGGCACCGTCGAGGAGGTGTTGGCGAGTCTCGAGCGCCGTTTCTCCGGCATCCGCTTCCGCATGATCGACGAGCAGAGTCGGATCCGTCCGCACATCCGTCTTTATATCAACACGGGCGAGGTCACGGCGCTCTCGCAACCCGTGGTGGCCGGTGACATCGTGCATGTGATTTGCGCCCTGAGCGGGGGATGAGCCATGCCGCTCTCGGCGGCCGAGCTGTCGCGCTATCACCGGCATCTCTCCTTGCCCGAGTTGGGGCGAGATGGCCAGGAGCGGCTGAAAAATGCACGCGTCGTCGTGATCGGGGCCGGGGGGCTCGGCTCGCCGGCCGCGCTCTATCTGGCAGCGGCCGGCGTCGGCACCCTCGGGCTCGTGGACTTCGATCGCGTGGAGCTCTCCAACCTGCAACGACAGGTATTGTTCGATACCGCGGCCATCGGACGGGCGAAGGCCGAAGCGGCCCGCGAGCGTTTACTCGCCCTCAACCCCGAGATTAGCGTCGTTGCGCACACGCTCACTTTGGACGCAGGGAATGTACTTGATGTGCTACGGGGCTACGTGGTCCTCGATGTCACTGACCGGCTGACCACGCGCTACCTGGTCAACGATGCCTGCGTGCTTCTCGGCAAGCCGTTGGTTTCCGCCGCGATTCACCGCTTCGAAGGTCATGCCATGACCTATCTTCCAGGCCGGGGACCGTGCTATCGCTGTCTCTTTCCCGAAGCCGAGGAGGGTGTGGTGGCGAGTTGCGCAGAAGCGGGCGTGCTCGGAGTGTTGCCCGGCGTGCTCGGGACCATTCAGGCGACAGAGGCCATCAAGATCATCACTGGGATCGGCGAGCCGCTCGTCGGCCGACTGGCGACCTACGACGCTTTGGAGCTGCGCTTCGCCGAGTTTCCCTTCACGCGCCGTGCGGATTGCGCGGTCTGCGGAGAGCATCCCACGATCACGGCGCCATTGCGGACGGTCGCGTCATGCGATACCGCGGACCTGAGCTCGGTTCACCGGCTCACACCCTCGGCCTTGCGTGATCGGCTGGCGTCCGACGGAAGTAGAGCCGCCCTCGTGCTGATCGATGTGCGCGATCCGCAGGAGTTCGACACCTGTCATCTGGAAGGCGCCCGCAACATTCCGGTGGCGGAGCTCGCGCGCCGGGTTGGCGAGCTCCCCGACGGATGTACCCCGGTATTCCTGTGCCGCAGCGGACGAAGGAGTCTGACGGCATGCGCTCTGGCCATCCGTGCCGGCATCGGAGCGCCGGCGCATCTCGAAGGCGGATTGCTGGCCTGGGCCGCGGAGGTCGATCCCACCTTCGAGGTCGCGCGCGGCTGACCGGCGCGATCCGGATCCCGGCCGGGCCGCCCACGTTGCGTCACCGCAACAGCAGCTGTGCGGTCCGCGGCGCAATACGCCTCATCCGGAGACAGTGTATGCTTTGCGCCACGATATAGGGTCTGCGAGTCAAGGCTGCGAGGGGTAATCGCAGCCGCGCAGGGCCGGACGGGAGGGGGGCATGTTGCGGAAGATTGGCGTGCTCTGGGTGGCAGCGGCTACCCTCGGTCTCGCTGCCTGCGGTGGCACCAATAGCCCGACCGGCAAGGTGGCGAGCTCCAATCAGCGAGGCACTCTCATCGATAATCCGGCGTTGCGCATCGCCTCGGTGAATGCGTCGGACTTTGCCGCGCAGCTGAAGGCGACCGCTTCAGGCCCGCAGCTGCTGCAGCTCGCCGGCACACCCGCCTGCGGCGTCGACTTCTACTACTTCAAGTACTGGACCGTGGGGCCCGACAACTCCGCGCAGATGGCATCCGGCTCGCTGATGGTGCCGACCGGCTCCGGGACGCAATGCACCGGACCGCGGCCCATCGTCCTCTACGCCCACGGCACGACGACCGACTCGGCCTACAATATCGCCAACATCAGCGATACCACGAACTCCGCCAACTCCGAGGCGGCGACCATCGCCGCGGTGTTTGCCGCCCAGGGCTATATCGTGGTGGCGCCCAACTACCTCGGTTATGACATCTCGACGCTGGGCTATCACCCCTACCTCAACGGCTCCGAAAATGCGATGGTCATGATTGACGCGCTGACGGCGGCCCGGGCTGCGCTCCTCACCACCTTCACCCCGAATACCAGCGACAACGCCAAGCTCTACATCACCGGGTATTCGGAAGGCGGCTACGTCGCGATGGCGACGGTGAAGGCGATGCAGGCGGGGGGTGACCCCGTCACTGCATCCGCGCCGGCCTCCGGACCCTATGCGCTCGAGGCGTTCGGGGATGCGATCTTCTTCGGCCAGGTGAATATCGGCTCGACGATATTCGGGCCGCTGGCGACTACGAGCTACCAGCACGCCTACAGCAATGTCTATTCGCAGACATCGGACGTCTACTCCTCGACCTTCGCGAGCGGCATCGACACGCTGTTGCCGAGCGCGACCCCGATCGGCACCCTGTTCCAGACCGGCAAGCTGCCGCAGACCTCGTTCTTCGACAGCACCACGCCGACCTCCTCGACGGGCATTGGCGCCGTGGATGCGGCGGCCGACCAGTTGCTCGCCATTCCCACGAGTCCGCCCTACAGCGCTTCGCAGGCTGCGCTGTTCGATCTGGGGTTTGGCAATCCGTACCTCGTGAACAACACTTATCGTGTGGCTTACGTGGACGATGCGGTGATCAATGGAGATGAGGCGGAGATGACGCTGATCGGCGGCGGGACCCTGAATTCGGGCAACGTGGCCCTCGCCGCGACCTCGATGATCGGGTTGCGCAAGGACCTGGCGATGAATGACATGCGCTCGGGCGGGTGGTCGCCGCAGGAGCCGATGCTGATGTGCGGCGGGGATCAGGATCCGACCGTCTATTTCCAGAATGCACAGATCATGGCCGCGTTGTGGACGCCTTTCGTCACGGGGGGGCTCGTGAGCGTGCTCGATCTCAATGGGGCGCCGCAGGCCGGCAGCCCATTCGCGCCCCTGCAGGTCGCGCTGCAGCAGACGGAAGCGCAGCTCATCGCCGCCGGCGGCCCCTCCGCGGTCGCCTCCTTCCACGCCACCGAGGCGCCGTTCTGTCTGGTGGCAGCGCGCGGCTTCTTTGCGGTGGTTCCGTAAGCGGCGAGGGACGATCATGCAGAAGAAAATCATGACTCTGGCGGTCGGGACTGCTCTCGCGCTGGCCACGACCGGGGTATTTGCGGACGACGGCGGGGCGAACACCGTCCGGCTGGGCGTGTACTTCGTGCACTTCGATGCCAACGCGACCGACATCACGGGTCCTTACGTACCTCCGGGGCTCAACGTCCACCTGAACAACGTCGAGACGCTGTATCTCGCGTACGTCCGCACGCTGTCGACTCACTTCAACGCCGAGCTTGCAGTCGGCTACCCACCGCTCACCAAGACGGAGGGCAGGGGACCGGCGACTCTCGGCTCGGTGCGCTACAACGGGCAGGTCATCTCCACCGCCCGCTGGCTCTCACCGTCGCTGGTCATCAATTATGTCTTCGGTGACGAGAACACCCGGCTGCGGCCTTACGTCGGCGTCGGTGTGAATTACACGAAGTTCCTTGCGCGTCAGTCGACGGCGGCGGGCAATGCAGCGAGCGGCGGGCCCACCTCGATCTCGCTGCCCTCATCGGTAGGACCGACCGCCACGGCCGGGCTGGCCTATGAGCTCGCCGAGCATTGGCATCTCTACGCCTCCTACTCCGTCGCGCGAGTGAACTCCAAGCTGACGGCGACCACGGCAGGGCTCGTGCGCACCTCGAACATCCACTTCTGGCCGAACACGCTCGTCGTCTCGGCGGGCTATTCGTTCTGACCGGCCTGCTCACCCTGTCGAGGCGCAAGAGCCGTACTCGGCTGCTGACCCTCGTCCTGCTGGCGTTTGCGCTGCGTGCGCTCATCCCGATCGGCTTCATGCCGGCAGCGGATGGGACGCTATCGCTGATGATCTGTCCGGGCGGCTTGCCGCTCGCGCTGCTGCCCCAGGAGAAGACGATGCAGGACGGCATGGGCATGCCCGGGCCGCAACCGCATCACCGCGGGCATGGAGTCATGGATGATGGCTTCTGCGCGTTCACTACAGGGCTCAGCTCGGCGCCGCCCGCGCTGCTCCTTCTCTCAGTACTCGCCCTTCTCATTGCGAGTCTCGGCGTCGCTCTCCCGCGCGTCGCCGTGCCCGCCGGCACCCGTCTCGTCCACGTTCCCCAGGCCCGCGCTCCGCCTGCCGCCGCCTGATCGCGACTCAACGCTGAGCCGTACTTCGGTCTGGGGCTACCCCCGGACCCGCCTGCGCATGCGCTGCAGGCGAGCTTCAACCTATCCGGCTTTTCCAACCCTGCGATCGGGGTCCTCACGACCCGCGGGAGAATGTAATTGGCAGGAGACTCGACTGGCAGCGTGCGGGCGGCGCGTCGCCCCATCAGACGGGCTCGCACGTCGACATCGATGTCATCACGGCGCATCGGCGCGATCGGGCTCGCGCTCATCGCCGCGCTCCTCCTATTCGTGCCCGTGCGCAGCCGGGCTGCAGCGTTCGGCAGTGTCAGCGGGACGGTTGCGGACGCGCAGTCCAAGGCCGTCCCCGGAGCGTGCGTGCGCCTGGAGTCGACTGCCTCCGATGCCGTGCTCATGACGAGAACCGATGCCCAGGGCCGCTTCAACTTTGCGAACGTGGAGCTCGGTACCTACCGGCTCTCGGTGTTGCGCCAGGGGTTCATCACCTCGACGCAGCCGGTCACCGTCGAGTCCGGATATTTTCCGAGCCCGCACATCCTGCTGGTGCGCAGCACGAGGCTCGCCGAAGTCACGGTGAGCGCCGCCGCCGAGGCGCCCCAGATCGTGACCTCGATAACGCCGATCACCCTGGTGAGCCAGGATGACATCCGCGGCACGCCCGGAGCGGATCGCACCAACAGCCTCGCCATGATCACCGACTACGTGCCCGGCGCCTACGTGGTGCACGACCAGCTGCACGTGCGCGGCGGACATCAGACGGCCTGGCTCGTCGATGGCGTCGAGATCCCGAACACCAACATCGGCAGCAACCTGGGCCCGCAGATCGATCCCAAGGACATCGAGGTGCTCGGCGCCGAGGGCGGAAGCTATCAGGCCGACGAGGGCGATCGCACCTACGGCATCTTCAACGTGATCCCGAAGAGCGGCTTTGGTCTCGAGAATGAGGGCGCACTCGATGTCAGCGCCGGCAATTTTTTCGAGACCAACGACTATCTGGGTGTCGGCAGCCATACGGGCAAGTTCGCTTACTACGCGAGCATCAATGGCAACCGCAGCGACCTCGGAGTCGAGACTCCGGTCTCCCGGGTGATTCATGACACCCAGCAGGGCTACGGTGGCTTCACCAATCTCATCTATCAGCCGAGCGATGCGAACGAGATCCGCCTGGTCGCCCAGTCGCGCGCTGACGAGTATGAGGTGCCGAACGCGCCGGGAGAAGCATTGGATGACGTGCAGCGCGAGGCGGATACCTTTGCGGTGCTCTCGTGGGTGCACACCTTCCCGAGTGAGGCCGTGCTCACGAGCTCGCTGCTCTATCACTGCAACCGGGCGAATTACGACGGCGGCCCCGCCGACAGCCCGATCAGCACGACCGACCGGCGCTCTTCCGTCTATGAGGGCGCGCAGGAGGATCTGCGCCTCACCTTCAGCCGCAACCACCTCGATGTCGGTGTGTTTGGTTTTGCGCAGCAGGACCGTGAGGACTTCCACCTGGCGTTCAATGACGGGACCGTTTCACCGCCGCCGCCGATCGCCGAAGCCATCCATCCTGACGGAGGCCTCGCAGCGGCCTATCTGCAGGATACGTTTCAACCGGCCCACTGGCTGTCGCTCTCGGCCGGCGTGCGCCAGACCCGCTTCCGCGGCAACGTGACCGAGAATGCGACGGACCCGCGGCTCGGGCTCGCCGTCATCCTGCCGCGCCTGAACTGGGTGCTGACCGCCTTCTGGGGCAAGTACTACCAGGCGCCGCCGCTCGAGACACTCTCTGGGCCGCTGATCCCGTTCGCGAGCAGCAGTGATACCGGCTTTCTGCCGCTCCACGGTGAGCGCGACCGGGAGCGGCGGTTCGGCCTGCGGATTCCGATCAAGGGCTGGAGTCTCGAGGCGGACTACTTCGTCAATCAGGCGGAGAACTTCTTCGACCACGATGCCATCGGCAACTCCAACGTCTTCTTCCCGCTCACCATCGAGGGAGCGCGGATCAAGGCCTATGAGCTGTCGGTGCGCTCGCCGGCGTTCTGGCGCGACACGCGATTGCACCTCGCCTTCTCCAACCAGACGGCCGACGGCTTCGGCGGCATCACCGGCGGGCTCACCGATTTCGAGCCCGGCTCGGGCTATTTCGCTCTCGATCACGACCAGCGCAACACCCTCAACGCCGGCATCGACACCGATCTGCCCGGGCACTTCTACGCCTCGGCGAATCTCTATTATGGGTCAGGCTTCGCCAACGGCGACGCGCCGCCGAGCCACCTGCCGAGCCATGCCGAGCTCGACCTCGCCGTGGGCCGGATGCTCACGCGCGACCTGACGTTCTCCATCACGGCGCTCAACGTCACCAACCGCCATCTGCTCACCGACAACAGCCTGACGTTCGGCGGCGTGCACTGGAACGCTCCATTCCAGATCTATGCGCAGCTCCGTTACCGGTTCCACTACTGAGCGCATCCGGGGCACTGCATCCGGTTTCCGGGCAGTCGGCGCACGCTCAGGCAGTGACCTCGGCATCGCGCCGCGGTCGGTCCGGATTGATCCGCGGGTGCCGGGGGTCCCCGGCGACCGCCGCGGTACCACGCTCGATGATCATCCGGGCGATGAGGCCCGGATGATTGTCGGCGAGCTCGAGCGAGCCGCCGTGAAGTCTGGCGATGGCTTCGACCAGGCTGAGGCCGAGTCCGACCCCGGGCGTGCCGCGGCTGGCATCGCCGCGGAAGAAGCGCTGGGCCGCTTTCGGGCGGTCGCCCTCCGGAATGCCGGGACCATCGTCAGCGACGGTGACCGCGACGAGACCCTGGGCCAGGCGCTCGACCTCGAGCTCGACGTGGCCTCCGGGAGCCACGAACTTGAGGGAGTTGTCGATGAGGTTGTTAATTGCCTGGGCGAGGAGCACGGGGTCGCAACGCGCGCCCGTCGGGCCGGCATCGCGCAACGTGAGGCTGAGACCTTTGAGCTCGGCGGCCGGCAGATAGAACTCCACCGCCTTGGCGACGAGCTCGCCGAGATCGGTCTCCACGAAGTTGGAGCGACGCAGGCCGGCATCGATCTCGGCGAGGCGCAGCAGGGCATTGAAGATGCGGATCACCCCATCCACGTCCGCTACGGCGGCGTCGATCTCGGCGAAGGTCTCCCCCACCGGCGGCCGTGTGAGAGCAAGCTCCTCGAGCCGTGAGCGCAGCTCGGCAAGCGGCGTGCGCAGGTCGTGTGCGATCGAGTTGGAGACGTTGGCGATACCGTGCACGAGCTGCTCGATCTGCTCGAGCAGCCGGTTGATCGTTTGCGCGAGCGTATCGAGCTCATCGCCGCTCGAGCGAACCTCGAGCCGATGGCTGAGATCGCCGCGCATGATGGCGGCCACGGTCTGTTGGGTGCTCTGAATGCGTGCGAGCAGCGCACGGCGGATGAGGAGGGCGCCGATGAGCCCGGCGACGGTTAGAACCGCCACTGCGCCCGCGAGGCCGTACCAGAAGCGCCGCTCGATGGGCGCGAACCGGTCGACGTCGCGGCCGACCAGCAAACGGTAGCCGCCCGGTAATGTCGCCAGCACCATCGCGACCATCGAGTGCCGCCCGTCGAGCGTGACAGGGAGCGTGTAGCTGCCGGCGTGCGCGGGGATGCTCTGCGGCCAGGCGGGCAGGTTGCCGGCGAGCGGGCGGCCGGCGGCATCGGAGAGCAAGAGCATCCGCTCCCCGGCGATCTGCATCCCGACCCGCTCGTCGATGAAGGCCTTGAGCCCCGCCGGACCGCGCAGATCAAAGACGTGCGCGAGCCGTTGGGAGTCCTCCTGCAGGATCTCGAAGCGGAAGTCCTTGATGGTCTCCTGCCACGCGTAGAGGAGCGGCGCGGCGAAGAGGACGAGCGCCGTGAACGCCAGCAGGACATACCCGGTGGCGAGCGTGACGGCAGAGGAGCGGATGACGCGGGTCATGTGACCGGTGGCGGCTCGGCGCTGATCATGTAGCCGGCATTGCGGACCGTTCGCAGGAGCTGTCGCTCCTCGTCCGCATCGATCTTCTGCCTGAGCTTGCTGATGTGCACGTCGACGACATTGGTCTCCGGGTCGAAGTGATAGTCCCACACGTTCTCGAGCAGCATGGTCCGGGTGACCACCTGTCCGGCGTGGCGCACGAGATACTCGAGGAGCTGAAACTCCCGCGGCTGCAGTTGGATGGCGCGCGTGCCGCGCCAGACCTTGCGGGCGAGCAGGTCGATGCGCAGATCTCCCACTTCGAGCGCGGTCTGCGTGGCATCCTGCCGCCGGCGCCGGCTGAGCACGTCGATGCGCGCGAGCAGCTCGCCGAATGCGAACGGCTTGGCGAGGTAGTCATCGCCGCCTGCGCGCAGACCCTTGATCCGCTCATCCACATCGCCGAGTGCGCTCAGGATGAGGATGGGGGTGTGATTGTCCGCCTTGCGCAGCGCATCGATGATGGTGAGCCCGTCGATGTTGCCCGGGAGCATGCGGTCCATGATGATGACGTCGTACGGCTCGCTGACTGCGAGGAAGAGGCCGTCGCGGCCGTTCTCGGCGTGATCGGTGGTGTGGCCGGCCTCCTTCAGCCCCTTGGTGACGAATCTCGCCATCCGCTCATTGTCCTCGACGACGAGGATCTTCATGACTGTGACTCGACGGCCGCGCGGGTGCCCGGGGCTTCCTCATGATGGTGGCCATGCCACCAGGCCGTCAAACGCTCATTGAGCCGATCGAGATAGAGATAGATCACCGGAGTCGTGAAGAGCGTCAGCGTCTGGCTGAGAAGCAGGCCCCCCACCATGGTGTAGCCGAGCGGCTGGCGCAGCTCCGAGCCGGTCCCGCGCCCGAGCATCAGCGGCAATGCGCCGAGGAGGGCCGACATGGTCGTCATCATGATCGGCCGGAAGCGCAGCAGGCAGGCCTTGCGGATCGAGTCGCGCGGCGACAGATGCTCCTCGCGCTCAGCCTGGATCGCGAAGTCCACCATCATGATGCCGTTCTTCTTCACGATGCCGATGAGCAGGATGATGCCGACGAGGGCGATGATCGACAGGTCGAAGTGGAAGGCCATCAGCATGAGCAGCGCCCCGACTCCCGCCGACGGCAGCGTCGAGAGAATCGTGAGCGGGTGGATGTAGCTCTCGTACAACATGCCGAGAATAATGTACACGACCACGATGGCCGCGAGGATGAGATAGGGCTCGCTCGCGAGGGAGGCCTGGAAGGCCTGCGCCGTCCCCTGGAAGGTGGCCGTGATCGCGCCGGGCATGTGCAGCGCGTCGGACGCCTTTTGGATGGCGGTGACCGCCTGACCGAGCGAGGCGCCCGGGGCGAGATTGAACGACAGGGTCACGCACGGAAACTGGTTCTGGTGATTGATCGAGAGCACCGAGCCATGGTGCGTGTCGAACTTCACCATCGTCGAGAGCGGCACCATCTGCCCGGTGAGCGGCGAGCGGATGTAGAGCTCGTGGAGCGTATTCGGGTCCTGCTGCAGCTTCGGGGGAACCTCCAGGATGACGTGGTAGGCGTTGAGCTGGGTGAAATACTGGGCCACCTGAGCCTGCCCGAACGCGTCGTACAACGTCTGATCGATCAGTGAGATCGGAATGCCGAAGCGCGCAGCCTGGTCGCGGTCGATATCGACCTTGAGCTGCGTACTGTTGGTCTGCTGATCGGAGGCAACGTCGGCGAGCTGCGGGAGCTTCCTCATTGCCTCGAGCATCTTCGGGGCCCATTCGCTCAGCTCGTTGAGATCCGCATCCTGCAACGTGTACTGATACTGTGTGCGGGACGTGCGGCCGCCGACGTTCACGTCCTGGGCCGACTGGAAATAGACCGTCGCGCCCGGTACGTTGGCGATCTCCTTGCGCAGCCGCCGGATGATCTGATCGGCGCTCGACTTGCGCTGATTGCGCGGCTTCAGGCTGAGCTCGGTGAATGCGTTGTTGAGCGGGTGGCCGCCCCCCAGGAAGACCATCGAGGCGGCAACGTCCGGGTCCTTCGAGATCACGGCAAGGAGCTGCTGCACCCGCTTGTTCATCTCGGCGAAGGAGATGTCCTGGGAGCCGTCGGTGAGACCCTTGATGAGGCTGGTGTCCTCCTGCGGGAAGAACCCCTTTGGCTCGACGACGTAGAGAGCGCCGGCGAGCACCACGGTCCCGAAGAAAACCATCAGCGTTTGGCTCTGATGGCGCAGCACGAAATCGAGTCCACGCTCGTAGAGCCTCAACGCCCTCTGGAAGACCCGCTCACTGGCCTCGTAGAGGCGGCCATGCCGGATGTGGCGCTCGTCGCGCAGAAAGAGGGCGCACATCATCGGCGACAGGGTGAGCGAGACGAAGGCAGACACCACGATGGTGAGGGTCACGGTGATCGCAAACTCGCGGAACAGGCGCCCGACGATTCCGCTCATGAGCAGCAGCGGGATGAACACGGCGATGAGCGAGAGGCTGATCGACATGATCGTGAAGCCGATCTCCCCGGCTCCCTTCAACGCTGCCTCGAGCGGCGACATCCCCGCCTCGATGTGCCGATAGATGTTCTCGAGCATGACGATGGCATCGTCGACGACGAATCCGACGGCAATCGTGAGTGCCATCAGCGAGAGATTGTCGAGACTGTATCCGAGCACGTACATCACGGCGCACGTGCCGAACAGGGCAAGCGGCACCGTGATGCCGGGAATGATGGTTGCCCACACGTTGCGCAGGAAGAGAAAGATCACGAGCACGACGAGCGAGATGGTCACCATCAACGTGTATTCCACGTCGTGCACCGATGCATTGATGGTTACCGTGCGATCGTTGATCTTGTCCAGCTTGATGGCAGGTGGGAGCGATGCCATCGCGTGCGGCAATACCGCCTCGACGCGCTTTGCCGTATCGATGACATTGGCGCCCGGCTGCTTGAAGATCATCAGCAGCACGCCGGGCTTGCCGTTCTGGTAGGCGGCGGCCTGCAGATTCTCGGGTCCCGCAACTGCCTGGCCGATGTCCTTGATGCGGACGGGGGCACCGTTGCGATAGGCGACCACGACATCGTTCCAGGGCTTTGCGCTGACGAGCTGATCGTTGTCGTAGATGGCAAAGGTATGCAACGTGCCGTTGATGGCACCCTTGGCGGCGTCCACGGTCGCAGACTGGATTACGCTCTGAACGTCGGTGAGCTGCACCCCCATATTGGCCATCTTGGCGGGGTCGACCTGGACGCGCACCGCCGGCTTCTGCTGGCCACCGAGCGAGACCTGGCCCACGCCCGAAACGCGGGAAATCTGTTGGACGAGGATGTTCTCGGCGTAGTCATCGACGGTCGTGAGCGGCAGGGTGTCCGAGTGAACCGCATAGATGAGGATCGGGGAGTCGGCCGGATTGATCTTGCGATAGGAGGGCGGGCTCGGCAGATCCTTCGGCAACTGGCCGGCGGCGGCATCGATCGCGGCCTGGATGTCCTGCGCAGCGGCGTCGATATCGCGGTTGAGATCGAACTGTACGGTGATCTGCGTCGAGCCGAGCACGCTCTGCGAGGTGAGCTGCGAGACGCCAGGGATGTCCATGAACTGGTACTCGAGCGGTGTTGCCACCGCGGAGGCCATGGTCTCGGGGCTCGCGCCGGGAAGGTTGGCGCTCACCAGAATGGTCGGGAAATCGACCTGCGGTAGCGGCGCGACGGGCAGCAGCGGAAAAGCCACCAGGCCGATGAGGAGGATGCCCGCCATGAGCAGCGAGGTGGCGATCGGCCGGCGGATGAAGGGAGTCGAGATGCTCATGAGGCCTGATGTCCTCGGACCTGCGGCGGCGCGGCGCTCACAGCGGCGCCGGGTGCGTGCTCGGGAGTCAGGACCCGCACGCGCGCACCGGGCTGCAGCCGAAAGGCATTGCTCGTGACGACCTGCTGCCCTGCCTCGAGCCCCTGGGTAACGATCGCGATCGTCTCGCTGTTGTTGGCGACGGTGATCGGCTGCGCCGTGACGGTCGAATCGGGCTGCACCAAATACACGAAGGTGCCCTGCGGCCCGCGCTGCAGGGCAGCGGCCGGTATGGTGAGCGCGTTGGCGTCCGTACGCACGAGCAGGCGCAGGTTGACGAACTGTCCCGGCCAGAGTGCGAGCTTCGGATTGGGGAAGACGGCCTTGAGGCGGATCGTGCCCGTCGTCTGATCGATCTGATTGTCGATCAGCTGCACCGTGCCGCGGTCGAGCGGCTTGCCGTCCTCGTCGCGGGATACCGCATCGACGCCGACCTGACCGTGCGACATCGCATCGGCGACGGCCCCGAGCGTATCCTCGGGCAGCGTGAAGATCGCCGTAATGGGCTGAAGCTGTGTCAGCACGACGATGCCACCCGTGTCGGTCGAGTGCACGATGTTGCCTGGATCGACGAGGCGCATGCCCGTGCGGCCATCGATCGGCGCGGTGATGCGGGCGTAGCTGAGTTGTGTCGAGGCATTCTCGATCGCGGCCTCGTCCGCCTCGGTCTGGGCTTTGAGCTGGGCGACGAGGGCGCGCTGGGTATCGACGGTCTGCAGGCTCGCGAGTCTCTTCGGCTCGAGGATGAGGTAGCGCGCGAGGACCTTGCGTGCATCGCCGAGCTGCGCTTCGTCCTTCGCGAGCGTGGCACGGGCCTGATCGAGCGCGGCCTGAAACGGGCGCGGATCGATCTGCGCCAGGAGTTGGCCGCGCTTGACCTGCTGGCCCTCGGTGAAGGCCACCTTGGTGAGCTCACCGTCCACCCGCGCAGTCACCTTCACGGTGTAGAACGCCTGTATCGTGCCGAGCCCATCGAGATAGACGGGCACGTTCTGCCGCGTGACCCGCGCGGCTTCCACCTGAACCGCGGCGGGAGTTGCATCCCGCTCCGATCGGGCCGAGCTCGATCCCGCCGGGGCGATGAGCCATGCGAAGAGTGCGAGCGCCACGAGCCCGGCGGCCGCCATGACGAGCCGGGTCCGACCCATTCGAATCGCGATTTTCACAAGTGTTGCCTCGAAAGAGCCCATCGGGCGCAGGGCGCACTCATGCGCGCCAGCCGCCGCCCAATGCGTTGAAGAGACCGATTACGGCCTGAAGATGCGCCAGTTGTGTCTGGGCGAGCGCATCCTCGGCCGTGAAGAGCGCGGTCTCCGTATTGAGGACCGTCAGGATGTTGATCGTGCCGGCGTGGAACTGATCCTGCGCGAGCTCGTAGGCGCTGCGCGCCTTCGCGGCGGCGTTCTGCTCCCGCGCCAGCTGCTCGCCCGTCGCACTCACCCCGCTGAGCGCATCCTCGACGTTGCCGAATGCAGAAATGACCGACTTGTGATAGTCGGCGAGCAACTCCTCATAGCGCGCCTCGTTGAAGCGATACTGCCCGAGCAGCGCACCGCCGTGAAAAATGGGCTGGGTGAGGCCGCCGGAGAGCGAGTAGATGCGGCTGCCCGGCTCGAGCAGGCTCGAGAGGGCGGGGCTCTCGAAGCCGCCGCTCACGGTGAGCTGGATCGTTGGAAAGAAGGCGGCCCTGGCGGCGCGAATGTCGGCGTTGGCGGCGATGAGCTGCGCTTCCGCGCTCGCGACATCCGGGCGCCGGGCGAGCAGTTGTGAGGGCACTCCTGCGACCACCGGCGGCGAGAGGATGCCCGCGAGGGAGTGGGCTGCGATCTCGAGCGACTGTGGCGTCATGCCGAGCAATATGGCCAGCGCGTCGATCTGCTGGCGCTCCTGCTGCTCGAGCGGCGGGATCGTGGCGGCGACCGTTGCGACCACGGTCGCCTGCTGGGCGACATCGAGGGCAGTCGAGGTGCCGACGGTCTCATCCGTCTCGAAGCCCTGGAGGATCTGCTCGGCACTCGCGAGATTCCGGTGCGCGATGCGCAGGCGGTCGCGCAGCTCGAGAACCGAGAAGTAGGTGTCGGCGATGCTCGCCATGACGCTGAGCTCGACGGTTTCGCGGTCGTAGCGACTGGCCGTTGCGCTCGCAAGAGCCGCGGAACGGATGGCCCGGTTCTCCCCCCAGAAGTCGAGCTCGTAGGTGGCACTCAATCCTGCAGCGAACTCGTTGAAGAGCTGCGAGCTGTCGGTCGCCGGGCTGAGCTGGCGCTGGCGGGATCCGCTACCGTTCGCCTGGAGTGACGGCAGGAGTGGTGCGCTGCTGATGCGGACCTGAGCGTCCGCCTGACGCACGCGCGCGATCGCAGCGGCGAGGTCATCGTTTGCCGCTCGCCCCGTGGTCATCAGGCGGGTCAGCTCCGCGGAATGAAATCCGTCCCACCAGTCCGTCGAAGGCCAGCCTTGGGGCAGGGTGGCCGCCTGCGGGGTATTCCACGACGCCGGAGCCGCGATGCTCGGGCGATGGTACGCAGGCCCGAGGCTGCAGCCGCCCAGGCTGAGCGCCGCCGTCGCGACGGCTCCCCGCCACTGCATCGCCCCACGAGTCATCCACGCCTCCGGATTGAGACCAGCGCGAAATGATGGCTCGGGGCCCATTGAGCCCCGGTGGGCGAATGATTAAATCCTGTTAATCCCCGGCGGTGACAGAAATGCCTTGTACGAGAAGTAATAACTCATTATAACCTTGCCATGAAAGTCCGCGTGCGGCGCATTGGAAATTCTCTGGGCGTGCTGATACCCAAGGCGACCCTGGACAAGTGGGGAGTGTGCGAGAGCGACGAGCTCGAGCTCGACGAGCGTGGCATTCGGCCGCTCCAGCACGGCGCTTTCTCTCACCAGCAGCTCGATGAGTTGAGGCTGTGGCTGTCCCTGGCTGTTATCCGCAAGCATGGGGCGCGTGAGATACGCGCGAAAATCCTGGCGAATCTATACAGGTGGAAACGGCAGGACACCTGGGGTTCCGCTTACGATGAATGGGATCAGATTGCGCGCAGTGAAGATGATGGCGCGCTCTTCGCCGCGATGGTGGGGCGAGACGAGAACGCGGTCCGCCTGCGACAGTCCATGCCCTACGTCGGACTGCTTTCAGAGCAGGAAGTCACACAGCTGTATGAACAAGTCCGTGCGCGGATCGCCGCGGATTTCGAGCCTGCTGCTGGCGGCTGAGCGCTCATAACCATCCCTTGGCGCGCGCCAGGCGGGCGGCCTCGATGCGATTGGCCGCTCCCAGCTTGCTGATGGCTTCGGAGAGGTAGTTGCGCACGGTGCCTTCGGAGAGATGCAGCTCCGCGGCAATGTCGGCGCTCGATCGGCCTTCGCCCGCCCGCCAGAGGATCTGCCGCTCGCGCTCGGTGAGCGGGTCGGGCTCGCTGCTCCAGGCCTCGGTGGCGAGCTCGGGATCGATGACCCGCTCGCCGCGATGCACCCGGCGCACGGCATCCGCAAGCTCCGCCGAGGGGCGATCCTTGAGCAGGTAGCCCTTCGCGCCGGCATCGAGCGCCCGCCGCAGATAGCCGGGGCGCGCGAATGTCGTCAGGATGATGACCCGAACCTCAGGGCAGCGGTCCCGTACCTCGGCGGCCAGTGTCAGGCCCGTCATCTCGGGCATCTCGATGTCGGTGACCAGGACGTCTGTCTTGTGCGCGGCGAGACCTGCGAGAGCGGCACGACCGTTGGTGGCGCGCACGCAGACGGTGATGTCAGTTTCCGTCTCGAGCAAGGCAGCGAGCGCGCCCAGCACCATGGCCTGATCTTCCGCGATAGCGACCTGGATCTTGCTCATTTCAGGCCCCCGCCCGCGCGGGAATGGCGACAGTGAGCCGCGTGCCCTGGCGGGAGTCGATTTCGAGTCGCCCTCCCACGGCCTCGATACGCTCGCGCATCCCGCGAATTCCATTGCCTTCGCGCTCGACGCTGCCCCTGCCGTCATCCCGAACCGACAGATGCGTACCGCCGCCGTCCGCCGCCAACTCGAGCCAGCAGCGCGTCGCGCCCGCGTGCCGCAGGATGTTGGTGACCGCTTCACGCAACACCAGCGAGAGCGCCGACTCGTGCGCGGGCTCGAGGCGCAGGCTCTGCGCCTTCCAGTCGAGCCTCACACCCGCTGCATCCAACACCCGGCGGGCGCGGGCGATTTCCGCGGCGATCCCTTCGGCCCGGTATCCGCGGATCGCTTCGCGCACCTCACTCAGCGCCTGGCGGGCAATCTGCTCGACCTCGCCGATTTCCCGCCGCGCACCCGCCGCATCGCTGCCGATCAGCTTGCCGGCGAGCTCCGATTTGAGCACGACGACCGAAAGGGTGTGGCCGAGAACATCGTGCAGATCCCGTGCGATGCGCTCACGCTCGGCGACCTTGGCGAGGTGCTCGATCTCCTCCTGCGCCCGCAGCAGGCGCTCGGTGGCGCCGCTGCGCAGCGCCTGGATGAGATTGCCCGTGCCGATGCAGGCGGCGAGGAACGAGAGACTCCCCCATTCCCAGGCATTCCGATGGAGGAGGAATCCTTCCGCGGCGGAAGCGAGCGTAGAGGCAATGATCGTCCCGACGGCAAGGGAGAAAGAACCGGTCGCATATGGCGTGAGGCTGGCGACGTAGATGAATACGGTGGCGCCGGCACTGGGATTCATCGGATAGTAGGCGGCGCCGAGAAGGGCCATGGCCAACAGCATGAGCCGGCGCACGCGGGTGTCGCGCGTGAAGATCAGTGCCACGTAGACAGCGAGGAAGCAGGTGTAGACACCTGCGAGAACGAGCCACTGGCGTCGCGATCCGCTCTGCAGCGGCTCGATGATGAAGAAGACGGAATAGATGAGCCAGATGAGGTTCCAGGCCCGCCACCTGCCGGTTTTCTCGGGCAGGGTCAATCCCAGGTGGCGGGCAGAGTCGATCATCAGGTCTCCTCGTTGCGCAGGAAGGTAATCCACGCCGCGGCGAGCATCAACAAGGTGAAGCCGGCGAGGACCGTCCAATGCAACCCCATCCCATGGGCCGGCGCGAGTCTCACGCAGACGAGGGCGATCTGGGCCAGGTGATAGCTCGGCAGCACGGGCGCAACCGCCTGCAGCCAATGCGGCAGCCTGCTCACCGGCATCCAGAAGCCGGACGCAAACGAGAGCGGCAGGTAGATGAGGTTGATGATCCCGGGGCCAGCGTTCGGCGGCACGAGGTAGGCGACGAAGAAACCCATGGCGGCGAAGGGAATCGAGCCGACGATCGCGAGACCTGCGAGCGAGGCGGCCTCAGTGGCCGTGACGGTGATGCCACCGACCGCGTTGCCTAGAAGAATAAGCACGCTGGCGATGATCAGGGCGAACGCCGCGCAACTCACCACTTTCGCACCGATGTAGGCGAAGCGCGGCATCGGGCTCGCCCGTTTCAGGTCGAGCCAGCCCTGCGCGCGCTCCATCGCGAGCACGAGCCCTATCCCGAACAGGCACGACGATACGACACCCATGCAGGTGTAGCCGGCGATGAGATAGAGCGCCGCGGGCTTCCCCCGGTAGGCCATGCCGAAGATCAGGTAGAACATGACGGGAAAGCCGATGATGGACAGCGAGTAAGCGCGCGAGCGCAGCAGGCGGGCGAGCTCGTACTGCGTTTCCTTGAAGAGAATGCGCAGCGGGAGGAGGGCATCGGCGGCGGCTGCCGGGGGAATGGCCAGCGTGTTGGCACTCATGGTGAATACTCCAATGTGGGTTCTGCGATCGGACTCGACATGTCGGATCAGTCGCTGGGGTCGTTGCCGCCGGTGAGCGCCAGGAAGGCGTCCTCGAGCGGCGCGGCGGAGACTTCGAGCCCGTGCAGGGAGTCGTCCTCGAGCAACAGCCGGCGCACGACATTCTCGGGATGCTCGGCGTAGATGACGAGGGCATCCCGGTCGGTCTCGAGGGAGATGACGGATGGTAGAGCGCGGACATGATCGGGGGTGAGGCGGGTCACACAGCGGATACGCCGGCCCGATACACCGTGCTTGATCTCACTCGGCGTGCCTTCGCGAATGGCCCGACCCTTGTCGATGACGATGACACGGTCGGCGAGCGCGTCGGCCTCTTCCAGGTAGTGGGTCGTGAGCAGTACCGACCTGCCGCCGGCGGCCAGTGCGCGTACCGCATCCCAGAGGCGGCGGCGCGATTGCAGGTCCATCCCGATCGTAGGCTCGTCCAGAAGCACGAGGTCCGGATCACCGCAGAGCGCGAGTCCAAACAGGACCCGCTGCCTCTGGCCGCCCGACAGGTCGCCGAATTTCCGGTTCTCGATACCCTCGAGGCCGGCGCTGCGCATGACTTCGGCCGCGGGCAGAGGACGCGGGTAGTAGCTTCGAAAGAGTGCGATGTGCTCACGCACGAGCAACGTCTCCGGCACGCGGGCGACCTGGAGCATCGCCCCGAGGCGCCTGCGCGCGTCAGCCGAGCGCGGATCGCGCCCGAGTACACGGACGCGCCCCTCGTCCGGTGAGATCAGTCCGAGCAGGAGGCGTACCGCAGTCGTCTTGCCGGCGCCGTTGGGGCCCAACAGTGCGACTATTTCGCCGCGCCGCAGCGTCATGTCGTAACCGCGCAGCGCCTCGGTATTGCCGTAGCGCTTCACGACCGACTCGAGAGTCGCGACTGAGCTTTCGGCTGCGGGCCGCGAGTCCAGGGTACCCGCCGGCGCGACCTGAGTCGGCGGCACGGCGCGGGGAGTGCTGAGGATCGTCGACATGTCTCGTCTCCTGTGCCGCGGCGCGGATCTTTGGGCGGCGGCGGCAGCATCGCCTAGGTGCGCGCGCCCTCCCAGTGCCGCTCGTCACCAGTACGGAATGACATCTGTCATGCCGGCGCTTTACTATCCCGGGACCATGAAGATTGCAGGCGTTCCTTACCGCACGATCTGGCCGCACGAGTCCGGGGCCGTTCGGGTGATCGACCAGTCGCGGCTGCCGTTCGAGCTCGTCACTCGGGATTTGGCGACGCTCGAGGATGCGGCGTACGCCATCAAGACGATGGTGGTGCGCGGCGCGCCCCTCATTGGCGCGACTGCAGCGTACGGGCTTGCGCTCGCACTGCGAGTGGATGCCTCGGATCGGCGCATCGAGGAAGCTGCGGAAATCCTGCGTGCGACCCGCCCGACTGCTGTCAACCTGGCCTGGTCGTTGGCGCGCGTGCGCGGCGCGATTGCGGAACTGGAGCCCGGTCAGCGCTTCGAGGCGGCATGGCATGAAGCCGGGAACATCTGTGAGGCAGACGTTGAGCAGTGCCGCGCCATCGGCACTCACGGCCTGGTGATGATTCGACTGCTCGCGAAGCTGACCGGGCGCCGCGTCAACATCCTGACGCATTGCAATGCAGGATGGCTGGCCTGCGTGGATTGGGGTACGGCGCTCGCACCCATCTACATGGCGCACGAAGCCGGGATCCCCGTGCACGTGTGGGTCGATGAGACGCGGCCTCGCAATCAGGGTGCGGCCCTCACGGCGTATGAGCTCGGAGCGCATGGCATCGCGCACACCGTGATCGCCGACAATCTCGGCGGCCATCTCATGCAGCGAGGTGCGGTCGACATGGTTATCGTCGGCAGCGACCGAGCGACGGCCTGTGGCGATATCTGCAACAAGATCGGCACCTACCTCAAGGCACTGGCGGCGAAAGACAACGATGTCCCGTTCTATGCAGCGTTGCCCGTCAGTACCATCGACTGGAGCCTCGAGAGCGCAGACGGCATCGAGATCGAAGAGCGCTCGCCGGCAGAGGTGACGGAGGTGATTGGCCGTACGGCTGCAGGCGAGATCGGCAGCGTGAGGGTCGTGCCTGAAGGGAGCATGGCTCTCAATCTGGCCTTCGATGTAACTCCGGCGCGACTCGTCACCGGCATCATCACCGAGCGCGGTGTCTGCGCGGCGAGCCAGGAGGGTCTGTTGAGTCTCTATCCGGAGATGCAGACGGCGTGACTCGAGATGCTCAAACCGAAATGGGGCTTCGTGCGTCGGTGATCACTGCCTGCCGAGAGCTGACGCGTCTCGGGCTGACGTACGGGACTTCAGGGAACGTCAGCTTGCGCCGCGATTCCTCGAGCTTCTTCGTCAGTCCCACCGGCATGGCCTATGAGACCCTGCAGCCGGACGACGTCCCGCTCGTGACCCTGGACAGTCGCTGGTTCGGCCGCTGTCAGCCTTCGAGTGAGTGGCGGTTTCACCGCGACATCATGGCGGCGCACAGTGAGGTCGGTGCCATCGTGCACGCCCACTCGAGATTTGCGACGGCGCTCGCCTGCACCGGCAGCGGCATCCCTCCCTTTCATTACATGGTGGCCGTGGCCGGCGGCGCGGATATCCGTTGCACACCCTATTACACGTTTGGCACGCAGGAGTTGTCTGACGCAGTGCTTGCAGCCATCGAGGGACGCAAAGCCTGCTTGCTCGGGCACCACGGCATGATCGCAACCGGCAGTGATCTCGCGGCGGCGCTGAAGCTGGCGGGAGAGGTGGAAAGCCTGGCCGCCCAGTATTGTACCGCCCGAGCCCTGGGCAATGTGCCGCTGCTCGATGAGGGAGAGATGCAACGCGTCGTGGAGAAGTTTCGCACCTACGGCAGCCAGGATGCGGCCGACCCCGCGCTCGCCCACGGCGGAGAGCATCTGCCACCCAAGCGAGCCTGAAGCGTCTGCGCAGCTACACTAAAAGCGCAGCCCGATCCTGACAGGGATGAATGCCTGGCGTCGCCCACTCTCCTCGAAACGCATGTAGCGCGCATCGACGAAGAACGAGGTCCCCGGGTCGAGGGCAAACTCGAAGCCGGCGCCGGCGTTCTCTTCGAATTTCAGACCGGTGCTCGCCTCGCCGACCTTCAGGCTCACGGCCAACGGTCCGCGGAAGCAGAAGTAGAAGCCGCACAGGATCCCGTTGACCACGGCGTGCTGGAAATAGCTGTCGCGGCGGTCGTACCAGCCGCCACCCGCGAGAAAGTAGAGCCGGACACGCGGGCTGAGCATCGTGTCGAGCTCCGCGTCGAGGTCTCCACCCCACATTTCCGTGCGGCCCCAGTCCACCGGGGTGCCCAGGGCGGCGGCGGCCGTGGCGAGGAGCGGCGGCTTGATATGGAAGTGCTGGTACATCCCGTCGGCGCGGATAGCGAGTGGCAGGTGGGAAAAGGGCTGCCATGTGATTCCGAGGCCGATGTTCACGCCGTCATCGAGGTCACGCCGCAAGGTGTCCTCGGCGATGGTTGGCCCACCTTCGATCTGGACGTGAAATGGCCGGTAGCGAAAAGCGCTGAAGGATGAGCCGGAGTACGTGGAATCGTGTTCGCCGT
>Ga0134128_10002432_pt1 | contig 23132 bp, 18 predicted proteins | sample KB31754_FD_96462 | JGI IMG/M metagenome (GOLD analysis project Ga0134128, IMG submission 96462) | Terrestrial soil microbial communities with excess Nitrogen fertilizer from Kellogg Biological Station, Michigan, USA - KB3-175-4 | ecosystem: Environmental > Terrestrial > Soil > Unclassified ... | reverse complement strand
GGATATTTTCGATCGGAAACATCAAACCTGAAAGGAGAAACACGAGCAGGAAGCCCCCAAAAGCAACGGCTTGCATGGCTACTGCCTGGCTCGGAACGGCCGCTCCCACCATGGTTCCGAACGCGGCCACGCAAAACGCGTACAGGATTGTGGCTACGATGAACGGAGTTGGATCGCCCACCAGGTTCAGCCCAAAGTACGTGAACAGCAGGATGAGCATAAGCAGACATTCCAATAGAGCCACTACCATGAACGCGAAAATCTTTCCAAGCAGGAATTCGTGCGCCGAGATGCTGGAAACAAAGACCTGGAGAATGGTTTTCTGCTCTCCTTCTTTTGCCATCGCAAGCGCGGCTAGCATGGGCGGAAACATGGACAGACCCAAAACAAAAATGCCCGGCCCATAGAACTTTTTGGACGAGCGGCCGGGGTTGTACCACAGCCGTATCGCTGTCTGGACTAGTTGAATCTGCTGCGAACCCGCCGCGCGCTTGTTGTACGCCCTCGTAATTTGGCCCGCATAGCCCGAAACCAGCTTCGCGGTATTGGCATCCGAGGCGTCGATGAGTAACTGAACCGGCGAGTTGATTCCGCGCGCCATGTCGCGTCCGAAATGCGCGGGTATTATCAGAGCGGCATGCGCCTCGTTCGAAGTGAGCGCCTCTTCAGGACGGATATCCACCGGGAAAGACGCTACATAGAACGTGCCGGAGGCGCGGAACGCGTCCAGAAAATCGCGGGAAGCCGGCGAGCTGTCAAGATCTTGCACCACAATCGGCAAGCGGTTCACGGTGAGCGAAATCGCCGTTGACATCAGAAGCAACAACACGAGCGGAAGGACAAGCGCTAATCCAAGGGTGCGCCAGTCGCGAATAGTTTGTGTCAGCTCTTTACGTGTTTGCGCGAAAATGCGTCTCATCGATCCTGCCTTTACTCCTCGGCTGCCACTTTGCCGTGCTGCTTTGCCTTTTCCACAATGCTGATGAACACATCCTCCATCGAAAAACGCTCTTGCCTTGCGCTCACGACTCGAATGCCGCTGGCTTCCAGAGTTTCGGTTGTCGATCGCAGACCGCTTTCGGCGCCATCTTCCGTGATCACGTGGAGCCGATCGCCAAATAGCGAAACACGCCAGCGTTCGGCGCTCGCCTTGAGCAGATCCGCCGCACGCTGAGGCTGGTCGACCACAAATTCGAGCAGATGTCCGGTTTGTTCGTTTTTCACGTCGCTCGGACTGCCCTCCGCGACCAGTTCGCCCGCAACCATCAGACCCAGACGATTGCATTGTTCGGACTCTTCGAGGTAGTGGGTAGTCACCAGGATGGCTGTGCCGGCATCCGCCAGCCGGTTAATCATGGTCCAGAAGGCGCGGCGCGCCAAGGGATCGACACCCGAAGTGGGTTCGTCGAGAAACAGGACATGCGGCTCGTGCATAATGGCGGCGCCGAAGGCTACGCGCTGCTTCCAACCGCCCGGCAGGCTGCCGGTGATTTGGTTCTGCTTGCCCTCAAGACCGGAGAACGCCAGCACCCAACGCCTTTTCTCATCCCGCTCGCGCTCAGGCACGCCGTAGACGCCGGCGAAGAAGTTGAGATTCTCTTCAATGGAAAGGTCGTCGTAGAGGGAAAACTTCTGCGACATGTACCCAATCCGCCGGCGCACTTCCGGAGAGCGTAAGGTGCGTTCGCCGGCGAGTTGAACATCTCCCTGCGTGGGCTCCAGCAGGCCGCACAGCATCTTTATAGTGGTTGTCTTGCCTGCGCCGTTCGCTCCCAACAAACCATATACTTCCCCATAGCGCACTCGGAGGTCGACATTCTTTACGGCGGGAAATGCGCCAAATTTTTTTGTGAGATTGCTCGCCCCAATTGCTATATGGCCGCGCAATTGCCCGTGCGGATGGCGGCCCGGGAATGGTGTATCAGGAACGTCTTGGCCCAGACTCCGCAATTTTGCGACGAAGGTGTTCTCGAGGGTTGGTTCGCCCACGCTCACCTCCGCAATCGGAAGTCCCGCCGAGTTCATTTCCTTTTGAAGAAGCTGCTCCGCTCGATCGGGCCGGTCGGCAAGGATGTCGAGCCTGTCGCCGAAGCGTTGCACATCGAGGATCTCTTTGTTTGGTCCGCTGATTTCAGAAATGACCCGCTCGGCTTTGCCTAAATCCGCTGTGCGGAGTTCCAGTCGCTTGGCGCCCAGGCTGGCCCTCAGTTCCGCCGGCGTACCAATTTGCTGAATGACGCCCTGGTGCATCAGAGCTACACGATGGCATCTCTCGGCTTCGTCCAAGTAAGGAGTGGCCACAACGATCGTCAAGCCGGCCGACGCCAGATGCGCAAGAGCGTCCCAGAATTCCCTACGCGAAACGGGATCGACGCCGGTGGTGGGCTCATCGAGCAAAAGAACGCGAGGTTCAGGCACTAGTGCGCAGGCGAGCGCCAGTTTCTGCTTCATTCCGCCGCTAAGCCGACCGGCCAGGCGGCCCGCAAAGCGGTCCATGTCGAACATCTGCAAATAGCGGCGGCCTCGTTCGACGATCTCGTTCGGAGGAACGCGGCGCAGATCGCCAATGTACCGGATGTTCTCGGAGACGCTCAGATCCGGGTACAAGCTGAACGTCTGCGTGAGATAACCGGTTTGAAAGCGCGCCTCACGCGCAGGGCGGCCAAAGATCGTCGCCGAACCGGCGCTTGCTTCCATGACGCCGGCGAGGACCTGGAACGTGGACGTCTTACCAGCGCCGTCGGGACCAATCAGCCCGAAGATCTCGCCGTCAGCGATATCCAGATTGATACCGCGTACAGCTTTAAGAGCGCCATAGTGTTTCGAAAGATCGCTGACGCGGATAGCAGGGAATTCCGATCCCTTGCCGCGACATTCTTCGGATGTCGCGCGACCTTGATTTGCTTCGTGCATCACTTGCGACGGCCTTCGGGCCACGTGTCGCCGTGGACGAGAATTTCTCCGTCAGCCGGCATACCGGGTTTCGCAAATCCGAGCGCGGCCTTCAACTGGAGCTTGACGCCAACCACCTGTTTGACTCGTTCGTCGCGGAAATATGTGTTTTCCGGCGTGAACGTCGCCGTTGGATCGATGCGGGACACATAAGCATCGATTGCCTGATTGGGACTGGAATCAAGATAGATACGCGCGGGTTGCCCGACTTTGACTTTGCCTATCTGTCCTTCAGGCACAAACCCTCGTAAGTAAACCTTGCTCAAGTCGACAAGAGTGACAATTGCCGTGCCGGCCGTTACGACTTCTCCCGGTTCGGCCGCGCGAGTCGCCACGGTGCCGCTGAACGGGGCTACTACCGTGAGATCCTGGCGATTTGCTTCCGCTTCCCGCAATTGCGCGCGAGCTTCTTCCGTATTGGAATGAGCACTGGCGATTTCCGCCTCCTGCTGCGCAATCTGCTTTCGCACGATGGAAACCTGGGCCTCGCGGATACTCGGGTTCTGCAGATTGGCTTTAGCCATGGTCAAGGCGCCCCGCGCCGCATCTACCCGGCGTTTTGCCGCGGCCACTGCGGCCGCCTCCTGGTCGGCCGTGGCGGCGGCTTGCTTTCCCTGGCGTTCGGATACAGCGCCCGTTTGTGCGAGGCGTGTGTATGCTTCTTTATCGAAAGAGGCAATCTGATAAGAAGCCTCACGTTGCGCAATGTCCGCCTCCGCGGCCGCAAGATCCGCTTGTGCCTGGCTGACACGGCCTTCCGCGTCAATTTCAGATTGCGCTGCCTGTAGCTGATTCTGCTGAAGCTGCTCTTGCAACACAGCGATCTGGTCGCGCGCCGATTTGGCTCGAGCTTCCGCTCCCACGACTGCGGCGCGGGCTTGCTCCTCGCGCGCGCGTACCTGCTCATCACTAAGAACGGCTATAATCTCGCCGGCCTTGACGCTGTCGCCTTCTCGCACACGAACTTCAAGAATGTGCCCGCTCGTTTTGGCGGCAAGCGCCGAAACATCTCCTTCAATCCGGCCGCTGAGGGCCACAAGACTGTCCGGCAGCAACGGCTGCGCAAACCATGTCCTCCAAATCCAATAAGCGCCGACTGCAAGCGCGAAAACAGCCGCTATCAGAACCAACCGGCGGCGAAAACGAGCTGCGGGCGGCGCCAGGGCCGAGGGGGCAGACGGCCTCTCTGAGTTGTTTGTGCGGGGGCTGCTCGCCGTAACCTGCTCCTTCATGTCCGTTTGCTCCGGTGTCGTGACGCGGCGGCCTTCGTGCGCGCGCCCCCTAGGTCGCGAAGATAGGCGAGAGAAAAGTCCGCTATGTGATCGGCGATCCGGTCTACTTGTTCAGGATTCATCTTCAGGCCCGGCCAAAGCCGCACGAGCAGCGGCCCCTCCAGCAAATAAAATATGATTTGCCCCATTACGCTGTGCGCGCACAAATGGGTTTTCTCGTCGCCGGGAGGCAAGCCGCTTATTCTTCCAACCAGTTCACACAAGCGCTCGTAGAGCGGCCGCGACACCTCGTTGATGATCTTTGCCAAAGCGGGAGTCGGCCGCGTGAGCTCGTGAACCATAATTTGGAAGCGCCAATCTGCCAGATCTCTGCCGCAGATCGTACGCAGCCGCGTTCGAATAACCGTTCGCAAGATATCTTCCGGAGGAATGTCTTGATCGAGAGCGTGATGTAACGCCTCGACCTCGGTGGTTTGCGGCAGCAATTGTTGCAGCACTTCCGTGTAGAGTCCCAGCTTGTCGCCGAAATGGTAATTCACAAGCGCGACGTTCGCGTGAGCGCGCATACAAATCTGGCGAATGGTCGCGCCGTGATAACCGGCTTCGGCAAAGACCTCTCCGGCCGCCTGCAGCAGCCGGGCGCGAGTATCGTCGCCGGCCGGCTCTTCCGCGTGTGCCGCTTTGCGCTTCGTTTTGAGACTTTCCGCCAACATTAAACAGCAGTTTAAAATAGTTGTTTAATGCTGTCAACCGAAAAATGGGTATCGACCATGGACGAGCCTCATTTGGCTGCGCACTTCCGAACCGCAAGCTCGAAACGGAGTCGCCTCGCGGCAGCAAGCGGGCTTTTCGCAGTCCTGGAACAGTAGTGTCGGCGCGAGTACGGCAATCTAGTCGAACATAGAGCCGTGACTGGAATGGGGCGACCTGCCGGTGCGTCGCTTTGCTCCATTTTCCGGAGCAGACGCTGACGGCAACTTAGGATGGGTGGTTTTCGAGCTGAACTCCGAGCCCTTGTGGACGTGCCGCTGGAATCGACAGCACGCGTTTAACGCCTACGAACAGCACCTTGCGAGCCAAGCCGGAGTTTAAGGACTTAAGATCGGACCAAAGGGCAGGAATCAGATGAACATCTCTTCGTCTGAAGTTGCGTGATCGACGGTCGGGCGATTCGCCCGGCCAAGGGCAGTTATGCCGGCGCGAAGGCCGGAAAGAACGCCATGGACCTCGCGAATGGGCGAAAGCACGCCGCGCTGAACGGCATGAACAGTCTGTTGTGTCCGGCTCATGGCGTCGTCCAGAACCATCTCGGCCCGTTCAATCTGAACCCGAGCCCGAGTGGTCGCGTCGCTTACCAAGCCCTCAATTTTCGCAAGCTGATCCTTGCTCATATCGAGCATCACGATGGCCCGATTGCTGATTTCGGCGGCATGCTGTTTTGTCTCGGAAACAGTTTGCTTTGCCAGTTCCACCAGCTTGGTAGTCTCCGGCAGGAAGCCGTTCACCTTCTCCTCCAGGCGTTTGACGGCAAAAAGTACGCCGACCAGCGCACACGCCTGAGCGATCATCGCGATCGCCGCCAAAATAACGAAGACCGTCAGAATAAGAAGCAGAGTCGGATCCATGGGCTCCTATGACCTCATTTCACTCGCCCAACAGAGGCGGAGCGGGCGTCTAGTTAGACGCCCTCACCGCTCGGTGACTTTTCAAAACTGGAGACCGCATCCCGGTAAGCTTGCTTGCCGGCTTCCACCGCTGAACTCAAGTTGTCCTTGCGGCGGTTAACTTCCTGCTTGCCGCGCTCCAACACGTCGCCGGCGGCATTGCGAACCTCTTCCGTGCGCCGCTTCACGTAATCCGTACTCTCGTTGGCGCGGGACTTGAGGTAATCTCCACTCTCCCCGGCTTTCGATTTCAAAAATTCGCGGGTCTCGGCGCCGGATTTCGGAGCGATCAGAACGCCCGCTGCAACGCCCAACCCGAGGCCCAGCAGAAAATAGCCAAACCCATTTTTCTCTTCCATTGAATTACCTCCAACTATGCCTTATTTGAAGTGTACCCGAAGCGTGGGCGGCCACCGTAGCAGATTCCCAAAGCAGAACGGCAAAGAAGCGAGTCCAGCTTCCGTCCGACGGGATCCCTTTCGAGCACGCTTGCTCTCTACGCCTGTAAGAGCGTGTTAGACTCGCAAACGTTTCTGGAAACCATGAGGCTGCCGGGCAAACCAAAGAAGAAGCTAGGTGAAGACCAACTCTGGGAATTGGCCTTGCGGTCGCTTGGCGGACGGGCTTATGCGGCCGCGGAACTGCGGAGAAAGCTGGCGCTCAGAGCGGAGACTCCCGCCGCTCTCGATCGAACCATGAAGAAATTGCAGGATTATGGCCTGCTGAACGACATCCGGTTTGCCGAATCGTATGCGACTGCCCGGCTTGAGGGCCAGGGGCTGGGAGCGCGGCGGGTGCAGCGGATCTACGGGCAAAGCGCGTCTCACCGGGTATCGCCGAAAATGCAGTCCGCCAGACATACGCCGAGACCGACGAACTCGACCTGATTGAGAAGTATCTACAGCGAAAATTCCGAGGGAAGAACGTTCGGGAATATCTTTCGGAAGACAAACATTTGGCCTCCGCTTTCCGGCGTTTGCGTACCGCAGGTTTCAGCGCGGGAGGCTCAATCCGGGTCCTGAAGCGTTATACAGGACGCGCGGAAGAGTTGGAGTCGATGGACGAGCCGGAGGGAGAGGACGAGACAATTCGCTGATCGAACTCAGGCGCCGGCCACCGGCGCGATCTTAAGATAGGAGAATGTTTTTCTTGCGGGCGTCCCGCGCCCGCAAGAAAAACATTCTCCTACGCATGCTCTCCAAACTGCGGAGGCAACCATTTGTTGTGCGTCACAGCGTCCGGATCATACTCGTACGCGGGCTCAAAAAGCGCGCCAGAGTGAGTCGTTCTCTCTCGCCACACGGCTCATCCAATCTATTCCAGTTCAATCCTCTTTTCATCCTTCGTTGTGGCCCGAAGGACCATGAGCTACTCGTACCGCAACGCCTCAACCGGATCGATGGAAGCGGCGCGGCGTGCTGGCACGTAGCACGCCGCCAGCCCCGCAGCCAGAAGAACGGCGGCGGTCAGTATGAACGTGAGTGGGTCCGTTGACGCCACGCCGAAGAGCAGACTCCGGAATACTCGTTGCAGCAGAAATGCGCAAATCAGACCTCCAGCCAAACCCATGCCAACCAGTTGCAAGCCATCGCGTAGCAGCGTCCGGAGCACCTGCCGTTTTTGGGCTCCTAGCGCCATCCGAATGCCGATCTCTCGAGTTCGTTGAGCAACCGTATACGCCAAAAGGCCATACAACCCAATGGAGGCGAGCAGCAGCGCCATCGCCGCAAAAGCCCCCAATAGTTTGACCTGCATGTCCCGCGCGGCAAGCCGGTTGCTTACGAGTTGGCTCATCGACTGGATGTCGGATATCGGCTGATTACGGTCAACAGACCAGATTGCGTGTTTCACCGCGGACGCAAATCGCAAAGGATCGCCTTCAACGCGAACGGCAAGATCTCGCGGCGTAAAATACCCCGCCGACGCCACGGGCTGCGTACAAGGGAAATACATCTCGGGGCGAGGCTGGCGTTCAATACCCTGATTCCGAACGTTTTGCACGACTCCGATCGTCGTGATCCACGGACCGTTCTCATCCAGCTTGAAGCGATGGTCGAGCGGATTTTCGCCTGTCCAATACTGATTCGCCATCGCCTCGTTGATGATGGCGACGGGGCGCGTTCCAGGACCATCCAAGCGGCTGAAAAAGCGGCCTGCAACAAGCTTTACGCTCATGGTCTGGAAATAACGATCGCTAATGACACGGTGGTTGGCGTCGTTCACTTGGCCGGGTTGCAACGGCGGCCGCCCCTCAACCGTGAATCCACTGGTCCCACCGTCGTTCGTTAACGGAAGAAACGTCGTGTAGCCCGCGGACATCACCCCCGAAATGGCTTCCACTTTTTGCAACACGTCCTGGTAAAAGCCGGCACGCGCCTCAAACTTCCCGTAGGGCGTTCCCGGCGACACCGGAAGGTTGGTTCGCAGCGTTAAAACATGATCCGGTCGGAAACCAAGGTCGACATGGGAAAGCCCCCACAACGTGCGGATAAACAATCCGGCGCCCGCCACCAGCGCCGTGGCAAGCGCAACTTCACCGACGACCAGATATCGCCGTGCGCCTTGATGACCGCCGGCAATCGACCGGCCTTCCTGGCGCAGCGCGCTATTCAGGTCGACACGCGAGGCTTTCGCCGCGGGAAACACACCAAACAGGACCGCCGCGACCGTCGATATCCCGAATGTAAACAGCCCTAGCCGCCAATCCAGATGAGGAGTTGCCCAACCCTCTAGCGCCAGAGGAATCAGCCGGTGTAGCGCTGGCAAAGCCCATACGGCTAGCAGCAGACCCAAGGCCCCACCCGTAAAAGCGAGCAGAAGACTCTCCAATACGGCGCTCATGATGAGGCGGACGCGCCCGGCGCCGAGCGCCGACCGCACGGCCAGTTCACGCCGGCGCTCCAGGCCGCGCGCGAGCAGAAGACCGGCGAGATTAGCGCAAGCAATCAGCAGCACGCAACCGACGCCGCCCAAAAGAACCAGCAAGCCCAGCCGCATATCGCCCACCATTTGGTCGCGCAAGCCGACCGCAAGGGCGCCGATATTAGTGTCCTCATTAGGATGCTCGTGAGCTAGTTGAGCTGCCAGCGCGGACATCTCCCGCGACGCGGCAGCTACGGTAACGCTTGGCTTCAGTCGCGCGAAAACACGAAGGTAATGTCCGCCAAAGTTTTGAAGATCCCGCGATGATAGAGCCAACGGCGTCCAAATATCCGAGCGTTCCGGAAATGCAAACCCCTCCGGCATCACGCCCACCACCTGATAGGGCGCGCTATTCAGCCGGATCGTGCGGCCGACAATAGATGGATCGGAGCCATATCGCTGCCGCCAGAGCGACGCGCTGATGATCGCCACCAGGGCGCCGCCTGGCCGGTCCTCCTCGGGCAGGAAATTGCGGCCGAGAGCCGGTCGAACGCCTAACAACGGAAACAGGTTATAGGTAATTGGGCTGCCTTCGAGTTCCTCCGGCGGCCCGTCTCCCGTCAGCGCGAAGATGTCGCCCTTGAGCGCGGCCATATCCGTGAAAACATGATTGCGTTTCTTCCATTCCGCGAAATTACCGGGCGAAGGCGTGTTTTCGGGAAAGCCGATGAACGACGCATCTTCCCAGACCTCGACGAGCCGCGCCGAATCCCGAAACTGCAAAGGCTGGAGCAGAACGGCATCGACTAGCCCGAAAATCGCGGTATTCGCGCCGATTCCCAAAGCCAGCGCGAGCACGGTAAATATCAGAAAGGACGGCGTCCTCAACAACGCACGGCAGCTTTGGCGAAGATCGGCGGCAAGTCCTTGCATATGACATGATTTGTGAACACGTTGAGCGCCATAAACGCGGGGTCGCCCGGGTCATAAGAGTCATTCACTTAGCGGCATGGCGTTGCCGGAGTGCCGTGTGAATGGTGTCCATCCGCGAAGATAACTGTCCCGAAGCGGACACCTCCCGCACCGCAAATATCTGGTTCAGTTCCAGCCGGAGATTGGCTCGCTTCAGGGTACGATTGAAAGAAGCGCCGTTCGGACGCTCCTCCGATGTCCACAGCAATGACCTCCCCGTCCAGTGTGAGAACGCCTCTTTCCGAGATTCTTCCAAACTTTGAGTTGTTCACCGGTCTCACTTCCGAGGAGCTTCGCTGGTTCGTTGAGCACGTCTCCGATCTGGAGTTCGAGGAAGGCACGTTGCTCGCGCGAGAGGGCGAGGAAGTCGTGTCCATGAACTTCATCGTGGAAGGCGAGCTTCGATACCAGAGCAGCCAGCCGGGATGGCCTGTGTTCATGGCCCGGGCGGGACAGGCAACCGGAGTACTTCCATTCTCGCGGTTGCGCCGGTATACAGGTAACGCCTATGCGACAACGAGACTGCGCGTTGCTCAGTTTCACCGGGACTTGTTTCCCGACCTGCTGCGAGAGATTCCTCGACTCGTGCCACGGCTTGTTGCCATCATGTCGGACCGCATCCGCGAAAACACGCGCATGGTCGAACAGCGGGAAAAGCTCACAGCATTGGGTAAACTCGCGGCCGGTCTGGCGCATGAGCTGAACAATCCGGCTTCGGCCACGCAGAGATCCGCCTACGACCTTCGGCAATGGACGATCCGCTTACGGGATTCGAATCAGGCTTTGGCCGACCATGGCTTTGACGCCAATCAGTTTCGTTGTCTGCTCGAACTCGAGCGCATCATGCTTCGCCTCGGCCATGAGACTCCCGCTCTTGGCAGCCTGGAGCGCAGTGATCGCGTGGAAACGCTCTCCGTCTGGCTGAAGCAGATGGACATCGCGCGGCCGTGGGAACTGGCGCCGGTATTTGTCGATGCCGGAGTCGATGCGAACCGACTTGCCGATGTAGCCGCCTGCTTTTTACCGGAGTCGGTGGAAGCGGTGTTCACGCGGCTTGCGGCGGCGCTGACAATTGAATCGCTTATCGATGGCATCGGGACGAGCGCCGCGCAAATCAGCGATCTCGTGAGCGCGGTGAAGGGATATTCTTTCGTCGACCAGGCGCCCGCTCAAGAGATAGACGTCCAAAGCGGCCTTGAAGACACCATCTCGATTCTCGGGCACCGGCTGCATCAGGGCATTACAGTCATCCGCGAGTATGACGAATCCCTGCCACGCATCCAGGCGCATGGCAGCGAGTTGAATCAGGTTTGGACAAATCTAATTGAAAATGCGGTAGATGCCATGAACGGCAGTGGCGAATTGCGCATACGCGCAACGCAGGAAGCAGGGATGGCGCTGGTTGAAATTCGCGATAGCGGGACTGGAATCCCGCCCGAAATCAAGGACCGTGTATTCGATCCTTTCTTCACAACGAAGGACGTCGGCGCGGGACGTGGTCTCGGACTGGACACAGCCTTCCGCATTGTCCAAAAGCATCGCGGCGATGTGCAGTTTACGTCGCGTCCAGGCGATACGTGTTTCCAGGTACGCCTGCCTCTGCACGCCGCGAACGCGTTCTGAAAAGGTCTGGAAGCGCAACCGCGGCACGTGAGGGCCCGATCGCGGATGCTCAAAAATCCGCTTGCTTACGCAATGCGGCTTCGCGTCAAATATGTCTCCTCCACGCTGATCTCGCACTCCGATTTGACTCACTCGGCACGCTAACCTACAATCCGGGTTTGCTCTTATCCGCAACTTCAGCTTCGCCGCTTCGATTGAAAACGAATCTCGGCCTATGGCGTATTCCGAATTTCGCCCATGCTGTTTGGGTTGATACTCCGTCGCACGGCGTAAGCGTAGCGTGTCAAAAACATTACCGCCGGTTGACGCAGGGCGACGCCGCGCGACGCCTGCCGTCCGTGCATGCTCGCACCGGCCAGCTTCTGTATGTGCATTTGTTGAGCGGCCGCGATCACTGGCCCATGACGGCGTTTTGCGTGTTCTCGCTTCTGCGATGTACTTCGGCCAATATTGTTCCGATGATTGTGGATGATGGCACTCTCTCAGAGCGCGAACGCGATGCGATGCGCGAAATCTCGCCGGCTCTGCAGTTTTCGAGCGTCCAGGAATGTCGCGAGCAAGTCGAACGTTGTCTGCCTCCCTCGCGTTTTCCGGCACTGCGAAAACTGCACAGCTCGCTACCGCTGATGCGCAAGCTCTTGGATGTTCACGCGGGGCGGAAGGGCTGGCGGCTATTCCTCGATTCCGACATCCTCTTCTATCGCGAGCCGGTATGGCTGCTCGACTGGCTGCGTTCTCCGGAGCGGCCGGTCTATATGCTGGATTATCAGAATAGTTACGGGTATTCCGATTCGCTGCTGTGCGCCACAATGGGCGCGCCAACGCCCGCGAATGTAAATACCGGGTTGTGCGGATTGCGTTCGGACGAAATCGATTGGGAATTACTTGAATGCTGGGCCTCCCGCCTGTATTCAGAAGGCGTCAACCACTATTCCGAGCAATGTTTGACTGCCATGTTGATGGGCATGAACGGAAGCCGGCCGGCGCCCTGGGAGGATTACCGGATCTTGCCCGATCGCGCGGAAGTTCGACATCCAACCGCCGCGATGCACCACTATGTCGCCGAAAGCCGCGTCTGGTATTACGTCGACGGCTGGCCGCGAATAGCAAGGGATGCGCGCAGACGCCGTGAAAGTCCGGTCGATGAATAGGCTGCGGCCAGACGGGCTCGGCTTATGGAAACTGGGGCATGTTGCTCAGGCGTTGCGTGCGGACGTTCCGAAGTTCGGATTGACGACAGCTCTGCACCAGCAATTGGGATGGCTGCGCTATTGGGGAGTTCCGGATCGTCTGCCGGCGTATTCCGGCAACGGTTCGGGCAAATCGCTGGCCATTTATTGGATGACTGGGCAATATCACTGGCCCATGACCTGTTGCTGCGTGTATTCTCTGCTCAACTCGACCTCGGCCAACATCCGGCCTGTGGTGCTTGATGACGGCACGTTGGACCGGCGGACGCGGGAACGGATGATGCGCGTACTGCCGCAACTTCAGTTTGCCGGAACCGCGGAGACGGAGGCGCGGCTAAGAGCATTTCTTCCGGAGAACCGCTATCCAACGCTGCACGCATTACGCCGAACGACGCTCGGCCGAAAGCTGATCGATACATTCGCCGGACGAGCGGGGCCGACTCTGTTTCTCGATTCCGACATCCTGTTTTTCCGCGAGCCGGTTTTTCTAATTGAATGGCTGCACAACGGCCGCTGTCCGATTTATATGACCGACTATCAGGATTCCTACGGCTATTCGCCCGAGTTGCTGGCGTCCATTCTGGGTAGACCCATGCCTTCCCGCGTAAATGCCGGAATACTGGGATATCTTAATGGCTCGATCGATTGGGAGGAATTCGAGTATTGGGCCAGACGCTTGTGCGATGCCGAAGGGCTCATCTATTTCGTGGAACAGACATTGAGCGCAATGTATATGGCCAAGCATGGCGGCCAGGCGGCGCCGGCCGAAGATTATCTGATCGCTCCGGAACTTCCCGAAATCCACGCGCCCACGGCTGTGATGCACCACTACGTCACGCCCAGCCGCGCTTGGTATTACAGCGACGCGCTACCGCGTTTCGTGCGCCAAATGAAATTGCCTTGACTCAGTGCCGGTCCGGACACCCACTCAACCAACAGTCGTCCAGCGCGCTTTCCCAAATGTGATCTTCTTTTAGCGGTCTTTGGTTGCCATGATCGTTGAGATCTTCGTAGCCCAGCGCCAAACCGTAGATCCGTTGGGAGAGCATTTCCAGTCCGGAGTGCCCCACTTGGTCCTGGTTCCTCCCATCGAGAAAACAAGACGCCAGCCACGGCAGCAGATTCAGACGCTTGTGCGTCTGTCGAGGTAACGAGGCCCCCTATCCGAACTGATCGTTGCGCCGTCAAGTCGGGCGACAATTTCCCGCCTCCCGCAGGCTTCAAATCCGAAGCTGGATTGGCCACACTCTGGCATAGCGCGAAGGCAGTCCTCTCTTTGGCTCTAACTGCTGTATGGAAACTCAGCTATGCCATAAGGACGGCCTTTTGCGAATCGCCGGTGAGAAATCCTGGCTAAATCTCAGGCTCCACGGGAAGGCCGGCGGTCAGAATAGCGCGCCAGCCCCCGTCGAGCGAAAGAACATTTGTATAGCCCATGCGCTGGATGTTGTCGGCCGCGAGCGCCGAACGGAACCCGCCTCCACAATAAAGCACAAGCTTCGCGCTTTTGTCAGGGATTGCGTGCTCAATATCGCGCTCGATCACGCCTCTTCCGAGATGCACTGCTCCCCTGGCGTGGCCGGCAGCGTATTCGCTGTCTTCGCGGACATCGACAAGCTGGCCCGCGGCGCCGGATTCGAGCATCTCACAATACTGATCGACTGTAATTTCCGTAATTCGCGTTTTCGCGTCTTCCACGATTTTCAGAAAGGCGTCCGTGTGGTGCTTCGGCGGCGGAATTTCCATAGACCCTCACAAGAATGTTTGGCGCGATAACGGCTACTCAACCACTCGTTCGATTCCGGCGCCGGCGGCGTTCAGCTTCTCCTCCAGCCGTTCATAACCCCGGTCCATATGATATACGCGGTCGATGTACGAATCGCCCTCGGCCACCATGGCCGCCAGCACCAGGGCGGCGCTCGCGCGCAAATCGGACCCCATTACCTGTGCACCCGTAAGATGGCGTTCGCCCGCGACAATCGCCTGCCGGCCCTCGATACGAATGTTCGCCCCCATGCGCGCCAGTTCGGATGCATGCATGAAACGGTTCTCAAATATTGTTTCGGTAACGAAGCTGATGCCTTCGGCGACCGTCATCCACGCCATGTATTGCGCTTGCAAGTCCGTCGCGAAGCCTGGGTATTCCTCCGTCGCGATGTCCACGGCTCGGGGGCGGCGCGAGCAACGGACGCGCAGCGATGTCGCTGATTCTTCGGCAATTTCGGCGCCGGCAAGCCGCATTTTCACGACCAGCGCGCCCAAATGCTCCGGCATACAGGCCGTGACAAGCACATCGCCGCGCGTGATCGCCGCGGCCAGAAGGAACGTGCCAGCTTCGATGCGATCCGCAATGATGGTGTGCTCCGCGCCAAATAGACGATCGACGCCCTGTATGGTGACGATGGGTGTTCCAGCGCCCTCGATCCGGGCGCCCATTTTGGTCAGCAGGGCCGCGAGGTCCATGACCTCCGGCTCGCGCGCGGCGTTGCGGATGATAGTTTCACCACGCGCCAGGACCGCAGCCATCATCACGTCTTCCGTGCCGGTGACAGTGATGCGATCGAAGTGGATTTCGCCACCGCGTAACCCATTCGGCGCCGTAGCCTCGAAATAGCCGTGCGTCTGCTCAACCTGGGCGCCAAGCTGCTCCAGCGCGGAGACATGCAGGTTGATGGGCCGCGCGCCGATGGCGCAGCCCCCGGGCATGGAAACACGCGCGCGCCCGCAGCGTCCCAGCAGGGGGCCCATCGCGAGGCTCGACGCCCGCATCGTTTTCACGATCTCGTAGGGCGCCTCGGCGTTTTGAATGCCGTCGGCCTGAACGGTGACGGTCCCGGCTTCGTCTTCAACCGAAGCACCGGTATAACTCAGGAGTTTCTCCATTGTGCGGATATCGCGCACCTGGGGAATTCGACGGAGAGTCACCTTTTCCTCAGTCAGGAGACATGCCGCCAGAGCGGGAAGCGCTGAGTTTTTTGCGCCGCTAACCGGGAGCTCGCCCTCAAGCCGGGCGCCTCCTCGAATCCGAAACTTGTCCATAGATGGTTTATGACTGCGCCGTACGAAACGTTCGTCGAAACATCCGCAGTTTATTCATTCTCGCCCAGCGCCGCGCGCAGACGCCCTTGAGCGGCATTCAAGCGCGCTTCGGCATCGGAACGCCCTATTCCGAACTTGTGCATCACAATCGCCACACGCACCGAACCGGCTTTGTCCAGAAGATGGCCAGCATCTTCGGTCGAAATGCCGGCAATTACCGCAATGATGCGGCGCGCCCGATCGGCCAGCTTGCCATTGGTAGGTTGCACGTTCACCATCAGGTTCCCGTATACATAACCCAGGCGGATCATGACGCCGGTGCTGATCATGTTCAAAACGAGCTTAGTGGCTGTCCCGGCGCGCATACGGGTGGAGCCGGTGATGATCTCGGGGCCAGGCACGGGTGTGATTGCGATTTCAGCGGCACGAGCCAGTTCCGAATCGGGCGTGCAACTCAATGCGACGGTCAAAGCGCCGAGCGAATGGGCATAGGCCACGGCGCCAAGCACGTACGGGGTCCGACCACTGGCAGCAATGCCCACGAGCACATCGCCGGCTCCGAAGCCGCGCGCTTGCAAATCGTTCCGGCCTTGCTCTGGATCGTCCTCGGCGCGTTCCACCGAGTTTCGCAGGGCCCGGTCGCCGCCGGCGATGATGCCTTGCACCAAATCGGGAGGAACGTTAAACGTCGGCGGGCATTCGGATGCGTCCAGCACGCCGAGGCGCCCTGAGGTTCCAGCGCCCATGTAAAAGAGCCGGCCTTGATTCCGCATTCGTTCGACAATCGCATCAACGGCTCGCGTAATTTCCGGAATCACCTTCGCTACCGCATCCGGCACGTCGCGGTCGGCTTGATTGATGACCTCCAGCATTTCGGCGGTCGGCAGCCTGTCGATGGCATTCGAAGCTGAATTACGGGTCTCTGTCAGTAAATCTTGAAGCATCCTGCCCTTATTCTTTCGCAGAATAGTAGCCCGATTTTTTCATAAAGGCGCGCAGATCCTCATACTGATCGGTCGCAATCATGTCCACTCCGTCCTGAAGCGCAGCCTTCCAACGAAGCTGAACAGCCTGAAGCGAGCCGAAATTGTAGCCGGCGCCCCAACCGCGATCCTGAGCCGGCGCGAATCCGTCCAGCGTATAGAAGCGAATCCAATAATCCAGGCGGTGCGCGTGATCGGCCAGAGCCTTCAGACGCTGATCGTCGGCGGCCGTCCAATCGCCCGCCGCCCTCTGCCCGCCCTCTTCCACTACCGACCATGGATTGTTCCACCATCGACGGTAGTTCGTTGCGGGTTTCGGCAGCAGCAGATCCGGCGCCGCATGCGCCATCGCGTGCTGTTTCTGCCGCTCATTCAGGCCCTGGAAAATTTTGTCGTTGGTGTGCGCCGATCCGAACAGCCGCATTTTATCGCCCGGCGCCAGCTTCCGGTAAAACACCTGTTCCTGATTGTCGTTATCTTCCGTGAGAACCAGAATCGGTTTCCAATCGAGGTGGCTTAGGTCGCTGTCGTTTTCCGTTTTCGTGCCTGTCGTGATCCAATCCGGATATTCGCCGAGCACTTGCCAGACTGCCTCAAGCGTGGGCGTAGCGTTGTCCTTAAAATCGAAATGCAGAACGATGAGGGGCCATTTGCCCTTATCGCCGTCTTTCAAGGCGCGCTCGACAATTGGCTGCACGCGGTCGAAGAAATGGTGTTTCAGAGTCGGGTCCGCCGCATCCGCTTTGTTGCGATGAGTGACTTTCGCGATCACTTTCCCGGTGGCCGGATCGACATAAGGAGCAATGTCCTGTTCGATGGCTACAGGAAAGCCCGTCGAGAGAGCACGATCGATCCGATCGGCCCATTTGCCGTCGTACGGATAGCAATTGTGCGCATCCAGCAACGACTTGCCATGGTTCACCTGAAATAAATCGTTTCTGGGCTGAAAAAACTGGGGCGCCAGCAGAAAGGCGGAAAGAGCAAGTAATATCTTGAGCATTCTCTCTTCAACTAATTGAGCATATTGCGGTCCTGGCAAATACCGCATATGCCGCCGCCGCTAGGCGTTGCAGTTGTCGGAACCCGCTCGCTAGCGAGGCGGCTCTGAGTGGAAGCAACCGGAACGGAGCGGCCGCACGTCAGTGCGCAGATTGTGCGGCTGTCGGAACTCGCCCCGGTAAAAACGTCCGCTCCTTTGACAGTCGCGGTTCGGTGCAGAAAGCTGGTGTCTTGATCCGATTCCGCTGGCCGCCGGGGCCAACGTCTGGAGGAGTATTACTTCTTCGCCTGGAAGCGCACACCAAGCATGCCGCCAAGCATTGATGGAAACGTGAACAGACAGAAATACACGAGCAGTTGCCCCATCAAGAGCAGAATGAATTTGCGCGGATCGTTCAGCAGCTTGGCAAGCTCCTGGGTGGCGGGGTTGCTATTGGCCGAGGCAATTGACAGAAGTTCGCCGCGAAGCCCGGGATTTGAGACAAGCACGGCAAGCAGCACCGACAACAGAACTACGACAAGGAACGCCCAGAGCGCGGTCATGAATCCCAGGCGCGCTCCGCCCTGGGGCGATATTTTCTCGCCGGTCTGGCGGATGTAGAAATAAGCGGCGCCGAACCCGGCCAGACAGAACAATGGGAGCAATAATATTCCCGCGGCAAACGGAATCGTTACCGCGCACATGGTGAACAGCAGTAACGTGAGCATCGCAATGACAATGGACACCATCACAGCCCGGCGGTTGCCAAAATCGATTCGGGCCTGAACGGCCGGAGGGGGCTGCGGTATGGGCGGAGGCTCCACAGCGACCGGCTCCTCATGGAACCGGGCGAGGTCTTCCTCAAATTGTGGTTTGCCACATCGATGGCAGAACCGGGCGTCTTCGGGGAGCGTTGCTCCACAGGTACACTGCATGGGGGTTACTTATAGTGTCGCTTGCCCGGAGTTGAGCGGCAAGCACGTTCGCTTCGAACGGCCTGCCGGTAAGATGGCAATTGATCCCATGTCAAAGCCTATCGTTTTAGTGGAGTGCGATCCCGGTGAGTATTATTTACGCAATCTGGAGCCAATTCGCGATCAGGCGGATTTCCGGATCGGCGCCGACGCCGAATTTCTCAGAAAGAACGCGCCCGAAGCCGATATCGTTCTCGCCATGGGCATGAAGCCGAATTCATTGCGTGAACTGTGGCCGCTGGCGCGCAAAGTCCGTTGGATTCATTCGTTATCGGCGGGAGTGGAAAAGATGCTATTTCCCGAACTTGCCGAGAGCCCCGTGCCGATGACGAACGCCAAAGGAGTTTTCAAGCGTTCTCTCGCCGAATTTGCCGTGCTGGGAATGTTGTATTTTTCGAAACGTGTGCCGCGCCTGCTCGCCCAGCAGCGGGAGCGCAAATGGGAACAGTTCAACGTCGACTGGCTGCCCGGCCGCAAGGTGTCGATTATCGGCTACGGGGAAATTGGGCGCGAGTGCGCGATCCTTGCGAAGGCGCTGGAATTGAAGATCCTGGCGACTCGACGGCGGCCGGAGCTCCTGGCGAACGATCCGATTGTGGACAAGGCTTTCGCAACCTCGGAACTGCACCAGATGCTCGGCGAATCGGATTATGTGATCGCGGCGGCGCCGCTGACGCCCGAGACACGGCACATGCTTTCCGATGCCGAGTTTCAGGCCATGAAATCGTCGGCAATCGTTATCAATGTAGGCCGCGGCCCCGTCATCGACGAGGCGGCGCTCATTCGCGCACTACAACAGAAGCGGATCGCGGGAGCCGCGCTCGATGTGTTCGAGCACGAGCCGCTCGCTTCGGATTCGCCGCTATGGAGCATGACGAACGTCCTAATCTCGCCGCATTGCACGGACCGGACCGCCGACCCCGACTGGCTGGATCTCGCGATGCAGCGCTTTGTCGACAACTTTCACCGGTTTGTGGCGGGACAGCCGCTTCAATACGTGGTGGATAAGAAGGCGGGTTACTAGGCAATGGCCGAGATCAGCCTGGCTGACGTTCGCGACGCGGCAGAGCGGATCGCGAATATCGTCCACCGTACGCCGGTGTTCTCGTCGCGGCGTTTCGATGAGGCCGCCGGAGCCGCATGCTTTTTTAAAGGCGAGAATTTTCAACGAGGCGGCGCATTCAAATTGCGCGGCGCCGCGAACTTCCTGCTCTCGATGACCCAGGAGCAGCGGAGCCGAGGCGTCGTGACGTTTTCGTCGGGCAACCACGCGCAGGCTGTTGCGATTGTTGCTCGTGAACTGGATGTACGGGCGACCATTGTCATGCCGGCCGACGCGCCGAAGACCAAGCTCGAAGCAACCCGGTCGTATGGCGCCCGAATTGTGCCGTATGACCGCTTGCACGAGAACCGCGAGGCCATCGGACGGCGGATCGCTTCCGAATCCGGGGCCACTCTCGTACCGCCCTTCGATCATCCGTGGGTCGTCGCAGGCCAGGGGACAGCCACCCTGGAATTGCTGGACCATGTCTCCGGGTTGGATGCGCTGGCTGTCCCGCTCGGGGGCGGAGGGCTGTTGTCAGGAACACTCATTGCCGCAAAATCATTGAATCCGTCGACGAAAGTGTTTGGCGTTGAGCCTGAGGTCGCAAACGACTGGGCGCTTTCGCTCGCCGCCAATGAGCGGATAGCGATTCCCGTCCCAGAAACGATCGCAGACGGCTTGCGGACGGTGCAGCCGGGAGCGGTCACGTTTCCTATTGTCAAAAGTCTTGTAGACGATGTTTTGCTGATCACGGAAGAGGAAATGAAGCAGACAATCCGGTTTCTTCTGACTCGTCTCAAAATCCTGGCCGAACCGAGCGGAGCGGCAGGCGCCGCTGCGGTTCTTCATCGAAAACTACCGCGCGGGCTGAAGCGCGTGGGCATCATTATTTCGGGCGGAAATATCGACCTGGACGTGCTGGCAGGGATCTGCGGCGGAACGGGGTGAAGCAAGACGCCGAAACTTCGCTTTCCAAAGCGCTACTGGCGCGCCCCGCGGAACCCAGGCCACATCCGGCGGCAAACCTGTCTGTAAATCTATAGAAATGCGGAGAATCGCGACCCTAGCAGCCGCTCCCTTGATCGTCGGTATCCTGCTTGGACAGGACCTGTCCTTTTCATCTCGCAAAGCCAGACCCGTTCCCGAATGGATGGGTAAGACGGTGATCTATGAACTCTGGCTAAATGCCTTCAGTAAAGAGGGCACACTCCGAGGCGCGATACCCGGTCTGCAGCGCATTGCGAATCTCAAAGCTACGGTCGTGTATCTTGGCCCGATTGCGAAACGCTCCGGCACACCTCATGCATCGCCATATAATATCGCCGACTACAACGCCATCGATCCGCAGTACGGCAATGAACAGGACCTGCACGATTTCATATCAGCGGCTCACAAGCTCGGTCTGAAGGTAATGCTCGATATCGTGTATTACCACTCAGCCCCAGACAGCGTCATGATGAAGATTCCCGGATTTTTCGTTAAAACTGACAACGGCAAAATCGCATGTGGATTCTGGCCTCAACCGTTGCCGGATTTCCGTAATCCGGAAGTCCGCAAATACCTCATCAATAGCCTTGTGCATTGGGTTCGCGATTTCGGCGTCGATGGATATCGGTGCGATGTGGGAGCCGGCGTGCCTCTCTCGTTTTGGGAGCAAGCGCGAATGGCGTTGGATCGAGTCAATCCGGATGTGATTCTGCTCTCTGAATCCGATCGTCCCGACGATCAGCTTGAAGCATTCGACATCAACTACAATTTTCAGTACTACTTAACCCTCCGGTCCGTGTTCCGGGATGGCAAGCCGGCAATTCGCTTGCGCGAGAACTGGGAACAAGCAAAGCGAACCATGCCGCAAGGCGCCCGCCTATTGCACTACAGCGACAACCACGATTGGCGGAGAGCAGTCCTTGAATTCGGCGAAAATGGCGCGCTTGCCGCTTCGACCCTGAATTTCATGCTGGACGGCATTCCGTTTCTGTATAACGGCCAGGAGGTAGCCGACTACACGCCGACACATTGGATTACGCGAGCTCCCATTCACTGGTCGGAACCAGGGAATGGCACAGACGAGAAAGCCTTGAAAGAAACACTGACCAAATACGAGAAACTGCTCCAGGCACGGCAAACTTATCGTGCCCTCACTTCGGGCGACGTGATCTGGATTAACAACACAGAACCCGATAACGTATTGAGCTTTCTTCGAAGAAAAGGCCCTGAGGAGATTCTGGTAATCCTAAACGTCTCGAATCGGGAGACACATGTCACAATCGATCTTCCCGTAATGGATTACTATGTAATTCAAAATATCTTCACGGAAGGAAAGACTTGGTTTCAATTGTATTCCGGCAGGGTATCGGCAACCCTTGGAGCGTACGAAGCGATTGTAGGCGAGAGGATTCCTCCGGCCCCGCTGGAACAATAGCCAACATCATCCGCCTAAGTCGTGGAAGAACAGTTCCGGTTGGGCGACTGAATATAAGTGAACTCAACGTTCCATTTTTCGGTAAGTTCCGGTTTGCACGGCGCCGGCGGAATCCTCCTCTTCCTCTCCGCCCTGGCGAATCGCATCGGCCACCTCGAAGACCGGTCGCATCGCTTTTACGTTGTGGACACGGACGATGTGGGCGCCATTGAGGATACACGCCGCAACGGCGCTGGCGGTCGCGAATTCCATGCTGGCTTCGTTTTCCTGTTTCAGGAACGATTTGCGCGAAGGGGCCACCATGACCGGCAGGTCGAACGAACGCAGTGCCCCGAGTTTGGCGATAATCTCGGAATTCTGCTCTTTGCGCTTCCCGAAGCCGATTCCCGGATCGATAACGATCCGATGATGCTGAACCCCTTGCTGCTGCGTGCGATGTAGAGACGCCTCGAGATCACCCACAATCGAACGCATCAGATTCTTTAACGGCGGCAGCTTGGTCCATGTCTCCGGCATCCCGCGCATGTGGTTGATAACGAGGCCGGCGTCCCACTTTGCAACTACCTTAGGCAGATTCGGATCGAGAATAGTGCCTGTGGGATCGTTAACGATTTCCGCGCCATGTTCCAACGCCTTCTCCGCAACGGCCGATTTATATGTGTCGACGGAGATGGGTATGCCGAGTTTATCCCGCAGGCGCTTTAGTACCGGAATGAGCCGGCGGAGTTCTTCGGCTTCGCCGATCAGCTTGGCGCCTGGGCGCATCGACTCGGCGCCGATGTCGAGAATGTCCGCGCCTTCGTCCTCTAGTTCCAGAGCACGGACAAAGGCACGGTCGGGATCGGCGTACTGTCCGCCGTCTGAAAAGGAATCGGGCGTCACGTTGAGAACGCCCATGATGAGCGTGCGCTCACCGAGCACGATTTCGCGGTGTTTGAGTTTCCACTGGTAGCGTTTAACCATGAGTTGCGCCATTGCGGCTGGAGAAGACCTTCACACATAAAGTGTGACATTGTGGGCGGTGAGAGAGACGGTGGCCCGGTGCGCGGCGATTATATCCCCCATTGAAGGCGGCCATTGAGACGTCCGCTCCCTGACGGTCGCGGTTCGGTGCAGGCAACCGGGCGTCTTTATCACTTTTGGTGGCCGCAGGCCCATGGGCACTCCTTTACAGTCGCCGTTCACTCTCGAAAAT
>Ga0134128_10002431_pt1 | contig 23133 bp, 17 predicted proteins | sample KB31754_FD_96462 | JGI IMG/M metagenome (GOLD analysis project Ga0134128, IMG submission 96462) | Terrestrial soil microbial communities with excess Nitrogen fertilizer from Kellogg Biological Station, Michigan, USA - KB3-175-4 | ecosystem: Environmental > Terrestrial > Soil > Unclassified ... | reverse complement strand
CGGTCCAGACGAAGCCGGGCAGTACATTCTGAATTCATCTGAAGATCCCTGCTTCGAGAACGTCGCGGCGCTCGGGAAAGAATACATCGGATGGACGCTGGTGGCTAATCAGCAAGCCGGCCCGCTGCAATCGCTCTTCCTCACAGCCGATGGAACGTCGCGCCAGCTCAACTCGCGTCCGGAGGGGCAAGGCCTCTGGGCGCCCGATCTTGCTGGCGCCGTGTTCGATCCAGCCCGCTATTTTCCTGGAGATAATCCGCAGATATACGCGTATGTTCCGGGTTACAGCAAGCGTACATTGTTGGGCGGCTTCCTGCCGGTCGCGGATATCGGCGTCTGGAATCCGGAGTACGGCGCCGGCTACGAAGCAATGGTGATGCTGCCGGATGGGCTCGATGCTAAACCGCTCGGCCGCATCCGCATCACGATTCCGAAAGAGATGGCGAAGGCCGTGTCCGAGCGCGAAACCCTGCTAATTGATACAGATGGGACAACTTACTTAGACCGTTACTGGAACACTTCGCCCGAAGGGTTCTACGGTGCACTCGCCGGTATCTGGAATTACTGGCGCCATTTTTTCGAAGATCACATGAACGTCGAGATTCCCGATCCGTGGCTGCTCAACGCGGCGCGCGCCGGCATTACGCTGTCCCGCTGCAGCTATCGCGGACTCGAACCGACGTATCAAATTGGAGAAGGCGCCTACACTAAAATTCCTGAACGCAGTCACGCGCTATTTCCGGTTGCCCACTATGAATTTGTCTGGGCACAGCAGCTCTGGAATTTGACCGAAGAAGTTGAGCCGTATTTTCAGCATTACCTCGATCACTACATCCTGCCTGACGGTAATTTTGCCTACAACACGCAAGATCAGGTGGAGGGGCCGCTGAACACTGGCGTCTTCCTGACCAATTCGGCGCGTGCTTACGATTACACGAAGAATCTCAATAACCTTCAGCGCCGGCTGCCAGTGCTTCGCAGGATGATCGCGTATGTGCTGAATCGATACGAATACAGCAAGACCACCTTTCCCGCCGGCGATCGAAGGCACGGGCTAATCTGGGGATCTCCCGAAGCCGATCTGGGCGAACCGCAGAACGATTTTCCCGAATCGCACCCCTACTATTACCAGAACGCGGCCTGGACATGGCGCGGTTTGCGGGAACATGCGCGCTGCCTCGCGCGCGCGGGCCGCGATCATCATTTGCAGGACCTGCAGGATGAATCATCGAAAATCGCGGCAATTGCGGAACAGATGCGCGGCGACATCGAGAGATCGCTCCGAGCGACGATCGCAGCAGGCGATCCGGACATGCAGCAGTCCGGCATCACTCCGTTCAGCCCTGACGACATTCATCACAAGCCCACGCAATTGTCCAGCTACGAAAACCACCGCTTCATGATGGACTGGTTCACTGCCGATTGGGGCGATCCCGCGCTCGATCTCGGCCATCTGAAGCATCGCGAAATGGCGGGCGAACAGATCGTCGGCCTGAACACGGACGGCGACAGCTATCGGAGTTCCAATTTCATGGAGCATGGCACGCTCGCCGTGCGCATTCGCCAGGAAGATTACCGCCCGTTTTTGCTGACGCTCTACGCGCTGGTTTGCTACGCCGCCGATTCCGGAAACCGCTACGCTCCGGAAGACGCATACATTCCCGGCAGCTATCCCGGCGAGGGAAGCCCTTACGGGTGGTCCGCCGTCATCAATAGCGAGTTGCAGCCTACCTTGGGCTTGCGCTGGCTGCTCTGCTACGAAGAGAACAACAAAGATGTCTGCCATTTGCAGAAAGCCGCTCCGAAACACTGGTTCGCGGCCGGACAAAAAATCCGTGTCAACAAATGCCCGACGCGCTTCGGACTTATCAGTTGGGCAACAATCGCGGTGAGCGACGATGAGTGGCGCACGACTCTCGACATTCCGAAGGGGTTTGAGGGCGACCTCGTGCTCCATATTCATCCACCGGATGGGCGAGCTCTGAAATCGTCAAGCACCGGGGCCGTAAGCCGGGACCGCATTACGATCGAGCGGAGCGCGCTCCAGGGGACCAAGCAAATAGAAATCACGGTTCGATGAACCTGCGGCGTGGTTCATCGGCAGTGATACGATGGCTGAACTTAAGACGTAATGGCCTCAGAAGTTCAACCAGCTCCTATCACGAATCAGAAACCGAGCCGTGCCCGCTATTGGGTGGTCGTTTTCGCCGTCGCCCTCGCCATACTTTCTTACATTGATCGCGTGTTGATGTCGCAGGCGATGGCCGGGCCCAAGGGTATCGCAGCGGAACTTCATCTGCAGCCTTGGGAACGCGGTTATGTCTTCGGAGCGTTCGCCATCGCCTACGCACTATTTGAGATGCCCAGCGGCTGGCTGGGCGATTGGCTGGGTCCGCGCAAGGTATTACTTCGCATCGTCATTTGGTGGTCGAGCTTCACGGCAATCACCGGCGCGGTTTGGAGTTTCTCCTCTCTCGTAACAGTGCAGTTTATGTTCGGGGCAGGCGAAGCAGGCGGCTTTCCGAACCTGACGAGAGCCTTCAGCACCTGGCTGCAAAAGCACGAGCGAACGAAGATGCAGGGAATCATGTGGACGGCTGCGCGGTGGGCGGGTGCGGTCACTCCTCTGCTCGTCGTGCAAGTGCTGAAATTCACTACCTGGCGGTTCGCATTCCCGCTATTCGGCTCGCTCGGTGTGATTTGGGCCGTTCTGTTTTTCCGGTGGTACCGCGATAGGCCGGAAGATCATAAATCGGTGAATGCAGCCGAACTCGAGCTGCTGAAGGAAAACAGAGGGCTCAGCGGAAGTCATGGCAACGTGCCGTGGCGAAAACTCATCGGCTCCAGAACCATCTGGCTGCTTTGGGCGCAATATTTCTGCTTGTCATACCCCTGGTACTTCTACATCACCTGGCTCCCGCAATTTCTGCGCTCCCGCTATCCGCTGATGTCGGACGACCAGCGCGCATTCCTTGCGTTTGTTCCTTTGTTTTGCGGCGGCCTTGGATCGCTGTCGTGCGGATTAATCGCGCCGCGCGTGGAACGCTGGACTGGCAGCATTGCCCGGGCACGCCGGCTGCTCGCAATCACGGGCTTTCTCGGAGCGGCAGTGGCGCTGTGTATCACCATCCAGATGCGAGGACCGTTGATGATGATCTCATTCCTGGGTCTCACAAGCTTCTTCAATGATCTGGTAATGCCGGGTTCGTGGGCAACCTGCATGGACGTAGGTCACCGCTTCGCAGGCACCGTGGCTGGCTCCATGAATATGATGGGAAATATCGCCGGATTCGTCGCTCCTGTTGTTGGCGGATATATCCTTCAGTCTACTCATGGTCATTACGAGATCTTCTTGTATTCGATGGCGGGCATGTATCTGCTCGGAGTCCTCTGCTGGCCATTTATTAACCCGACGGAGCCGTTAGAAATTTCAATCTAGGCGTCTATGATCCGGCTTGCCTTAATTCCGTTGCTGCTCGTGACATCCGCCGGAATTCATCTCGCGGCACAAACCGCTGGTAACTCCCTGCCGCAGGAGATGCTCGCGGCCCATAATGCCGTTCGTGCGAAGGTGAGCGTCCCTGCTTTGTCCTGGTCGCATGAGCTTGCGACGGTCGCACAGGAATGGGCTGATGAGTTGATCGCCAAGAACCAGTTCGCGCACCATCCCCACCCGCAATATGGCGAGAACCTCTTCGAGATCTCGGGCGCCTCGGCAACCCCCTCTCGTGTCGTGGACGCGTGGGCGTCCGAAGCAACCAATTACGAGTACCGCACAAACACCTGCCGCGGGCGGTGCGGCCATTACACTCAGATCGTCTGGCGCGACACAAAGACTGTCGGCTGCGCCGTCGCCCGGGGACACAACCGCGAAGTCTGGGTTTGTGAATATGACCCGCACGGCAACACTACCGGCGAAAAGCCTTATTAAGCGCGCCGGAGAAACTAAACCGGCCTCCTGGTTGTCCATATAGTGGATGTGTCGCTCGTAAACCGACTCGAGCGGCAAATGTGGAGCTCGATATGAAGAAACTAGCCGCCTTCGTCATTGCTGCCTCACTGACCGGGGGAACCGGAGCGCTACTCGCTCAAAGCGCAAGCCATCCGGATCAGCAGCAGCAGAAAGAAGAGAGTTCCAATCCAGAAAGCACACAAGCCAAAACCGCAAAGAAACAAAAGAAGCGTGTGCAGCGGCAAACCCATGAGAACGACGGCAAGAACAATAGCAGCAAGAAAGACAAACAGCAAGATCAACAAAGCCATAGCAATCCGGAGAAGCCACAGTAACGAGCGGCGCTGTTGTCGGCGGGATGTCGCCAATCGCTGGCCTATTAGCTAAACTTTGTATGCGCTGCGCACAACCGGGGTCACATACTCGTTGGCCTTTTCCGAACTCGTGATGCGCATCTTCCCGGTGTCCCACTCAAGAAGTTCGCCCGGCAAACGTTGCGCGATGCAGCCCAAAAGAAACGCCTCCGTCACGGGCGCTTCACTTTCGAAGTTCGCCTTAGGACTCGGGCCGCCTTTACAGGCGGCGATCCACTGGTCTACCGCGAGATCGCGGTGATGTTCTTTTCGAACGGGAGGCGTCTGGTACTTCGGCGATTCGGGGTAGACCCTGGGATGTTCACCGTTGAATCCGCCTAGCAGGACACCTTTGTCGCCCACATACAGAATGCCCTCGCCCTCTTCTCCGCTCTCGAACAGCCTCTGATCCTCCTTGCGAAGGCCCTTGGGCCGCGGCGGCCTGAGTCCACCGTCATACCAGGACATCCGTAGCGCCGGGCGGCGCTCCGCGGCGGGGAAATTCAAGTACACGATGGAAGCCTTCGGGAACGTCTCGTCGTAGCGCGGCGTGGTGCTCGATTCCACCGAGACCGGCGGCGTCAGATTCAGAATTGTGAAAACACCGGCAAAACTGTAACAGCCCATATCGCCAAACGAGCCGTCGCCGAAGTCGTACCAGCCTCGCCAGACAAACGGAAGATAAGCGTTATTGAACGGGCGTTCCGGCGCGGGTCCCAGCCACATGTCCCAATCGAGGCCCTCCGGAATGGGGTCCACCGTTTTCGGGCGCTCGATTCCCTGCGGCCAATACGGGCGGCTCGACCAATTGTGGACTTCGCGGACAGTTCCGATTGCGCCATCGGCAATCCAGTCGGCGATCAGTTTCGTGCTGTCAGTAGACGGATTGTTGATCGCAACAGACGTAGCGACCTTCATTTCACGCGCTACTGCCGCTACCCGGCGGGCGTCGGCAATGCTGTGCGTCATCGGCTTCTGACAGAAAACGTGTTTGCGCTTCCGCATCGCGGCAATCGAAATCGCGGCATGCCAGTGATCCGGCGTGGCAATGTAGACGGCATCGAGATCTTGCTGTTTGGCAAGCAGTTCGCGGTAGTCTTTGTATGCGCCGCACCCTTTGTACGCGCCGGAAGCCGAGCCTTTGCGCGAGCCGTAGTAGGCTTCGATCAAACGGCGCGCGGGTTCACGGCCGCCCATTCCCAAGCTGGTTCGAAAGTCGTGAGTGAGCTGCGCTTCGCCCGGCGAGGCGAGATCTTCACCCCAATTTTCATAGCCTGGGCCCAACAGGCGGCGCGCGGACTTCAATAGCGCGTTGTCGCCGTACTCGGCATAATTCTTGCTCTCTTGGTTGCAGTCGCAGACCGCAACAATCTGCACGTCCGGGCGAGCCAGCAATTCCATGGTGATCGCCTGGCCTTGCCGCCCTAGCCCGATAGAGGCAATCGTCACTTTGTCGCTCGGCGCCACATAACCGACGCCTCCCAGGACGTGACGCGGAACAATCACAAAAGACGTTGCCGCTGACACCGCGCCTCGAAGCAGATCCCGGCGCGAAGCGCCTGTTTGCTCGAATGTTCCGTCCTTCACCGCATTGTCCTCCCAGGATGAAAATTAAGGAAGCGCCGCTACTGCTGGTAGAAGCGTTGCGATGATAGCTTATCAACGATGCAGCCACGGCTCTGGCGTGGAGCCGCAGAAGCGCAATTTTTCAGCACCGCGTTTTCGCCTGGAGGCGTTTTAGCGCTAAAGAGGCTTATTCTGCTCGTAGCGCCTGCATGGGGTCGATCCGCGTCGCCCGTCGCGCCGGCAAGAAGGATGCGAGGAGCGCCATTCCCACTAACACGACAGATGCAAACGAGAAGATCAGCGGGTTTAGCGCGCTGACCTGGAACAGTAGGCTCGCCAGCAATCGACTAAATGCGAGTGCTCCCGCCAGACCGATGACAACACCTGCCAACGTCATCCGGAAGCCGAATCCTAAAATCATCCGCAGCACGTCCGCGCGCTGTGCTCCAAGGGCCATCCGTACGCCAATTTCCTGAGTACGCTGCACAACCGCATAGGCCATTACTCCGTAAATACCGATGCATGCCAGCGCGAGGGCCAGAATCGCGAAGCCTGAGATCAACGTCGAACTAGCGCGGCGCACCGCGAGCGTCTGGGATGCCAACAAATCCATGGGGATTGATTTAAAGATGGCTAAATCGGGATCAACGCTCCATAACGCTTGTTCCGCGACCTTCATCATCGCGGCGGGATCGGTTTCCGTGCGCAGAGTGAACGCGATGATTGGAAAAGGATACTGATCGAAGGGCCGATAGATGTCGGCATGTGTCGGCTGATCCTGGCCAAACGCTTTCACGTCACCGGCGACGCCCACAATCCGCCACCAATCGGGTTTCCCCGCCGTGCCCAGATTCAGCTCCTGACCAACCGGGTCGCTGTCATGGAAATATCGCTTCGCCAGCGTTTCGTTGATCATCGCTACCTGCGCGCCACCCGAGCGGTCCGCGTCCGTAAACGCCCGGCCGCGAAGCAAAGGGATTTTCATCGTGTGTAGGTAGTTCGGAGTGAGCACGCGATTGTCCGCCTGAGGACCCTGTCCCTCTTTGGGCGGCGGCTGTCCACGAAGCAGAAAGGCGGTGGTTCCCCAAAAGCCGCTTAACGGCAGGTAATTCGTCGCGGCAGCCGATTCCACTCCTTGGATCACATTCATCTTTCTCACGACGTTCGCTATCAGCGCACGCGTTTTGCCCGGATCGTTGCCAGGATAGCGATTGGGCGGAAGGAATATCTCCAGCGCGAGAACGTGATCCGGTTGAAACCCGAGATTCGCGTTCATCACCTTGTTAAAGCTCGCGACGACCAATCCGGCGCCAGTTAGCAGCATCAGCGATAAGGCCACCTCGACAACTACAAGTGCACTGCGCGAGCGGCTCGACCATGCGCTTGCCGCACTACCGCGCGCCGGCTCTTTCATTGCGCTACCGCCCTTGCTTCCCATGGCGTTCAATATGGGGGCGATTCCGAATAGAAGCGCCGTGAGCAAGGTGATAGCGGCGGCGAACAGGAAGACACCGCGATCCATCGGGATCTGCGTCACTTTGGGGATATTGAGATTCGCCACGTCATTGGGAAAAAGCATCAGCAGCAGATGCGTCCCGGCAAGCGCCAGCAGCATCCCGGCCGCGCCGCCGATCGTCGCCAGCAGCAGGCTTTCGGCCGCAAATTGCCTCAGCAATCGCAACCGCGTCGCACCCAGAGCCAGCCGCACTCCTATTTCTTTCTGCCGCTCCGCATTGCGCGCCAGCGCCAGCCCCGCGGTATTCGCACATGCAATCAACAGCACAAGCCCTACCGCGCTCAGGAGAATCAGTAACGGTTTACGAATGTCGCCGTCCAGTTGCTCACGGAGAGGAACCAGAACGACACGATTGCCCGTGTCCGTGTCCGGATGCGCGGCAGCCACTTCCGCTTCCAGCATATTGATAGCGCGCTGCGCTTCGGTGAGCGTTACTCCCCGCCTGAGCCGTCCCAGAATGCGCACGTATTTGTGATTGAAATCGTCGAAGGATGCCGTAGTCATTGCTGCCGGAGTCCAGACCTCGACCGTGGTCGGGTAGTTAAAGCCGCGCGGCATCACACCCAGCACGGTGTACGGGCTTCCATTGAGCGTGATCGCCCGGCCGGTTATGTTGGGATCGGAATGAAACGTCGTGCGCCAAAGGTGGTCGCTCAGGAGCGCTACCTTCGGGACTCCCGGTCTGTCCTCTTGATCCGTATAAAGCCGCCCGATTTGCGGTTCAACGCCAAGAATCCGGAGATAGTTCGCCGACACCGCATAGCCGATCAGCAACTGCGGAGCACCCTCGCCAGTAAGCGTCTTCTCGTCGTCATAGGAAGGCGCCAGGTCCTCAAAAACACCGCTCCGTTGCTTCCATGCAGCGAAATCGCCCGCCGTGCTGGAGTGCGGTTGGTTATCCCGCGCCGGATTCGCCGTCCACACCGCCACGATACGGTTCGGCTCTTTGTATGGCAGTGGCGCCAGCAATACTGCCTTGACGACTGAAAAGATCGCGGTGGTCGCGCCAATTCCGAGCGCCAGCGTCAATACCGCCACAATGGTGAATCCAGGCTTCTTGCGCAACATGCGCCAACCGAAGCGGATGTCCTGTAGTGTGTTCTCGATCCAGGCGGTCCCACGCGCATCCCGGCATTCTTCCTTTACCTGCTCTATCCCGCCCGCGTCCCGTAGCGCTGCAAGGCGCGCGCTCTCAGGTGAAAGTCCACTAGCGACGTGCCGTTCCGTCTGGCGCTCGATGTAGTCTTGCAGCTCGTCACTCAAGTCTGTTTCGACCTCTGAACGTCTGAACAGCCAGGTTAACCGCAACCGTAAGCTCCGTAGGACTCTCATTTCGCAGCCTCGTCTAACTCTCAAAAACGATCGAGGAGATGGCGCCGGATAACCGTTTCCAGTCGGCCGCTTCCTGCCGGAGGCGCTTGCGTCCTTCTTTGGTGATCGAATAAAACTTCACCCGACGCTTATCCTCGCTGACGGACCACTCGGCGCTAATCCAGCCGGCCCCTTCCAGTCTGTGCAACGCAGGATAGAGTGAGCCGGGGCCAACTTGCAAGATGTCTTTGGACATCTGCTTTATACGCTCACCAATTGCCCATCCATGCATCGGCTGCAACGCCAACATTTTGAGAACCAGGAGATCGAGCGTCCCCTGGACCAGGTCGGTGGGTCTACTCATATCTGATATGGTAACCGATATCGGTAACCATAACGATCCATGGCTAATGAAGACCTGGCGCAGAGCACTCGCTGGCATGAGCCGCAGCCAGCAGACTAAGAGTCCAATGCCACCTAGTTTTGGTGGGGCAGACGCCCCCGTCTACGCGCGGCTCCCAGCCGCGCTCTTCGGACCGTGCTGAAGTATCGAAGAGCTGGACCGGGCGCCCGGCGCAGGCCAAGGCCTGCCTCACCGACAGACGTCCTGAATGTGGGAAAACCAGGTGACCCGGAACCTGAAATGCCTCGAAGACCACATGGTGTTGTCCTTCCGCTACACCTTCACGTTCAGCTTCTTCACTTGATCGGCAATGTACTCCGATGTGCGCCACCCGAGCGCGCTGATGGTCAGCGTCGGGTTCTTGTCGGCATTGCTTACGAACGGCGCCGCATCGGTGATGAAGAGATTCTTGCAATCCCACGCCTGGCAATATTTATTCAACACCGAGGTCTTCGGATCATCGCCCATCTTGGTTGCCCCGACCTCGTGAATGATTTCGCCGCCGCGAGAAATGCCCCATCGATCCTCCGGTCCGGAGCTATTTGTCACGATGCCGCCGGCCGTCTCGATAATCTCTTTGAACGTTTCCTGCATGTGTTTGGCCTGCAGAAGCTCGTCGTCGCTCCATTTGAAATGGAAGCGAAGCACCGGGATACCCCACTGATCGACCGTGTTGGGGTCGATTTCGCAGTAGCTGTTCTCGTTCGGGATCATCTCGCCGCGGCCGGCGAAGTAGACATCGGCTCCATAGATCTTGCGCAGATTCCGCTTCAATTCCATGCCGTAGCCGCCTCCAAGCAGTTGCTCCGAGCCGCTGAGCACTCCGGATTCCGGGAGGCCGCGGCCGCCGCCGATCTCGATGTGATAGCCGCGCGCGAACGGCATCTTATTGGCCTTTTGCTCTTTGTAGAGCCACCACGGCATGTACATATGCATGCCGCCGACGCCGTCTTCGTTCTCCGGTGGCAGGTCTTGAAGGATCGGCAGAAAACCGCCTACGGCCGAACCAACGGTATCCATAATGTAACGGCCCACCAGTCCCATCGAGTTGGCAATGCCGTTCGGAAACTGGCTGCTCTTCGAATTGAGCATGATTCGCGCGGTCTCGCAGCAGCTTGCGGCGAGCACGACGATTTTGCCGTAGACGGAAACTTCGTTGCGTGTTTTCTTGTCAACGTAAGAAACGCCGCGCGCGAGTCCGTCGGGCCCGACCAGAACCTCGCGCACCATCGCGTTATTGCGGAGTTCGAGATTGCCGGTCTTCATGGCCGGGAAGATGTGGACACCGGGCGAGTTGAAGTTTGCGTTCACGCCACAGGACCGTCCGCATTGCGCGCAATAGTGGCAGGCCGGTCTTCCATGAATTGGCCGGGTCAGGATGGCTAAGCGCGACGGGATGCAGGGGATGTTGAGCTTGTCGCTGGACGCCTTGATGATCTTTTCATAGGCTCGCGGCGCCGGCGGAGGCAGAAACTTGCCATCTGGCGTGTTCTCCAAACCTTCATGCGATCCGAATACGCCGATCAGTTCCTCGGCTTTGTCGTAGTATGGCGCGAGATCGTCATAAGTAATGGGCCAATCGAAACCTTTGCCGTCCCGGCTGTAAGGCTTGAAATCGTACGGCCCCATGCGAAGTGAAATGCGGCCGTAGTGATTCGTGCGGCCTCCGAGCATGCGCGCGCGCCACCACATCCAGTCCGATCCGGGAGCATTGGTGTACGGTTCGCCTGGCACCTGCCATCCGCCGAGCAATGTCGCATCGAAGTAGCCGAACGGTTTCTCATTGCTCGATGCCGCGCGATGCGGAGCATTGTACGGCCACGCAAACATGTCCGACTGTTTTGTGCAATCGAAGAAATCGCCTGCTTCGAGCATGCAGATTTTTGCGCCGGCGTTTGCGAGCACTTGCGCCGCGACTCCGCCTCCGGCCCCAGAGCCGACAATCACAACGTCGTAGCTCTTGGGAGCTGCCTTCACTTGTGCCATGTATTCGTCCGCCTCACACGTCCATGGTAATCCGGGGCAGATCCCCGAAGGAGCGGAACGACTCTAGTCCAACAAGTGTTTGCTCCGCAGCGCTTGTTCGAGCGCCGCGTTGCTTGGCTCGGCAAGAATCTCGCCCGCTATATCCAGAGTGGGTTTTCGCTCCTTGCCGCCGTTCTGTTCGCGCACCCACTCGGCCGCGTCCCTATCCGCCTCGATGTTGACATAGTCGTACGGCACACCGCGATGTTCCAGAAATCCGCGCGCGCCCTGGGTCAGTTCGCACCAATCGGCGCCAAAAACCTTTACCTGTGACATAGGGCCCTCGAATGTCCGATGACGTTCGAGCGGAAGCGTTACTTGCGGATTTGCAGCGAAGGCGTCGTGCCTTCAACGGATTTGCGACGGCGCCCGAGCAGAAGCGGTTTTGCCCTCGGCAACCGGGTGCTTCAGTTGCGCATCGAGCACGGGTTTCAATGCTTCCAGCGCGATCGCACCGTTGTAGCGCTGCCCGTTGATAAATAATGTCGGCGTGCCTTCCACCCCAGCGCGGTCGCCATCCTGAATATCTCTAACGACTGTCTGTTTCGTTTGAGGCGAATCGAGATCCGCTTCAAAGCGCTTCATTTCGAGGCCAATTCCCTTTGCGATGGCGAGGACGGACGGACGCGATAGATCTTGGCGGTGGGCGAACAGGGCATCGTGCATCGGCCAGAACTTCCCCTGTTTGTTCGCCGCTTCCGCGGCCAATGCGGCAAAGGCAGCCTGGGAGTGAATCTCCAGCGGATATTCCTTAAAGATGAGCTTCACCTGAGTCGGGTAGGCTTTCAGCAGAGCGTGAAGTTGAGGAACAGCCTTGATGCAATAGGGACATTGAAAATCGGAGAATTCAATCAGCGTCAGCGGAGCATTCGCCGGACCGATCACCGGAGCCCCCGTGGTGGGAATTGACACCGGGTCGTCGAGCAGCCGGGTGTCCTGCTGCGGTCCTTGCGCAAACTTGGATTTCGTGGCGGCGGCGAGTGCCTGGGTTTCGGTCTTACCCTCTTTCAGTGAACTGACGATCACGGACGCCAACCCCTGACTGTAATAGCAGCTCGGGTCTTTCACGCGGCATTCCGCCGTTTTCATACCGCAGCCGCACGAACAGTCCTCGTCGCGCAAAAGCTTCAGCGCCGTCGCTTTTTGAGCGGCGGTCAAACCCGACAGGTCGACGCCGGCCAGCGACGATTGGCTTTTCCAGTCTTGAGCGCCCAACAGGACAACGCTCAATAGGCACAGAATCGCAATTTTGCCGGCGCGCAGGGGCGAGAACGTCATGTCTCTATTGTAGGGATATCGCAGCCAGCCCGCGCCATTCGGGGCGATTTCAACGTTCGCGGTACGCTTTACAATATGCGCAGCCTCGCCATCGCTCTTCTGGCGCTTCTGGCTCCCGCAGCCGTACCGGGCCAGGCCGCTTCACTGCCCTCCTGCGATGCCGGAGTGGCGAAGTACAGCCCTTGTGAACTGCGCTTCGAGTGGAGCGAGGGCGAACTTCCGTCCGGTAAGTCTCCGTTTCGTGACGAGTTGCTAAATGTTGCATTCCGTGGCCCCGATGCAACTACATATTTGATTCGAGCATTCTGGGACGGCGGCCGCACGCTACGGGTACGCTTTACTCCGAACCAGGCGGGGACATGGACGTATCGCATTACTTCCGTCCTTAAGCGTTTCGACAATCGCCAATCGACCTTTGCAGTTGCGGACGACAGCGCTCCCGGTTTCGTCGCTGTGGCGAATGTTCGCCATTGGCGCACGGATAATAAGCAGCCTCATCTCTGGATGTCGGCGGAAGCGCCTTGGATCGATCTGGACGATGCCGCATTTCGCAAATGGGCGGATGCGCGGAAGAGCGACGGTTTCACGCACATTCGAGGCGTCCTACTGACGGAAAATAGCCATGCAGGCAAGCCGTTATCGGCCAATTCTGAGCCGGACGTGGCTTATTTTTCGGCTCTCGACGATCGCCTGCTCTATGCAAATGGCCTGGGCCTCACGCTCGATCTGATCCTTGCCGACGGCTCGTTCCTCAAGACCGGCGCCATGGACACGCCGCAACAACGCGAGCCGCTGGTTCGTTACCTGGTTGCCCGCTACGGCGCGCTAAATGTTTGCTGGCAAGGCATAGAGCGCTTCGAAGATCAGCCGCACGCCCGCCCTCTACTCGATGACATTGGCTCTCTGCTGGGCAAATACGATAGTTTCCAGCATCCGCGATCCACAGATGCACGGCAGACTTCGTCCATGCTGCTGCGCGATAGCTGGGAGAACTACATCGTCGAAGCGTCCGCGAATCCCCAGCTTGGTGATGTGGAACGTCAGATTACGGCAGCTCCGCAGATCCACGTAATACAAGGCGTTGAGCCGGATGCATTTCGGCATGAGCTTTGGGTGACCACGACGAATGGCGAATACCCCACGATGCGCTTTGAGGCGTCGCAGAATCCAGCCAACATTCAGGCAATGCGCCTTTGGTTCAAGATCATGTCGAATGTCCGTCACTGGGAATTCGAGCCCTTCTTCGATGTCGACGGCGCGCGCTGCGCCGGTCTCGATAATGTCGAGTATCTGCTTTACGCGCAGCAACCGGGAATCGTCGAAATTACTTTTCCGGAGAAACATAAATACGACGCCCATTGGATCAATCCGGTCTCCGGGGAGACGATCGAATTGAAAGATGTCAAACAAGACGCCTTCAGCGAGCAGACTCCCGGCGGCAAAGGTGGCTGGCTGCTGCAACTGGAACGAACAGGCAAGAAAGCGTCGATGCTCAAGAGCTACCGATTCGAATCGGTATCGGCCCCTATTCAGGAAATTGAACTTGACCCGGCAAAGGTTCCGTTCCAAATTGTCGAGCCGGCCGGTCAAGAGATGGAAGCCGGCAAGCCAGCCACGTATGAAATCAAAATCACGCGAGCCAATCGCGCGACGCGGAGCATGGAATATCTTTGGACAGGAGAAATCGTTGCGGAGGGCGAGGGACCTCGAGTGCTCGCACTCGGCGCGTCCGGCTCGTTCGAGTTTCCCGCTCAGCTCATGAAGACCAGATCGGCTTTGCTCAACGTGACTGTCAGCGCAGTCAATGCGGTTGGTAAAGCGTACTCGATATCGAAGGTGTATCAGATTTCGCGGTGACCATTCTTGCGCTCGACACCACCACGGAATTTGGCAGCGTGGCCCTGCGGATTGACGGCCGGACAGTAGCAGAAATCCCGTTGCACAGCCCGGAGGGGTTTGCGCACGTAATCTTTGGATATATCGATGAAGTTTTGAAACGAAACGGAGTCGCGCTCGAAACGGTGGACTGCTTCGGAGCCGCGGCTGGCCCCGGCTCATTTACCGGCGTACGCGTGGGGCTTACCGCGGCGAAAGGGCTGGCGGAAGCGATGAATAGGCCGGTGGCGGCCGTTTCCAACCTTCGCGCTCTTGCCTTTTTCGGAAATTCGGATCGCCGCGCCGTGATTCTGGACGCCCGCCGCGGTGACGTGTATGTTGGGCTGTACAACGCAGAACTCCAGCCGATTCAGCGCGAAGCCGTGACAAAGCTGCCGGCGTGGTTGGAACAGATCACTACCGATTGCGAATTGATAACTGCTGCCGGATCGCCGTTCCGGGCGGCCATGGCCGGTTCGCGCTTTGACGGGAATACGTGGACCGAAGCCCCACGCTCGCTGGCGGCGGCTGTTGCATATTGCGCGGAGTTAGATCTGGAACGTGGAGCGGCCCTCGACCCGATTTCTGCGGATGCGAACTACGTGCGCCGCTCCGATGCGGAGTTGTTCTGGAGAGATCGGTAGGGCGTCTGCCGCGGTGAGAATGGCTTAGCCCCGTATGCTTTCCGCAAACCAACGCGAGGGCTCGGTAAAACAACGCAGGCCATAGCAGCAAAGCAGGCGAACCGGGCGCACAAGCCAATACAACCAACGAAACCCGGCCGGCAACTTCACAAATTCAAAATCCCGCGAATTCGGGAGGACGCTGCTGGAATAGCGAGTCCCCGCAAGCAGTAGCCGGTCCCAAGCCCGCTCGCGGCAATACATCGCGAACCTCAACTGCCGGTCTTCGGCAATTTCGGATGTTTTCGGAGGCCTATCTTGCTGTGGCGAGGTGACAGTTCCTCGTATTTCGATCACCAGCTTTTGCAGAGATCGAGTTGCTTCGACTTCGCCCAGTACCGGCGCCGGTAGCGGCGCGCCGAGTAATTCGGCCGCAACTGCCAGTGCCAACAATACTCTCCTGCGGCAGCCCAGCTCCCGGGCCCTCTTCAGCACCGCATGGAGTTCCATATCCGTTCGCTTGCGGATCAGCCCGGCAATGTCACAGACCCACTTCAGGTGTTTCCATCCATGGCGCGCGCCATGCGCGGCCAGCAGCAAAAATTGCTCTTCGGGCCCGGGGCAGCGCGCTGGTGTTCCGTCCGGAAGCAAAACCCGCGCCGCGGACTGGAATACGTCTTCGGTAGTGAGGGCAAACCGGGCAGCCGGCTCCTCACAGGACCAATGCAGTTCGAGAGCAACACCTTGCGTTGAATGTACTAAGGAAAGATGCTTGTCGGTCTCGGACAGCGTACCTGGTTCACACTCCGAGCCCTTCCCATCCCACTGGAAGCCGTTCCGCAACAAGAGATCCCGTGCGCGCGAGAAATCGTCGAAGTGTATGAGGATATCCAGATCGCCGAATCGCCTCAACGAAACGCCGCCATAAAGGGACACAGCTAGCGGCGGCCCCTTCAAGACAACAGCCTCGATTCCTTCCGTTTCGAACAGTTGCAGAACCTCGGCTAGCTTAACGGTTAGCTGCAAGCCATCGCTGGCGTACAACAACGCCGTCGAACGTAAGCGGCTACGAATGGCCCGCGGCAGCAGTTCCGGACAAACACCCGAGAGACTGCTGTGGACGAGACCCATTACTTCATTTCGCTCAGCAAGCGAAAGCATGAGGTCCCAGTCGGGTCCGTTCCGTACGATTTCACGAATTCGCTCGCAATCGGATTCGGACAGACCCGTCCTGGCGCACAACAGGAACAGTTCGACTGTTCCGGACGGATTTCCGCCCATTAGCTGTTCCGAAGATTTGGAACGTGGTGGCGCTTCGTCCGGCGATTTCCGAACTGGTATTTAGGCGAGCCTTTGCCAGCGCCATTGAACGCGGTTGGTTCCGGCCAAAACCAACCATCACTGCGGTGAGCCGTATGCCAGCCGGTTGGATCCTGGGACGATGCCTTCGCGGGAGTGGGGGCCACTATAGTAGCGACCAGGGCGGCACAGGAGCCGGCCAACGCCAGTTTACGTCCCACATCGCGCCGGGAGAGCAGTTTCTCGGTACTCGTTTCTTCGATGAGTTCCGCCTCAGCCAATTGGTGAACTGCCGACTCGATTACAGCGTCGTCGCAGGGACAATCCGACTCCGCCGCCACGATCTTTGCAAGATCGGCAATTGAGCGCTTGCCGTTTGCGTTCGCCCACACGGTGAGAGCGATCGAATTCAAGCAATGCACTTTGTTATTCTTCTTATCGAAAATTACCGTTTCTCCCGGTAATTCCTCGACGATGATATCTTTTTTACGTGCTAACGGTTTCATAGTCTAGTTCCTTTCATTCCAGGCGTCCTGCTGTTCACGTGCATCAGCAGCGCCCGTGCGGATTCGCCGACATCGCCACGTACTGTTTTAAATGCCGTCGATTTCCTGACAAGCTTCGCGAGAATTTTCAACGAATCCTCCGGGCGCGTCCGCGCGACGACGGTGTTGCCCATTAATTCCAGGAGAGTCTCCCCTTTCGTCATCGATCGCGGTTTCCACCGGCCGCAAGGTTTGTATTTGCAAACGGCAACCGTACACTCCGCCACCGCTGGTAATTTGCCACCGGTATCCGGTGAAGCCGCTTGCAACTTTCTTCTAAGCTTTTGACCCGAGGCCGTCCGCACGTGGGGCCGTCTCGAGAAGGGATGAATGCGGCCTTTTGTGTCAACGACGGCGAACTCGTCCGAGTAATAGGTAGCGCCTACTCGTACTAAAGCCAGCACAAGGGTACTCTTCCCGCTGAAGCTTCGACCCGGGAGAATAATCGCACGGCCTTTCCACCGAACCACGCCGGCGTGAATAAATACGTGCTTCCGGCAGAGCCGGGCTACCGCGTGCTGCGCAGCCGCTTCTAACGTCACCAGCAACTGCGGCAAAGAGCGGGCGTGGGCAATCGGCCGGCGGTCTTCATATAGGGCAAAGCCCTTGGCGTGTTCGTCGTCTCGCGAAATGAAGAACCGGACGTCGGCTTTGCGTGAGCCAGCCATTGTAGCGCCTGGAAGCAGATCTTCCGGTATTCGCTTCAGGATTCCCGGCTCGTTTGTTTCAATCGCGATCCGCACACCATAAGACGAAAGGGCAAAGCCGGAATTCGAGCAGCCATTCGGCAGGTTGACTCCCGGAATCGTGCACCCACTGTTTAAAATCCCCGAGGCTTTGCCTGGCCTACTGGAATTACCGGCTTTCACTTCCCTCTCCTCCGAAATTCATTAAGAATTTGAGTCGAGTTTACGGGATATTCGCCGGCCGAACAATCCGCTCCAGTACCGAGGTTTCGCCGTGTGCAGGCAGTACCGACTCTACATTTATACGGAATCTTACAAGTGCAACCGAAAATAGCGGATAGGTACCAAGACTGCTAGGCAAAATCCGATAGACATACTGACCGAATAGCGAGACGGGAGCGCCGAATAGCCGAACGTAGGGATACTGCAATAGGATGGGATGCTTTCGGTGCGCGGTCCCGCGTCGTCGAGCCGCGCACCTGGATCGAGGCCGCGCTTCAATGACGCGCTTTGTGCTCTTTGTAATCGGAAGGAATTTGGAAAACTGCTGCCTCGACAGGTCCAGCCGAGAAATTGCTCGATTGCGTTTTCATCGTTATAAACGGGCCATTTGAATCGCCGCTGCCGTTCCGCCCCATCATCGGCGATTGTACGCCGCTTACTGCCGTGTCCTGCAGAACCGGATACCCCTCCAGCTTTGTGGTTTCCTTCTGTAACTCGGACAAGCCCTGGCCGGCATTGCCCATCATCGGGTTCATACCACCTCCGAAAGCATAGTTCAGCTTCTCCGATAGCCGTTTATGGAAATCGCGCAGTTCGTCCGTGCCCGGTTCGGAGGGAACGGTCCACATATCCGAACGGACACTCATTCCGGCGCCCTCCTGACCTTCGGCCGTAACCGTCAGGATGTATTCCTTCGCGGTGTTGCCGTCGATTTCGCGAGTGTTTCCCGTCGCGTCGACCTTCGCGTTAAACTTCAGGTCGGCGCTGCCGCCGCGTTTGTTCATCTTTTGCCGCATTTCCTGCATTTGACGATTCATATCATCGAAGCTCATTACCGTGTACGAGCGATGTTCATTATCGATGGTCGTCATGGTCCCGGCATCCAAATCGATGAGTGTTGAAGAATCCTCGCCGATGCGCGCCAGCTTGTTGCCTTTCAGATAGACCTTCGAAGTCTGATCCTTTAACCCTTTCGACAGCCGGCCGCCCATCAGTTTGCCCATTGGGCTATTGCTCATGCCACGCATCATGTCGATGAGGCTTCCCCCGGTATACTGCACTGTTTCCTGATAGCTTACGTCAGCAAGCAAACAGCCAGCAGTAGCAAGCGCCACTATCGCCAATCGGAATTGTATTTTCATCTGAAACCCTCTCTGGCGGGAATCCTAGCAAACCTTCAGCCATCTAAGCTAGCCCATGCCGGCCGTAAAAACCGGCGGTTATTCTAGGCTTGTGACTCTCGCCGAGATGCAGCAGAAGATATCGTCCGGAGATATCTCCCCGGTCGAGTTGATTGTCCGGACGATTCAACAGATCGACAAAAAGAATCCGTCGATGAACGCATTCATCGAAACATTCTTTGAGAAAGCTCTGGCTGAAGCGCGCATAGCTGAACAGCGGATTTATCAGAAGAATGCGAGGCCACTCGAAGGCATTCCGCTAACGATCAAGGACAGCCTCGATGTCACGGGTAGCCCGACACACTGCGGCAGCCTGCTTAACCGGGAACTGCGGCCGGCCGACGACGCCACATCCGTCCGCCTGTTGCGTGATGCTGGAGCCATCATCATCGGGAAGACCAGTTGTCCTGAGTTCCTGATGAATTACGAAACGGATAACCGCATTATCGGAAGGACGAACAATCCCTGGGACGAGAGCAGAACGGCGGGCGGATCGAGCGGTGGCGAGGCGGCGGCAATCGCCACTTTTTGCTCCGCGGGCGGGATGGGCAGCGATGGCGGCGGCTCGGTCCGTTTTCCCGCTCACTGTTGCGGCATCGCAGGATTAAAACCGACGCCGGGACGCATTTCGGGGGCGGGACACGTTCCGCCGATCGTGCATCCTGGCGGCCTGCTCGGCGTCATCGGCCCGATGGCGCGAACGGCGGAGGACGTCAGAATCCTTTTCGAAATTCTTGCACGATTCGACCCGGCCGATCCGTTCTCAACTCCTATACCGCTGCGGGCGCCGGACCTGTCGCCGTGGAAGAACAAGCGGCTCAGAATCGGCATAATGCCCGGCTGGCTTGACGTTCCAGTAATGGCAGCGATGGCGGATGCCACAGTGAAAGCCGAGACGCTGCTGGCGGAGTTGGGTTTCGCGGTTGAAAGCTTCCGGCCGGCCGAGGTGGATCGGGCGCCGAATCTCTGGTGGTTTTTCTTCGGCCAGATCCATTCGCGAATGACGAAAGAAAGCCTTTTGGGCAAAGAAGATCAGCTCCACTGGACCGGAATGGAACTTCTGAAACGAGCGATCGACGAACCTGAGCCGACCGTCGAAACAGTTCTAAACAATCTCGCCGAACGCGACAGCATGCGCGCCAAGCTTCTGCGGCAGATGGAAATCCATCGCGTGCTTCTGCTGCCTGCCTGCGGAGTGACAGCCTTTCCGCATCGGACGCGCCGGTGGAAGACTCCCGGCAAGGAAATTGGCCTGTTCGAGGCCATGATGCCGCTGACGCCGTTCAATCTGTTTGGCATGCCGGGCATGGTCGTGCCGATGGGCTTCGATGAGGAAGGCCTGCCTTGCGGCGTACAACTGGTGGGCCGTCCTTATGATGAGGAATTGCTACTCGAACTGGCTACGCAGCTTGAAAACGCACGTGATCCGTTCCCTACCCCGCCCGGAGTAGAACCGCTCTTTTAGCCGGACACATGCAACCGGCGCCGCCGGGCCATCTATCTATTAGTAAAATCCGAACATGCCGCTCGACGAATACGCCAAGAAGCGCAAATTCGACAAAACTCCCGAGCCGGCCCCTGGCAAATCCCGTCCCAAGGCAAAAGCGGTAACGGGAGGCCTTTTCTGTGTGCAGCGCCACCGGGCTTCCCATTTACATTACGACCTCAGGCTTGAAATCAATGGCGCGCTTGCAAGTTGGGCCGTTCCGAAGGGACCCACGCTCGATTCGACACGCAAATCGCTGGCGATGAAAGTGGAAGATCATCCGATGGAATATGCCGAATTCGAAGGCAATATTCCAGCCGGCAACTATGGCGCCGGGAGCGTGATGCTCTGGGACATCGGGCGCTATACGCTGCTCGACGATCCGCCGGCGGAGCAACAACTGGCACGCGGCGATTTCAAATTTTCACTCGAAGGCAGCAAACTGCATGGCGCATTTGCGCTGGTCCGGATGAAGCGCGGCGAAAAGGGCAATGAATGGCTGCTAATCAAGAAACCCGATGAATATGCCGTTCCGGGATGGACTCCGGAAGAGCACGCCTGGAGCGTCAAAACAAAGCGAAGCCAGGAGGAGATCGCGGCCAACGACGCTCCGATCGACCCCGAGCATATTGCGGGATCGAAGAAAGCGGCCATGCCGAAAAGCATCAAACCGATGCTCGCAACCCTCGTCGATGGGCCGCCCGCGGGCGAGCAATGGCTCTACGAAATCAAGTGGGATGGCGTTCGCGCGCTCTGCTTTATTGAAAACGGCAAGCTTCGGATCGAATCTCGAAACGGGAAGCGCACGGAAGAGCAGTATCCCGAACTCGCCAGTTTGCCTTCTTTGATCCAGGCAGATACAGCTATTGTCGATGGCGAAATTGCCGTGCTCGACGAACAGGGGCGCGCCCGCTTTGAGCTGATCCAGCCTCGCATCTCGACCGCTCGTAACATCGAGATTCTGCAGCGGACAAATCCCGCGCACCTGTTTCTGTTCGATTTGCTGTACCTCGATGGATATGACTTGCGTGGCGTGCCGCTTGAAACACGCAAGGATCTACTGGAGAAGAGCGTCGAATGGAACGATGTCGTGCGCTATTCCCAGCATTTCGCCGCGGATACGGACACGATTCTCAAAGCCGTCCAAAGAATGGGCGTTGAGGGAATCCTCGCCAAGGATCGGCGAAGCCCCTATGAACCGGCGCGATCGAAGCGCTGGCTGAAAGTGAAGGTTCAAAATCAACAGGAATTTGTGATCGCCGGGTTCGTGGAAGGGGAACGAGAATACTTCGGATCCCTCGTACTTGGTGTGAATAAGGGAAAGACTCTGCAGCATGCGGGCCAGGTGGGAACCGGTTTCGACGCCAAGCAGCGAAAAGCTATTTTTCAGAAGCTCGAGCCTCTCATCACCAAACATTGCCCGCTTTCACCCAAGCCCAGGATCAAAAGCGTGACCTGGGTTGAGCCAGAACTGGTTTGCGAGGTTCGATTTCTCGAATGGACCAACGAGGGCATGCTGCGAGCGCCGGTTTTCGCGGGCCTTCGCGAAGACAAACGCCCGGCGGAGGTTGTACGAGAGGTCGAACAGAAATCGCCCCGCGATACTGCGAAGAAGCGGCTGCAATCGAAAGACGCGTCCCGGGATCACCCGACCGCTCTCGATCTAAGCGGCAAGGAAGCGGTGGTCGAAATTGGGGAACACACGCTGAAGCTGACGCACCTGGACAAAGTGTATTTTCCGAAAGACGGCTACACCAAGCGCGATCTCTTGCACTTTTACGATGAAGTCTCCCCGTTGCTGCTGCCGCATTTGAAAAATCGCCCGCTGTCGTTGAAGCGTTACCCGAATGGAATTGACGACAAATTCTTTTTTCAGAAGAACGCGTCCGAACATTTCGTGGATTGGTTGAGGGTGGAACCCGTTCACGAAGGTCATCCGCCGAAAACAATCAACTACGCTGTCGCCGACAATCGCGCTTCGCTTATTTACCTGGTCAACCTCGGCTGCATCGACCACAACCCATGGATGAGCCGTATCGGTTCTCTCAAACACCCCGACTGGATATTGATCGATCTTGACCCGTTCCATTGCCCGTTCAACCGGGTAGTGGAGACCGCTCAGATCGTGCGTGACATCCTGAATCGCGTGGGACTCAAGGGCTATCCGAAGACGACCGGCGGAGATGGCCTCCATGTCTACATTCCGCTCGAACCGATCTATTCTTACGACCAGGCGCGCAGCTTTGCCGAGATCCTGTTTCATTTGGCAAACCAGAAAAGTCCGGATCTGTTCACGGCCCCACGAAGCGTGGGCAGCCGCAAGCAAGGCCGCGTTTATTTCGATTGGCAGCAGATCGGCAGCGGTAAAACCATCGCGGCTCCCTACGTTGTGCGCGCTTATAATGGCGCTCCGGTTTCAACTCCGTTGAAGTGGAGCGAAGTCAAACAGGGGCTCGATCCGGCGGATTTCACGATCAAAAACGTATTGGCGCGCTTTCGCAAGGAAGGCGACCTGTTTGCGCCGGTACTCGCGGGCGGCCAGCGGCTCGAATCCGCACTAAAGAAATTGCAGTAACGGCAGATCGCTGTGGAAAACCGGCTCGCGCACCACCTCATTAGCGTGCGTCCGGCTGTGATTCCATTCCGGCTTACCTTTGAGCCCGGCATGTCTTTGTATGAACAGGTGATTTACGCCGCCAAGAAAGCCATCGTTTCGGGAAAGCTGAAGGGAGGCGACCCATTTCCGGACTGGATGACTGTGGAAAGGTGAACTCAAATCCGCGACTTTCAAGATGGTGAAAATGTTGCGGCT
>Ga0134128_10002429_pt1 | contig 23148 bp, 17 predicted proteins | sample KB31754_FD_96462 | JGI IMG/M metagenome (GOLD analysis project Ga0134128, IMG submission 96462) | Terrestrial soil microbial communities with excess Nitrogen fertilizer from Kellogg Biological Station, Michigan, USA - KB3-175-4 | ecosystem: Environmental > Terrestrial > Soil > Unclassified ... | reverse complement strand
GGCAAAGCCGTCGGCACCGCGGTAGCCGAACGTCTTGGCAGATCCATCCTCGAACTGGGCGGCAATAATGCCATCATCGTCTCAGCCGACGCGGATCTCAACATCGCCATCCCCGGTGCCGTTTTCGGCGCCGTCGGCACCGCCGGTCAACGGTGTACCACCACCCGCCGGCTCATCGTTCACGACAGTGTCTACGACAACCTAAAAGCAAAACTCACCGCGGCTTACGGCCAGCTCAAGATCGGCGACCCGCTGGATGAACGCAACCACGTGGGCCCTCTGATCGACAAGGACGCCGTTGCCAGCTACCAAAAAGCCATCGAAGCCGCGAAAGCGCAGGGCTGCCGGTTTGCCGTCGAAGGCGCCGTGCTCGCCGGCGACGGATTCGAGAGCGGCTGCTACGTTCGCCCCTGTATAGCCGAAGCAGATCCCTCCTATCCTATCGTCGCCCAGGAGACCTTCGCCCCCATCCTCTATCTGCTCCGGTATAAGACACTCGACGAGGCCATCGCCATCCAGAACGGCGTACCCCAGGGCTTGTCCTCCTCCATCATGACCCTCAATCTTCGTGAGGCGGAGCAATTCCTCTCCGCGAGCGGCAGCGACTGCGGCATCGCCAACGTCAATATCGGCACCAGCGGCGCGGAGATCGGCGGCGCCTTTGGCGGCGAGAAGGAAACGGGCGGCGGCCGGGAGAGCGGCAGCGACGCCTGGAAGGCCTATATGCGGCGCCAGACCAATACCATCAACTATTCAACTCAACTGCCTCTTGCACAAGGGATAAAATTCAATCTTTAAGCGTTCCGCCGAAACCTCGCGCAAAATAATATGCAGGATAATGCGTTATAACGCAGGCCTATGAGCCGGCTTTTCCCGTCTATCTGCAGTTATGAAAAAATGGCTATTTCTTTTACCGTTGTTCGTTACCAGATTCATCCCGCTGCAGGCGCAGGTCCGCATGGCCGTTTTCGGTGGCGCTCACGCCGCTAATGTTTTGGAAACCAACAGTATCCCCGGCTGGGATACGGCTACCAGACATTTCGAGCGCAGCCGCACCGGCTTCCAGATAGGAGCCATGCTCGAGATGCCCATCGGCCACACCGGCTTGTTCTTCCAGCCCGCTTTTTCCTTTATCACTAAAGGCCGCATTTACGACAAGAACTACGACTCGCTGACCGCGCTCGCCACCGACACCATTTATAACAAATCGACGCTGAAGCTCACCTATGTCGAGTTCCCGCTGAATCTGACCTATAAGATCCCCATCACCCACAACCGCAACAACCATATCTTTTTCAGCGCGGGACCTTATATCGGTTTTATCTATTCGGGCAAGATAACCACCGAAAATCTTACCGAAGTTCCCAATAGCACCTACAGTAGCTCCACCGCCGCCGTCAACGTAGGCAAAGGGGCCGACACCTATAAGACCTGGGACATCGGCGTCGACGCCCGCGCCGGCTTCGAGCTGGGCAGAGTGCTGCTTAGCGGCTACTACAGCCGTGGCTTCACGAACTTCTACAACGCGCCCTATGCCGGCACCTTCCACCACCAGGTCGTGGGCGCCACGGTGGGCTTCTGGATCGCCTCCAGCGCTTCCGCGCCAAAAAGGACCCGCGACACCGATCACGACGGTATCGACGACGAAGAGGACGACTGCCCGCTGCAACCCGGTACCGCCCAATGGCACGGCTGTCCGGCCCCGGATCGCGACCACGATGGCGTGGACGACCAGCACGATTCGTGCCCCACCGTCCCCGGCTTCGCCCGATACAACGGCTGCCCGCCGCCGCCTCCACCCCCTCCCGTAGCTCCGCCACCCCCGCCGCCGCCACCCCCGGCTCCGGCTCCCGAGATCAAAAAAGAGACCGAGGACAAGATCAATTATATCGCCCACAACATTCTCTTTAAACCCGGCAGCGACCGCCTCACCGACGGTTCCTTCCTGGCACTCGACGACCTCGTACCGCTACTGCAGGCTCACCCCAATTGGCGTTTGACCATCGAAGGGTATACCGATAACTCGGGCACGCCGGAAAAGAACCTCCAGCTGTCGAGCAAACGGGCCGGCGCCGTCAAAGCATATCTGATGAGCAAAGGCGTCGACGAACGGCAGCTGAACTCCGTAGGCTATGGCCAGGAGCATCCCATCGCCGACAACCATACGAATGCCGGCAAAATGGCCAACCGAAGAGTAGAACTAAAACTAAGTGTGCAGGAAACGCGTTCCAATAAAAATTAACGCCTTTCCTGCAAATGGCTAATGTCTGTCCTTGCGGACGGCCGCCACTGGCGGCCCAGGCGCAACCCAAATAATTTTAACAAGTCGATAAAGCCATTCCTGTAATTTTTGACCCTTTTTGCGCGCTAAAACCTTTATTTTACAGGCTTGACTATACACATGAAACTAAAAACATCAAAAATGACTCGTCGCCTGCGTAGCGTGAATGGATTGTTGTTGGGATTACTCATTGGTTGCTCGCCCTTAACCTTGCTTGCCCAGGGAACCTCCGCCAAGACCGAATTACCAAAAGGCTGGCACCTGCTGGACCATGAAAAGGACGGATTTTACGGCATCAGCGTCAACAAAGCCTACGAATTCGCCAAAACAAAAAAATTAAAAAGCAAAACGGTGCTCGTCGCCGTGATCGACTCCGGTGTAGATACCCTCCACGAAGACCTCAAGGACATCCTCTGGACCAACCCCAAAGAGATCCCCGGCAATGGCATTGATGACGATCACAACGGCTATGTCGATGACGTACACGGCTGGAACTTCATCGGCGGTAAGGACGGCACGAACGTGAAAGACGACTCGCAGGAAGAAGCCCGCGTCTATTATGCCTTCAAGAAACGCTTCGATGCACATGGTCTCGACACCACCAACTTCGGCGTCGACGACAAATATGATTATCACATGTGGCTCAAGGCCCGCAAGACCATCCTCGGCGATGGCTCGGACAACGGCATCGACCTCTATAGCCTGCACCGCGCGCTGACCGCCAGCATCAAAAGCGATAGCATCCTCCAGTCCGCCATGGGCAAGCCCGAATATACCGGCAACGACCTCGATACCTTCCAGACCCGGACCACGGAAAGCAAGAGTGCGAAGAATTGGTTCCTCTACATGTTCAAGGCGAACAAGATCATGGACATGACGAACAAGACCTTTATCACCGAGTTCACGGAAGAGGTCGACGAGCAGGATAAGAAAGCCGCCGTCAAGGAAAGCGCACCCAAGGATTACCGTGAGGAGATCGTAAAGGACAACGAGAACGACATCAACGACCGCTATTACGGCAACAACGATATCATGGCCGGCGAGCCCCTTCACGGGACGCATGTCTCGGGCATCATCGCCGCCGAACGGAACAACGGCAAAGGCATCGACGGCATCTGCGACAACGTCCGCATCATGATGATCCGCGCCGTTCCCAATGGTGACGAACACGATAAGGACATCGCCCTCGCCATCCGTTATGCCGTCGACAACGGCGCCCGCGTGATCAATATGAGCTTTGGCAAGAACCTGTCGCCCGAAAAACCCTGGGTGGATTCCGCGGTGAAATATGCCGAAAGCAAGGGCGTCCTCCTGGTACATGCCGCCGGTAACGACAATGCCGACGTAGACACCACGGATAATTTTCCCAGCCCGCATTTCCTTCATTCCAATTATGAAGCGTCAAACTGGATCACGGTAGGAGCAAGCTCCGACCCCCTGGCTGAGCCCGGCTTCTCCAGCTACACCGCCTCGTTCTCGAACTATGGCAAGCAGGAAGTCGATGTCTTCGCACCCGGCACCCGCATCTATTCCACCGTTCCCGGCGGTAAATACGAGAACCTCCAGGGCACCAGCATGGCCGCACCCGTGGTTACCGGCGTAGCCGCGCTGATCCTGGAATTCTATCCCAACCTTACCCCGCAACAGGTGAAATATTGCATCGAGAAATCGGCCGTCACGCCTGCCACCAAGGTCAAAGTACCCGGCACCGAGAACGACATGGTCAGCATGTCCGATCTCGACAAAAGCGGCGGTATCGTCAATGCCTATGAAGCGCTGAAACTCGCTTCCACCATCAATGGGAAAAAGGACAAGCTGGACCGCTCCACCTTGCAAACGAACACCAACAACTAATCGAATACGTCACCATTAACCCTGAGCTATCCATGATCCCCCGCTCCGAGATAATCCCCGCCGATTTTTATCAGTCGTACATCGACCTGATCAAAGACAACGATTTTCGCGAAGCCATCCGGAAGAACACGAAACACTTCCGGCGGGTCATGGAGCGTATTCCCAGAAAAAAATACGATTACCGATACGCCGAAGGGAAATGGTCCATCCGGCAGATGCTGCAGCATATCATCGACGCCGAAAGGGTCTTTGCATACCGCGCACTGCGTCTCTCCCGGATGGACCCCACCCCGCTGCCGGGCTGGGATGAGAACGCCTGGGCACAGCACGACGGCGGCGCCGACCGCCGCTGGAAAGACCTGCTCGAAGAATTTAGCGCCGTCCGCGAAGCCACCCAATACCTGTTCGACTCGCTCTCCGACGAGCAACTGCGTTTCGTGGGCACCGTCCGCGAAAGACCGCTGAACGCGTTTACCATCGGCTTCGTCCTCCCCGGCCATGTGGCCCATCATATGATCATCCTGGAAGAGCGGTATCTGTGAACAAGCTCCCACCCCACCGATTGAACCGCATAGCGGTGAGCGCATTTTTCTTTCTCGCCGGTTTTTGTTTCTCCTCCTGGGCTTCCCGCATTCCCAATATCCAGCAACATCTACACCTCGACAACGCCGCACTCGGCGGCGTCCTGCTCGGTCTGCCCGTGGGCCTCATGACCTCGCTCCCGCTGGCCGGCTGGCTCGTAGCGCGTTTCGGAAGCCGCCCCGTCGCCATCCTAGGAGCCGTGCTTTACGCCTCCACGCTTCCCGTCCTCGGTCTCGTCGACTCCCCGTGGCAACTCGTGGCCTGCTTGTTCTGTTTCGGCATGTTCGGCAACCTCCTCAACATCTCGATCAACACCCAGGCGATAGGCACCGAAGCGCTCTACGGCCGCACCATCATGGCCTCGTATCATGGTCTCTGGAGTCTTGCCGGTTTCTCGGGCGCAACCATCGGCGGCGCCTTCATCGGCTTCGGCTGGCGCCCCTGGCAGCATTTCCTCGTCATCACCGCCCTCGCCTATAGCATAGTGGTCGTGCTGTCCCGCCGGCTGATCTCCCGGGACGCCGCCGACCGCGGTGACCAGCCCATCTTCGCCCGGCCTGACCGCTCGCTGATCAATCTCGGTATCATCGCATTCTGCTCCATGATCTGCGAGGGCGCGATGTTCGACTGGAGCAATGTGTACTTCCAAAAGATCATCTTCCCACCCAAGGCCCTCGCCGGCATCGGTCTCACCGCCTTTATGTCCACCATGGCGTCCGGCCGTTTCCTCGGCGACTGGCTCGCCACCAAATGGGGCATCCGCCGCATGCTGCAATTCAGCGGATCCCTGACCGCCACCGGTCTGCTCCTGGCGATCGGTCTTCCCTGGCTCTTTCCCGCGCTCGTAGGTTTCCTTTTCGTCGGCGCCGGCGTTTCCTCCGTGGTCCCCCTGGTCTATAGCGCCGCCGGCCGTTCCAAGGTGCTCAGCCCGGGCGTGGCGCTCGCCGCCGTGTCTACCATCGGCTATCTCGGCTTCCTCTTCGGTCCACCCTTCATCGGGTTTATCGCCCAGGCTTTCAACCTCCGCGTCTCGCTGGGCCTCATCGCCATCCTGGGTTCGGTAATCGCCCTCTTCGCGTCCCGCATTAAATAATTCGTCCCCGCTCGGGCTTCGCCTTCGCGGCCGGCCAATAAAAAAGGGAGCCCGAGAGCTCCCTTTTTAAATGAGATATTGTCTATTACTTGTTGTATACTAAGTTCTTCTGTGCGATCATATCATCTACTACATTCACGGCTTCGTTCAGCCACACATCGGTCCTTTTGTCCTTCAGCCAGGCCTGGAACCGGTCCGCCTTGTTCTTGTCGTCGTCATACTTGTGGACATCCTGCGGCAAAGCATTCACATTCAGTTCGCTGCTTGTCGGCAGTTTGCTCAGCGTTTCAAGCTCCTTAACCGTCGACTTGATGTGTTTCTGTTCGTCCTGGTATTTGGCCAGATTCAGCGAATAGACCTTGTCCTGGATGCTGCTCAGCCATTCCTCATCCTTGCGGATCGCCCCAAAAGAGGTGTTACCCTTGAGCCTTTCGGTACTCATCGCCTTGAGGCTATTGAGATCATAGGCATATTTCCAGGTGCTGTAATCGGCTTTGGCGATCTCATCCCAGGGCAGCGCATCCGGATTGTCCTTTTCCCGGATCTTGCTGTATTCATAGATATCGGGATAGATATCCGGTAATACGATATCGGAAGCTACACCCTTGAGCTGGGTCGAACCACCGCTGATGCGATAGAACTTCTGCAGGGTCAGCTTGAGGGTCCCCAGATCGCTGTTGGAATCCATAAAACCCATGGTCTTGTCGAGCCCTATGGGGCGCTGAACCGTACCCTTACCATAGGTAGACGTGCTGCCGATGATCACCCCGCGGTGATAGTCCTGGATAGCGGCGGCAAAGATCTCGGAAGCCGATGCACTCAGCTCGTTCACCATCACGGCAAACGGACCATTGTACAATACGCTCTTGTCGTGATCGGGAAGGATCGAAGGCTTGCCATCGCGGTCACGGACCTGGACGATGGGGCCCTGCTCTACGAAATAACCCGCCATCTGGACGACGTCCATGAGCGAACCACCACCATTATCACGGAGATCGAGGACGATGCCGTCGACCTTTTGTTCTTTTAATTTCAGAATCTCGCGCGCTACATCGATGCTGCAACGAGCGCCCTTGGGGTTGTCGAAATCGGCATAGAACTCGGGCAGATAGATATACCCGATCTTGCCTTTGGGCGTGTTGACGATGGCGCTACGCGCAAAGGTCAGCTCATCCTGCACGATCTCGTCGCGGATCAGCGATACCACCTTCACCGAGCCATCGGGCTTTTTCAACCACAACCGCACCTCGGTACCCTTGGTGCCGCGGATGATCTTGATCGCGTCTTCGGTGAAATAGCCGGCCATATCCACGGGCTCTGCATTACCCTGCGCCACCTTTTGGATGACATCGCCTACACCTACCTGGCCGGATTTCCAGGCCGGGCTGCCGGTGACCAGCGAGCCGATCTTGATATTCCCGTCCTCATACAGCAGGGAAGCGCCGATCCCAAAGAAATGGCCGCTCATCTGCTCGTTGAAATAACGTTGTTCGACCGGGGGGAAATAATCCGTATGCGGGTCCATGCACTGAACGATGTCCTGCACATAATTGTTGAAACGATCGTCATCCGTTTCCTTCACGGTGAGGCGCTCGTACATCCGGTCCATGACCTTGAGACTACGTGCACGCGCGTCCTTCTCCAGATCTTCGTTGCTCTTGGCGACAAAACCGGCCTTGCCCTTGCTCGCCTGCTGTTGATCCAGCAGATCGGAATACCGCTCGAGCGTCAGGAATTTCAGCCGCTTGCGCCAGGCTTCCCGGCGGTCGGCATCCGTAGCGGGGAATTTCACATTGTCGTAGTTCTGATCGTAATCCTCATTGACGGAGAAATCGAAAGGTTTGCTGAGGATATCCCGGTAGATCGCCTGCGTCTCCAGCATCCGTTTCTTGTAGACCTCGGTCACCGCCGGAACGAACGCGATGGTCGACGTACCCAGGATCTCGTCGTCGATCTTATTCCCATAATGCGCCTTGAGGTCTGCGACATCGGACGACAAGAATAGATCTTTATCGGGATCCACTTCCTTGATGTATTTGTCGAATACCTCGGCGGAGAATTTATCGTCGATGGGTTTGGGACTGTAATGGATCTGTTCCAGGTACTCCCCGACATTGTGCAGGATCCGCTCTTGCCGTGTCGGCGGATTCCCCCCTCTTCCCAACGTCCTTCCGGCGACAAAAACACCTCCAGCCAGGATCAGCAGGACGATAGGCAGATTTCTTTTATTGATCATATACTTTAACACTTTTAACATAGCTATTCAAAAATAACGATAAATGTAATGGTATGTTGTCGGCTAAGATGAATATTAACAAGCAGTTTGCTAGTTTGTGATAAGCGGTTCGCCACCCTCCCGCGGATTTTTTCCCATAATGTTTTGCCGGAAAATGAATTTCCATTAATTTCGCGCTCCACACGGTGGTTGTAGCTCAGTTGGTTAGAGCATCAGATTGTGGTTCTGAGGGTCGTGGGTTCGAACCCCATCATCCACCCCCCGCGAGGCGCAAGTCTCGCAAAATCATTAGCGAAGAGATCGTCAAAAAGACGGTCTCTTTTCTTATAATATTGTACTATGACCCATATCGCCTGGTGGCTCTACACCATCCCTTTTATCTCCGCCTTTATCCACTGGCTCACTATCTGGATGGCCCTCAAGCTCCTCTTCCATCCGCGTCACCCCAAAAAGATCCTCGGCTTCACCCTGCACGGCGTCTTCCCCAAACGTCAGCAACAGATCGCCGAAAGCCTCGGCCGCATCGTAGGCCAGGAACTCCTCTCCTTTGGGGAGATCGAAAAGACCATCACCAATCCCGATAATGTCAAACGCATCCTCCCGCTCGCCGACACCCATATAGACACTTTTCTCCGCGTAAAGCTCAAGGAAAAAATGCCGATGATCGCCATGTTCATCGGCGACAAGACCATCGCCCAGCTCAAGACCACCTTTCTCGAGGAACTGGAAGAATTGTTCCCGATCATCATGCAGAATTATGTCGCCAACCTCCGTCATGATCTGGACCTCGAACGCATCATCGTCGAAAAGATCGCGGGCTTCTCCGCGGATCGGCTCGAAGCCCTGCTCAACGAATTCCTTACGAAGGAGTTCCGCTTCGTGGAGGTAATCGGCGCAGCCCTGGGCTTCCTCATCGGCCTGCTCCAGATCTTCCTCACCTTATTAATGCGGTAGACTAATCCGATCGCCTACTCAAATAATGAGTGTTCACATTAGCCCTTCCGCATTCGTATAATGCCGTTTGTACAGAATGGCACCTCTTGCTAAAAATTTTCACCTGAATTTTGCAGCCAAATCTATACTCGACATCTCATGAGAAAAATTTGGCTATTGTGTGTGATCACGGCATTGTCAACGGCAGGCTTTTCCCAGGGTCCTCCTTTGGGGGGAGGCGCAGGACGGAGAGGAGGGGGACAGATCCCCGCGATCGGTCATTTCTATGGTAAAGTAGAAGACGCAAAAACGAACAAAGGCATGGACGGCGCTTCCGTCCAACTGATCCAGACCAAATACGACCCGGCAACCCACAAACAAAAAGATACGGTCATCAGCGGCATGATCACCGGTCGCAAAGGCGATTTCAGCCTGGAGAATCTCCCTATCTTCGGCAATTTCCGGCTGAAGATCACCGCCATAGGCTATAGCACCTATGAACAAAAAGTAGCCTTCGATCTCAAAGGACTCCGCGGCGCGGCAGGTGCAGCAGGCGCGGGCGGCGCAGGTGGCGGCGGTGACAACGGCGACAACCCACAGCAGCAACAGGGGATGTCCCGGGCCCTCCAGGCGCTCAACGCAGTCGATAAAGACCTGGGCAACATCAAACTCTCCGAAGACGCACAAAGCCTCGAGCAGGTCACCGTCACGGCCTCCAAACCGCTGATCACGATGGGCGTCGACCGCAAGATCTATAATGTCGAAAAAGACATCGCCGCCCAGGGCGGCTCGGCCACGGACGTGATGAAGAACGTCCCCTCCGTACAGGTCGATATCGATGGCAACGTCACCCTGCGCAATTCTACACCGACCATCTTCGTCGACGGCCGGCCCACCACCCTCACCCTCGACCAAATACCCGCCGACGCTATCCAAAGCGTGGAGATCATCACCAACCCCGGCGCCAAATACGACGCCTCCGGCGGCACGAGCGGTATCCTCAACATCGTCCTGAAAAAGAACCGGAAGGCGGGTTACAACGGGAACATCCGCGCGGGCATCGACCAACGCGGCCACGGCAACTTCGGCGGCGACATCAACATCAAGCAGGGGAAGATCAATTTCTTCCTCGCGGGCTTCTTCAACGACCGTAAATCTATTTCGACCGGACAGATCAACCGCTATACGTTCAATCAGCCCAGCTATCCCCCGGACAGCCTTTCGGAATCGGATTATAGTGTGAACAAGGGCTATTTCGCCTTCGGCCGCGGCGGCTTCGACTACCTGATCGATAACCGCAACACACTTACCCTCACCGGCAATATCGTACATGGCACCTTCACCCCGTATACCAACAGCGATCTCTTTGTCGACACCGTGACGGCCGGCGGTTCGCGGGATTCCTACACCCGCCGCGTGACTTCGACCAACTCCCAGTTCAACAACCACGGCGCCATGGTGAGCTTCAAGCATACCTTCCCCCGATCGGGCGAAGAATGGTCCGCCGATGTGAACTACAGCCAGGGAACCAACGACAACAACAACCTCGTATCCTCGGAGATCCATAACGTCAAAGAAGGACCGCTGTCGTCGACCTATGATCAACAGCAGATCGGCAACGGCACCAATAAATATTTCACGGCACAAACGGACTATACGCTGCCCTTCGGCGAGAAAGGCAAGTTCGAAACCGGTCTCCGCGCAGCTATCCGTAACATCTACAGCCTTAACAACATCGATACACTGAACGCGCAGAACCAATTCGAGGTCGAAGGTCTGCTTAGCTCGGAATATACCTATCGTGATCGCGTCTTTGCAGGCTATGCGACCTATAGCAACGCGATCAAGAATTTCTCCTATCAGCTGGGCCTCCGTGTCGAGAGCTCGGATTACAAAGGCACGCAGCACTTCACAGGCGACAGTTTGAACATAACGGGTACCGACACCGCCAGCGTCCAATACCCCACCACCGGCTTTTTCAGCAACCGCTATCCCTTGAGCTTTTTCCCGAGCATCTTTCTCACGCAGAAGCTCACCGATAACCAGGACCTGCAGCTGAGCTATAGCCGGCGGATCGACCGGCCCAGCTTCCAGCAGCTGTTCCCCTTTACCGATTACTCCGACTCGCTCAACCTCAGCCGGGGTAACCCCGATCTGAAACCGCAGTTCACGAATAGTTTCGAGCTCACCTACTCGCTTATCTACGCCGGCAACGCCAACTTCCTGGCGTCGGCCTATTATAAGAATACCACCGACCTCATCACCCGCCTGGCATCCGAAGGGGTCAACCCTGTGAACCATAGGGCGGTGATCATCAACACCTATGTCAACGCGAAATCCAGCTTCGTGGGCGGTCTGGAATTCATCGCGCGGAATACGATCACCCCCTGGTGGGACATTACCGGCAACCTCAACATCTTTACCTCGAAGATCAATACCATCGACACCGGCGAATTCGCAGTAGCGCCCATAGGCGAGCAGTGGAGCTATTACGCAAAGGCCTTCAACACCTTCAAGATCACCAAGGCCCTCTCGTTCCAGCTCTCGGGTGACTTTACCTCGAAGACCGTATTGCCCCCTGGCGGCAGCGCGGCTAACGGCGGCAACTCCGGACACGGCTGGGGCGGTACCGTGAGCGGCAACGCCAACGGCTATAACCGGCCTAACGGCGGCGTCGACGCAGCCATCCGCTACGAGTTCCTGAAGAACCATACCGCCGCGCTGACCCTTAGCGTCCAGGATGTCTTTCGCACTCGTGTCAGCGACGTGTATACCTATTCCGCAACCTATACGCAGGAGTACGACCGGCGGCGGGACCCGCAGTTCTTCCGTCTCCAGTTCAACTGGCGTTTCGGTAAGTTCGACATGGCACTCTTCAAACGCAAGGACACCAAAGCGGAGATGGACCAGGGCATACAAGGCGGCGGCGGTCCGGCAAACTAAATTCAAGGCGTCCAAACGGACGCCTTTTTTCTTATCTTTCGGCATGCATTCCACGCTTTTCTTAGGCGATAGCTACACGATCGGCGAAGGCCTGCCGCTGGCGGGCAGCTATCCCTATCAGACCATTCAGCTCCTGCGCCGCGGCGGCTATCCGTTCTATGCACCCGAGATTATCGCCCGCACCGGCTGGACAACGGACGAGCTGCTTGCGGCGACCGGCCAGACCACGCTGCTGCCCTCCTACTCCTTCGTAATGTTGCTCATTGGCGTCAACAACCAATACCGCGGCCGCGACTCGAGGGATTATGCCCGCGAATTCACGCAGTTGCTGCGGCTGGCCTTGCAGCTCGCCGGTTCGCCGCAGCGCGTTTTTGTCCTTTCGATACCGGACTGGGGCGTCTCGCCGTTCGCCGCCGGCCGCGACCGGCAGCCCATCGCCAAAGCCATCGACGACTACAACGCCGTCGCACATACCATCACCGGGAAAGAAGCAGCTACCTTCATCGACATCACCACCCATAGCCGCACCACCGGCGCCGACCCGGCGGCTTTTACCGCGGACGGACTGCACCCGGCCAGGATGACCTGTGCCTACTGGGCGAAGGAACTCCGCGACCACCTCGTGTTGCGCCTGCAAGCGGATCAGCCTTAGTAAATACTGTTGAGTCCGTCCGTATTCAGATACACCACATCCGGCTGCCGCACATAGGTGTTGTTGTACCGGAACTGGATACCGGTATTGATCATGATCTTAAAGCTGCGATTGTACAGCGTATTGCGCGGGAAATACACCGCACGGAACTCGATGGTATTGAACACGAGGTTCTCATTGCGGGTACGCATCCCCGCGCCGATGCCATCATAGAGATCGGATTTATAGATCGAACCGCTTTCAGGCGTCAGGAAGGAAACATCCCCAAACACAAAAGGCGCGAATTTGAACCCCAGCAGCTTATAGTTCAGGAACAAGGTGGTCTCGGAATGCAGGGTCGCCCGCTGTATCCCCGAGGTGGAATCGTTGGTGAAATACCGCAACCCAAAGACATTGTTGATGGTTAACGGGTCCAGACCCACGCGGTTCCATAACCGGGTAAAGCTGAAATTGATGTATTGTCTCATCTTGGTGCTGCCAAAAAGGAACAGCGGGCTGTAGTAGCTCGCACCTATGAGAAAGCTGGCGTCCTGCGGGGAGCCTTTATACATGAACGCCCCCGATCGCAGGAAGAACTGCACAAAAGCTCCCCGGTTCCCTACTACATATTCGTTGGCATCGATGCCCGTATACCAGCGGTTCAGATAAAGCTGCCGGTACCAGCCGGTGGTGAGCGCGACATTGTATCCCTTGGGTATATCCTCGGTGGTACCAAAGCCATAGATATAATTGGTCTTGTAGAAGTCCTCGCGGAAAAAAGTGAACGACGTCAGCGCCGCCTCCCGTGCGTTGAACCGGAAATTGAACGGGTTGGACGCCAGCTGCTTCGGCACGCTGTCGAAATCATTGCGGAAATAGCGGAACGCCAGAAATCGCCGGTCGCGCACCGCTGTATTACGCAAAAAGGCCTTCGAGCCGATGTTCCAGCCGATCCAACCATCCTGCGTATGGTAGTCGTATTTGTAGAACAGGCTGTCGGGCTGATGATAGACATTGAAGTTCTGGAATTTACCCAGCGTAAAACCACCGGCCAAATGCGCATAGGGTGCATACAGCGGACGATCCAGCCTCACGAACCAGGCCGTCTCGTCGGGCGTTCCATTGTAGATATTGGAGTTGATCTGGGTATAGCTCGCGGTCACATTTATAAAAGAGTGACCGATATCGGATTTGCTATACAGGAGCTGCGGCCCGAAATTGGGCTTCCGCGCCTGCTCCAGATTCATCCCGCCCTGGATCCGCTGACCCATGCCCAAAAAATTCGCCTCGCTCACATTCCCCCGAAAGCTAAAAGGCGGATACCCGAGGCTGCCGATGGCGCCCGCTATACTAAAAAGGTCTTTCACCACCACGACCAGATCCACCGTATCGGGACTCTCGGGTATAGGGGCGACCAGGATACGGGCGTCCTGGATAAAGTTCAGGCTACGGATCAACCGTTCGTTATCCGCCAGCCTGTAGGCGTCCACCGGGGTGTTCTCTTTTACGAATAACGCATCCCGGATCACCCAGTCGCGGGTCTTCCGGTGCAGATGGTTCAGCAGCCGGGTGCCAAAATATTGCAGCCGTTTAGCCGTGTCGGTAAAGGTCTGCTCGAATCCATACCCGCGGATATAGATATGCCGGATGATCTTCCCCTCATAGGCCTTGAACGGTGTCTCGGACTTGGTGTTGATCGGCGCCATCATGTTGACGTTCGTCACCGAATCCGGCCGGCCCTTGGTAATGGCATTCCGGAAGAACTGGAAAATATTGTTATCCTTCCAGCGCTGGAACCGGTGACGGGCGCTGTCGTCAAGCCTTTTGGGGACGACCGTATCCTGTGGCTTATAGTCGATATTGTTCGGCAGCCTGCCGGTATCCACCGCACGGCCCGTGCTGTCCCGCGCCTGTCCGGCAGCCGAAAAACAGCCCCAGGTACAACTCAGGGCCAACATAAATAGTATTATGCACTGTCTCCTCAAGCAGATGGACGATCGGATGTTTTAATGAGTTTATTATCAAGCCCCAAGATAAGAATAATAAGTTGTGAACGACCATCGGGGCCATTCCCGGGCGCTCCCGGCTAATTTCCGTGATTTTTTAGTTAGGAGATTGTTATAAAAGCATTGAATGTGTATCGGTTACACGCCACTTATCGCTTCCGGTGGTATTCCTTTTGCTGCAATATAATCCACAATATATGCACATGGAAACAGAGACTCTAAACGCGTGGCCTTCGATACTCTCCGAACCGAGGAAAAAGAGTACGATGACTGCGTATCCAACGTCCCGCAAAAGCAAGCCAGGCGTAGTCAAAATGCTCCCGACGCCGGAACCGCCAGACGAAGCCACGATCGACCGGCTAAATTCGCTGGCCAACCAACATCCGTTCTGCAGGCTGCATCGGGTGAAAAAACACGAACTGCTGTGACTTTTCGGGGAAAGTTTTCCCCTCCTCGCCACAATAACAAGGGAGGGAAATTCCACAATACAAGCCGTTTCTTACGAAACGGCTTGTATCTTTTCCAGGAACCTGTTAAGATGTGACAATTTAAATATTTCTTTATCCTCCGGGTCGGCTTCGAAGTTGAGGAACAGGATGCTCCCGTCTCTGCCCAATGTCACCAGGTAACGGTCCTTGCGGTATATGTCGTAGACGATCTGGTCGCCATAATCTTTTTCCTGTATCAGATATTCCTGGGCTTCCTCTCCCGCTTTGATTCGTATAGGTTCGGTCTTGAGGTGTTCCATATAAGCTTTTCCTATTACGCCCCCAAAACCAGGCCACCGCTTTATCCACCCCCGTTTTCCTGGCACAATTCTATTACTTGGTTAAGAAAAGAGCACTGTTCCTGATCCTGTTAACAAAAGCTATATGAAAAAAAAAGAAATCGAACAACAGGCGCATCCCGACTCGCAGCTGGAAGCCTTTTTCCTCCGGGAGCTCAAAGAATTATACGGCGCCGAAAAACAACAGCTCGTCGTCCTGTCGCTGCTGAGAAAGGCCGCATCCTCCCTAAAGCTGCGTAACGTCCTCGCCAGCCATCTCGACGACACCCGGGAACAGCTTCGGCGGCTGGAAACCATCTTTATCCAGCTCGGCCACACCGCCGAAGCGCTAGGCGCCGAGACTGTCTTCGGTATCACCCGCGAGGCCGAGCAGGTCATCGCCTCCACCCGCCCCGGAACGGCCACCCGCGACGCCGGCCTCATCATCGCCGCCCAGAAGCTCGATCACTACGAGATCTCGTCGTATGGCAGCCTCGCCACCCACGCCCGCACCCTCGACCTCGACGAGATCGAAGAGGCGCTCGAGCTCTCGCTATATGAAGAAAAGGAAAACGACGATCTGCTCACCATCCTCGCAGAGAACTACATCAACGCGGAAGCAAGGCGGGAATAATACCGCGAAGCCGCCGAGCCGCTCGGAGCAGGACACGAAGCCTCCGAAGCCGCCGCGAGTGAGGCCCGCTCAAAAACCGAGATCGAGCCTTGGATGCGTGATGAGAAGCATAGTGCCCTCACCCCGCCTGATCACCGGCCTGCGATTCGCCAGCCAAACGGACAGTTCGCCCCTGTAATGCCATGCATAAAGGAAACGGCCGTGTTTGTTACTCCTGCTTTTCTCCGGCTTCCCCAGATTGCGAAAGAAAAGATCCTTCACCTGTTCCACATACGCAGGCTTGACCATGATCCAGACCATCCTCAAACCCGCATTTTTGTCCGGCGGCCAAAAATAATGCAGATAGGCGCTATCCACTGGAATTCCAAAGAACCGTTCCGATTGCACCAGCAGCTGGCTCTGGCCGCTGAGATTCCAGACACCCCGGCGGTGGGCCTGCAGCTCCTGCATCATTCGCGGGTCGGCCGTCAAACTATCGTGTGTTCCCGATCCCCAATAGAGCATGGTCCGCGGACTGTCCACCGGAACACCTTTTAAAAGCTCCGCCCAAAATCCTGCCGGCGTGTCCTGCGCCCTGGTCGCCGACTCTTTCGGTTGTGCTACGGCGACGACAGTTGCAAGCATCGACGATAAGAAGGCGACCAGTAATGACTGATATTTCAAGCTTTCTTCATTTTGACTATAGACGTGCCGAGGCGGAGGCCGGCGCCGCTATTCGTATACCCTCCATCGTTAGCGCCTCAAGTATCAGCCGCGCAAACTCCACGGCATGACTCCCGTCTCCATGCAGGCAAACCGTCTCCGGGCGGATCGGTACGCGCAGGAGACCCGCCGTCCCACCAGCACCATCGGCCTCAGCAGGTCCACCGGCAACATTGACGCCGGCGCCGTGGCCGGCTGCGGGAACAGCCAGCACCACACCCTCCCGCACCATCCGCACCACCTGCGCAACCGCGAGCCCGCCATCCGTGATCAGCGCATGCCCCTCCGACCGCGGCGTCAACGTCCCATCGGCCCGATACGTCCTATCCGCAAAGACCTCGGAAACAAACCCAATCCCCATCGTCTCCGCCACCGGACCAAGCAAAGAACCACTTAATCCGTACAACAACAACGAATCATCGAGATCCGAGATGGCGCGAACAATGAGCGTCGAGACCGCCACATCGACGGCCGCCCGGTTGTACAACGCCCCATGTGGCTTGACATGCTGCATCCGCGCGCCGAATTCGCGGCAGATGGATTGCAATCTATGCAGCTGCTCGAACAGCAATCCAGCGAGATCCTCGGGCCGCAATGAGACCCCGAGCAAATCGACGCGCCCGAAACTAGAACGGTCAGGATAAGAAGGATGCGCCCCGATGGCCACCCCATGCTGTAACGCCAGCTCTACGCTGCGCCGCATCGTATCGGCATCGCCGGCATGCCCCCCACAGGCAATGTTCGCAGAAGAAATAAATGGAAAAATAGCCGCATCCGTTGCCATCCCTTCGCCCATATCACAGTTCAGATCGATCACACCCCTATTCAGCATACCATCTCGTTTAGATGATCCATGCAGGATCGCTGCAGGATATGGAGCTCTTTCTGGCGGGAGACCAGCAGCTGCTCTGCGGACTCGAGGTCCATAAGCTTGAATTGTATAGTATCGGATGGGCGCAATTGCGCTAATTTAGGTAAATGTGCCGAAACAACATGAGCGATTCTCGGGTAGCCCCCCGTGGTTTGATGTTCGGCCATCAATACGATCAGCTGTCCCTCGGGTAACAATTGAACGGTTCCAAAACTCACCGCCGAAGAGACCAATTCGACCGCCGCATCCAGTGACAACGGCGCCCCGCTGAGCTGGTAACCCATGCGGTCACTCGAAGGATGAATGAGATAATTGTCCTCGGTAAACGACTCCCGGGATGCACTGGAAAGCAGCGGCCATTCATGCCCCGGGATCACCCCGATCTCATGCGGGAACTGATAGATCTTTTCGGTATTCACTCGCCAGGGGAGTATCTCAAAATTGTTTTGTTCCTTCAGCAACCCCGCAAAATAGATGGTGCTCTCGTTAAAGGGCAGCTCATCACCTTTTTTCAGCTGCAATCCAACTCCAGCCTTGAGCGACGTACTATAACTATTCAGCCATTTCTTCAGACAATAGCCGCCATGTACGCTTAAATAACAGCGGCCACCCTGAACAAGAGAAGGAAAATGCAATACTGTATTCTTTCTTACCACCACCGGTTGCCAGCGCGGGATCACCTCGTCATTCACCGTAGGAGAAAAATCGGCGCCGGTGATCGCAATCAGCGTATTCTGTTCAAAAAGGATTTGCGGCCCGGGGAAATGGATCTCGATCACCGCTTCGTGCTGGTCGTTCCCTACGAGAAGATTGGCGACCTGAGCCGCATAGATGTCCATCGCTCCGCCGGGGTTGACACCCCAATTACCGAAACCATGCCTGCCCAGGTCCTGTATGGTGTCGAGCAAGCCAGGCTTAATAATGGAGAAAGCCATAATGATAAATGGTTGTAGTTTGGAGCTTCTCAGGGCTTACAACTTGGTTCAGAAGGTATCGGTAAGGTTTGGCCGCGCTGCGGCCCGCACTTGATTCGAAGTTGTCTAAGCTACTAATTTATCCTGAAAAACCACTCACCCGATGGAATTCTTCCGCGGGGATAGAATAGAATTCAACCCGGTCGCCCGTCTGCAACCGCACCGGCGGATCGGTGGCCGGATCGAACAGCTTCACCGGCGTCCGGCCGATGATCGACCAGCCCCCCGGACTATTTAGCGGATAGATACCCGTTTGCTTACCGGCAACTCCTACGCCGCCCGCCGTCACCGGGACAGGCCGCTGTTTACGCGGCACCTCCAGCCGTGGATCCACCGTTCCCAGATAGGGAAACCCCGGCAGAAAACCGATCATATAGACCCGGTAGATGCCGGCCGTGTGCAGCCCGATGACCTCCGGTACCGATAAACCTTGCTGTCGTGCCACCTCCGCCAGGTCCGGCGCATAGGCCCCTTCGTAACACACGGGAATACGGAAAGGACGCCCGCTTCGTTGCCTGGCTCCACCATCCGCAAGAGTTCCGGCGAGCCCCGGGCGAAGGGCGGCATCGGTCCCCGGCTCCGTCTCCTCCCATCCCCGCACCAGCAGCCCTTCCGCCCATGCCCCCGTCCGCTGCCCCCCTGTCACCCCGCTGGCCCGCACCACCGCCGGGTCATAAAACACCGACACCGAACTATAGGCCACTATGACATCGAGAATACCCGGGAACCGGTGCCGCTGTAGCCAGTCGTGTATCGCCTGCACCCGTATATTATGGTGTTCATCGATCACCGGCCCAAGATCGAGGGTGACGGCCGAATCGCCAAGGGGAAATAAGGTGTAAGGCATGCAACAAATTAACCCTTTTTAGAACAACCCGCGGCTTCGACTGTTCATAAAGCGATAACTTCCTGGCCACACAAATTCGCAAGTTATTGACAATCAATTAAAAACATCCCGTTAGGCGAGCCAGCAGCCCGTTGGCCCGAGGCCACTGATTTTTTAATTTGAACGTTATACTGTAAACTTGCACGCGTACGGGCAGGCCGGAACGCGTTAAACCGGCTGGAATTAAACCCTTTTATACTATAAAATGGCTAAGAACTTATTAATTGTGGAGTCTCCGGCGAAAGCCAAAACGATAGAAAAGATCCTGGGGGAAGATTTCGAGGTCAAGAGCTGCTACGGGCATATCCGGGACCTCGAGAAAGACGACATGGGTATTGACATCAAGAACAACTACAAGCCACGCTATATCGTTCCTGAAGATAAAGAAAAGGTTGTCAAAGAATTAAAATCGTCAGCCAAGAAGTCGGGCGAAGTCTGGCTCGCGACTGATGAGGACCGGGAAGGGGAAGCCATCTCCTGGCACCTGTGCGAGGTGCTGGGCCTCGATCCGGTCACCACCAAACGCATCGTCTTCCACGAGATCACCAAACCCGCGATCCAAAGCGCCGTCAAAAAGCCCCGGACCGTGGACATGAACCTCGTCAACGCCCAGCAGGCCCGCCGGATTCTCGACCGGATCGTAGGTTTCGAGCTTAGCCCCGTCCTCTGGCGCAAGATGAGCATGAAGAACAACCTCAGCGCCGGCCGCGTACAGAGCGTCGCCGTCCGCATCATCGCCGAACGCGAGCGGGAAATAAACGCCTTTACCGCCGTGAGTTCCTTCAAGCTCGAGGCGCTGTTCACGGCCAAGGATGTCAGCGGCAAATCCGTCACTTTCGCCGCCGAAGGAAAGAAACAGTCTTCGGCCGAGAACGCCGAGAAATTTCTCCAGTCTTGCATCGGCGCGGATTATACCGTCACCGATATCCAGGTGAAACCCGGTAAGAAAACGCCCGCGGCACCCTTTACCACCTCCACCCTTCAGCAGGAAGCCAGCCGCAAACTGGGTTACTCGGTGAGCCGCACCATGATCCTGGCCCAAAAGCTTTACGAAAGCGGTAAGATCACCTACATGCGTACCGACAGCGTCAACCTCAGCGATCTCGCCATGCAGGCTGCCGCCGACCAGATCAAAAGCCAGTACGGAGACAAATACCACCAGGCCCGCAAATTCAAAAATAAGAACGAGTCGGCGCAGGAAGCACACGAAGCCATCCGCCCCACCTACATGGATGCGATGACCGTCGATGATTCGGACCTCCGTCGGCTTTATGAACTGATCTGGAAACGCACTATGGCCAGCCAGATGGCCGACGCCGAACTGGAAAAAACGATCGCGAAGATCCAGGTCTCTACTAATAAAGAAGAGCTTACCGCCAGCGGCGAAGTATTGAAATTCGACGGCTTCCTTAAGGTATACATGGAAGACCGCGACGAAGACGACATCTCCGAAGAAGACGGCCAGGAAGGGATGCTGCCGCCGCTCACGGTAAAACAACAACTCCCGCTAAAAGAGATGCGTGCCGTCGAGCGTTTCTCCCGCCCCCAGCCCCGCTATACCGAGGCGTCCCTCGTAAAAAAGTTGGAGGAGCTCGGCATCGGCCGCCCTTCGACCTATGCCCCCACCATCTCTACGATCCTCAAAAGAGGCTATGTCGAAAAACGCGATAAGGAAGGCGTAAAACGCGATTTCCGCATCCTTCTCCTCAAAAATGATCATATCGAAAAGGTCACCGAACAGGAGAATACCGGCGCGGAAAAGTCCAAATTATTCCCCACCGATCTCGGTCTGGTGGTGACGGACTTCCTCAAACAGTATTTCGACGACATCATGGACTACCATTTCACGGCCCGCATCGAAGAAGAGTTCGACGAGGTTGCCCGGGGGAAGATGCTATGGAGTAAGATGATCGATGATTTCTACAACCCGTTCAAAAAGGACGTCGACAATACCATCGAGAACGCCGAACGCATCAAAGGCGAAAGAGAGCTGGGCGTCGACCAGCAAAGCGGTAAAAAGGTCATCGCCCGCATGGGCCGTTATGGTCCCATGGTCCAGATCGGCGATGTCAGCGACGAAGAAAAGCCCCGCTTCGCGAAATTGAAGAATACGCAAAGTATCGAAACCATCAGCTACGATGAGGCCATGGAACTCTTTCGGCTTCCGCGCAACCTCGGCGTATTCGAAGACAAAGATGTCACGGTCAGCATCGGTCGCTTTGGTCCGTATATTGCACACGACGGCAAGTTCTATTCGCTCGGAAAAGAATTCGATCCTTATACGATCAGCTTTGAACAGGCGCAACCCATTGTCGTCGAGAAAAGAGCAGCCAAAGAACAACGAACTATCAAGATCTTCGAAAAGGAAAAGATACAACTCCTCCGCGGCCCCTACGGCCCCTATATCAAGCAGGGTTTGCGCAACTATAAATTGCCAAAAGAAAAGCAGGAAACTGCAGCCGATCTGACGCTGGAAGAGGTAAAAGCCATCATCGAAGAGGTCAAGGCCAACCCGCCCAAACGGGTCCCCCGGAAGAAAAAAAATAATTAGCGACCTGTCGGACCGCCGGCGCCCCCCTTCCCATCGGACCGGCGCCGCCCCGCTGCCCTGGGCGGCCGTCCGATTACCGCCTATCCGATTTTCGTGGCATGCAATTTAATGAACATTTAGGGCGTTATTGTGGATAAGAAACCCATTTAACTCTAATAAACATCGCCGATCTTACCTTTGTATTGGCGATGGCCCGGAAACCCCATGCAGGAAAACAGAGAAATTATAGCGTTGTTCCATTTGATCGACGACCCCGACCAGGAAGTCTTTGATTCCGTTAGCAATAAGATCGTAAGCTACGGCCGGGGAATCATTCCCAATTTGGAAAATCTTTGGGAGAACACGATCAGCAACGATGTACAGGAACGCATCGAGCTTCTCATCCATAAGCTCCATTACCACGATCTCACGGAAGATTTCACCCACTGGAAGAACAGCAGCTACCAGGACCTGCTCACGGCCTCGCTATTGGTCGCCAAATTCCAATACCCGGAATTGGTCACGACACCCGTGCTCCAGGAGGTCGAGAAACTACGCCGCAACATCTGGCTCGAACTCAACAGCTACCTTACCCCCCTCGAACAGGTTCATGTGGTCACCAGCATCCTGTACAATTACTATGGGCTCAAAGGTACCGAGGTCGCCTACCAGCACCCCGAGGAGTTCATGATCAACAAACTCATCGAAACCAAAAGGGGGAATTCTATCACTAACGGCATCCTTTACCTGCTGCTCAGCGAGCTGCTGGACATCCCGGTAAAAGCCATCAATATCCCGCGCCAGTTCGTGCTCGCCTATATCAAACCCTATTACGACGAGAACCCCGAAAAGCTGAGCCCGATGCAACGCATCGAGTTCTTCATCGACCCCACGAGCGGACAGGTCTTCTCGCATAAGGACGTGGAAAGCTATTTTAAACGCATTTCCGTGCCGCCCGTGGCTTCCTATTTCAAGCCCCTCTCCCACTACCGGATCATCCAAACGGCCCTGGAAGAGTTCAGCAAATGCTTCGACGACGAACGCAACGCCTACAAGCAAAAGGAACTGCTGGACTTAGCCAAGCTTCTTAACGAATAACAAAAAGAGGCCGTCTCATAAATATGAGGCGGCCTTTTTGCTGATATGGCGCCACCCGGTGGCTACCATAGGTGATGGTTGGACAGTATAGGAACAGTAAATAAGATTGGGGAAGGGGTGAACGGGTT
>Ga0134128_10002427_pt1 | contig 23153 bp, 23 predicted proteins | sample KB31754_FD_96462 | JGI IMG/M metagenome (GOLD analysis project Ga0134128, IMG submission 96462) | Terrestrial soil microbial communities with excess Nitrogen fertilizer from Kellogg Biological Station, Michigan, USA - KB3-175-4 | ecosystem: Environmental > Terrestrial > Soil > Unclassified ... | reverse complement strand
CTGATTCGTCTAGTCGATGAGCTTGCGCAGACATCGTATCTACCGCTCACACGCCATTCGATCCAATGATAGAACCTCGCGGGCGCCCCCCGGTGAGCTGAAAAAGCCCGCGCCTTCGCCGGTGCTCGAGCCTTTGCCGGTGCTCCATGGCCTGTCCGAGCTGCGCGAGGCGGTCAATCGCTGCCGCCGCTGCGGTCTCTGGCGTGCGGCGACTCAGGGTGTCCCCGGTGAAGGAGCGGCGCGCGCGACGCTGATGCTCGTCGGTGAGCAGCCGGGCGACAGCGAGGACATCGCGGGCCATCCTTTCGTGGGTCCCGCAGGTGCCGTTCTCGATCGCGCGCTCGCGCAGGCCGGCATCGAGCGGCGCTCGATCTATGTCACGAACGCCGTCAAGCATTTTAAATACGAGCAGCGCGGCAAGCGCCGGCTCCACATGAAGCCGACGGCGGGTGAGATCGCGGCTTGCAACGGATGGTTGATCGAGGAGCTGCGGCTCGTGCGGCCGAAGCTCGTGCTCGCTTTGGGCGCGAGCGCGGCGCGCGCGCTCCTCCGCCGCACCGTCACCATCGCATCGATGCGCGGCAAGCCCGTGCCGTTCGATGCGACCACGCACGCGTGGGTGACCATTCATCCCTCGTACCTGCTGCGGATACCGGATGAGGCGCAGCGGCACGCCGAGCTCGAGCGCTTCACGAATGAATTGAAAGACGTGCGCCGCTGGCTGCGGGCGCACACCGCCTGACCCGCGCGCCTGCGCGCGCGCCGCCCGAGGCCCGCGCACACCACGAGGCCGCTCACGCCCCATCTGAGGCGCGCTCAGCCGCCTCGCGAGCCGTCGAGCGTGACCAACGCGCCGTACAGGTCGGGGCGGCGATCGCGAAACACGAACCAGCCGCTGCGCTGCGCATCGAGGGCGGCGAGATCGAAACGCGCCGAGATCACGGCATCGCCCGCCTCCGCGGCCTCGGCGACCTTCGCGCCTGTCGGATCGACAATGAAGGAGGATCCGTAAAAGCGAACGTAGAGATGCTCGGGGTCCTGCAGCGAGCGCTCGAGCCCGTGGCGGTTCGCCGCGACGAGCGGCATGAGATTCGCGGCCGCGTGACCCTGCTGAGTCCTTTGCCAGTGCTCGCGCGAATTGACGGCCGGGGCCGGCGGAGGCTCGGAGCCGATCGCCGTCGGATAGAGCAGCAGCTCCGCGCCGAGAAGCGCCATCGCTCGCGCGGACTCCGGAAACCATTGATCCCAGCAGATGCCGACGCCGATGCGCGCGAAGCGGGTGCGCCACACTTTGAAGCCCGTGTCTCCCGGGCTGAAGTAGTGCTTCTCCTGGTATCCCGGGCCGTTCGGTATGTGCGATTTGCGGTAGATACCGAGCAGGCTTCCGTCCGCATCGATCACGGCGACGGAGTTGAAGAAGGCGGCACCGGCGCGCTCGAAGAAACTGACCGGGAGCACGACGGAGAGCTCGCGCGCAATGCCGCGAAAGTGCTGGACTGCGCGGCTCTCCTCGAGCGGACGCGCGAGCGCGAGATGGCGCGGGTCCTGCTCGATGCAGAAGTACGGCGTCTCGAACAGCTCGGGCAGCAGGATGATCTGCGCTCCGCCCGCGGCGGCCTCGCGCACGAGCCGTTCGGCGCGCGCGATGTTCGCCGCAGAATCCCAGCCACACGCGAGCTGCACGGCGGCGAGCGTGACGGGCCGCGGCGGGCTCTCGAGGTGCTGCGGCTTCAATCGATGACCTTCCCCGGATTGAGTATCCGCTTCGGATCGAGCGCGGCTTTCAACGCACGCATGGCGGCGATCTCCTCCGGAGTGCGCGAGTAGCCGAGGTACTCGCGGCGCTCGAGCCCGATGCCGTGCTCGGCCGCAATCGAGCCCTCGAGCTCGCGCAGCGGCTCGTAGACCAGGCGCTCGGCCGCCACGCGCGGCGCATCGGGAACGGGGCCGGCGCTTCGCGCGAGGCCCGGCGCGACGATGACGTGGAGATTCCCGTCCGCAATGTGTCCGAACGCGAACACGCGCCCCGTCGGGAACGTCCGCGCCGCCTCGCCCCGCAGGCGCTCGAGATAGGGAGCCATGTCCGAGATCGGCAGGCTCACATCGAAATTGAATGTCAGACCGTACTGCTCCTGAGCCTGCCAGACGTCCTCGCGCGGGGCCCAGATCGCCCGACGCTCGCTCTCGGATTTGGCGACGACCGCATCGAGGATCAGGCCTCGATCGAGCGCGTCGGCCAGCGCCTGCTCGAGGCGGCCCTGATCGGCCTCGGGATCGGAGCCCAGGGTCTCGACGAGCCCGTACATGCCGTAGTCGCGGGGCAGCACCGCCGCGTTGCTCGTTCGAGCGGACGTGGTGACCTCGTAGAACTCGGGCCAGAGGGCCTCGAAGGCGGCGAGCTGTCCGGAGAGGCGTGCATCGAGGTGGCCGAGAAGACCGACGAGGGCGCCGAAATCGCGACAGGCGACGAACGCGGTCGCAACGCTGCGTGGCCGCGGAAAGAGCCGCAGGTCGGCGCGCGTGACGACGCCGAGTGTGCCCTCCGAGCCGATGAAGAGCTGCTTGAGATCGTAGCCGGCATTGTTCTTCAGCATGCGATTGAGCGAGTCGAGCACCGTGCCATCCGCGAGCACGGCCTCCACGCCGAGCACGAGGCTGCGCATCATCCCGAACCGCAGCACCCGCACGCCGCCTGCGTTCGTCGAGATGTTGCCTCCGATCGTGCAGCTGCCCCGCGCGCCGAGGTCGAGTGGGAACATCAGATCGTGACGCTCCGCCTCCTCCTGCGCACGCTGCAGGATCACGCCGGCTTCGACGCGCATGGTGCGCCCCGGCCCATCGACGTGCTCGATGCGGTTCATCCGCTCGAGCGACAGGATGATCTCCGCCGCGCTGGTCGATGTTCCCTCGACGAGATTGGTTCGGCCGCCGTGAGGGACGACGACCTGTCCGCGCGCGTGGCAGAGCTTGAGGATCGCCGAGACCTCGGATGTGGTGTGGGGGCGCACCAGAGCCGGCGCGGCGGGCGCGTGGCCCTGCACATCGGTCGCGCATTCGCGCACACGAGCGCCGGTGAGCACCGCCTCGTCGCCGACGATCGCGCGCAGATCAGCGAGCAAACCGCTGTCGAGCATTCCGCGAGCTCCCCGGGTTAAGGCTAGAGATGCGGGAGAGGATGTCCCATCCCGCGCGTCATATCAACGCGCTCGCTGCCGCAGTCGCTCGATGCGGCGGTCCCTCGATGCAGCAGTCGCCGGCTCAGTGCAGCAGTCGCCGGCTCTCCGGAGTGTTGAGCTCAGGGAACAGCGCCTGGTCGAGCGCTTCAACGTAGGTCGAGACGTCGGCGGGGCCCGGCACGAGCACGCGCCCGTTGATGAGGAGGTTCGGCACCACCGCGATGCCGAGACCGCGCATGCGACGCTCCTCGGCATCGACATCGCCCCGTCCCGCGCCCCGGTCCGCGAACGCCGTGCGCGTGTCGGAATCGAGATGGCAATCGTGGGCGATCTCCCCGAGCACGGCGCTGTCCGCAATGTCGCGGCCCTGCTCGAAGAAGGCGCGGAACAGCGCATCGATGACGAGGGCCTGACGGCCCTCCCGCGCGGCGAGCCGCACGAGCCGATGTGCCTCGTGGGTGTCCGGCACCAGCTGCAGGCGATCGAAATGGAAGGCGATCCCGAGTTCCTCGCCGGTCTCCTGCAGCCCGCGCTGAACGGTCGTGAGGCTCGCGCCTCGGGGCAGACGACTCGCGAAGTGCTCGCGCCAGGAGGCGCGGGCATCGGGGCTCAGGGGCAGTCCATGCCAGCGCAGCACGCGCGGTGACCCGTAGAGCCGCTCGAGCGCACGGTCGAGGCTTCGCTTGCCCACGAAGGTCCACGGGCACGCGAGGTCCCCGATCAGGTCTAGCTCGAGGGCGGGCGCCGCCGGCGCCCGGGAGGCATTCGGCATGCCTCCTTATGTGGGAGAAGGTCTCGCGGAAATCAAGCGCCCGACCGCACGCCAAGGCGGCCGGGCGCGGCGCGCTCCACCTGCTCGGTGATGCGAAGCGCGGTCTCGAGCGCCCTCAAACCCGCCTCCCCGCTCACGACCGGCGCGCTGCCCGAGCGGATACAGCCTAGGAACGACTCGATTTCGGCGAGCAGGGCATCGCCCTGCTCGAGGCTGCGTTCCTCGATCGTGACCGGGAGCCCACCCGCGGCAGGCGGCTCGGGGCGCTTGCGGATCACGGTCATGATCTTCTGATGCAGATCGAGCGAGAGATACGCTGCATCCTCGAAAATCCGCAGCTTGCGCTCGGTACGCAGGCTCACGCGACTCGCGGTCGCATTCGCGACGCAGCCGTTTGCGAATCGGATGCGGGCGTTGGCGATGTCGATTTCATCCGAGAAAACCGGCGACCCGATTGCATCGATCGTCTCGATCGGAGCACTCACGATCGTCTGGATTATGTCGATATCGTGGATCATCAAGTCGAGCACCACATTCACGTCAGTGCCCCGCTCACGGTAGGGTGCGAGGCGGTGGCACTCGATGAAGCGGGGCGCCTCGAGGTACGGTTCGGCCGCAAGAATGGTCGAATTGAAGCGCTCGAGATGCCCGACCTGAAGCACCCGCTCACGCTCCCGGGCGATGCGAATCAACTCGCGGGCCTCCTCCGGGGTCTCGGTGATCGGCTTCTCGACGAGCACGTGGGCACCGCTCGCGAGCAGCTCGCGGGCGATCGCAAAATGGCCGGGCGTCGGCGTGACGACGCTCACGGCATCGACCTCGCCGAGGAGCGTACGGTAATCGGCGAGGGCGCGCGTGCCGAGCTCGGCTGCGACCGCCTCCCTCGCTTCCCCGTCCGGGTCGACCACCGCGGTGAGCTCGCAACCTGCTATGCGGGCATATTTCTGAGCGTGGAAACGGCCGAGATAGCCGACCCCCACTACTGCGGCTCTGATTTTTTTCATAGCGGCGGCTATTATGCCTCCCGGAGCTCCCGCCTCTCACATGAGCCTGTCGTTGCCCTTACCGACTGCCCTGCGCGTCCCGATCTCGATCCGACGCGAGCTCATCGTGCTCGCCGCCGCTCTGCTCTTCGGCCTCGTCGCAGCGCCGCTCCTCGTATGGCTCGCGGGCTCCCGCACTCTCGGCCCGTATGCGGGCGGCGGGGTCGGATCGTTCCTTGCGGCCTTTTATCGTTCGCTCGCGAGCGGCTCGTTCGGGTACTGGATGGTCGCCGTCGGCCCTTACCTCATCGTGCTCGTCGTACGAACGTTGGTCGGCATCGGTCGCAGCGTAGCCGCTGCGCAGTGAGAGCGCGGGACGATGTCTCTTTCACGGAACCCATCGATCAGTGAGCGCCACCAGATGATGAAACGAATCGTAAGCCGCTCGAGCGGCTGGTCCGCCGCATGCCTCGCGCTCGTGATGATGGTGGCCCTCGCGGGCTCCTCGCGCGCGCCGGCGAGCACCGTGCTTCTTCCCCCGGGGGCCGTCGCCCCGACCGAGCGGCAGCGCATGATCGCGCGGCGAGTCGGCTCGATCCTCGAGGAGACGCACTACAGCCGCCGCACGATCGACAATGCGATGTCGTCGCAGATCTACGACCGCTACCTCGAGTTCCTCGACCCCGAGCACAGCTACTTCCTCGCGAGCGATGTCGCGGGCTTCGAGCAGTGGCGCTACGCGTTCGACGACATGATCCACACCGGCGACATCGATCCTGCATTCGCGGTGTTCGCGCGCTTCGAGCAGCGCAACCGCGAGCGCATGCGCTATGCGCTCTCGCTCCTCGACGCCGAGCCGGACTGGAACGTCGATGAGACGTTCGAATTCGACCGCACCCATGCGGCGTGGCCCACGACGGATGCGCAGATGAACGAGCTGTGGAGGAAGCGCGTGAAGAACGACGCGCTCTCGCTCATGCTGACCGGCAAGTCCTGGAAGGACGCCTCCGATGTCCTGCGCAAACGCTATCAGCACGTGCTGAAGCGCATCGATCAGATCTCCTCCGAGGACGTGTTCGAGAATCTGATGAATGCGTACGCACGCACCTTCGACCCACATTCGAGCTACTTCTCCCCGCGCGACTCCGAGGAATACCGCATCCAGATGAGTCTCAACTACGACGGCATCGGAGCCTCGCTCCAGCTCGTCGACGATTACGTGACCGTGATGAGCATCATCCAGGGCGGCCCCGCCGCCGTCGCCGGCACGCTGAAGACGAACGATCGCATCGTCGGGGTCGGCCAGGGCAAGGACGGGGGCGTCACGGATGTGATCGGCTGGCGACTCGACGATGTGGTGCAGCTCATTCGCGGCAAAGCCGGCACGACCGTGAAGCTGCAAGTGCTGCCGGCGGGAGTGGCGCCGGGCTCCCCCGAGAAGACGCTGCTCTTCGTTCGCAACAAGGTCACGCTCGACAGCCAGGCGGCTCACAAGGAGGTGCGCACGATCACGCGCGATGGGCGCCTGCTCAAGGTCGGCGTGATCACCGTGCCGGGATTCTACGAGGACGTCGCGGCCCAGAACGCAGGCGATCCCAACTATCGCAGCACCACGCGCGATGTGCGCAAGCTCATTCAACAGCTCGAGGAGCAGGGCATCGACGGCCTGGTGCTCGATCTGCGCGAGGACGGCGGCGGATATTTGCCGGAGGCGACCGCGCTCACGGGTCTGTTCATCGACAAAGGTCCCGTGGTGCAGCTGAAGGACACCACCGGGCGGCTCGAAGTGCTCGATGACCCGGACAAGGCGATTGCCTACGGCGGCCCTCTCGCAGTCCTGGTCGATCGCTACAGCGCCTCGGCCTCGGAGATCTTCGCAGCCGCCATTCAGGACTACCATCGCGGCGTCATCGTCGGCCAGCGCACCTTCGGCAAGGGCACGGTGCAGAACCTCGTACCGCTCGACCGCTGGTCGCAGCGCCCTGTCAACGGCCAGCTCACCGTGACGATCGGCAAGTTCTACCGCATCACAGGCGAGAGCACGCAGCATCGCGGCGTCGAGCCGGATGTGCCGCTGCCCTCCCCGATCGACATGGACGATGTCGGTGAGAGCTCGCTGGAGGACGCTTTGCCGTGGGACCACATCGCGGCTGCCAACTACACGATGTGGCATACGGCACAGCGGCCGAGCATTCCGCTCAAGGCGCTCGAGCTTTCGGAGGATGAGCGGGCCGAACACGACCCGGATTACCGCTGGCTCGCCCAGGAGGTCTCCGCGAGCGAGGACCTGCACGGGCAGAAGTTCGTGTCGCTCAATCTCAAGCACCGCCAGGCAGATCGTGCACGCGAGGACCGCGACCGGCTCGCGCGTGAGAATCTGCGGCGCAGCGCGCTGGAGCTGCCCCCGATCAAGGCGGTGGATCAGATCGATCCGGCACAGGAAGCGGACGTAGCCCTTGCGCAGGCGACGCAGGTCGTTGGCGATATGATCACCGGACCCCAGCCCGGCGCATCGCGCACGCCGCCTCAGCAGACCGCGCGTCGTGGCGGCCCTGCGGCGCTGCCGCGCGCGGCTCAAACACCCGTCGGCCGCTGAGGCCCAACGGCACCGAAGCACCGAAGCGCAGTCGCCCCCCGGGCGATCGACTCAGCGCAGGAGCACCCGGAACAGATCCCAGGTGTCCTCGGCGAGCACGTTGGGCATGCGCGCAGCGCGCTTGGCGCCGAGCGGCTCGCCGGCGAGCACGTCGCTCTCGACGACCGCGACCGAATCGGGGCTCGGTGTCGTGTCGGCACCGTTGCGGTAGCGGGCGATCGTTTTCAGGCGCTCGGCGCGCGACTTCACGTCCGGTGCGACGCTCGATTTGGAGGCGAGCGTGGCGCGCGCCCGCGCGATGTCGGCAATCAATCGTTCGCATTCGGGCCGTTCGCCATAGGCATCGGCCACCTCGCGCCGCGCGGTCGCCTCGCGAGCGAGGGCGACGAGCGGTGTCTCCGCGAGTCTGAGACAAAGCACCTCGGCGTACGCGATCGCCGCCAGATTGATGGCGCGCCGCGCCTCGAGCGACAGACCCGGAAACTCCGGAGCCGGTTCCGCCTCCAGCTGCTCCGCCGCGCCGCGCGCATCGACGAGGGCGCGATCGGCGGCGGCCGCCTCGTTGCGTGCCATCTGCAGTCGCCGATCGAGGTCCCTGCGCTTGAAGTAGTGCCAGAAGCGGGTGAGCCTGGCGCGCGCCGCGCCGAGCTCGGCGAGCTGCGATTGCGCGCCCGCGTGCTGGGTTTCCGCCGCGCGCAGCGCGCCCTCGATACTGCGGCGCCGCGCGAACAGGCGGCGATTGCACTCGGCGAGAAACGCGCGCCGCTCACGCTCCTCCTGCGTCGCGGCAAGCTCGCTGACGAACTCCGAGAGTATCTGCCGTCCGTGCTGCCAGAGCGCGCGCAGTTGATAGAACACGAGCGCCGGATAGGCGGTCTCGACGAGCCCGAGGCGGCTCTCGAGAGCGGCAAGCATCTCCTGAACGCGTGCCGTTGCGCCCTCTTGCTGCTTGACCCGGTCCTTGAGCCGATAGACCTCCTCCTGCAGCTCGCCATAGGCCTTCTTGAGCTCGGCCCGATTCTTGAAAAGCAGCAATACCCGCTCGTCGTCGGCAGCGGGGGCGGACGGGAGCATCGGCCCGATAGGCCGGCGCACGATGCCCGCGAGCGTCGTCAGAGATTTCATGATCGGCCGGCGACTGCCGGCCGCGCGCGAGGCGATCCCTCAGCGGATTCTCGTGGCCGGCGAGAAGCGATGTCCCCGCTCCACGCAATACTCCAGCCACTTGTTTAACATCACATTGCGCGCCCAGCGCTGATCCAGTTCACGCTCCATCCGCGAGCGCAAGCTCCTCAACGCCGCAGGTTGGGCCGAGGCGGAGCTCGCCGTCGCCCATTCCTGGGCTTCCGCGAGGCGCGCATCGTGATAGAGCCGCACGCTCATGTCGGGGTAGGCGCGCGCGAACGGCTCCTCGGGCAGCAGATAAGTGAGTGAGAGCGTCGTCGTATAGGGGGAGCGCTCGGCGACGTTGAGAAGAAGGTCACAATCGCCGGCGACGATCGACCGGTATGCGCCCGAGAGCTGAGTCACATCTCCAGCGAGCCATCCAAAGCGGATGTAGTTGCTCTCATACAGGCTCATGAGCGCAACGAAGCTGCGCGGGCGGGCGCGCCAGGAGACGGTCGTCAGGGCATCATTCAACATGTTCCGACTATATCGCACGATGCGTGCCGCGCAAGGCACTTGTCGCCGTCAAAAATCATGCCTGAGCGGCGCTGCGGATGCTGCTCCGCTCACCGCGGACGGCGGAGCGCTCGTGCAACGCGCGGAGTGGATCACGGCCGCAGACGCCGCTCGATTCCGGTGTCATTGATGATGCGACTTGCGATCTCCTCGATCGAGCATTCGGTCGTGTCGATGTGTGGAATAGCGAAGCGCTGGAACAGCGCTTCCGCGGCGCGCACCTCGTACTGCACCTGCTGCGCAGAGGCGTAGCGGCTTGCGGGTCTGCGCTCGTTGCGGATCTGGCGCAACCGCTCCGGACGGATGGTGAGGCCGTAGAGCTTCGTGCGAGCGGGCGTGAGCCGCGCAGGCAGCTCCCCGCCCTCGAGGTCCTCGTCCGTCAGAGGATAGTTCGCGGCGAAGACGCCGTACTGCAGCGCCATGTAGAGGCAGGTCGGGGTCTTGCCGGAGCGCGATACCCCGATCAGCACGACATCGGCGCGCGTGTAATCCGCGCCCGCGCCATCATCGTGCGCGAGCGAAAAATTGGTTGCATCGATGCGCGTCGCGTAGGCTGCCAAGTCGGCCATGCCGTGCGCACGGCCGGCGCGGTGGGTCGAGCGGGTGTCGAGCTCGCGCTCGAGCGGCCCGACGAAGGCTGCGAAGAAATCGAGGAACAGGCCATTCGCACGCATCACGATGTCGCGCAGTTCATCCTGCACCAAAGTGCTGAAGACGATCGGCCGCACGGCTTCGCTCAGAGCCGCGGCATCGATCTTGCGTACCACCTCGCGCGCCTTGTCAAGGCTCGATACGAATGGCAAAGTCACCGCACGAAACTCGAGCCCTTCGAACTGCGTGAGCAGGCTGTGGCCCATCGTCTCCGCCGTGACGCCGGTCTGATCGGATACGAAGAATACGGTGCGCTTGGCGTTCATTTGAGGATCATATCGTGAGCGAGTACGTGGTGCCGTTCCGTGATCTGCGGATGAGCGATCTCGAGCGGGTGGGCGGCAAGAACGCCTCTCTCGGGGAGATGATCGGCTCGCTCGCCTCGGCGGGGGTGCGCGTGCCGGACGGTTTTGCGACGACCGCGGCCGCATTTCGCGAGTTCCTCGCGCAGGACGGACTCGATGAGCGCATTCGCTCGGCGCTCGCCTCACTCGACGTCGACGATGTCGCGGCGCTTGCAAGCACCGCGAGAGGCATCCGCGAGCTCGTGCTCGCCGCGCCCTTCCCGAAGCGACTGGAAACCGAAGTGCTCGCAGCGTTCCGGCGCTTGAGCGCCGGACAGGAGGTCTCGGTTGCCGTGCGCTCCTCGGCCACCGCGGAGGATCTGCCGCAGGCCTCGTTCGCGGGACAGCAAGAGACGTTCCTCAACGTGCGCGGCGAGGCGGCGATGCTCGGCGCGATGCACGAGGTCTTCGCGTCGCTCTTCAACGATCGGGCGATCGCCTATCGCGTGCACCAGGGCTTCGCGCACGAGGCCGTTGCGCTCTCCGCGGGCGTTCAATACATGGTGCGCAGCGACCTCGGCGCAAGCGGTGTGATGTTCACTCTCGATACCGACTCGGGCTTTCGCGATGTCGTGTTCATCACCGCCTCCTACGGGCTCGGCGAGACCGTCGTGCAGGGCGCCGTGAACCCGGACGAGTTCTATCTCTGGAAGCCGGCGGTGCGCGCCGGCCGGCGCGCGATTCTGAGGAAGAACCTCGGGGCGAAGGCCATCAAAATGATCTACGCCGAGCCCGGCTCCAACGAGCGCGTGCGCACCGTCGATGTGCTGCCCGCAGAGCGCGCGCGCTTCTCGGTGAGTGAGTCGGACCTCGCATCGCTCGCGCGCCAGGCGCTCGCCATCGAGCAACACTATGGGCGCCCGATGGACGTCGAGTGGGGCCGGGACGGCGCAACCGGGGAGCTCTTCATCCTGCAGGCCCGGCCCGAGACCGTTCAGAGCCGCGCCGGCCGCACTCTCGAGCGCTTCGCGCTCAAAGAGCGCTCGCAAGTGCTCGCGCGCGGCCGCAGCATCGGCCAGCGGATCGGCGCCGGGCGCGGTCGAGTCGTGAGGCAGATCGGCGAGATGGCCCGCGTCGAGCCCGGAGACGTGCTCATCGCGGACATGACGGACCCCGACTGGGAGCCGGTGATGAAGCGCGCGGCGGCGATCGTGACGGATCGCGGCGGCCGCACCTGTCATGCGGCGATCATCGCGCGCGAGCTCGGGATCCCCGCGGTCGTCGGCTGCGGGGATGCGACGCGCCGCATGCAAGACGGCGCCGAGGTCACGGTTTCCTGTGCAGAGGGGGAGATCGGATACGTGTACGCCGGGCGGCTCGCGATCGACCACCGCACGATCGAGCTCGACCGCATGCCGCAGGCGCCGGTGAAGATCATGATGAACGTTGCGAATCCCGATCGCGCGTTCAATTTTGCGGCGCTTCCGCACCACGGCGTAGGACTCGCGCGGCTCGAGTTCATCGTCAATCGCATGATCGGCGTGCATCCGCGCGCGCTGCTCGAGTACGACCGGCTCGACGCCTCGCTCAAAGAGCGCATCGGTGCGCAGTGCGCGGGTTATCCGGATCCCGTGAGCTTCTATGTCGAGAAGCTCACCGAGGGCATCGCCCAGATCGCCGCCGCGTTCCATCCGCAGCCGGTCATCGTGCGGCTGTCGGACTTCAAATCCAACGAGTACGCGAACCTCCTCGGCGGGCGCGCCTATGAGCCGCACGAGGAAAATCCGATGCTCGGCTTCCGCGGAGCCTCGCGCTACGTCGATCCGGCTTTCCGCCCGTGCTTCGAGCTCGAGTGCCGGGCACTCGTGCGTGTGCGCGAGGAGATCGGCCTCGATAACATTCAGGTGATGGTGCCTTTCGTACGCTCGGTGCGCGAGGCGGAGGAAGTCACCGGCTTGCTCGCGGCGAACGGCCTCGAGCGCGGCTTGCGCGGGCTGAAGGTCATCATGATGTGCGAGTTGCCGACGAACGCCTTGCTCGCCGACCGCTATCTCGATCACTTCGACGGCATGTCGATCGGCTCGAACGATCTCACACAGCTCACCCTCGGCCTCGATCGGGATTCGGCGATCGTCGCGAAGCACTTCGATGAGCGCGACGAGGCGGTGAAAGCGCTCCTCGCGATGGCGATCGCGGCGTGCCGCCGCCGCGGCAAATACATCGGCATCTGCGGCCAGGGGCCCTCGGACCACCCCGATCTCGCCCGCTGGCTCGTCGATCAGGGTATCGAGAGCCTCTCGCTCAATCCCGATACGGTCGTCGAGACGTGGCTCTATCTCGCCGGGGAGCGGGCGTAGTCCGGGTGCAGAAAGTGCGCCCGGTAGTGGCGCAGCTCCCCGATCGACTCGCGAATGTCCGCGAGCGCAAGGTGCGCGCCCTCTTTGTTGAAGCTCTCTGCGACGTGCGGGGCCCAGCGGCGCGCCAGCTCCTTGAGCGTGCTCACATCGAGATTGCGGTAATGGAAGAAGCGCTCGAGGAGCGGCATCTCGCGTGCGAGGAAGCGCCTGTCCTGGCAGACGCTGTTGCCGCACATCGGCGATGCGCCCGTGGTGACGAGTGGTGTGAGAAACGCGAGCGTGCGGCGCTCCGCCTCGGAGGCGGTCACCGTGCTCGAGCGCACGCGCTCGGTGAGGCCGGAGTGGCCGTGATGCTTGCGGTTCCAGTCGTCCATGCGCGCGAGCACCTCATCCGGCTGGTGGATCGCAAGGACCGGCCCCTCGGCAATCACGTCCAGGTCGCGGTCGGTGACGATCGTCGCGATCTCGATGATGTGGTCGCTCGCCGGCTGCAGGCCGGTCATCTCGAGGTCGATCCAAACCAGATGCTCGCTGCTCGGCATGACCTTTTCATATTACTTGAACTATCGCTCGTCAGCCGATCAGCTGGCGGCCCGTCAGGGCGTGGGCGAGCGTGCCGCCGTCGACGTATTCGAGCTCCCCGCCCATCGGCACGCCGTGGGCGATGCGGCTCGCACGCACGCCACGCCGCTGCGCGAGCTCGCTCAGGAAGTGCGCCGTCGCCTCCCCCTCCACCGTGGAATTCGTGGCCAGGATGACCTCCTCGATGCCGCCTGCGGCGAGCAGCGCATCGAGCTCGCGGGCCCCGAGCTGCTCGGGGCCGACGCCATCGAGGGGGGACAGGTGCCCCATCAGCACGAAATACCGCCCTCGATAGCTTCCGGACTGTTCGATCGCGAGCACATCGGCCGCCGACTCCACGACGCAGAGAAGCGCGATGTCACGCTGCGGGGAGGAGCAGATCGAGCACAGCTCCCCCTCGGTCAGCATGCGGCACCGCTCGCAGCGGCGCACCGCGGCGAGCGCCGCCCCGAGGGCATCCGAGAGGTTCTGCGCGCCCGGGCGGTTCTCCTGCAGCAGATGAAACGCCATGCGCTGCGCGGTTTTCGGCCCGACACCGGGCAGCGCACGCAGCGCATCGATCAGCCCGGCGAGGCGCATCGAGAGCTTCATCGAGGTCTCAAAACGGCAGTTTCACTCCCGGCGGGAGCTGCACACCGGTCATGAGGCTCGCCATTTTCTCCTGCACCAGCGCCTCGAGCTTGTGGACCGCGTCGTTGAACGCCGCGGTGAGGAGGTCCTCGAGCATCTCGCGGTCCTCACCGGCGAGCACCGTGGGCTCGATCTGCACGCGCTTCGCCTCGTGCCGTCCATTGAGCGTCACTTTCACCATGCCGCCCCCGGATTCGCCGATGACCTCGAGATTCGCGAGCTCGGCCTGGGCCTTCTGCATGTTCGCCTGCATGGCCTGAGCTTGCTTCATCAGCTGATTGATATTGCCGCGCATGGTCGTCTTCTCGTTACCTCGGGATAAGCTGCAGTTACTTGAGCGGCCGGACCGTCTCCGGCAGGACGGTCGCGCCGAAGCGCTCTTTCAGCGCACGCACGGTCCCATCCTGCTCGAGGGCCTCGCGCGCCGCCTCGACTTGTGCACGCGAGGAGCGCAGCTCCACCTCGGCGGGCGTCTCAGAGCGCTGCTCCGCGATCGCGATTTCGATCCGGACCGTCTCGCCGTAATAGCGCGACAGCGCCTGCGCGAGCTTCTCCTCCATCGCGCGGGTCTTCACCAGCTGATGGCGCGGATCGAGCGCGAGGCGCACGAGCCCGCCCTGCCGGCCAATGAGCGAGCAGTGGCTTGCGAGTTGCCGCGCGGCGCCTTGTAGCTCGAGCTGCGCAACGATCGTACCCCAAGAGCCCTCGCTCCCCGCGCCGCCCACGGCCGGCGGACTTGAAACGGGTGCCGCGGCGAGCGGGGCGCCGGACGCGGTCGTCGCGGGCGCGACAGTGCTGCGGGCTCCATCTCGGACGGCCTCGCGCCCGGCGTACCGGGCCGGCACCGGAGATGCCCGTTGCAAGGCAGGCTCCGCGCGCGCTACACGCTGCGCCCGCTCCTCGCTCTCGCCCGCCGTGCCGCCGGGCCTGAAAGCCGCCATCCTGAGGAGCGTCATCTCAAAGCCGCTGCGGGGGTCGGGCGCCAGGGGCAAATCGCGCCGGCCGAGGATCGCGATCTGATAAAAGAGCTGCACGTCCTCCGGCGCGAGCGCGCTCGCGAGCTTCTGGACGATCGCGGTCGGATAGAGCTCGTCGTCCGGGAGATCGGGCACGGCCTGGCGGAGCGCAACTCGGGTGAGCAGCGCTGCGAGCTCATCGAGCAGCTGCGCGTGATCCGGCGCCCACTGCTCGAGCTCGCGTGCGTAGCGCAGCAGCTCGCGGGCATCGAGCCCGGCCAATCGTTCGGCGAGTGCGAGAACGTGATCCCGCGACACCGTGCCGAGCATCGCGCGCGCTTCGGCTTCCCCGACCCGGCCGCCGCCGAAGGCGATCAGTTGGTCGAGCAGCGACAGCCCGTCGCGCACGCTCCCGTCCGCGGCCTGCGCCACGAGACGCACGCCCGCGGGCTCGTAGGCGATGCCCTCGGCATCGAGAATGCGATCCATGCGCTCGGCGATGAGCCCCGCGGGCAGCCGCTTCAAATTGAACTGCAGGCAGCGCGAGAGCACGGTGACGGGCAGCTTCTGCGGATCGGTCGTCGCGAGCAGGAATTTGACGTGCGGCGGCGGCTCCTCGAGCGTCTTCAACAGTGCATTGAAAGAGCTGGTCGAGAGCATGTGCACTTCGTCGATGAGGTACACCTTGAAGCGGCCGCGCGTCGGGGCGTACTGAACGTTGTCGAGGAGCTCGCGCGTATCGTCGACCTTGGTCCGGGAGGCCGCGTCCACTTCCACGAGGTCTACGAAGCGGCCCTCGTCGATCTCACGGCAGCTGCGGCACTCCCCGCAGGGCTCCGCGCTGACCCCGGTCTCGCAGTTCAGGCACTTGGCGAAAATTCGCGCAACGGTCGTCTTGCCCACGCCGCGCGTGCCGGTGAACAGGAATGCGTGATGCACCCGGTCGCTCGCGAGCGCGTTCCCCAGGGCGCGGCGCACGTGCTCCTGCCCGATCATCTCGGCGAACCGCTTCGGGCGCCACTTGCGCGCCAGAGCGACATAACTCATCTGGAACGTACCCCTGAGCTCTCGGGAGCCTCACCCGGTGCAGTCGAGAAGGAGGCGATCCGCATCAGCCGTGCTCCGGCACCCGACGTCATCGCTGCCGCTGCTCCCTTCCGGGCCTGACGGGATTCACGACTGGTCGTCGCGGAGTAGCCGATGCGGACCACCATAGAACGGCTTGGCGGAGAGGGTGGGATTCGAACCCACGAACACCGGTGAAGATGTTACTGGAATTCCAGTCCAGCGCCTTCGACCGCTCGGCCACCTCTCCGTGCGCGCCGCAGCCGCCGGACCGATCGCAGCCCGTTCGCAAAATGATACCCGATGTCAGGCCCCAGGCACGCGCGTGCCGCTCGATCCGCCGGGCGTCGTGAATGGCGGGGGCTCGTCGAGGCAGGGCTCGCGCGGGCTTCGCGGCGGCGGTGCCGGCTCGTTCAAGGGAGGAATCGTGAGCGCGGCATGCGTGTCCGGCGCATCGATGCCCGGCGGCAGCTTCAGCGGCGGGATGCTTTGCGCCGAGGCATAGGGCTGGGGTTTGTTGCAGGAGTGACCCCGCAAGATGCCCCGATGACATCCTGCGAGCGCGACGGCCGCGACGGCGATGCCGGCGCAGGCGAGCAGTCGGCTGGGCGCCCGTGGGCGCGATGCGGCGGTGATCATCCTTGCAGTGCGCCTGCCTCGCGCAGCGCCGAGGTGAGCGTTGCGTGATGCCGCGGATCGAGCTCGGTGAGCGGCAGGCGGATGCCGCGCTCAATGAGCCCCATGCGCTCGAGCGACCATTTGACGGGGATGGGATTGGTTTCGAGAAACAGCGCGTGATGCAAGTTCGCGAGCGGTGAATCGAGGCGCTCGGCCTTCTCCCGCTCGCCCCTCGCCGCCGCCGCTATCATCTCCGCCATCGCGCGCGGAACAACGTTCGCCGTCACCGATATTACCCCCCGTGCACCTGCGAGCACTGCCTCGCGCGCCGTCGCATCGTCGCCGCTCAATACGGCGAAGTCCGGCGGACAGAGCCTTTTCAGCTCGCGGATGCGCTCGATGTGCGCAAAACCCTCTTTGACCGCGACGATGCCGCGAAGTTGCGCGAGCCGCGCAACCGTCGCGGGCAGCAGATCGACCCCCGTGCGGGAGGGAATGTTGTAGAGAATGATCGGCACGGCCGCCGCCTCGGCAACCGCGGCGAAATGCCGGTAGAGTCCCTCCTGCGTGGGCTTGTTGTACGCCGGAGTGACGATGAGCAGCGCATCGACCGGTAGCTCCGAGAGCCTGCGCGCACGCGCAACGGTTGCCGCGGTGCTGCTCGAGCCGGCACCGGCAATGACCGCAATACGCCGCCTGACCGCACTGCATGCACGCTCGGCGAGCGTGGCGAGCTCGTCGTCCGTAAGCGTGGCCGACTCGCCCGTGGTGCCGCCCACCACGATTCCCGCCGTCGCATTCTGCAGGTGCCAATCGATGAGAGCGGACCATGCCGCGAAGTCGAGGGCGCCATCGGGCTTCATGGGAGTCGCGATCGCGACGAGACTGCCGGAGAACATGGCGGTGCGAGGGTGCTGGTGGCGCTGCGTGCCCGAGTGAGCGGGCGATGGTAAGGGCCAGCGCCGAGCCCACGCAAGCGCGGCGTCGCGCCGAATGCGCACCGACCACGCCGCGTGCATGCGCCCGGCCGGCCGGCCGGCGCCTCGCCACCGCGAGCCGCTCCCGGTAAACTGCCGCGCGAGCTAAGGAGAACGGCCCGGCAGATGAAGCAACACCTCGCGGTTTCCGCGATCGGCAGCGATCGTACCGGTATGGTGCACGAGCTGACGCGCATCATCACCGACTGCGGCGGAAACATCAGCGAGAGCCGCATGGCGAATCTCGGCTCGGAGTTCGCGATGCTGCTGCTCGTCTCGGGCAATTGGCACGCGCTTGCGAAGCTCGAAACCGAGCTCAAGCGCCTGGCCGAGACCAACGGGCTGTCCGTGCACCTGCGGCGTACCGAGCCGCGCGCCGGGCGCACAGAGATGCTGCCCTACTCGATCGACGTGGTCTGCCTCGATCAGACCGGCATCGTCTCGGGTCTCTCGGGCTTCTTCGCGAGCCGCGGAATCGACATCGCGGAGGTCTCGACGCGCAGCTACCCGGCGGCCCACACGGGCGCACCGATGTTCTCGGTGCAAATGATCGTGAACGTCCCGAGCCGCATCCACATCGCTCATCTGCGCGAGGAGTTCATGGACTTCTGCGACTCCCTCAACCTCGATGCCATTCTCGAGCCCGTGAAATCCTGAATGGATCGCGGGCCGATCGACAGGAAGAGCAGCGCCGTGGGGAAAGTCGCCGTGGGAAAGGCCGTCCCGCCCTTCTCCCTGCCCTCGACGCGCGCGGAGTCCTGGTCGCTCGCGGACGCCGCCGGCTCGAAGCTCGTCGTGTACTTCTATCCGAAGGACATGACCTCCGGCTGCACGCTCGAGAGTCAGCAGTTCCGCGATCTGCACGGCGCGTTCCGCCGCGCGGGCGTCGAGGTCGTCGGCATCTCGCGCGATAGCCTCGCCTCGCACCGGAAGTTTCGCGAGAAGGAGCGCCTTCCCTTCGCGCTGCTCGCGGACGAGGACGAGAAGGTCTGCAAACTGTTCGATGTGATCCGTGAGAAGTCGCTCTACGGGCGCAAGTACTTAGGGATCGAGCGCAGCACGTTTCTCATCGATGGGAAAGGCGTGCTGCGCCGGGAATGGCGCAAGGTGAAAGTGCAGGGACACGCGGAGGAAGTTCTTGAAGCGGCGAAGTCTCTCTGAATCGAAATCCTCCGCGGGACGCGGCACTCCGATCGAAGCCCCCTCGCGCCTGTTCGTGCTCGACACGAACGTCTTGATGCACGATCCCACGGCCATCTTCCGCTTCGAAGAGCACGACATCTATCTGCCGATGGTCGTGCTCGAGGAGCTCGATGCGCACAAGAAGGGACTCTCCGAGGCCTCGCGCAACGTGCGCCAGGTGAGTCGCTTTCTCGACGACATGATGCGCGGCGCGTCGAAGGAGGAGATCGACCGCGGTCTCGAGCTCCCCACGGCTTTCTCGGGTAATCACGGCAAGAAGCCCTCCTCGGGACGGCTCTATTTCCAGACGCGCCAGCTTGCGACGACGCTGCCGCCGGGGCTGCCCGGCCAGGTCGTCGACAATGCGATCCTCGCCCAGACCCTCGCTCTGCAACAGGAGAACCCCGGGCGCGTCACGCTCGTCTCGAAAGACATCAATCTGAGGATCAAGGCCTCCGTGCTCGGCATCCAGGCGGAGGATTACTACAGCGACAAGACCCTCGAGGACTCCGATGTTCTCTACTCCGGAATGACGGCGCTGCCGCCCGATTTCTGGGAGCAGCACGGTCGGGACATCCGCTCGTGGAAGGAGGCCGAGCGCACCTTCTACGAGCTCACGGGCCCGCTCGTGCGCGAGTGGCAGACGAACCAGGGCGTGTACGAAGACCGGACGGGCGGCATCGAGGCGATCGTCCGCCGCGTCTCGGGCGATTCGGCCGTGCTCGAGCTGACGCGCGACTTCCGGAGCGAGCGGCACAGTGTCTGGGGCATCGCAGCGCGCAACCGAGAGCAGAATTTTGCTTTGAACCTGCTCATGGACCCGGAGATCGACTTTGTGACGATTCTGGGACCGGCCGGCACCGGCAAGACGCTGCTCGCGCTCGCCGCCGGGCTCGCTCAGACGCTCGACTCGAAGCGCTTCGTCGAGATCATCATGACGCGGGTGACGATCCCGCTCGGAGAGGATATCGGCTTTCTGCCCGGCACCGAGGAGGAGAAAATGGAGCCCTGGATGGGCGCCCTCATGGACAATCTCGAGGTGCTGACGCAGAGCGAGGAAGGCGGCAACTGGGGAAGAGCGGCGACCAACGATCTGCTGCGCAGCCGGATCAAGATCCGTTCACTCAACTTCATGCGCGGGCGGACGTTCTTGAATCGCTACATCATCCTCGATGAGGCGCAGAATCTCACACCGAAGCAGATGAAGGCCCTCGTGACCCGGGCCGGGCCCGGGACCAAGCTCGCGTGCCTCGGGAACGTCGCCCAGATCGACACCCCCTACCTGACGGAGACGACTTCCGGCATCACTTACGCCGTGAACCGCTTCCGGGGTTGGACCCACTCGGGTCATGTTACCCTCATGCGGGGTGAGCGCTCGCGGCTCGCGGATTACGCATCAGATGCTTTGTAACCATTCGTAATCTCTGGGAAATCTACCTCCGCCAGCTCGGAACCTCATCCCTGCGGGGCAGGTCCAAGCGGCAACACCTCCGACCGGCTCACGAACCACAAATGCGCTGCCTCCCTCACCTGCTCAAGCAGCTCGCGGTCGTATTGGGTGCGGCGGTGCTCGTCGCGGGCTCGACGATGGTCGCCGCTCAGTCGGAGCCCGAGCTGCCGGATATCGGCAATCCCGCGGGTGCGCTCGTCAGCGCCGACGATACTTACGCGATAAGTCTCATGATGCTGCGGCAGGCGCGCTCGCAGGGAGCCATCCTCGACGATCCCGAATCCGACGAATACATCCAGTCGATCGGCGCGCGAATCGCCTCGCAGGCACCGGAGCAGCCGCACCCGATCCAATACGTGATCATGCGCGACGACGAGGTCAACTCGACGGCGTTCGGTGACATCGTCTTCATGTGGACCGGTCTGATCATCGCGACGGAGAACGAATCGGAGCTCGCGGGCGTGATGGCCCACGAGACGGCGCACGTCACGCAGCACCATTTCGCCCGTGGGCTCGTCGCACAGCGCCGGCAGTCCATCACCGCCGCGGCCGCGATGCTCGCCACTGTACTTCTCGGTGCCGTCGCAGGCGGTGCGAGCAGTCCGGACATCATCGAGGGGGGCATCGCCGCCGCGCAGGGCATGGCGGCGCAGCAGGAGATCAACTACACGCGCACCCAGGAGTGGGAGGCCGACCGCGTCGGTATGCAGTATCTGTCCAAGGCGGGTTACAGCCCCTATGGGATGGCGGACGCCTTCGAGATGCTGCAGCAGCGCTACGGCTACGAGCAGGGCTTCATTCCGAAGTTCCTGAACAACCATCCCGTCACGCCCGATCGCATCGCGGAGGCGCGGGACCGCGCCGCGCGTCTGCCGAAGCCGGCGAACCTGCATGACTCGGTGATGTACGGCCTGGTTCGCGAGCGACTGCGCGTGCTTACCGCAGACTCCAACTTCGACATCCTCGGGTATTACCGCAAGCGTCTGGAGTCGAACACACCGGCGCTCGAGGACCAGTACGGCTATGGCGTCGCGCTCATCGCGCGCGGCCAGCCCGCGAAAGCGGTGAAGGTCCTGCAACCGCTCGTCTCCGAGCACCAAGGGGTGATCCTGCTGCGCAGCGCGCTCGGCCAGGCGCAGGTCGAGGCGGGTGAAGTGCGCCAAGGGCTCGCGACCTTCGCCGAGGGCGAGGTGCTCTTCCCGCGCAACGTGCCGCTCACCGTGCGCTACTCCGAGGCGCTCATCAAGGCAGGACGCGGCCGCGAGGCTCACGAGCTGCTGCTCGATCTGTTCAACAATGTCGAGCCGACGCCCATGCAGATCAAGCTCACCGCCCAGGCGGCGAGCGCGGCCGGCGATCCCGGGGATGCGTACTACTACATGGGCGAGTATCAGATCTCGAACGGCAACCTGCCCCTCGCAACCCAGCAGCTGCGGCTTGCCCTCGCGACGCCGCACCTCAACAACGTCCAGCGCGAGCGCTACAGCGCACGCCTCGCGGAGATTCGCGACTTCCTCCAGCAGGAGCAGCGAGAGCAGCGCGGCCGCAACCAGCTCACGAGCAGCGGCGGCAACGGTCTCGATTTCACCCCCCGCTGAGTGCCTCCTCGGCTTGGCTGATACAATCCGGCGCTTTGGCTCGGGCGTTCCAGACCATGCCGACTCCCATCTCGCGCGGCGCCGTACTCGTCGCTCTCTTGAGTGGACTGCTCTCGGCCTGCGCCACACAGGCCGCCCACCGCGATCCGCGCGATCCGTGGGAGCCGATGAATCGCAAGATTTTCGCGTTCGACCTCGCGTTCACCCGCAAGGTTGCGCTGCCCGTCGGGCACACCTACCAGCGCGTCACGCCGAAGGTCGTGCAGACCGGGATCGGGAATTTCTTCGACAACCTGCGGTACCCGGTCGTCTTCGTGAACGATCTGCTGCAGGGAAAGCTCAAGCCTTTCCTGAGCGACACGGGGCGCTTCTTGTTGAACTCGACGGCTGGCATCGGCGGGCTGTTCGATCCGGCATCGCAGGCGCACTTGCCGAAGAACGACACCGATTTCGGCGTGACGCTCGGCACCTGGGGTGCCGGACCCGGTCCTTACCTGGTGCTGCCGTTCCTCGGCATGTCGGATGTTCGCGACGCCTCCGGACACGTGCCGGATTACTTCCTCTCACCCACCTACTACATCAACACCACATGGATTTGGCTCAGCCTGGATGCCGTTTATCTGCTGGACACCGACTCTCGCACGCTGATCCCCGCGTACAACCTGCTGCAGTCTCAGCATCCATTCGATGAATACGCGTTCGCGCGCAACGCCTATCTGCAGCAGCGCGAGTTCAAAATTCACGGGCAGTCGGTGAAGTCGCAGGAAGAGCAGGAGCTCGAGCTCCAGAAATCGCTCGAAGACTCCGGATCGGATGACACCTCGCCGCCGGGATCATCGCCCAAGCAATAGGCTTTCTACCTCGCTGATGCGCGCGATCGCAGAGATCGCCTCGGGCACCCCCGAATAGCGCAGCTCACGCCCGCTGCGCCGTCCCCACGCGAGCCACTCGAGAAGCACGGCGAGCCCCGCGCTGTCGGATGCGCCGACACCGGAGCAATCGACCGAAATGGGGCTGCCGGAGGCGGAGGAGAATGCCGCGATGCCGCTCGAGAGTGCGCCCCGCGCCGTGGCAAAAGTGAGCGGGCCGGTCACGGCATACCGGTCGGGCGCGGTCCGGGTGACCTGGACTGTGACCTGGGCAGTGCGAGTCGGGTCGGCCATGACGACAGCGTGTCAGGTTTTCCGGTCAGGATTTTCCGGCGCCCGGGTTCGGCAGCTGAGCCGGCTTCTCTCCGCGCTTGAGCCGTTGGATCACGGCATCGAGACCCTGCGCCTCAATTTGGGCGCCGAAGTCGTCGCGGAAGCTCTTGACGTAGCTGATGCCCTCGAGGATCACATCCCACGCTTTCCAGCCGTTCGAGGTTCTGCGCAGGGCAAAGTTGACCTTGACCGATGAGCCGTCGTCGCGGCGGATCTCGGTGCGCACGAGCGCGTTCTTGTCCTCGGCGCCCACTTTCGTCGGAATCACGCGCAGCCGATCGGTTCGGAATCCGAGCAGTGCGTTCCCGTAGTTGGCGAACATCGAATTCTCGAAGGCATCCACGAATTCCTTCCGCTGCTGAGGCGTCGCGGTGCGCCAGTAGCGGCCGAG
>Ga0134128_10002426_pt1 | contig 23157 bp, 18 predicted proteins | sample KB31754_FD_96462 | JGI IMG/M metagenome (GOLD analysis project Ga0134128, IMG submission 96462) | Terrestrial soil microbial communities with excess Nitrogen fertilizer from Kellogg Biological Station, Michigan, USA - KB3-175-4 | ecosystem: Environmental > Terrestrial > Soil > Unclassified ... | reverse complement strand
GTCGAATGGCCGGGGTGCTTTTTATGCCGCCCTCGACGCCGATAGCGAAGGAGTAGAAGGAAAATATTATGTCTGGGATGCGGCCGAGATCGACGCCGTCCTGGGTGAGGATGCCCCGCTTTTTAAAGAATATTATGGTGTCACGAACAACGGGAACTGGGAAGAGAAGAACATCCTGACGCGGCCAAAAGACGTCTCCCCCGATCAAAAAATCCGGCTCGAATCGGCTCGATCGCTGCTCCTGGAGTACAGAGATCGCCGCATCCACCCCGGTCTCGACGACAAGGTTTTGCTCGGTTGGAATGCCCTGATGAACCTCGCGCTGGGCAAAGCCTACGCCGCAACGGGCGAAGAAAGTTACCGCGAGCTGGCCGTCAAAAACATGCAATTCCTGCGGGAACATATGCGTAGTGGGTCGGATGGACAGCGCGGGAAAGGCCCTCATCTCTATAGCCATACCTGGAAAGGCGAGGCCCGACTCCCCGCATTTCTAGATGATTATGCGTGTCTCATAGCCGCGTTGATCCAGCTGCAGGAGATCACGGGTGACACCGGCTATCTCGACGAAGCCGGGCAGATCACAGGGTATGTCATCCTTCATTTTGGGGAAGAGGATACGGGCTTTTTTTTCTATACGCACGATGCCCAGGATGATCTCGTCGTCCGCAAACGCGAGGTTTACGATGGGGCCACTCCATCGGGGAACTCTATGATGGCATCCAATTTGTTATACCTATCTGTGATTTTCTACGAACCGGAGTGGGCGGAGCGTGCCTGGCGTATGACCTCCTCTCTTCTCCGGCTGGTGACGACTTACCCGGGGTCTTTTGGCGGATGGGCAACCTTAATACAGGCCTTTACGTATTCCATTCCGGAGGTAGTTATCACCGGCAAGAAGCCGGAAATAGCCCGGAAGGAGTTTTTATCAAACCTGATTCCTTACCGGGTTTTCCAGTCTACGCAGGAAGAAAATACCCAATTCCCATTATTACGCGACAAACCGGTGACCTCCCGCCTACAGATCTTCCTATGCAAAGACTATGCTTGCCAACTCCCTGTAAATGAAGTTGCTACAGCGGTCCGTTCGATTGAAAATGTGTATAAGTTTCAAGGGTAGAAATACAATAAACGGGACTACGCCGCGTTTTCCAAAGTAGCGTCCCTATTCCCGAACCAAGTCAAGGCTCCGGCAGGGCCCTTTTTCGCCGAATGCTTTGACTTTAGAAAAATTAATTTTAAACTTGTAGCGAGATGTTGTCAAAAGATTTTTTTTGCCCAATACCCTCTAATATTATGAAAATGAAAAACCTATCCGTTTTATCGGCCCTCTTCGCCCTCGCGGCACTTACGGGCTGTAAACTAGGTGGTAAATCCAGCAAAGGACTTCCTGCTGACGGTCAGCTGCACGGGGTCGCACCTGCAAGCGGTTACAACATGGCGAAGCCTCCGGGCATGGTCTATATTCCACCGGGAACGTTTCACATGGGACCTAGCGACGAGGATATGAACTATGCTTACACCGCCCGCAACAAGCAGATTTCTATCAGCGGTTTCTGGATGGACGCTACTGAGATCACCAACAACGAGTATCGCCAGTTTACGAACTGGGTACGGGATTCCATCGCTGCGACGCTAATGAACTACGGGAAGGATGTAGACGGCCGTTTCCAGATCGACTGGAAAAAAGCCCAGACGATCAAGTGGGGCGATAAAGCCACGATCGAGAAGATCAATCAGATGATCGTCCAACCCGACAACCGCATCTTCGGCCGCAAGGAGATCGATCCCAACACACTCAAGTACCATTCGGAGACCTTCGATCTGAAAGCAGCTGCTGAAAAGGGTAACGAAGGCAAGCCCAGGTCGCAGTTCATCGTGAAGAAAGACGTGAAAGTCTATCCCGATACGCTGGTCTGGATCCGCGACTTCAGCTACGCGTATAACGAGCCCATGACGAAACGGTACTATTCACACCCCGCTTTCGGGAACTATCCGGTGGTAGGTGTGAACTGGGTACAGGCTACCGTGTTCTGCGAATGGCGTACCTCTTACCTGAATGCTTTCCTCGAATCCAAGCACCTGGCTACCGAGTCGAACTTCCGCCTGCCTACCGAGGCCGAGTGGGAATATGCTGCGCGTGGCGGTCGCTCTCAATCGATGTATCCCTGGGGTAACTACTACCTGAGAAATAAAAGGGGCTGCTTACTTGCAAACTTCAAACCCGGCAGGGGTAACTACCCCGAGGACGGCGGGTTCTATACGGTTCGGGCCGATGCTTACTGGCCGAACGATTTCGGCCTTTATTGTATGGCCGGGAACGTAGCCGAATGGACCTCTTCGTTCTACTATGAAGGATCCATGAACTTCCAACACGACATGAACCCCGATATTCGCTGGAATGCGCAGGACTCCGATCCTCCCCGTATGAAACGTAAGGTCATCCGTGGTGGAAGCTGGAAAGATGTAGGCATGTACCTGCAGACCAGCGCCCGCACCTACGAGTACCAGGATACGGCAAAATCATACATCGGTTTCCGCTGTGTGATCGATCTGTCGCCGACTATTACTAACAACCGTCGATAACCGGCATGATCGATCCGTAAGGAGCTTAATGCCGGTCCGTAGCCGGCATTATCTTTCAAAACTGTAAAATTTTTTCGCCAAAGCAACGTTTTTGATTTTGACAAGCTAACAAAAAACCAACAGGAATTCGTCACTTATGACCCTGTAAAATCTTTCCATAACCCTTTAAAATCCATTAAAAACAAATTTAAATTAATCACTATGAGCGCTGGACTATCAAAATCTACCGAAAGACTTATCAATATCATCGTATGCGTTGGTGCGGCTGTCGTAATCTTCGGGGCCCTGCAAAAGATCCTGCATACCAAATTGGCCGACTTCTTCCTGACCGCTGGTCTGCTGACCGAGGCCCTGATCTTCCTGGTTTATGCGTTCTTGCCGCCTCCCGGAGGTGAAATGCATGCCCTGGTCGAAGCCCTGCCGAAACTGGCTGGCGGTTCTACCGGCAACCCTGCCCTCGACAAGATGGACAAGATGCTGCAGGAAGCCGACATCACCCCGGCTAACCTCAAGAACCTGAGCGAAGGTTTCAAGAAGTTCGGCACGACCGTTGAAAAGATCAGCGACGTATCCGGCGCCCTCGCCGCTACGACCGAATACACGAACAAGACTAAAGAAGCCGCTGTTGCTCTCGATAGCATGAAGGGTGCATATCAAAATGCAACCAACACTATCGGAAGCTTCAACGCCGCTGCCGATAGCACCAAACAATTCCATTCGCAGGTACAGGTCCTGACCAAGAACCTGGGTTCGCTGAACGCGATCTACGAATTGGAACTGCAGGATACCAACAACCACCTGAAAGCCATGAACAATTTCTATGGCAATCTGGCCAAGGCATCCGAAGCCATGCAAGGCAGCGTAGCCGACGCTAAGAAAACGCAGGAGCAGATCGCACAGCTCGCCAAGAACCTGGGTAATCTCAACCATGTCTATGGCAATATGCTGAGCGCAATGCAAGGCCGCCCGACGGCATAATTGGAGCCCTATTAGCCCGATGAGCCCGTTTTTTCCGGCCCGCAATGAATCCTGAGTCGCTTTGGTGACTCGACTATTGAAAAACTATTACAAAGAGATTATAATTTACTGACCCATGTCTTTACCAAAAGAGCCGCGGCAGAAGATGATCAACATGATGTACCTGGTGCTTACGGCGCTTCTCGCGCTGAACGTATCGGTGGAAGTGTTGAATGCCTTCAAGACCGTGAACCATAGCATCGAACGATCCAACCTGGTCGTCGATGCAAAGAATAACCTCACTTATGATGCTTTCGCCCGCGAGGTAGCCAATCCGCAGACCGCGGATCAAGCCAAAACCTGGATGCCTGCTGCCATGCAGGTGAAATCGATGGCCGCCACGTTCACCATCTGGCTGGACAGCCTCAAAGAAAAGCTGATCAACGAGAGCTCTCCCTCCATGAAGGATGGCCGCCGCGAATTCGCGGACGGTAACCTCGATGCCGCTACCCGCATCTTCGACGTGCAGGGCCAGGGCAAGATCCTATACGACAGTATTGGGAAGTTCCGCAAGGACCTGCTGAATATTCTGAATCCCAATAATTTCCCGGGCATCTCGGATAAGGTCAAACAAGACCTCCTTGCACAACAGGCCGAATTCGCCAAACGCCTGCCCGTCGATAACCGCATCCCGCCAAGCCAGGAAGGTAATGAGATGGTGGGTAGCGACAGCGCCCATATCTGGACGATCCGTTACTTCCATATGACCCCGACCATCGCAGCGCTGACGATCCTCTCGAAATTCCAGAGCGATATCAAGAACTCCGAGTCGCAGGTCGTCGACTTCCTGCACAAGCAGGTGGGCGAAGTAAAAATCGTATTTAACAAATTCGAACCACTCGTCGAAGCCAACGCGAGTTATGTAATGCCCGGTGACGCTGTCGACGTGACCGCAGGTGTTGGCGCCTTTAGCGACGCTGCCAAACCCGAAATCACGATCAACGGCCAGCATTTTGACACAGGTCCCGACGGAACCGCGCTTTATCATACCACGGCCTCAGGCGCAGGCGAACATTCCGTTGTCGTGCACATCGTCTATAAAAAGCCCGATGGCTCCGATGGCACGGCCGACAAGACGATCAAGTATACGGTAGGCGTTCCGTCCGGCGCCTCCATCTTCCTCGAAAAGATGAACGTGGTATATGTGAAGGAAGACAACCCCGTGCGCATCTCCGGTGGTAGCGTTGGTGCGGAAAAGGTACACGTCAGCTTTGATAAGGGTGAAATAACCCATACCTCGGGTGACGAATATATTGTCGTTCCTACTACCCCAGGCGATGGCCATATCACTGTCAATGCCAATGGTAAGCCCTTCTCCTTTGATGTACGCGTCAAATACCTGCCGAACCCCGTAGGTTTCATAGGTACCAAGATGGGTGGCATCATGTCCTCGGCTGAATTCAAAGCCAACGGCGCCTTGCTGGCCCGCCTCGAGAACTCCGAATTTCAGAGCGCCTTCCAGGTCGTCAGCTATAAAATTGGTGCACTGGGCGGCAACGTCAACCAATACCAGGAAGCACCCAACGAAGGTGCCCGCTGGACCGGTGCCGCGGCTGCGATCGTAGCAAAGTCCTCCCCCGGTACGAACATCTTCTTCACGGAGATCCACGTAAAGGGTAAGGATGGCCGGATCCGCGAACTGCCGCCGATGGTGTTCAACTTGAAATAAAGAATAATAAATCTGTCCGCCATCTCAAAGTCTTAGAGAGGCGGACAGATCTTTCAAAAAAAGAACGAGATGAAAAAGTATCTTATCAGATTATGTGTACTGGCGATAGCTGGTTCGATCCTTGTGGGGAACGCCAACGCGCAGACGAGGAAAAAACGTGCGACAGTTGGCCACAGGACCACCAAGCCTAAGAAGAAGAACAATACCACGAAGGATCAGGCTGCTGCTGACGCTTCGGTGGCCCCCGCCAAGGACACTACCAAGCCCGCTGTGGTGCTGCAAGCGGATATCAAGCTCGATACGCCGCGCAGATCGCTCCGCAACGACGCCGTTATCGAGCGTAATCTGGTAAAGGATCGTACGCCGCTGCCCTATCAGCACATCCGCGAGGACGATGCCGTATACCGTCAGCGCGTATGGGAAGAGATCGACGTACACGAGAAGATGAACCTGCCCTTCGTATACAAGGCAAAGGAAGATAATGGCGATCAGCGGCTGATCTACATTCTGCTGAATGCGATCAAAGCCGGCCAGATCACCGCCTTTGACGCCAACGTAGACGATAGGTTTACTACACCCATGACCTTTCAGGATATTGCCGGCCGGCTCGTGGCTCAGCCCCACACCATCCAGGTGCCCGACCTCAAAAACGACCCTGATGGTTCCAAAGGCCTGATGCGCGATACACTGATCCAGGAAGAATTCGATCCTGAAAAGATCGAGCGCTACCAGATCAAGGAAGAGTGGGTATTCGACAAAGAAACCTCGACCCTCCAGGTCCGCATCCTGGGTATCGCCCCGGAAAAGACGATCACGAACCCCGACGGTTCCTTTCTCGCGGTTACGCCGATCTTCTGGGTATACTATCCCGACTGCCGCCCGCTGTTCGCCAAATACGAAGCGTATAATGGTAAGAACTTCGGCGCCCGCATGAGCTGGGAAGAGCTGTTCGAAGGCCGGATGTTCGCCGGCCGCGTGATCAAATCCACCATCGACAACCCCGGCGACCAATACATTGCCAATTATATCAAGGACCCCATCCTTCGTTTGCTGGAAGGAGACAAGATCAAAGAAAAGATCTTCAACTACGAACAGGATCTCTGGTCGTACTAGACATCTATCCCGGGCCGCCGCCTGCGACTTAGGGATGATATCGATCAACTTTTTTACCCGAACGGGCGCCGCATGTTAGCGGCGCCCGTTCGCATTTGATAAAATAAGTAACTATAAATTAATTAGTTATTCCGGGTTATTTTTTTTAAAAATACCCACTGTCGGGTATTGCCGGATTGAATAGTTTTACTACTTTTACATCGGTTTTTCATAGGATATTGGATTTTAAAAACGGGGCTGGATATCTATCCTGGCCCCTTTTTTTTACCCAGCCTATCCGCCCTCGAAAGACCATTAAGAACCCGTGTAAGCGCTGGCGGACGTCTGCTCTTAGTCCTTTTGACTATCTTCCTTAGGTGTCTGATCGACGGCCTTCTCCGCAAAATGCGCATAGACGAGCCTGGCCTTCGCGGGACCGATGATCTCCGCTATCTCTTCCTCGGAACTCTGCCGGATCTTACCCACGCTCCTGAACCGTTTCAACAACATATCCGCCGTTTTTTTCCCTACCCCATCGATGTGCTCCAGCTCATTGGTAAAGGTTCCCTTACTTCTTTTTTGCCGGTGGAACGTGATGCCGAAACGATGCACCTCGTCGCGGATGCGCCGGACCAGCTGCAGGCTATCGCTGTTATACGGCAGCTTTATCGACTCGGTATCGCCGGGAAAGAACAGCTCTTCTTCATTCTTTGCGAGACCGACTACCGTCATCATTCCTACGATACCCAGCTCCGTGATGCTTTCCATTGCCGCACCGAGCTGTCCCTTGCCGCCATCGATGATCACCAGTTGCGGCAGGCTCTGGCTTTCGTCCAGCAGTCGTTTGTATCTGCGGTGCACGACCTCCTTCATGGTCGCGAAATCGTTGATGCCCTGCACTGTCTTGACATTGTAGTGGCGGTAATCTTTTTTGCTCTCCACCCCGTCGCGAAAACACACCATTGCCGACACGGGATAGCTGCCCTGGAAATTGGAGTTATCGAAACATTCGATATGCACCGGCAACTCGGAGAGCTGCAGGTCTTCCATGAGCTGATACAGCACCTGCCGCCGTTCATCGGGGGTCTTGCCTTCGAGCTGCAACATCTTTTTCCGGCGCAGCTCTTCGCGGAAATAAGCGACATTCTTCTCCGAAAGGTCCAGCAGCTTCTTTTTATCGCCCCCCCTGGGGATCGTCTGGATGACACCATCTTCAGGATAATCAATTGTGATGGGCAGGATCAGTTCGTGGGCCATGCTGTTGAACGTATCCCGCAGTTGTGCTACCGCAAATGCAAGCACTTCGTCGTCCGCTTCTTCGAGATGTGTTTCTAGTTGTGTTGTATGCGTTTGTACGATAGTGCCATTTTCTATCATCAGGTAATTGATATAGGCCATATCGCCATCCCGGGCGATCGAGAACACATCGGCATTGCTCAGATGTCTGCTTACGATCACGCTGCGCGATTCATAGTTTTCGAGGTGTTCGATCTTTTTGCGGACCATTTCGGCTTTCTCGAAATCCATGCGTTCCGCCAGCTCGCGCATCTCCTTTTTAAATTCCTGGATCAGCGGGCTCAATTGTCCCTTGAGAATATTCTTTAGCTGGATCAGCCCCGCGGCATAGTCCTCCGGTGTCTGCAATCCCTGACAAGGGCCCTTGCAATTGCCGAGGTGATATTCCAGACACACTTTGTATTTTCCTTTTTTGATCTGGTTCTCGCTCAGGTTGAGCTGACAGGTTCGTAGCTGAATATTGCTTTTCACGAGGTCGAGCAGCTCGCGCACGCGGCCCACCGAGGTAAAGGGTCCCAGGTACTGCGACCCGTCCTCTATCTTCCGTCGGGTGAGGAAGACCCGCGGGAACGGTTCGTTCTTGATGACGATGAACGGATAGCTCTTATCGTCTTTTAGGTTGATGTTGAACTTGGGTTGGAATTGTTTGATCAGCGAGTTCTCCAGCAGGAAGGCATCCTGTTCCGAGTTTACGATCGTGAATTCGATGCGCCGGATACGCTGTACCAGCTCGTGGGTCTTATAGGTCGTAAAGGTCTTGGTGAAATAAGAGCTCACCCGTTTGCGGAGGTTCTTGGCCTTACCCACATAGACGAGCTCGTCTTTCTCGTCGAAGTATTTGTAGATGCCGGGGTTTATCGGAATCGTGCCCGAGATCTCGCTGAATTGTTCGGCTGTCATAATCTTACTTATTGTTCTGCTTCGTCACTGGCCCAGGAGACCCGCACCTGCTCGTCTTTCGGCGCCTGGCCCTTGACATAGATCCGGTTTACTATGGTGAACCCATGCCTGGCCCGCCAGAGCAGCTTCTGCAGGATAACAGTGTCACCCGCGGAATGCTTCCTTTCCATATAGATACTCTTTACCTCCTGCGCGTGAACGCCGCGTGTCGTTAGTACATCAACGCGCTGCAGCGGATTCGTTTTATCGGTGGGGGTATAGGTAAAGGTTATACTCTCCGTGGCCCTGTCTGCAAAAGAGTTTTCCGTGAAATTATTATTCAGCCCGCCGTTCCGGATCTCGGGCGGCAGGAATTGCAAGGCGAGGGTGTTGAAATCGCCCGTGGTGATCAGCGTGGAATCGGTGCGGTTGTCGTGTGTGACATATTTCCAGAAAGCCATGGGCATCGAGTCCACGCTAAGGATCTCTGCTTCCAGGTAATCGTCTACCGGAAAGAACTGGTCTTTAGCAGCGCCGGAATCCCGGGCGGCCAGGGAGTCTTGGGAGTGGGTCGAAGTAGGGGCATGGTGGCCGCAGGAGGACAGGCTTACCCACAACACGAAAAAGGGGATAAAAAGGAGAACGAGGACAACGGGATATTTCATTTGGCAAAAATACAATCTTTTTGCGCCGCGGGGCCCTGCGGGGAGTTGGCCGGGCGTTACGGAATCGACTTCGTGATCCCGATCTTGAGCCCATAGCTTTTCAGGTACTCGGACGTCCCGGATTGCGAAGTGTAAGAGGAGAGGAGCTGATAACGGAGCTCGGGGCCAATCTGCCAGCGGATATTGCCCACGCGATAGGAGAGGAAGGCCTCCGCGCCGGCATAGAAGTTCAGCTTCCGGTACATGGTCGGGCTCTTGTCGTACCGGGTATAACCCGATGAGAGCATATAAGAACTGCTGTTCAGCAAATAGGTGGGTGCGATCGTCGCGGCCAGGTTGAACTGCAACTGTTCGTTGCCGAGCACGCGCAATTCGAATCCCACAGGAGCCGAAAGCTGGTAGTAATCGTTATACACCGTGACGGAAGTTTGTTTGCCGCTGCGGGCCATGGGCATGCCCGTCGAGCTGATCGAATCCAGCATGATGCCATATGGCGACTGCAGTGTGGTCGTGACGGCCGTTCCATTGGCGCCTTTGTCTTCGTAGGCTTTTATCGGGAACCGGGTGAAATTGAATTGCAACCCGCCTTTGACCGAAAGATTCCGCGAGAGCCGGTAAAGGATGGTGCCGCTGGCCTCAAACCCAAACCCCGGCCGGTGATCGATATAGCTATTGGGGCCACCCGGAGGAGTGCCGTTGACACCCAGCGGATACAGCTTATCGGCGCCGGCATCGCTGCCGCCCATCGAGCGGTAGCTTACGGTGGGTGACAAGCTCAGCTCCAGATACGTTCTGCCGCTTTTGGGCGTAGTCTCCAGGAGATTCATCGCATAATCGTGTAACCAGTTCGCACGCTGGGCATCTTCCGATTCCGCAATCTCTTTGGCCGAGGCCCTGGTGGAGGCGCCGGCGGACTGTGCCAGCAGGCTCTGACCGTTCACACCGCTGCGGTTACCTGTGGACGTTTGCACCGCGGCGTTCGTGCGTGCATAGCGGCCTTCGTGTGCGCCCCTGGCACTCAGGCTTTCGATCACGTTCTGCGCCGTGAGCCCATCCGTGCCGATCTCCGCACCCGTGGTCCGGCTGTCACCGGCGAGGCGGCCGTCACCGGCAATGCGGCTGTCGCGACCATCTGCAGCTATGCGTCCGTCGTTTTGAGTGTGCTGCTCATCGGCGCCTGCCCGTTGATCGTCGCCTGTAGCGTGCCCGTCATCCGCCGTACCCCGCCCGTCATCGTGGGTGAGCGCCGCAAGGGCGTTGTTATCCGTTGCCGGCGTTCTGGCGGCTATGACATCGAGATCGGGTGCTTGTGCCGGCAGCTTGACGACATGGCTGAGCCATTCCGAGAGATCGCTCTGGCTAAGTACCGGGTGCCCCACCGTGATCGAAATGCCTGCAACGGCGGGATCCCATTCCTGGGAGGCAATATCATTATCGGAATCGTTATGCCGCGTAGTGGCAGCAGTATTGGCGGGCCTCAGGTTAGCCATCGGCGCATGCGGAGTATTTTCGACCGCGGGTTTGGCAACATCGGCCACCGCACCCGTCGCGGACTTGTGGAGAGCAGGATGATTCGAAGGAAGGATCAGTTCACGGCCGGCCATAAAAAGAATGCCTGTTACCAGGAAAGCCATGCTGCCGATGAACCATTTTCTTTTAGTATGTAAAGCGCTGTGGACACCCTTCCATACGTTCTCGGAAGGGTACATTTTGTATTGTTCTGTCTTTCCCCTGATGAGTTCTTCAAAATCGTCGCTATAGAAGCTGTTCTCCTTCATTTGTCAATCAGTTTTAGGGATGTTTTCATGGATTGGATTTAATAAACAAAAAGACGCTAACCTAGCGGACAGCCACGAGCCATTCCGTTTTCTCTTTTGGTTTCGTAAGGATCTTCTTCCTGATGAGTATCTCTTCCAGCATCTGTTTAGCCCTTGTATATTGCGAACGACTTGTGCTTTCTTCGATGTCCAGCATGTCGGCGATCTCTTTGTGCGAATAACCTTCGATCGCATACAGGTTGAGGACGGTACGATAGCCTATCGGCAGGATGCGGATACACTCTACGATCTGTTTTGCCTGAACGATAGACGGTACGGATTCCTCTCGTACCTGCACGCCATGTGCATGCACGATATCCAGACTCTCATTGAACCGTTTGTTCTTTTTCAGGTTGTTGATACAGGTATGAACGATGATGCGCCTGATCCAACCTTCGAATGCACCCTTGTTCTGGAAAGTGTGCATTTGAGAAAATACTTTTATAAAACCTTCTTGCAGCATATCCTCCGCATCTTCCCTGTTGTGGGCGAAACGGTAGCATACGGCAAGCATTTTTGGACTATACCTGTTGTATAGTTCCCGTTGGGCAGCCGCCTCATTTTTTAAACAGCCTTGTAGAATGGCTTCTTCGGTCATTTACCGCGAGTGTTGCTTCCCTATAAATTTAGACAATTTTAACGAGGTAAAGCTGCGTACTAACAAAAAAATGAGGGGGCAAAGCCCCCTCATTTTGTATAGACTGCGCGCAGATCAGATCAAGACGTTGCCAGTCATCTCCGACGGAATTTCTAAACCCATCATTGTCAAAATGGTAGGAGCCAGGTCGCCCAGTTTCCCCCCGGGTTTTATGCCTCCCTTCCAGCTCTTATCGATAATAAAGAAGGGCACCGGGTTCATCGTATGGGCGGTATTGGGGCTACCGTCCCCGTTGATCATATAGTCGGCGTTACCATGGTCGGCCGTGAGGAAAACGGTGTACCCGCTGTCAAGCGCAGCCGAAACCACCCTTTCGACGCACCGATCGACCGTTTCCGCCGCTTTGACGGCTGCGTCCCAGATACCCGTGTGGCCCACCATGTCCGTATTGGCGAAGTTCAGGCAGATGAAATCGGCCGTCCTGTTTTTGATCTCCGGAACGATCGCATCGGTAATCTCCGCTGCGCTCATTTCGGGTTGCAGATCGTAGGTTGCCACTTTCGGGGAAGGGATCATGATCCGGTTCTCGCCGTCGAAAGGCGTTTCCCGACCGCCGCTGAAGAAAAAGCTGACGTGCGGATACTTTTCGGTTTCCGCGATGCGGATCTGTTTCAGACCCCTGGAAGCGATGATCTCACCCAGGGTATTCCTGAGGTCATCGTTCTCGAAAATGATCTTGACGCCCTTGAATTTGGCATCGTATTGGGTCATCGTCGTATAAATCAGCGACAGCTTCTTCATCCCCTGCTCGGGATGATCCTGTTGTGTCAGCACTTCGGTGATCTCGCGGCAGCGGTCCGTCCGGAAATTGAAACAAAGGACGTAATCACCGTCCCGGATCGTGGCCAGGGGCTTGCCGTCCTTGCTGGTAATCACCGTAGGTTTGATGAACTCGTCCGTGACTCCGGCGAGATAGCTGCGTTCGATGGCCGCCAGGGCGTCGGTAGAGGTTTCTCCGGTGCCCTTGACCAGCGTATCATAGGCCAGCTTGACCCGTTCCCACCGTTTGTCGCGATCCATAGCGTAATACCGGCCGCAGACAGACGCGATCTTCCCGGTAGTCTTTTCGAGGTGAGCCTGGAGATCGCGAACGTAACCCAGTCCGCTTTTGGGGTCGGTATCCCGCCCGTCCGTGAAGGCATGGACAAAGACGTTCTTCAACCCTTCCGCTACACAGGCATCGACGATGGCTTTGAGATGACGGGTATGGCTATGGACCCCTCCTTCGCTTACCAGACCAAGCAGATGCAGGGGTTTTCCGTCCTTGAGCGCCCCGCGGATCGCCGGAAGCAGCACTGGATTCCCGCCAAAAGAGCCATCCCGGACCGCTACATTGATCCGCTGCAGCTCCTGGTTGACGATGCGGCCTGCGCCCAGGTTCAGATGGCCGACCTCGGAATTGCCCATTTGTCCTTCCGGCAAGCCTACTTCTTCGCCATAGGTCACGAGCGTTGTATTGGGATATTGCTTATAAAGCGAGCTAACGAAGGGTACCCTGGCATTCTTGATAGCGTCTGAAGATGCTTCCCGACCGAGGCCCCACCCATCCATGATCACAAGGATGACTTTTTTTTGATTTGCCATAAAAACGGTTTTGCGTAGTGCTGGCGCTGTTTTGCGTGGTGCCAGCGCCCGCGAATGTAAGGCTTTCCCTGCAAAAAGCCTTCGCCGCCAGCGGTTTGGATGTACTACTTTACGGTATTTTAATGCAAGTTTAGCAGTTTGGCATAGAATTGGTTCTAGGCAGGGCGACTAATATTCTATTAACATGAAAAGCATACTCGGGTTGGTCGCAGTGGTATGTTCGCTTATCCTGGTTTCCTTTCGCCCTTGGTATACGCTTCACGAGGCTAACTACAAATACAGCATCGATTACGGTCGCTATACGCTCGATGACATCACTGGCGCTATTCGTGTAGGCAATGCCGGTGAGCTCTCTCAATTCCTCGACAGCAGGGTGGATATCTCGCTTCCCGAAAAGAGTGACACCTATAGCAAGATCCAGGCGGAAATGATCATCCGCGATTTCTTCTCCACCAATGGTGTACAGAATTTCCTTATCAAACACACGGGCCCCAACGGAGGTGGATCGGTATTTTGCGTTGGCGTATTGCAGACGCGTAACGGCGATTACCGGACGACGCTGTTTATCAAACAGAAAGGCGACAAACAACTACTGCAGGAACTGCGGTTCCAGGCACAATGATAACTGGCCTACGGCCGGGAACCTTCGGTTCTCCCGGATTACTGGCCTACGGCGACGGGCCGGAGGCCCGTCCGAAGATTCCTATTAGTTTTCTGGACAACGGGGCCCGATCACTGAGTGACCGGGCCTTATGGTTTTTGGGACGCAAATACCTTAATTTTGCCGCATGTCCAATTTTGACGATCAACTGCGGTTCCTGATCAGCAATGCCCTGCAGGAAGACATCGGAGACGGTGACTATACGACCCTATCCTGTATCCCGGCGGGCGCCAGGGGCAAAGCCATTCTGCATATCAAGCAGGATGGGATCCTGGCCGGCATGGAGATAGCAGAGAAGATACTGAAGTTCAAAGAGCCTTCGGCAACTTTTACCGCCTACAAGCAGGATGGCGACCTCATGCGGGATGGCGAAGAGGCATTTATGGCTGAGGCCACCACTCATACGATCCTGATGTGTGAGCGCCTCATTCTCAACTGTATGCAACGCATGAGCGGCATTGCCACGCTCACCAGGCAATATGTCGACAAGCTGCAGAGATACAAGACCCGGGTACTGGATACCCGTAAGACTACCCCCAATTTCCGGCTGCTGGAGAAAGAGGCCGTGCGGATCGGTGGGGGGCTCAACCATCGTTTCGGGCTCTACGATATGATCCTGCTCAAGGATAACCATATCGACTACGCCGGAAGCATAGAAGCAGCCATCGAAAAAGCCAGCGCCTATCGCCAGGCCCGTAAACTGCATGTCAAGATCGAAGTGGAGACCCGTAGTATCGTGGAAGTGAAGCGGGTACTTGCCGTCGGCCTGGTCGATCGCATCTTGCTGGACAATTTTAGTCCGCGCCAGCTGTCGGAAGCCCTTAGTCTGATTGGAGAACGCTTCGAGACGGAAGCCAGCGGAGGCATCAACCTCAACAATATCGAAGACTATGCGCGCACGGGGGTGGATTATATCAGCGTGGGCGGCCTGATCCACCAGGCACGAAGTCTCGATCTCAGTCTTAAAGCAGTGCAACAATGAGCAAGAAGAAACCCAGCAGTGACGGGTACGTGTATTCCACCGATCCGGATTTTCGCGTGGAAGACGAATCGACGCCCGAAGAGACCCTGCCACCCAAACAGCAAAAACTCCGGGTCTCGCTGGATACCAAACAACGTGCGGGCAAGGCCGTTACCCTTGTGACGGGATTTATCGGTAACACCGATGACCTGGAAGCGCTCGCCAAACAGCTGAAGACCCACTGCGGGACCGGCGGCTCGGCAAAAGACGGAGAGATCATCGTCCAGGGGGACCAGCGCGATAAGATCTGCGCATGGCTGGTGAGCAAAGGGTATTCATCCACTAAACGACTCTGATTGTATCTCACCTTACTGATCATCGCCTGTATCGCAAGTGCTATCGTGACGATAGTGACCTTTTTCCTGTATATCAGGACCCGGCTGGCTGTCCGGGAGAGGCCGCACGGCACCTCGCAGGAGAAGCACAGCGAGCGGCTGGCTCGCCTCGATCGGCTCGAAGGCCTTTACCAGGCCATCCATTTCATTACCCTTGCCGTCTTCATCCTTTTCGGCGTACTGATCCTCGTGCATCTTTCCCATGCGGCCAACGATAGCGGTCCCATCCTTTAAGCGGGTGATCAGCGACGTTATTCTTTAAGTACTGGCACCACATAACGAGTCGTCGTTCCCCTGATCTGCAAAGCATAACAACCGCGTGGCAGGCCAGTGATATCGACTCTTTCATCCCAGAGCATAGCCTGCTTTTCGAATGCCCACACCCTGAGGACTCTGCCATCCATATCCGTGATGCTCACTTGTATCGCTCCCCTGGTCGAATCCACCAGGTGGAGATAGACCAGGCCGGTAGCCGGATTGGGGCTCAGTTGCAGGATACCCGGGTCGGGCGCACCCAGCGAGTCCCACCAGCTAGCCGCGGGCACCATCAGCACCCTGTAGAGCGTATCGTGCCCGTCGATATCGAACCGTTGCAGGCGATAGTAGTCGTTTCCGGGTACCGGCCTGTTATCGGTATAGATATAGGATGCCCCGCTGTCGGGCGTCCCGGCGGCCGCCACGGTATCGATGTCGAGGAAGTTGATGCTATCCGTGGAGCGCTGAACGATAAAGTCTTTATTCCCCTGTTCGGACGCCGTCGTCCAGATGACATTTACGGCCCTATTGTTCTTGATGCCCGTTGCCGTATAGACTGTGAGCGCCACGGGTAGCGGCGGCCCCGAAGGCGGCGGCGGTGCGCCCGGGCTGCTGCCGACAACGACCTTGAGGATCGCATACAGACTGTCGTGGTTGTTGATGTCGATGGATTCTACGCGATAATAGTTATTGCCGGCATACGGTTTGGAATCCACGGACACATAGGCATAGCCGCCCCCCGCGGGCGCTTGCGAAGGTATGCTGTTGATACTGGTGAAGTTCACGCTGTCCGTGGACCGCCATACGACAAATTCTTTATTGCCTTGTTCCAGGGCCGTCGTCCAGTCGACATCGACTTTGACGCCATTGGATTCCAGCGCGGCAGTGTAGTGCGATAGTGATACCGGCAGGACCACCGACGGCGGCGGCGGCATGGGTACTGATACCGGCAGCACGGGATAAAGTGAATCCTTACCGGTGGAATCGACGCTCTCGAGGCGGTAATAGTCCTTTCCCGTAAGCGGCGCATTATCCGTGAACCGGTAGGAGGAGCCCTGACCGGATTTTGCCGTCGAATTCACCACGCTAAGATTGATGAAGTTGACGCTATCGGATGACCGCTTGACGACAAAATATTTGTTGCCCGTTTCCCTGGCCGTGATCCAGTCGACATTTACGGCTTTGTTGTTGGTCGTCAATGTGGCGGAATACGCGGTAAGCGTTACCGATGGCGGTGCCGGCGGCGGCGGCGCGGGTGAGGGAACCTTGACGCCCAGCACGGCAAAGAACGTGCTGTTGCCCGTGCTGTCAACGCAAACCAGCCGGTAATAATCGTTTCCGGCGAAAGGCGAAGGATCGGTATAGGAATAGGAGGCACCCGCGCCCTGCGGGGCTGTCGAAACCGTGGTATCCAGGTTGGTGAAATGGGAGCTGTCGGTAGACCGCTGGACGATAAAGTATTTATTACCCCTTTCCACGGAACTTTTCCAGGCGACCGTCACCTCCTTTTGGTTGGACGTAAGGATGGCCGTATAGGCGCTCAGCGTTACCACCGGCGGTGGCGGCGGCTGCCGGGGTATACTGTCTCCCGGATCACGGCTGTATTGCAGCATCCACTGGAAACAGTTCATGCCATTGTGCAGGTTCTTATGCAGGTCATAGGTCTCCGTCCAGGCATCATGGCCATTGGCGTTCCAAATGGTATCGAGCGCCAGGGGGTTGGGCGGCGGTGTTTGGCTGTTGACCTCGGCAATATTGTTGATGGTATTGGTACAGGGGACCATGGAATCACCCCTGTTAGCCGTCGCGAAGATCGCCACATTGGCCTTCGCGAGATAATTCGCGCCACCCCACAGTTGTCCCGCGGAAATAGGTAGGATGGCGGCGATCCTGTAGGCGCGGTCCAGGCTCCCGGCAGGATACCACCAGGCGTTGTTCCCGCCGTCGCTCAGACCGGTAAGATAAACCCGCCCGGTATCCACATTGTAATGTCGCAGGGAGTAGTTGACTATGGAGTCCAGATCGGTGAGGACCGGTATATTTTGGTATTGCGGCATGATGACGATGAAACGAAAGGTATTTTTGCCTACTGTAAAGCTGTCCGGCCACTGGCCGGAGGTGATGAGCTGCCCCGGCCCGTTCCTCAGCACATATTTTAATTCGGTGGAATCGCCGTTTCCCAGATCCCCGTTACCGCTGAACATGATCAACAGGGGAAATTTTTTTCCCGGGGTGCCATAGCCGGCAGGAAGCCACTCGTAAAATCCGGGACAGTTGGAGTCGACGGAAATATACCTGGGAGAAAGCTTTTGGGCACGAGCCTGTCCAAAGAGCGAAAGGGTACAATACAAGCAGATTGCTCCCTTGAGAAAACGGGTAAATGTTTTTCTCATAAATGGGTAATGAAGGATTGTTTTAAAGATGCCTACCGGTACGGAATCAGGCAATAGAGGTGTGGCCTTTAATAAAGGAGAGGAAAATAGCGGACGGGCCGTATTGTGCGGCGCCGGCAAGAAATGGCAAGGTAGGTTAAGCAAAGGATATGCCATACCGGGCCTTCCGGTCGGGTATGGCCGGATAAAACTGCTGCAGGCGGAGCGCTATTGCCCCTGCGCCAGCGAATAGGCCTTCTTTTCGCCCCACTGGTTCAACAGTTCGGAGGAGCAGATCTTGAAATCACCAGAGAGACTTACATAGAGGCCGAGCACGTCCTGCTGGTTGAGGGGGGAGCCGTCGATGCTTTCGAACCGAACGTTGTATTGATTCACCAGGTTCGTATAGACCGAACCCGTGGGCCATACCTGGGTGCCCCGGTTGCTGATACTGATCAGATTGAATTTAACGCCCGCATGTCGCTGACATTTCCTGGCAATAAAGTCCGGCTGGCCCGAGCTTTCGATAAAGAGATCGACGCCGACGATCGTCTCCTGCTGGATTTCTTCGGAGACCATCATCTCATTCCGGGAGAGTTTGAAGGCCGTCTGGGTCACCGGGGCATTGGGCAGCAAAGGTTTGGCCATATGCGCGGGCTGTTTGCCGAAGTTGCCAATAATAGCCTCTGCAAAGGCCGTGGTGTTCAGGGGCGGGGTAGCCTTAGCTCCGAAATCACCGGTGTGTACACCTTGTTCGAGCGTAAAGAGCAAGGCATTCTCGATCACCGCCGCATTTTCCATGAGACCCAGATGACGCAGCATGGCGATGCCGCTTAATAATAATGCGGTGGGGTTGGCGATGTTCTTGCCGGCAATATCGGGCGCCGTGCCATGAACCGCTTCGAAGATAGCGATGTGGTCGCCGATATTGGCGGACGGCGCGAACCCAAGGCCACCCACGAGCCCGGCACAGAGGTCGGAAATGATGTCTCCCTGAAGATTGGTGAGTACTACGACATCGAAATCCTGCGGCCGGACCACCAGTTTCATGGCCAGATCGTCGACGATGATATCATCCGACTTGAGCTCGGGGTATTCCTTCGCGACCTCCTGAAAACATTCGAGGAAGAGTCCGTCGGTGAGTTTCATGATGTTCGCCTTATGGCCGCAGGTGATGCGCCGGGCGCCGTTCTTCTTAGCCATCTCGAAGGCGTATTTGATGACCTGCAGGCTGCCGGGCCGGGTGATAAAACGACGGCTGAGTGCCACGTCCTGCGTGAGCATATGTTCGATACCGCCATAGGTGTCTTCGATATTTTCCCGGACAATGGTGATATCGATCGGGATGCCGGCCCTGGAAAACACCGTATCGACGCCATGCAGGGTCTGAAAGACCCGCTTGTTGGCATAGGTGTTCCAGGTCTTGCGGGCGGTGACGTTCACACTTTTGACGCCTTTGCCCTTGGGGGTCTCCATCGGCCCTTTGAATAAGATACCCAATTCCTCGATGGTATGTTTGGCCTCCGGCGTCATCCCGTTGGAAAAACCTTTGTCGAATACCCATTTGCCCATGTCCACTAGTGTATATTCCAGCGGGACCTTTCCTGCATTGAAAATGCTCAATACCGCGTCCATGATCTCAGGACCGATCCCATCCCCTTTAGCTACTGCGATCTTCATATTATGATTTTTTAGCTCTTTTGCGCCGCAAAGGCTTATGAGGGCACAAAATTAGCTTAGATTTTTCGGTGAGCCCTGCCTGTTTTTAATTAACTTAGATAAAAATATTTGGTTAATGGCAAATAAGATCTCAGAAGGAATGGAGGTGAGCGTCGAGACTTTTTACCAGCCGGACTATTCCAACCCTATTTCGGGGGAGTACATGTTTGCCTATAGAATAACTATCGAAAATCACAACAATTTCTCCGTAAAATTACAGCGCCGGCACTGGCATATCTTCGACAGCAACGGGTCCTACCGTGAGGTCGAAGGGGAAGGTGTGGTGGGGGTACAGCCCATTCTGCAACCGGGCGAGCGGTATCAATACGTCAGCGGCTGCAACCTCCGCACGGAGATGGGCAAGATGTATGGCTCTTATACTATGGAGAATCTCAACAATAAAAAGTCCTTCGAGGTCAATATCCCCATCTTCGAGATGATCGTTCCATTCAAGATGAATTGAGCCGGTTTAACATTTTCACAGGCAACAAGCTCCCCCTTTTTATTGTCTTTGCCGGTACAACGACTTCCCATGAAAAAATTGTCCTGCGCATGGCCTCGGCGCCAAATGGCAGTCCTTGCCGTCCTGCTCTTCCTGATCTTTGGGCAAACGGGCTGTAAGAAAACCGAAGCCCAACCCCAGCTGGGCGAGAACAAAGCCTGGTTAAGTCTGGCCAGTCCCGGAGATGACGCGCGGCCGGTAGACGAGTTGGTCCTCGATAGTACGCATGAGACCCTGGTGCCGATCAACAAGAAAGAGGGCTGGCCCCTGACGCAGGCTGGTCCTGTTGCCGTGGGCATCCGGTGGGTCGATGCCGGTAAGGATTTTACCCAGTTCACGGGCGGGCAGGTCCGGCATTTCCGCGAAGTTTATATCGTCTCGTTCCGGCAGTTGTAGGGCTGGTTGGCCGCCGGTGTAGTAAAGGCGCGAGCCGCCCGTTGGCCCGCGGGTCCTATACGATCTTTTGCTTCGCTGCACCGAAGCGATAGAGGATATACCCCATAAGTGCGAAAAAGCCGACGCCAAGGATAAAATATCCCGTCTCGCCTATCCCATTCCGTAACCAGTTCTCCATACTGAGCTTGTCGAGGAAGGCGATGGTCGCAGGCGATATTTTCAGGAAGGCGAAGATCACCCCCATGAGGGCGCCGCCGGCTACGAGGCCGGTCGCAAAGAGATTTCCTTTCTCGAGGTCCTCCCCTTCCGCCTGTACTTTTTCTCCCCTGCGTTTTTTTACCACGTCGACGAGCCCGCGGATCGCCCCGCCGATAAAGATCGGGAGGGTCGTCGACAGCGGCAGATAGACGCCGATAGCGAAGCTCAGGCTGCGAACGCCGCAAAGTTCCATGACCAGCGCCAACGCAACGCCCACCAGCACAAAATTCCAGTCGAGATTCTTGGATTGGATGCCTTTGATCAGCGTGGCCATCAATGTGGCTTGAGGTGCGGGGTAGGTGCTTCCGATGGCATGATGGATGCCTTGTTTGATGAGATCGGGCGTGGGTGTATCCAGCGCCTTTATCGTAAAGCCAACCGCGATCGCCGAAACGATGACGCCGATAAAAAGTGCCAGCTGCTGGTATTTAGGTGTGGCGCCGACGAGGAAACCGGTTTTCAGGTCCTGCGATGTACCGCCCGCGTTGGACGCTGCGACACAGACCATACCGCCAACTACCAGGGCCATCGGCTCGTAGACCTTGCCGCTCCAGCCCACCGCCAGGAAGGTTAAGCAGGTACCCATTACCGCGGCGATGGTCATCCCCGATACCGGGCTGTTCGAAGAGCCGATGATGCCAACGATCCGCGAAGCCACGGTGACGAAGAAGGCACCGAAGATCAGGATGAGCAGGCCGATAAGCAGCCGGTTGAAAAAAGAGTCACCCGGGATGATGTTGAGGAACCCTATCATTACGACGAGCCCGATACTGCCGAACAGCACTATCTTAAGCGATAGATCGCGCTCCGTGCGAATACGGCTTTCCTTTCCCGCTTCTTTTACACTTCCGATGCTTTCGCGGAAGGAGGATACGATGGTAGGAATGGTCTTGATGAGGGTGATCAGACCACCCATGGCCACTGCCCCCGCGCCTATAAGCCGGACATAAGACCGGTAAATGGCGGAAGCAGGATCTGCAAAAGTCTTAGTTAATGGGTTCCAACCGCCATAGCCCCCTGCTGTTGCAATATCGTGCAAATATCCAAGTTTGACTTGTTGTTGTGCGATCACCACAGGGTCGATGAGCGAGGCCAACAACGGCTGTATGACCAGCCAGCTTAGCACGCTGCCGGCGACCAGGATGCCCGCGATGCGGGGACCGATGATATACCCTACCCCCATGTACTCGGGTGTGATGTCGGCGGAAACCTGGGCGGCGGGAAAGATCTTACTGGCGGTCTTGTACCTGACGGTATCGAAAAGCGGTGTTTCCGCGATAAAGCGGAACATCTTCTGTCCCACTGCATAGACAAAGGCGAAGCCAAGCCCCTGGAAGGCTGCCTTGGCGAAATCGCCGCCCCGTTCCCCGGCCTTGAGGACTTCCGCGCAGGCGGTGCCTTCGGGATAGGGCAGGGTCTCGTGTTCCTTGACGATGAGCGACCGGCGGAGCGGGATCATCAGCAGGGTGCCGAGCATCCCGCCGAAGATCGCCAGGATAAAGATCACGGCATAGTTGAAGTAGCTCCCTGCTTCCGCGGTGGAAAGAAAAAGGAAGCCCGGCAGCGTGAACACCACCCCGGCCGCGATGCTTTCGCTCGCGCTACCCGTGGTCTGGATGATGTTGTTCTCCAGGATGGTCGTTTTGAAAAGCCGGCGGGCGATGGTAATGGCCAGGACGGCAATGGGGATGGACGCCGAAACGGTCAACCCTGCTTTGAGCGCCAGGTATACGGTGGATGCGCCAAAGAAGATGCCGAAGATGCTGCCCATCAGCACGGCCTTGAAGGTAAACTCCTTCATCGCCGTTTCCGGGCTTACGAAGGGCTTGAATTTATTGTCAGTCATGCTTCACCCGTTTTTTCACGTACGATGCGGTTCAGCGACCCCACCCGACTGAAGATCAGGGCCGATCCGATGACTCCGGCAACAAACCAGATAAGGAAAAAGACGCGTTTATCCGGGAATTTATCCCAGGAACTCGTCATCAGCCCCGCGACCTTGCTGCCCAGCGACATGGTCAGGAACCAACCGCCCATGAGCAGGGAGGTTAGACGCGCTGGGGCTAATTTGGACACGATCGAGAGACCCATAGGACTGAGAAAGACCTCTGCGGCTGTGATCACGAAATAGGTTCCCCATAGCCAGGACGGCGACACCTTATAATGATAGATGCTCGGCACTGAAAATACGGCGAAGAACATTACCAGCGACGATAAGCCGGAGAGGAAAAGTGCAATGCCGAACTTTTGTGGGGTCGTCGGCTCTTTGCCGCGCCGGCGTAGCCAGGTGAACAGGGCTACCAGCAGGGGGGTGAGGGTGACGATAAAGAAAGGTCCGATGGATTGATAAAGCTCCGCGTTGGCCAGCTTCAGGTCCT
>Ga0134128_10002425_pt1 | contig 23160 bp, 26 predicted proteins | sample KB31754_FD_96462 | JGI IMG/M metagenome (GOLD analysis project Ga0134128, IMG submission 96462) | Terrestrial soil microbial communities with excess Nitrogen fertilizer from Kellogg Biological Station, Michigan, USA - KB3-175-4 | ecosystem: Environmental > Terrestrial > Soil > Unclassified ... | reverse complement strand
TCCCCCGACCTCAACCCCATCAAGCAGGACTTCGCCGCTCTGAAGAAGCGCCGGGAGTATCAGGAGCAGGCCACCCTCGACGCTATCGTCAAGACCTATCAACGATTGTGGACTTAGCTATAGCGACGGCGACGAACAAGACGCGATTGGATTTCCATGGTCTGGACCGATCTGATTCCAGAAGCTCGACGGCTCCTGGCGCGGTTCGCCATACTCACGAATGAACGGGTCGAGTTGCTTCATCGGTTGCGTCGCAGTTGGAAGGAATGGGACCTTGCCGAGACCGACGATGCTGATCATGCTCCCACTCTCACATCGGATGCCACCGTGCCAGCCGTCCGACCTGTGCACCAGATACCCGTGGCCTCACCATAACTCATCTCAACTGCAAAACCACGAATGAACACCACCCAGATTATCTTTGTCGACGTTGTCATCTTCACACTGAGCACACCAGTCACAACACCAGTTGCGATGAAACATGAAAGAGTTGGAGTTGAGGCTCATCGTGAGTGCATGGTCTAGTACCAACTCCATCGCGAGCTTTCAGCCCCACCACTCATTTGCTGAGGTCAACTGAAAGCATGTGACAACAGATTCATCCCAGATGATTGGCAATAACCTTTGACGACTGAGTAGACGAATTCACCAGCCTGCTCGACTCATACCAACTCATAGCCATATCTCATAACCATATCATTGAGACGCCCCCTAATCGCGAAGGACATTAATGATCTTGTTGGACATGTCCAACAAGATTCAGTCTCTTCATGATGTGAAGATTTAGCTCAACCGAAAAGGTATGTCGTGACTGAGACCGATCAGCAACTACTGAGAATTATTTTTTGAATTTATGGCCATGGTTGTTTTGGTTTCTTCGGCAGCATCTCGCCAAAGTGCGCCTTCCTACACCAAAGCTCTGGTATGACTCTCAAGGGTTCAAGCTGACGAGTTTGAGAACAGCCGTACCGCATTCCTCCACGACTCCGCATCCACGGCTTCCTGAATAGACCGGTGAATAACATCATCGATTTTTATTTCCTACATCTCTGATACAGGGCCAGGTGACGTCAAGCCGCTTGTGTAAATTGCAGAATGGTGCGCTGTATCCATTCCAAGTTAAACTGGTTAAAGAGGGAAAGATAATTCGTTCCACGTTTTGCACGTTCACAAAACAGACTATAGACCGCGTCATCCTTCATCGCGACGCAATCCCGTCGTCTGGAGCCGCTCAACAGATTACGGAACTTGTGGACCCAACAGCACGAATGCTCCACGCGCGGATAGACTACCTGGAGTGCGTCGGTCAATCCAGGACACCTATTGCTCACGATCAGCCGGAGGTGCCATCATTCAAACCATCGCCGATAGAGTTCATGAAGCAGACTGTCTCACGCAGCCTGACTCTCCCTCGCGCTGTTGGTGAAGGCGAGCAACTTCCGCCGTCCCATCGACCAGGATGTCATAGGTGACGAACATCTGCACGCGCTTATGGCCATCCGCCAACCACATCCATAAGCTGACGCCATCGAGAAGCAGATAGCGTCGATCTCCCGCAAACAGTCATTGATGAAACTTGGCCACGGTCTGGTCAAAGTTACGCGTGAACCACGAGACCGCCTGCGCACCGACCTCTCCCTCGGCGAGCAAGACCACGATGCAACCAACCACCCTCGTGTTGAGGCTCCATAAAAATGTTTCGCAGATCAATAAGATGACTTCGGCGGTCAACCGTTCCAATCGCGTCAGCCCGGCGTGGAGAGACGCCTGCTGATGAGTGCGAGCCACTCGGATCTGCAAGACGGCGATCCTGGCCACGAAGTCGCACTCGTAAAATCAATTTCTGGCATTGGCCATGGTCTGACTGCATTCATACTCCCGCACGCCAAGATAGCGATCTCTGACTTCGATTGAGAGCCAGTCAAGAAGGTCTTGCCAACTTTGTCGCGTCTGCTTGACCAGATCGCCTCAGAACTGCTCCAGAAGCTCTGTCTGCAAGCATTGCACTACTCGGATCATCGCACTCGAGTCGTCATGAGTACATGTCTCCTTTGGTGGAAAATGAGGTCGCTTCAGCATCGCCAAGCCTACACCTTTCGTCTTTTACACGATGCAGGTCACATCACCACAGGGTCATGACGCGCGACATCAGAGACTTCAGAATTTCTGAATTCTTGAAAACGCCGATCCATCGTCGAACGTTGACGATCTTGATACATCTTGAGGCGAAACGACAGGAATAGGCAGCCTGTTCCAACTCACCATGGAACACATTCAGAAACTCCGCAGCGTGAGAAATACTGGCCAAGATGGACACTTCCGCACGAGCAAGCAATCTCTACATGTTGCGCTCCGACGAGCTCCGCTAGTCCCATCTGATTCAATCCGTATCGTGTACGCATCGTTTCTAACCATTCTGACGATCAGGACTTCTCGCCACGCTCACCCATGAAGCTTCGGCGATCCTGGCTCTTGCTTCAGCTGTCAGTCGATGACAATGTCCAACTCGTAGAATTTCTGCCTTTACTTTTGAATCACATGAACGATGGAGAGCCGTTGATCTACAATCGCGCCATGAAGCGAGCCCTATCCGGCAGAGCGAGACGCACCATGACGTACGGCAATCCAGACCAAGTCGTAAGGCGTGATAGATAACGGATAGTGAGGCGAGTTGTTGGACATGTCCAACAACCTGTCCGCAAACTCATGTTATTCGTGATCGAACCATGATCCAACAGCTGAATGACGATCAGGAGGATGCAGCCTGATTATTCTGTATGGTTGGACGGTCGACACAATGAGATTCGTCTTCCACGGTGAAGCCTGGCTTGAGTCGTCGACTTGAGTGAAATCCCATTCCAACTATGCCGCAATCTGAGTTCCCACTGAGATAGTCATCAGTCGTTGAAGACAATCCGTCCGATCCTGCGTGAACGTGGTGAACTGATTGCGAAGTCGTCTGATCTGTCGTGACCGATCTAATGCCACAGAAAGACGAGATCGCACCAGGCTCGCAGCCGCCATTCAAAACCAGCACGATGACAGTCTCACGAAACCCCATCAACAGATTGCAGAGGACACAGTCGGCTCGATAGGTTGTATCTGTCGCGTCGAGCGGTTAGAGACAGAACGTGTCCAGACTCAGGTTCGCTTCAGCTCATTGATCAGATACTTACTGTTCGCTAACTCCTCGAAGATGCAGTCCGTAGATTCGTGATACTCAATCAACCATCGGCCAGCTACGGACCGATCCGTGAGAGCCTGGTTCAGATACTAACTGGCGTCACGGCCTCTACCAGATCGACAATGAGGCCATCACGACCGAGATACGGCGGACGAGCTGCCAGTCGTCTCTCCTGAATACGCTACACCACCGACTTACACACGGGCGACTTCAAACAATAATGGAGTGAAGATCGTGATGTTTTGCACAACGCATGAAGGACGTCACAAAGAACCGCCCATCAATGCGAAGCGGAGAGTAGAGCGGTAATTACCTGGCGAGACGTTCAGCTCACAGCACAACAGAGCAACGATGGAATATTGGATGAATTTAGCTGAAATGGCAGGATGTCAATCTTCAAAACTAAAGGCTGGCAAAACAGCTATGGTGCAACAAACGGTTCAGATCGTCCCCCTCCCCGTCTAGGATGGAAAGGGGAACGAATGACTATGGCCTAAATGAGCTTCTCATGGTGCGATCAAGAATGACCAAGCATTACTGGAAAATGATTTGGTCAATTTGACATTGCCTAGCCGGCACTTCCTCTTGCTTTCCATCCGTAAAACGGACGATCAGGTGGTTTGGTTGCTGTGGTGCGAGATGCAGATCTACCGTTCCTGATCGCTCCTGAAAGATAACGATCAATGAAGGCATCGTTGTCGCTGAGCTAAGCATCCGCTCCTCGCTTCCTTGCTCACCTTTCGACGAGACGATTTTTTGTTTTCGTGGTCCCCTGAGTTTCTCGGATAGCGCCGACACCGTCGCACGTGTAATCTCCTGAGCGATGGAACACCATCGCTCGACATCCTTGGGAAACTCCTTATGTAGGTTCCGCAAATCGTAAAGCGTCTTAGCTGAGAGACATTTTCCTGACGTATAAATCTCATCAATGCAAGCCGGTGAATCGATGAGTGCTAAATGATTTGTGACCATGGACCGATTCACGCCAAGGAGCTCGGCAATTTGGGCCTGTTTCTCCCCGTCGTCCATCTTTCTTTTGATAAACATCGCCAACTCACGTGGTTTCAGATCCTCCCGCTGTAAATTCTCGATGACTTGCTGGTAATCGGTATGCGACCGATCGACGAATGCGGGAATCGTGGGTTTTCCGACAGATTTGGAGGCCCTGAGACGGCGAGCGCCAAAATTCAAGATCCATCGTTTCTGCTCGGTGGGGTGCGGACGGATCGACACGGGCGTTTTGACCCCATGCATCCTGATACTCTGCTCCAACTCCTCCATACTCTCCGCATCGAATTCTTGGCGTGGCTGAGCTGGGTCTTCATCAATGTCTTTGACTGGAATTTGAAGCGGGCGCCCTAAGACTTCAGCCGTCACGACCCGTTCTTTGGCGATCGGATCTGGAGCGGAAGCAGGAGCGGTGCGATCAAGAGCCGTGAGATCCAGTGTCGCTGTCATTGGTTTTTTCATTCTGTAACCCCCATCGTATGAGCAACTTTTTGAAAGATCGGTTTGAGATGCATCCACGCATCGCGTGAACTTGTTTTTTGCAAGGTCCAGATCGGCGCCCCCATCGCCTGGGCTTCAGCCACAGCCGTGCGTGAGGGAATGGCGGCCATACGCCCATCATCCAGTCGAATGAACAGCGAGGCAAACGCCGTACAGAGCTGTTCAAAATTAGCGCGTTGAAAGGGCGTTGGTTCCACAAGGTTCGGCAGGAGACCGATGAATCGGAGATCCTTATTCAGTGTACTTTGTATCTTTAAGACTTGCGCCCGCAGTGCGGCAATTCCGTCGACGGCCTCTTGATTCAATTGAATGGGAGACAGCACAAAATCACCCACCACGAGCGAGGCAAGCACACGAATATCAGGGTTCGGATTCGTGTCAATAATAGCCACATCAAATCGGTCATCTATTTCATTCAGGAAGAGTTTGAGATTCGTCGCGAATTGGTTGTGATCTTCTTCCCGTCTTTCGAGTCTCAAGAGATCACCATGCGACGGGATGATCACAAAGTTCCCCTCGTCAATAGTGGTGACATGTTCGGTCAACAGTTGATTGGCTGTGATCACCGAGGTGGTGGCCAGGTTCGACATGATGATGTTTTTCGACGTGTTCCCTTGATGGTCTAAGTCAATGATCAACACTCGTTTCTTGAGGTATTCGACGAGAAAGTACCCGAGTTGGCAGGCAATCGCCGTTTTCCCCACACCGCCCTTCTGATTGGCTAAGACCAATGTTTTCATCGACAGCTCTCCTTCTTCACAGGCCGGTGAATCCTACTCTCTTCAGTTTCTTTCTTTTCCTAATGACATGCGTAGCGAATGGGAACTACCATTTCGTGGATACTGAACTCTGCTAGGAGTCTGTCCGACATTGATCTTTCTACTGCGGCGAACGATTTGCACCCATCTGCGTCGTTCTCGGTCTGAAACAATCCTCAATGTATTCCAGCGAATACACCTCCGGTGTTTCCGGGCTTGCGGCCTCGCATCTTGCCGCACCTCCTTGGCCTCGTCACGAACGGCAATGTCGGCCGGGCTCCCTAGGCAGAATGTTTCATCGAGTCTGTTTGGGAAATCTTCTATCCTACGTTTCTGACCGGAGCAGTATCCTAGGCAGGGAGAATTGTCAATCCTCTTCCTCCTTGAAGAGACTCCATATTTTTCAGTTTGCCCAGCTCCGATTTCGCAGTTGAATGACAATCAGGGGAAGGCATCATGAACAGACGGCGTGGATTGGAGAGTCGGTATTCGGTATATGGGTAACCGTCCGTTCAGGTGCCGGGCGCCACAGGCCGCCACTCGGCCTGGGCATGCACTGCACCACGAGCTTGCGCACTGGCGACATCAGACGCACCACGATAATATACGGCGGACCCAGGACTTCCAAGCTGCTCAAAAATGTCGTCACCAAAAATCCTGAATTGACGCATACCAGACCGATCCGGTGCCCCGATGACAGTATCGTGAGGATTTATGATTTGGTCGCTTACTCTACAGCAAAGCAGATTAACTGCGGGATCCTGGATGAACAGAGGATATCTCAGATCGGTGATTGGTGGACAAGCACCTCCGGTTTTGACTTCTGCGGCTCCGTTGATTGTGCCCGCATGGCCAGCCCGCCAGGTGGCCCCCAAGAGCTGGCAGCGTTTACTCGCTCATGCGCCCGATGGATGAGCGAGGAACGGCCAGCCTTCACCAGATGATGACCCTTCCGACTGCCAACCTGCTCGCCATCCCAACAGAAGCCCGTCGAATTCAGATCCATAGGTGGTCCCGCAGGATCGACCGTCGGAGACGCGCATCATGGCTTCATCCGCTTCGGTGGTCCGTCGGTACATGAAGCACTAAAAGAACCGTCGCAGCGGATCGCGGCGGTAGCGGATGAAGTGCTCAAACCGCGCCGCGCCCAAGGCGAGCCCCACCAGGCCAACAGCACGTCGACGGCAGGAATTTGGCTGTCTCGATTACGGGGAGCTTACGGCAGATCTTCAGAGGCCAATCCTTGATGAACCGGGATCGGATCGGGCTACGTTGCAGGCTGGTTACAGTCTAGTGTAGATGAGCCACTACGGAGTGAGAGCGAGATCGGATGTGTGTTTTCCAGAAAGGACTCCCGACACAGGGTCTCTTCTGATTAGCTTTTGAATTGGCCATTCACATCTCTCTATATCACATAACCAGCGTAATGATCGGATCTCGAACAAGTCATCGCTCCCGAGGCTGACTTATGAGAGGGTCTAGAAAATTTGCAACTCTCCTCGCGACTTCCTCACTTCCACGAGGGGTTGTATGATCATGGTCATGAAATAATTCGCTTTTCCCTTGAAGTTCGGGCATGAGATCAAGAACATTTGCATTCTTTTCCCGAGCAGTCTGCAAAATGATCTGGCGGCATTTTTCATAAGCTTGCACAATACCGTGATGACTCAACCCCACATATCCATAAACGATCTTCTTTTGATCTTCCTCTGTGTTCGTAGGGCTTACAAGTGTAGCTTGAGTGACCAGAATGGGAATAGCGTGAATGTTTCTGCTGATATCAACGAACGTTTCCAGATTCAGCCTGAATTGTGCCAAGCCCAAATCTCCAACATTATCTCTCCTCTCCTCTTTGAATCTGCCCTCCGAGCCAACCTGGTGTTTCCACGCAAAGTATCTGCTCCTTATCTTGACGTATAGTTGGGAGTAAGAGAGCAAGTAATCCGTCGTTCCTTGATAATTTTTGAATGGATCAGCATTGGGGTTAGCGGGTTTAACCAATCGAATCAACGGGGTATCATAGGAGAGGGAATTGAAATACTTGATATCGTTCCAGGCCTCATAAATCATGAGGTAGTCAGGCTCCCACTGCCATATCTCCGTGAACAGTCGTCCCAGGGAATCGCTGCTGGTGTGTCCAGGAATGCCGGCGTTGATTACTTCCACCTGATGCTGGCTCTTTTCTTTCAGAAACTTTTCCACTAAGTGCGGCCAATCGAATCCTTCATCTGCGTTTAGGTCAAAAACCGTTGACCCACCAAGGACAACGATTCGCCGTACTCCAGGAGGCTTCGGAAGCTTAAATGATGCCCCTCGGGATCCATGCTCATTGATGAAATAGGTTTTGGCACCCACGGCTTTTACGAGAGTGATTTCGATCCGGTCGTTCACGGGCGCAAACATCGAGCTGGCATAGGCAGCTGGGACATAGGGCAATGAATGCTTCTTCACCGTATCGGGCGTGTAATAGGGGGAAAAAATACGCACGAATATTTCCCCACAGATCAACGTAATCACGATGACCGTAAGCACGCCGAACAAGCGAAATAGAAGGGTTTTTGGCGAAGTCTCAGGCATCGATCAATCTCCCAGACCACCTAACGTACAATTGCTACTTCAAATGTCTTATTATCGGTCATACTTCAATTGAGCGGAACTACCCTTTGAAGAGAAGAGAATGTGGAAGCGAATAAAATGGGAAAAGCGCTTGGAAGTACGGCCCTTGGAAAAGCGTTCTCTATTAAGTGAACCCTCGGCGCAGCTCTAGCCTACGATGCTTCGGCAACCCGATTCATCTCAGAATGGATATTCGCAGTGCGTACCATTACTACGTCTACCCCTTCCGTTCATTCGCCAAGTTTAATGCCACAGTTCGCACAGTTGATCACAGTCAAACCGGAGGGAACCCATCCTTCAAAAAATGGTTTGTGACAGTTAGGGCAATGATTCATCATAGGAGACATCCACGTCGCGATACTCAAGATGACCCACAGAAACCCTACCACCTTCGCAGCGGCATAGTTAATGGGAACGAGAATAGTGGCGAGCAAGAAACCGCCGACCAAGACCGCCCAAAATACACGGCCCCGCATTCTGATCCTTGTCAGGTTACGCTGAACGTCCTGAACTTCCAACATCGACTGCTCCAACACGATAAAATAATTGTCGGATATGCGGAATTCTGTTTTCTACAAAAGCCCCTATCGCGTCAGGTTAACTTTTAACCTGGCGCGATAGGGAGTTAGATTCATTAGACTAGAAAATTGAATAAATCGCCGGTGCGAGCACGCTTCCTTCAAGAAAGAAGCCCAGCGCGGCCACCAGCAACAGAGCAAAGATAATGGGTGCCAGCCAGTAAGATTTCCTTTCACCGACAAAATGGATAAATTCTCCAACTGTTCCCAGATATGCTTTTGCTCGAGAGTCTGTAGCCATATATTCCTTCCTTTTTTGCCTGAACCTTCTTTCACCCTTTACCGGACACGACTGCCGACCTTGCCCTAAGCTCCAAAGACCATTTCGTCAGATACAGGCAACACTCTCGAAATACAATAAAAGACAGGATTGCGCCTGGATAAAACCAAAATCCCCCAAAGCGCGAGGTGATAGCTCCGCACACCAGGGCGACAAGAAGAGATGAGAAATCGGCTATCGGACCGAGCGGCTCGAACACCTGCATGTGCCGGCTATTGCTGAGCAATCCATCTTTTCGTACCACCTCCTGCTGCCAGGGACGTTTTTCGTATGGCTTCAGCCGATCCGTTTGCGGAACGGCCGGTAGCGAGGTATCCCTCAACACATTGTCATCGCACGCATCAATGCAGGCATAGCACTTGATGCATTCGAGATTCGTGACTTTTCCATCAAAATGCCAAATTTCCCGACTCACATCGATTCCCTGAGGGCAGGCATTGCTGCAGTCCCGGCATCCTATGCACTGAGCCACACGGGTAATCTTCGATTGAAAGGGAGAGCGATTCATGAGAGGCACCATAATCGCGGCATAAGGACAGAGGATCCGGCAAAATGCTCCCTGTCCATAGCGAAGGTTGAGGACGATGCTCATGGTGAATTGAATGAACACGGCAAAGCCAAATGCAATGAAGAAATCGTGCCAGGTTGGGCTGATATCAAAGTTGAACCAGGCGGCTTTCGCAAATGCCTTGCCTTCATAGCCCGGTAGATCGGCGAGCGGTGGCGGCGTCATCGGACTTACTTTCGTCTGAAACCCCGTGTTGTGGACCAAAATAATGACCGGCAATAAGAGCACAAATAAGGCTCCAATCCTGAGCAGCCAACGATGGGGAGTATTGACGAGCACATTCTTGTCCCTTATATGCAGATAGCGACGAATCTTCAGCTTGAGAAGAACCCAATCCGCAAATTCGATCGCCCCACGCATGTGGCAGACCCAGCCGCAAAAGCCACGTCCAAAAATAAAAATCGATCCTAAGATCAGCAACACCATGATCGAGGCCGCATTGATGGTCCCATTCGCAAGCGAGGGAACTCCCATCATGGCAGTTTTGCCCCAGATCTGTACCCCGAAGATGTGCCACGCAATCATATGGAATGCGATGTAGACATGCACAAGTGCCAATGCGATCATTCGGTACTTGTGCCGCCTCGTCATCGGCAGGTTCCCGGGAGTGGAAACCTTACATGATGTGGCTGAGTCTCGCGGAGGGCTCTGTTTATCAATAGTAATAAGCTGAAGGGGAAGATTCATTTCCATAGTAACCCGGCCTCATCTATTACTCACATCCTGCCTGGAAAAGCTTATTCTCATTAATTAATCTAGAGTCTAGGAAACCTATATACACATTTTAGAAAAAATGGGGAAGCCCCCCCGTAAGAGGGGTTGCCACGAAGATCCAGTGAATCTGTCATTTTTTGTACGTATTCCTAGCAATGTTCAAAAGTCGACGAAGTGGCGGCTCTTTATTTTCAATGGGCTGCATGATTAGAACCATGGGCGATCAACCATATCTGTTGCGCGATTGGAGGCCCAATCAAAACGGCATTTCCCTACCCCTAATCACACAGACAGGAGCGTTGCAGAAGTCCTTGATGGTCTTCAGTCAGAAATTCCCGGCGCCTCTCAATCGCGATCCGGTTATCCGTTATTGTCGAAATTCTCTTCCGATCCTGCGTGTTGGCCTGACTAGAAATTGGAGCAGCTCCCCATTCGTCGTTTTAGTCATCACACAATGAGACGCTGCCGGTGGCCAGCGGCGAAACTTCCATCCCTTGTACAAGACAGCTCCGATCGACACAGCTACCATTCCTCCGAACAGCCACCACACGATCATGTGTCCTCCCTGATCTTCAGACGTAATGGTGGGATCACCGTACAGAACGCCGACTCACAATGTCCTGTCGTTAGTTGCTGAATCTCAGCATCAGCTAGATACTGTCGACACCCCTCTCTCTTTTACCCTAGTCGTATGGAATAGCATACCTTTGACACAACGATGCTCAGTATTCAGAAACTCTGAGGTGGCTCCGCTAGTTTGGACAGTCGCTGCGAGTTCATAAGTGGCGCCTGACGGTGTGAGCCTATGCGGTAGTGGACCATGCAGGCCGGTTCTTCCAGTACACGCGATCGGGCGGGCGTCCGTCAAGCGCACGCTGCGGCCTGATCTGATTGTAAAAGGTCATATAGCGTGCCATGCCCTCGCGCGCAGCGCGGACGGTCTCATAGGCGTGGAGAGAGACCGCTTCGTATTTGAGCCTCCGCCACAGCCGTTCGACGAAGACGTTGTCGCGCCAGCGCCCCGTCCCATCCATACTGATCTGAATCCCGTGGTCGTTCAGGAGTCCGGTGAATTCCTGGCTCGTGAACGGACAGCCCTGATCCGTGTTGAAGATCTCCGGTGTGCCATACCGGGTTATCACCTCTTGCACGGCTTCCACGCAGAAGTCCGTCGTCAACGTGTTGGAGAGCCGCCACGCTACCACCCGGCGGCTGGCCCAGTCCAGAATGGCACACAGATACACGAAGCCTCGCGGCATCGGAATGTACGTGATATCGTCCGCCCATACATGATTCGGACGCGTGATATCGAGGGCACCCGCAGATATGGATAGACGCTATGGGCGGGATGCCGCAAGCTGGTGTGGGGCTTGCGATAGACGGCCATGATCCCCATGCGACGCATGAGGGTGGCCACATGGCGCCGACCGACCCGCCGGCCTGCGCACCGGAGGAGGTCGCGCAACATCCGGGTGCCGGCAAATGGATACTGCAGATGGAGTTCGTCAATCCGCCGCATCAGGGCCAGTACCGCCGCCGAGACCGGGGGCGGCTGGTCGTAGGCCGTCGAGCGGGCCACCCCAAGGAGCTGGCATTGCCGGACAACGGGCAATGGGTGGGTTCGGTCGATCATCGCTTTGCGCTCAGCAAGCCCGCCTTGATGAGTGCGCCTTCTCAATAATCATGCGCCAGGATCAGTTGTCCGATCTTCGCGTGCAGGGTTTTGAGATCCGACGCCTCCGACGGCACCTTCGTCCCGCCAAAGACGTCTACTGCCCGCGCCAACAATTGCTGCTTCAATTCGGTGATCTGGGTGGGGTGGGCGCTGAATTGCTCAACCAATTCGGCTAAGGTCTTGTCGCCTTTGACCGCGGCCAACGCCACCTGGGCCTTAACGGTCCCTCCATGGTTCCGTCGCGTTCTCTTCATTGCCTCGCTCCTCTCGTAGGCCACCTCGCGGTGGGATGGGTGAAGCCAGGCTCGCACTTATCATCCTGTCCGAATTTCCGGAGCCCCCTCTACCTGCTTCCCTCACTGTTTCTCGAGAAACCGTTTATTTTTTTGTTTTTACAAAAAATGCCTGGATCACCTACTCTCGTTAACCCTTGCTTTCTCTTTACCTGTCTACTTTGCCTCTATACAAAGTGAGCATCATCTTGGAAACTTCGACTCACAAAAGAAGACACGGAGACAGTTTTGGCTGAAGCTGCAATACATGGAGCCGATTGGCGCAGCTGAAACGAGTTTCCCTAAGTGAGAACTGGTGCAGCTCAGTCCGTGGCGAGGCACCAGCCGAAACAGTTCATCTCCCATCAACGAACACATTGCGCTTGAACTCTTCACGATTCAGAGCAAAGGCTTCGTGCTCGTCATGAACATTGTCGATCTCAATGAAGTCGACCGAAGCAAAATGCCGAGCAAAATTGACACCTTGCTGTCAGCTCTACGTAATATGTATGGTTATTGTGTGGTGAGTGCGGAGCTGCAAGGCAGAGAGAAAATTGTACGGGAGGTGCGACAATAGATAATCTGCAGGCTCGCTGGAAGGGCGTATCCTTCATGTTCAAGACCTATCTCGGTACAATGGCTTAGGAGTAATCAAAGACGAGTATGCCGTCGCCACCTATTCCGTTTTATATCCTCTGCGGCTCTCTCGGCGCCGGGAAGACGACGCTGCTGATGCGGCTGCTGGAACATTGGAAAACCCGGGGTCGACGAACCGGCGTACTGATGAACGAGGCCGGGTCCGTCAGTATTGATGGCCCTCGGGCTGGCACGCTGGCCGAGCAGGTCATGAACCTCGCTGGGGGCTGTGTCTGCTGCGACACGAAGGAAGATCTCTCCTGGAGCATCGCGCAGCTGGTGCGCGATCATGGATCGGATGTGTTGATTCTGGAATGCTCAGGGCTTGCCGATCCGGCTGAAGTGATCGATGCGGTGACCGATGCTTACACGGCACGATTGGCTTCTCTTGAACGAGTCATGGCGCTTCTGCATCCGGTCTCGACCGAGGAAAGCCATTCCAGCGCCTATGTGACGACACAAGCGATCCGCTGCGCCGATGAACTCATCTTGAACAAGCGAGACCTCTATGTCCCAGGCCATTGGGAGCGGTTCCGCGCCGACATTCTTGAACAAAACCCTTATGCTCGCTTGTGGGAAACGTCGCACGCGCGGCTCAATGCCGCCGACCTTTTAGCTCCGCATCCCTCGACGAAACGGACGGTGCCGACGAATGTGCTGCTCAGCAAGTCGCGACCCGACCACTCTCAACGTGCGGCCTACCATCCCATCGCCACGACGATCCCGTTGTCCGGTCCGCTGAATCGCCGACGATTCCTGGCTTGGACCAAGACGCTCCCCAAGGAACTCGAGCGGGCGAAAGGCTACTTTCGATTTGCGCAGGAACCGGAGCTTCAGGAATTTCAATATGCGTTGCCGGGACAGGCTACTATCACATCCCTCACTCTCTTGGATGAACCGGAGCCGGCGCTGGTATTGATCGGGCGAGGATACGACGTAGAACGTCTGCGGACTGAGCTCTTAGCCACGCTGGAAAACCAACCGAGGGCTTCGTGAGTATCAGGATCGAACGTCCGCTTCCTTCACTAGCCTCGCAACCGACTCCAACTTCTTCCTGAACCTAGGCCATCGAAGTAGTGCCCACGCGGCCCCTCCACCCAGTGCCCCTCCGAGTATCCACCCGCCAAGCACATCGGTCACATAATGCGCGCCGACATATACCCGGGCAAACCCGATCAGCGCAACGATCGGCCAGCTGATCCAGCCGGACTTGGGATAGAGGACTTGGAAGAACGACGCAATTGCTGCGGTGTTGGCCGCGTGATTAGACGGAAGACTAAACAAGGCTCCGCAGCCGTTCGGCTCAATTTTGACTGCTTCGGTAAGTGCCCGGCAAGGTCTAATCCGTTCAAAAACCCATTTGAGCTGTCCTCCGAAAAAATCGGCCAGTCCGACCGCTGCTCCCAGAACTGGGCCTCCCAACAGCGCCTCTCGCCGATTACTCCAAATCCAGTAGGCGATGGCGCAGACTCCTGGTACATAGAACATGCTGCGATTTCCGATTTGAAGGAAAAAGTGATCGGCAGTCGCCGACCGGCCTGCCAAGCCGTTGATCGCCAGAAAGAGAGTCTCGTCCACGCCCATGCGTGCGACGATAAAGCGTTATCCGTCACCCGTCAAGCGTCAACCGATCTCTTGCCTGATCCCCGGATTGACGAATACCGAGGGATGATCTTCATCGCGTACGGAAATGAATTCTGACCGTCAGCTCGCCGTCGACCGGATCGTCCCCTTTCATCTGGGGATCGAAGGTCCATTTGCCGAGTGCATTGACTCCGGCAGTCGTCAGCTCACGATGTTTACACGGTTCCAAGACCACCACCGTCACCTTCGCCTGCTTGGAAACTAACAGGCGAGCCTTCATCCAATCATCGAGTTCTTGTCCGTTGAGTGATGCAGGAATACCGGGCCAGGGTGTGGACTTGGCCACGGGACCCAATTGCTGATCTTTGTTGAGAGACAGTCCATGGACATGGACTTCTGGTAACTCGAGGACATCCTCCTCATGATCACTCTCATGTGTCGCGTTATCAACCCCCACCGCGAATGCAGCAGCGGGGACAAGCGCCACACAGAGCGCGCAGCACGAAACGATCTGTTTACCGACGAAACGTCCCACCAGATTCATAATAAAACCTTCCTATCAGAAGAACCATTGCCCGCGGAAGAAGAAGGAGCGCGGCATACCGGCATGAGACACGCCGAGACCGATACTGCCTTCACCTTGGTTGATGAAATACTTTTGATCCAGGGCATTCACAATATCGAACCCGAGCAACAGCTTCTGCCCATGCCAGGGCAATGGAATGACATGGTCGATCGAAACGTTATAGATCGTATAGGAAGGCATGTGCGAGGAGTTCGTCTTTGCGCCTTTCACCGCCGTTCGTAATCCCGACGCAAACAGGACCTGGCCGGTGAGGGTTGTTCGATCGAACAATCGGTAACTCAGGACCCCCGACGCGGTCACTGTCTGCATGTGATCGCAAAACACGCCACCAGGCGAATTGATGTCTCTGATCTCAGTCGCATCCAATAAGAACTGGCCTGATTGTAGACCATACCCTTTGCACTGGCCCCATGCGATGTTGCCGCGACCGGTCAGATGCTCCATAAACGACACCTTAAGCGCTGCATCGGCGCCTCTGGTCCAGCCCCGTTCATAGTTAAAAGAATTCAGCAACGGTGTTGTCCCAAACTGGCCGGCATCCAAAAAGTAGTGGGCCAGCTTGTAGTAACCGGTCAGCTGCAGGGTCGCCCAATCCGTCAAGGCGTGGGTGCTGCCGATCTGAAAGTAATGGGCCCGCTCAGCCCGAGGGAGATTGTTGGTGGTATCTTCCGGAGCAGCCTTTGTTCCCGCTGTATTCAACTTGGCAAAGGAAATCGTTTCCAGATTTGGAGGAGTAAGCATGCGGCCATAATACGCATGGAACGCATGGGCTGAGTTGTATCGGTACGTGACGCCGATCCGGGGGCTTATTTGGCCTTCGTCACGGAGGTACTGGACCGCATCGGCGCGGACACCGACGTTAATTGTCCAATGTTCGTTCGGAGTCCATTGATCCTGAATCCAAAACCCCTGCCGCCACCCGATCAGCCGATTATCGGCATTGCGAGGGATCACCCCTCCCGTCGGATTTCCCAACCCGTCATCGAGAAACGTAAACAGTCTCGTTTTATTGATCGCCTGAGTCCGATTGATCTGGAACCCCGCCTTCACCAGATGTTCCTTGCTATGGACAAAGGTGTAATCTAAACGCACTCCACCGGAATAGGCCATGCGGTCTTGGCTACCGGCCGAGAAGGGTTCGGCTGTATCCTGCACATAGGCCAAGACATTGAGCGGATCCGTCGTGAACGTAGCCCTCGTTTGGCGGAAATACGCAGCCAAACTGAAAAAATTGCGGGTGTTAATGTCGTGCCGCCACACCAACTGGCCGTATTCGTTATTCTCCTTCTGATTTTCATTCACCATTTGAGATGGCACCGGAGTAAATCCCGCGGGCAACAAACCGACAATCGTAGGGTTCGGTGTCTGCCCGGGAGCCGTGGGGATCTGATATTTCGCGACGGAGTTTAAGAACAGCAGAGTGAAGTTATTGTTATTGTCATGCTGATAGTCGCCTCGAAACAGCGTTTGGTTGCGCTCACTCTGGTCGTGAAACACGGAATGGCCGAGGGTCGGCGGATCGATGCCTCGATCCGTCGACCTCAGGCTGTTCAAAACATAATAGCGGAACTTCTGGCCGATCGTGCCTCCATACTCAAACGAAGGATTGATCGTCTTGTTCGAGCCGCCGAACATCTGGATCGACCCAAATACGGGCTTCGTGCCGCTCTTCGTCGTAATATCGATGAGCGCGGTCGTTTTGTTTCCCACATTCGCTTCCATCCCGCCCAACACGATATCGGCCCGCTCCCAGGCCCGCGGCGAAATCACATCGGAAAATGCGGTCGACACCGTGTCAGGAATCGGAACTCCATCGATGCGGTATTGAATGTTGCCATGCTCTTGGTGGATGTGAACCTGACCCAAAGACCCGTTCACTGTGCTCGGGATCGTCAACAGCAGTTGATCAAGATCGATGTTGTTTCCACGCGGAAGGACTTCGATTTCTTTTCGGCTGAGGGAATAGGTCTCGCTCGACGCTTTGGTCTGAATAGGCGGCAAGGGTGACACGACCACAAGCGACACTTCTTCGGTCTTGGAGAGTGTCAGGGTGACAGGCTTCGACGGCTCTTCACCGAGCGTCAACACGACGTACTCGCTCCGGTAGGTCTCCTGCACGGCGCTGACGGAGTACGTGCCTCTATCCGGAACGGAAATCTTGAATTCACCGGCATCGTTCGAGACCGCGGATGATACGATTTCGCCCTCTTGACTCTTCACTTCGATGACCGCCTGCGGCACCCGCCGGAGATCCTGGTTTTGCACAACTCCCTTAATTGTCAGGTTTTGTTCGTTGTCTTGCGCTTGAACGACCAAAACCATTCCCCATGCGATTTCCAGGAGAATCATCACGAACGTCACACCTAACACACGTCTCACGACTAGGTACATCATGCCCCTCCTCGCTCACAAACCCATCATTAATGAACGGATGGATGAGGCGTACTTGAACCTCACGGCCTATCAACCATCCTGACTGCTTGGCGTGATGGATAAGCTATACTTGAGGGGGAGCGCGGGAAGGGCCGACAAGCGAAGGGGCCGCCGAAAGCAGAATGGATTCAGAAGGAAGTTCCTGGTGCCGCACAACGTCACAAACGGCTAATCGTGGAAGATCGAGATCAACCGAGCCGGCGATGTGGTGCTGAACCCACTGGCAGATGTCAGTGTCCGAATGTTCGTGACCATCCGAATCGGCCGTGGCTAACTCGTGGTGGACATCCTGGGCCGCGGCAAACGGAGCCAGTCCCAGGATGATGCAGATCATTCCCAATGCGACTCCTGCGCGGAGTAACGATGAGAGGGGTCTGAGCGTCATCGGAAACATGGCCGTAGAATAGGCATCCATGGTCAGAATTGCAAGAACAGCCGGTTCGGCGCACCCGACCAGCTTGATTCCCGGACGGGTCACTCGGTATGGACTTTTCGGGCGTGATTCGTTATACTGCTACCCCCGAAGATAGAGCCAGTTGGATCGCTCATAGAGCCACTCGGATCGCTTGAGAACGTTACAATTCATGAATAGACCGATCGACAATCAGCATGTTATTGAAATCAAAGCGTTGCCGTCCCCGCGCGCCATTAAGACCAAACTGCCTATTACCGATCAGGCTGCGGCACTCGTCGTCGAAACCCGAGAAGCGATTCGCCGAATTCTCCATGGGAAGGATCGTGACAGGCTTCTGGTCATCGTAGGTCCGTGCTCCATCCATGACCCCGATGCCGCCTATGAATATGCCGAAAAGCTCATGCCACTTGCCGATATGTTGCGCGACCGCTTCTTGATTGTCATGCGGACCTATTTTGAAAAGCCACGAACCACCGTGGGATGGAAGGGCCTGATCAACGACCCACACCTCGATGGGACCTGTGACATCGCGACGGGGGTGGAGTTGGCGAGGACCATTCTCCTCAAGATCAATCAATTGGGTCTTCCCTGCGGCACAGAGCTGCTGGATCCGATCAGTCCGCAGTACATCGCCGACCTCATCAGTTGGACGGCGATCGGCGCCCGCACCACAGAAAGCCAGACGCATCGGGAGATGGCGAGCGGCGTGTCCATGCCGGTCGGCTTCAAGAATGGGACTGAAGGCAGCTTGCAGGTTGCCGTCAATGCCATGATTTCCGCCAGCACATTACACCATTTTGTCGGCATCAACGCCGACGGCCAAACTGCGATCATTAGAACCATGGGCAACCCCGACCGTCATATCGTTCTCCGTGGTGGAGGGGGAAGGACGAACTACGAGGAGGAACATGTCGCTCGGGCTGAAGCCGCGGTCGCCGGAGAAGGCATCGCCCGTCCGATCATGATCGATTGTTCGCACGATAATTCCAAGAAAGATCACACGCGCCAAGGCTTGGTCGCTCATGAGGTTCTGAGGCAGTTCCGTGAAGGCCGTCAAACCATCATGGGGCTCATGCTCGAAAGCAACCTCAATCCCGGCAGACAGGCATGGAAAGAAGATGTAGCCCTCCTTCATGGCGTCTCAATTACCGATGCTTGTCTGGGCTGGAACGACACCGAACGTCTGTTGACCGAACTTGCCGTAGCGATTACTCCGAAGCCGGTTTCCTGAACTCTATTCTTTCCGACCATTGTAGCTCGGAGCACCAGACCGCTTGTTCGGGCCAGTAGTCCCTCACGGCCAATGCACCAACCCTTCGTATAGCCACCAGAGGCCGATCGACGAAAGCAACACGCCGGTCCATAGTTTGAAGTCAACCTCCGGCACGTGCTGAAGCGCGCCTTTTGCAGCAATCACCAAGCATCCCGTCCCCAGCAACGCCGCGGCCATTCCCGCCAATGCGGACCCCCACGCCCCGGACACCACAGCCAGCGCCGAGACGATCATGCAAATTTCGAAGGCCTCGATCGCGGCGCTTTTCGTCATGACCAAGGTCGCGAAGAAGTTGAACCTCGTTCCACCCGATTCGCTGCGGCTTGGAAACCCCCGCAGAGGATCGTCGATCCATCCCGGCCGTTGCTTATGCCGCTTCCGACGAACGGACTTGATCAACCACGACCCACCGAGCCAGAGCAGGAGAACGCCGACCACGCATTGGAAGAGATAAATGGGAATGCGCGCGAGCCATGGCCAGGAGAAATAAGCCGGGAGGGCGATGAGTAGATTTCCAAACACCGTTCCGAGGATCGCTTCCCCGACGGAACCGGTTCGCACCAGCGCAGAGGCAATCACTGCGGTTTCCAGAAATTCGACGCCGGTGCCGGCCAAAGACGCAACAAATACTTGGAGGTTCATAGAGCGAGTGACGGAGCCGCATCCGTCATGAACATCGCACCGCGCCTTCCGCGCCGGGCTGGAACGATGCAGAGAGGTATCGATTCAAAGCATCACGGTCGAGAACAGCTTCGCCCGGAGACAATGCCTGGACGGTAGATGCGGTGCGTTCGTTATGCCGCCTTCGCCCGGGTGTACCATAGCCCACCAGCGATTAACGCGAGCGTCAGCGCCTGCGGCACGAGGCTCTGCGCGGTTGGGTGGATGCCCAGCAGCGGGAATGAGAAGAAGTGCACCGCCGTCGTCTCCAACACACCCGCTTCTTGCAGGGCCGCAACACCGTTACCGACGAAGACGACGGCCATCAGCGCCAGCAGGATTGAGGTGACGGTGAAGAATGGCCCGATCGGCAGACGCACACTGTAGCGAAGGATCATCCCTCCAATCAGCATCAGCAGCAGTGCTGCCGCGACTATGCCCCACAGCACCGCGCCCTGCCCACCCGCGCCGGCCTGCGACCACAATGTCTCGTAGAATAGGATCACTTCGAACAATTCTCGGTAAACGACGAGAAACGAGATCCCGGCCATCGCCCACAGCGTGCGCTTGCCCAACGCGGTATTGATTTGTTCGTGGATGAAGCGGTTCCAGGCCTGCGCGTTTGAGCGGTTGTGCAACCACCAGCCAACATATAACAGCATTGCCGCGGCCAGTAGTGCGGTGATGCCTTCCGTCAGTTCGCGGTTGGCGCCCGAGATGTTCAACGCATAGCGGGCGACGCCCCATGTGATGCCGCCCAGCGCCACGGCTCCAATCCAACCGGCGTGGATGTAGGGCGTAGCATCATGCCGCCCAGTCTTGACGGTGAACGCTACGATGGCTGCAACCACCAAGATCGCCTCCAAGCCCTCGCGTAGCAAGATCACCATAGAACTCACGAAGGCCGCATTCGGCGATAGGCTGCTGCCGGAGAGCGCAGCAGCGGCACGATCGAGTAATGCCGTGACCTTCACCGCCTGTGCTGTCACGGCCTCGGACGGCCGACCCTCGCTGATGGCTGCGCGGAGCGCCATCATCTCGCGCTCGGTGTCCGCGCGGAGCGGCGCATCAACGTTGTCCAGTGCCGATTCGATCAGCTCGAAACCTTCCAGGTAGGCCGCAATCGCAAGGCGTTGTGCACCTTCTCGGTTGCCCTGCGCATAAACCTTGGCTGTCTCGTCGAGCTTAGAGCGCGAGAAGGCCAACGGCCCCTGGGCTGGGACCGGGGTCTGCAGCGCCTGTGGCTGTTGCGTCAGGTAGGCACGCACAGCATCTATGGCCGAGTCGGGAGGGGCTTGCTCACCGGGCGCCATTGTCACCAGCGCACGCAAGCTTTCAAACACTGCTTTGCCCTCGCCTTGTCGCCACAGTGTTTCGCCTTTCGCCACCACTTCAGGATTGGCGCGCAGGCTACCGACGAAGAAGGCCAGCGCCCAGCGATCAGCCTCTGAAAATTCGATAAAGGCGCGCATCGGCGTACCGCGCACGCCAAGTGAGATGGTATTGTACAGGCCGTACAGGCTGCGCTGGCGCATGCGGACCTCATCGTGTAAATCACGAGGTGTCGGTTCCATGCCCTTGGCTAGAGGTCCGTCGCCGCGACCCTGGGTGCCGTGACACAGGGCGCAGTGTTGCGCAAACAGCTTTTCGGCCTGCTGGAGGGCTGGAGGTTTCTGTGGTGCCACGACCAGCTTCCACGCTTGGATCACGCCGACACGCAGCTGGCCGGCGAGCATGGAAACCTCATCACCCGGCGCCTTGGCATCAATACGCGTGAGCAGCCCATGAGCCTGCTGTAGCAGCAGAAACTGCTCCGGCACGGCGGGTAATGTGCCGAGAAGAATGACGGCCTGAGTGGCGAACTCGCGTTGTTCCGCGTATTCCTCGGCATTGACAACCCTACTATCCCGTACGAACTCTGGGTAGTCCACACCGACATAATCGAGCATATGGACGATGGTCTGCGCTTTTTCGTCGTCAGCCGGTGCCGCTACTGCAATGCCGTGCAGGTTCGTGGCCAACTGCACGAGCGTCAGCCACCACAGGAGGGAGTTCGGTAAAAACAAGAAGGTACGCATTGACCTCATCGCATCTCAACATTCTGTGTACTTGGTGCTCTCTCGTTCATGGTCTGCTGTACTCCATTGTGTTGGACGGCGCCACCGCTTCTCAGTCGCTTGCGGCGGTTCATGCTATGGTCTCAGCTCTATCACGGGTAATAACATAGCCTGGCCTGCTGGAAAGTATGTGTCAGTTACATATTGACGCGAAGACTAGTGTCGAACCAGTGATACCAGGCCTCCCAACATTGATGCACATCCAGTCAGCCCCATAAGCAAAATCGTGGGCAGTATCGCGCCTGTATGGGGCTCCATTGACATGCTCATCTCTTCGCAGAGAAACAAGGAGCGAATGACACGCGCATTTTGGCAAGTGCCTGTTCGACAAGTCAATGAGGACCTCAAAGTCCCGACGAGGCGTGATGCTCAAATCCGACCGGATGCAATGAAGCTCCCCGCAGCAAGCTGCGGGGTATCACAGAACTCAATTCCGAAGACTTCTCGGAAGGAGAGGCCAACCCCGTAGCGAGCTACGGGGAATGTCAAGTTCAATCTTCGATGACGATGGACTCGCGGTGGAAAACTCTTGACAGCGGACGGTAGCGCGATAAGCATACTTCCAAGGCGCGTGAAATTTAGGACCTGCCGGTTTTACCGAAAGCCTCCACATCGGAGCAGGACCGTACTGGACCGAGGGACCGGACAAGATCTACGAGAGTTCGAGATGATAGCGGTCCAACGTCGTGGCTTTATGACACGCGAGGTTGGAGAGCGACTTGTTGTAGTCAATGATGGCCCGCAACTCGTTTCCCTGCGCGGTCGCAAGGTCACGCTGAAAATCGAGCACAAAGCGAGTGGCGCTGAGTCCCACCCTCAACCGTTCCTGCTCGGCTTGCAGTTGTTTCTCGGCTAAGATACGTGCCGATCGGGTGGTCTCAATGCGCTTGAAGTCGGTCTGCACGCGGCGTACAGCCTCACGAACGCCGCGAATAATTTGGTGACGGATGCTCGCGAGGGAGATTTCGGCATTCTTGGCTTCCAATTGTCGCTTCGTATAGGTACTGACGGCAGAGCGGTTGCCGAGCGGGTAGCTGAACAGCAGGCCCGCGCCATAGTTGTAGAAGTTGCCGCTAAAGTTTCTCGTAAAGGACTCACCATAGTCCCCTCCGAGTCCGGTAAGGCCCATGGTGCCTTGAAACGATAGCGTGGGGAGTAGTTGGTTGCGGGCAAATTGTTTATTTATAGCTAAGTCCACAATCGTTGATAGGTCTTGACGATAGCGTCGAGGGTGGCCTGCTCCTGATACTCCCGGCGCTTCTTCAGAGCGGCGAAGTCCTGCTCGATGGGGTTGAGGTCGGG